>Ga0066671_10000235_pt1 | contig 17033 bp, 16 predicted proteins | sample GraSoiAngelo_120_FD_62294 | JGI IMG/M metagenome (GOLD analysis project Ga0066671, IMG submission 62294) | Grasslands soil microbial communities from the Angelo Coastal Reserve, California, USA - 14_0919_09_20cm | ecosystem: Environmental > Terrestrial > Soil > Grasslands | place: USA...
TGCGCGACGCCAGGATCAGCTTCGAGGATGCAATTCCCCAATCCGGGTGAATAGCCCCGTGATACGCCTTCCTGCTTGCTCGACCCGGTCGTCAGCCGGGAGAACAGCATGTCGAGCCCACTTCCCTCCACTCGCGTCCGCCGCCGATAGGGGCGGTCCGGACGCCGGCCCCGAGGCGCGGGACGAGCGATGCGCGGCCGGTCGGACGGGCTTCCGGACTGGCGCGACGATGCAGCCTATCGCGCGCTTCGCGCCCTGCGCCTCCCCGGCCTCGCGTGGGAGTGGCTGAGACGCGATCCCCGCTATCGGTGCGAGGCGCTCGAAGCACTCGACGGAAGCGAAGCGGCCACCGCGGAAGAGCGGGCCGCAGCATGGGGCCTCCACCTGTTCGAAGATCCGAGGCTTGCGGCCCCCCTTGCGCGCCCGATCTGGCGCGCCGACCACTACCCGCTCGTCCTGGAAGCCAAGGCCAGGGCGGGAGCCGGCGCGGACGATCTTTTCGACGTCCAGCGCTTCGACGGGCTCGCCCGCCACGTCCGGTCCGCCTCAGGCTCCGAGCACCTTCTCCTGAGCGACGGCATCTTCGACATCAGGATCGACATTGTCTCGGGGAGCCTCCTCGAAGGACCGGTGAAGCTTTGCTATCGCCTCGGTGGCCTCAGGTCCGCAGAGGCTCCGGCGGCCGTTCTCATGCGGCTCCTTGCATTGGGCCGGACCGGAAGCTTCGCCCGGCAGCTCCAGCCACCGGTCGCCAGAATGCACCGCTTCCTCCTCGAGCTGCGGGTCCAGGACGCAATTGTCGCGGGCGCCGACCAGCGCGAAATCGCTGCAGCCCTCGTCAGCAGCGAGGCCGCCGCGCCCAAATGGAGGATCGAGGCTCCAACGGCGCGGTCGCGGGTCCAGCGCCTGGTCCGCAGAGCGCGCCAGATGCAGAAAGGCGGCTACCGCAGGCTCCTCAGGTAGCAGCCCTGACCTGCCGACGCGGCTCTCACCCGCGGTCGCAGCGCTCGCCAGCTGAATCGGCGAGCACTGGCCTTCGAGCCCGGATCGCGGAACTCCGCGGCCTCGCCATCAGGACTGCGCCGATCGGCCCAAACAGAAAGGCCGCTCAACATTCCGAATATAAGCAAAGCATAAGTTCGCCGGCCCCCGGCGAAGCGCTTATCCTTTGACCACTGCGCATCACGCAGCATCGCAAGGAGACGCATCATGAAAATCGACCGCAGGATCAATCGCAGCCGCAAGCAGCAGCTCGGCAGCGCGAGCGTCGAGACCCGGGGTACCGGCAACGGCGCGGTCGAGATCATCGGGCGCAACTTCCTCGGTCTTTCGGCCGACTGAAGGGCGAGGCGGCGTGTCCCCCACTGGAGATGCGCCGCCTACCGCTTCCTCATCCTACAGGACCCGGCGCGGCATTCTCTTCGCGCTGACGCCGGGGCGGGTCGTGCTTCTCGACGTACCGGCCGACCGCTACTTCTGCCTTCCCGAGGATCTCGACCTGGCCTTCCGCGCCCTCGCCGCCGGGAAGGACCCGGACGTCTTGCCGCAAGCTGTCGAGCAGCTCCTTCGCGAGGACGTCATCACCATGGCTCCTGAGGGAGTGCCGATCCTGGCCGCCGCGCCGCCGGCACCGCGCGTCGAGCTTCCCGCCTCATCGGCGCACCCAGTCTCAGCGATCGCGGCAGTGACGCGTTCAATGCTCCTGGCGAGCTTTGAGGAGCGCTTTCTGTCGTTGGAACGGCGCCTTCTGAGGCTCAAGGTTCCGGGCGACGACGCGGCGAGCGACGCTTCGCTCGAAGTCGAAGCCGCACGCCGCTTCGCCGCTGCCCGAACGATGCTGCCCTTCCGGCGCAAATGTCTTCGGGACTCGTTCGCCCTGCTCCACTTCCTCGGTCGCGGCCGTGGCGTGGCCGGAGCGAGGCTGGTCGTGGGAGTCACGATGGACCCCTTCGGCGCGCACGCCTGGGTTCAGTACGGAGAGACCGTCCTGAACGACCGCGTAGACCGAGTCACCGCATTCACTCCGATCCTGGTCGCCTGATGCACGGCCGATTCCTCATGCTGCTCGACCGGACCGGACTTGGTCTCGACCCCGCCGAATCCCGGCTCCTGCGCGGCAGCGCGGCGAAGGCAGGCCTCACCGTTCGCTGCAGCACCCCTGCCCTCCTCCTCGCTTGCAGCTCCGAGCTCGACTGCATCCTCCTCGACGATGGCGCAGGCGCGCTCCTGGGGCGCGGCTTCGAGCGGGGTACGAACAGGAAAGTGGACGCAAACGCGCTCCAGCCTCTGGCGGACAGGCAGCCATCGGCCTGGACCGAACGCTTCTGGGGAGCTTGGCTGGCGATCGTCAAACCCGCCGGTGCTGTGGGCTATGCGGTCCGGGAGCCTTCGGGGCTCTTCCCGGCCTATTACGCCGCCGGTGAGGCAAGCCTGTTCGTCGCCTCGGATGCTACCCTCCTTCGTGAGGTCCGGGCGATCGGGGGCGCAATAGCCTGGCCGCGGCTGGCGTCGGGGCTTGTGCACCCGGACCTTCGGGTGTCGGAGACTGCACTCAGCGGCTGCAACGAGCTCATCCCCGGCTGCGCGCTACGCCTCCCGGGCCTTGGCCAAGAACTCGCCTGGTCGCCTGCCGACCATGCGAGTGGACCAAAAGAGGTCCGCTCGCTCAAATGGTCGGCCGACGAACTTCGGGAGACCCTTCAAGCCTGCGTCGCCGCCTGGTCCCGCGGCTCCCGCCGACTGCTTCTTGAGCTTTCGGGAGGCCTCGATTCCTCGATCGTCGCCGCCTGCCTCGCCGCGGCCGGCGCCGATGTCGTCGCTGCCACCATGGTCTCGCCGACGCCTGACGGAGACGAAAGGATCTATGCCGCGGCGGTCGCCGAGCATCTCGGCATACCGCTGATCGTCAAACATCTCGATCCGCTGCAGGTGGACTTCAGCCGGTCGGCGGCGGCACACCTGCCGCGGCCAAGCTCCCACGCCTTCTCCCAGGCGGCCGACGCGCTTCTGCTCGAAGCTTCGGCCGAGGCCGGAGCCGACGCATTCATCTGCGGAGCGGGCGGGGACAATGTCTTCGGCTTCATGGGATCGGCCGCCCCAGCCGCAGACGCGCTGCTCGCCTCCGGTTCGCTGCTCCCATTTGCAGCGGCGATCGCTGACCTGGCACTCGTCCACGATACAAGCGTGTGGCATGCCGGCCTCCTTGCTGCGCGGCAGGTCCTGCTATCCCCATTCCCTCGGCGCTGGCCAGCCGAGTCGAGCCTCCTGTCCAGGGAGTGCATTGCGGCGGCGCGCAGCTGCTCCGCGGCTCACCCGTGGCTCGCGGCCGGGACTCTGCTTCCCGGCAAACGCAGGCACGTGGAGGCGATCCTCGCCATTCAGAACCATCTGGAGTCGCTCGAACGGACCGCCTTCGCACCGCTTTACGCGCCGCTTCTCTCGACCCCCGTGGTCGAATGCTGTCTCGCCGTCCCATCCTGGCTGTGGAACAGCGGCGGCCGAAACCGCGCCGTGGCCCGCCAGGCATTCCAGGCCATGCTCCCGGCAAGCATCATCGAGCGCAGGACCAAGGGTGCATTGACCGGCCTCTCCGGCGCCCTGCTTCGCCAGCATCGGCCGGTGATCCGGGAGCTGCTCCTCGAAGGGCGCCTCGCCGCCGAACGGATGATCGACCGCACTGCCGTCGAAGCGCTGCTCCGGGACGATGCAAGCTTCTCCGGACCCGGCTTCCACCGGCTCCTGGAGTTCGCACAGGTGGAGGCCTGGTCACGGCACTGGACCTGAAGCGACGGCGGCGCCCCGCCCGTCACTTCCGCAGAGCGGTGCCCGCGGTCGCTTCCGGCCGCGGGAGCGCATCCCATGCTTTATATTGCTCCTGCTTCGCCGGCGCGGAATCCCTCTTTCCGCTCAGCCAGTAATCGAACCAGTCCATAGTCCTCTCGTAGACAGCGAGCCGGTGGAGCGGGACGAACTTGATGTGTCCCTCCCCAGGGTAGACGTACATCTCCACCGGCTTACCGGCCTCCTTCAGGGCCGCATATTCGGGGATCGCGCCCAGCAACTCATATTCGCCGGCATTGATCAGGATCGGCACGTCCAGGCTGGGGGCATTCATGCCGAGCGACACCGATTTCCAATAAGCGTCATGTCCGGGCTCGTTCCGGCCCGGCTCCCCCATTTCCCTGGTAAGTTCGGAAAAGCCGAGGCCCCCGAGCCACTCCCCGAAATGGGAGGCGTAGCAGCAGGTGGAAATCATCGCGGCCGAGAACAGCCGAGTGTTGACCAGTGCGAACTCTGCGGTGACCGCACCGTCACTAAGCCCGGTGATCGCGACCCGGCGTGGATCGGCTACCCCCAGGCTGATCACCTTGGAGACGCCCGCTTCGAGCAAATCGACGATTCCGCGCCGTCCGGCCCAGTCCTTGTTATATTTGGCGTAGAACTCGGCCATGGTCGAAGCCTTGATCTGCGCCATCTTGCCGAAGGGTCGCTGGAAGCTGAGAACTGCGTAGCCGCGCTGGGCGAGCAGCTGGATCGGAACCTCGTCTCCGGTTCCGCCGCGGAGGAACCCCTGCGACGTATATTGCACGACCACCAGCGGATGCCGCTCGCCTGGCTTGTGGTTGAGCGGCAGGACCAGGTCGCCATAGGTCTCGTTGCCGAACCGGTCCTTCCAATTCAGCCTCCTCGCCGGGGCGAGCGCAACGGCATCCAGCTCGGGGTTCGCGTTCAGGACCGGCTGCATGCGCCCGCTGGCGACATCGAGGAGGACCAGGCGCCGCGGCGTCGTGGACGCCTCATGCGCGCACAGCATCTTCTGCTCGTCGATCGTTTGGCAGCCGATCAGGCGATCGATGGTGCGGAAGAGCAGGCGGGGAGCCTTGTCGTTGGCTCGCCACCGGTAGAAGCCGAGAGTGCCCCAGTTCACGCCCTCCAGACGTACGAACAAGAGGTCGCCTTTCGGCGTCCACCAGAGATCCTGCACCTTCCCGCAGGTGGCGCAGCTTCGCTCGACTCCGCCGAACCGCACCTTGAGCCGGACCGCGGAGAAATAGCCCCCCGGATCGACCGGTTCGAGGCGGGCGCGGCCGCCGTGACGCGGATCGTCGATCGAGAGCACCGGATTGGAATCTATTCCCGTCCGATGCGCGTCGACGATCGCGCTTTCCTCCGCCGTAGCCGGCCGCACCGGGCCGTCGACCGGCTTCACCAGATATGCGGTTGCCACCGGCGAGGTCACCCTCGGCCTGAACCCGCCTTGCGGATAGAAGCGCCGGTCGTAGCGCCACCCAGGCGCACCCTCCGCCTCGATCGCGGCCTCCTGTGCGGCGACACCCGGGCGGGTCTTGAAGACGACGCCGTCGCTTGAGGCCAGCCACTCGAAATCGACGACGTCGCTCGCAGCTTCGGTGACCGGGCTTGCCTCGCCACCGTCCGCTGCGACGCGCCAGACCTGCACTCGCCCATTCTCGCTCTTTCGGTAGGCGAGCCATCTGCCGTCCGGAGACCAGCGGGGCGTGACCAGATCGGGCGAACCGTAATGGAGCTCTTCGAGCCCGGCGATATCGAGTTTCCAGAGGATTACTTCGGTCCCCCAGTCGACGAGGCGCGGCCGGGCCCCCGGCTTCGCGTCGAGAATGAAGGTCCCGACGCAATAGCCCTTGAGGTCCGGCGTCGCCCGCCGAAGCTGAACCGCGACCCGCTTTCGGTCCGGGGACACCGTGAATCCCTGCTCCCCGACCAGCCGCTGGTCGAGCAGCCCGAAATCCCGGAGCCGGATGAGATCGGCCGCCTCCGCCGCCCGCTTCGCCGGGACCGCCAAGGGCGCGTGGGGCATGAGGTCGGCGCAAGGCCCCGTGGTGGGAGCCGCAGAGGCTTCCTGCGCGGCCAAGCCCGCGAGCGCGAGGAGGAGGGAGGTCACCATTTCACAGTCGCCTGAACGGAGATGAAGCGGCCGACGGCGCTGGCATTGTCGGGGTCGTAGCCGATGGCGTTGAGACCGTTGAAGCCATTCACATAGGGTGGATCGGTGTCGAACAGGTTGGAGACATTGAGGGCGAGCCTCAGGCCCGGGCCGCCGCTCCGGCCGGCCAGGTTGGCGCTCAGCTGGAGATCGAAGGTCGTCCAGGAGGAGACATGCTCCGGTACCGGGATCGCCTTGTTCTCATAGCCGCTGACATGGTTGACGGCGGCGAACATCCCGAACCTGTCGTTCGACCACAGCGCATGGCCGCGCAGCCGCAGCCGGGTCGGGTTGCCGACCGTGCCGACGATGCTCGCGGAAGGCGCCTCCGCGGTGATCGCCTGCCTCAAATCCGACAGCCACGTGCCTGAGGCGCCAACCTCCATCCGGCCGCCCATCATCGGCCGGGCATAGGTGGCCTCCAGGTCCAGCCCCTCCTCGGCGACGACCGCCAAATTCTGGTTTCTCGCGTCGACGATCGCGGCAACCGCCGACGGCGGCAGCCCGAACAGGTCCAGGAAGGCGGGATTTGCATAATATGCCGCAACATCGGCGGCTGACGGCGACCGGTCGATCAGGGCGCCGTAGATATCGGGATTGGCGAAGATGTTGAAGAGCTCGGACGACGGATCGGAGATGCGGTCCCGGTAGCTTATGTCGAACCAGGTTGTGCTGAGCCGGAAGCCGGGCAGGAAAGCAGGCTCGAGATCGACCCCCGCGGTCCAGGTTCGCGCCCGCTCCGGGCCGATTGCCGGATCGTTGCCCCTCAGGATGAGGGCGACGGTCGAGCCGCCAGGGGCGTTCGGATCGGGCAGCGGGTAGACGAAGTAGAGACGGGTCTCCGGGCCCTGCTGGAGATCCGAAAAGGCCGGCGCACGGAAGGAGGTTCCGTAGCTTCCGCGCGCGGTCACGCCTTTGGCTGGGCTCCACGACAGCCCCGCCTTCGGATTAGCGGTCGTTCCGAAGTCGCTGTAATGCTCGACGCGCCCCGCCAGCGAGACCGCGAGCCGTTCGAGGCCCGGCCGCGCGTTGGCCTCACCGAACAAGGGGATCAACAGTTCCGCATAAGCGGCGCTGATCTTCCGCGGTTCCGGAAAGTCGAGCTCGAGTTCGTTCGGAACCAGGCCGGAGCGGTAGCCGACGGCCCGCCCACGGAAGCTCTCCTCGCGATATTCGCCGCCGATCGCGACCCGTATTGCTCCACCCGGGAGGTCGAACAACGGGCCGTCCGCTCGGGCGGCTGCGCCCGCCGTGGAGTAGCGGAAGAAGCTGTCCGAATAGCCGCGGATGCTCTCGATCGTCGCCGGATTGGTCGAGCCGCCGCTGCCGAACAGATTGTAGGCGGTCGCGGGATTGGTGTCGGCCAGCGCCAGCGCCAGGCGAGCGCTGTTGACCACATTGTGCAGCTTCGACGTTTCATCCTGAAGCCCGAAGCTTCCGTGCGCCTCGACGCTCCAGCGACCCAGGGTCGCTTCCATGCCCGCGGTTCCCGCCGCTGCCTTCACGCGTCCGCTCTGGACCTCCGGCCCGAGATCGGCTCGAAAGTCGTAGAAGACTTGGACCGGCTGCCCCGTCCCGAGCGGGTCGATGTAAAAGGGGTTCGTGGGACCGACCGTCCGCGGCGCCAGGCTGATCGGCCGCGGCCGCAGCGAGAAGCGGCGATGCGCCCCCAAGACATCGGCGAACAGCGTGACCGGCCCCACCTCCTGCCGGATGTGCACGAAAAGGGCATGGCGTTCCTGCCGGGGCAGAACGTCGGTGCCGGCCCAGCTGTCGCCGAGGTTCACGCTCCCCGGGATGAGGTCCGAGGGCTGGAGGTTTCGTCCGTCCTGGCCCGGCGGGATCGCAAATGGCTGCCCGCCGGCGAAGATCGTTCCGGGCGTCGCGAAGGCCTGGCGGTAATCGGGCCCGCCGAAGGGCCTGAGGTCGTTGGTCGCGTAGGGGCGGTCGGCGGCGGCCAGTGCATCGCGCCTGTAATATTCGTAGGCGATCACCGCATTGCCGCTTCCCCACTTCGTGCCGGCGATGGTTCCGAACTGCACCTCCCCGAAGTCCCCGTCGGCGGTGCCCGCTCGAAGGGTTGCTTCAAGGCCGGTGAAGCGCTTTCGCGGGATGATGTTCACCACACCGGCCACCGCATCGGAGCCGTAAAGCGCCGACGCTCCGTCAGGCAGGATCTCGATGCGCTCGATCGCCGTCGCCGGGATCAGCGAAAGATCCGCGAAAGCGCCTGAGAAGCCGCCGAGCGGGGGCCGACTCCCGTCGAGCAGGACGAGGGTAGAGGATGTCCCAAGGCCCCTCAGATTGATGCTCGACCCGAAGCTTGAGTTTGCACTGGCATTCGCGCGAACCGAGATGCCGCTGGTCGCCTCCCCAGGGCCGCCTCCGAAATTCTGAGGAAGGTCCTGCAGGATCTGCTGGGTGGTCGCATAGCCGCCGCGCTCGATGTCCGACCGGGTAACGCTGGTGACGGGCGACCCCACCGGGGCGGCGCCCCGGATCCTGGTGCCGGTCACGACGATGTCCGGATCGCCGGTGGCTTCCGACGCTTGCTCCGCCGCCGGACGAAAGCTGGCGTCCTGGGCCGGGCCGACAACGAGAGCGCCGCCGACATGCCTGACGCTGAGTTGCGTGCCGGTCAAAAGAGCCCGAACCGCACCTTCGGCACTGAAGCTTCCGGAGACCGCCGGCGCCCTCACCCCGGCAACCAGGCCCGAGGGTGCAACGATGCTACGCCCGCTCCTGCGCGCGACTTCCCTCAGCGATACGGACAGGTCTGCTGCCGGAAGGGCATAGACAAGTTCCCGCTCCGCGGCGCTCGCGGGCGTCGAGATTACGACGGTGGCGCAGCCGGCGAGCAGACTGGCGATCGGTCGGTGGTGCATCATTTCCCCTTTTCCCGGTTCGCCCGTGAATGGCGCCGGCAAGGGGTTGACGACTGGCGCGGGAAGACCCCCCCGAAAAAATTCTAGCTGGGATCGGCGAGCCTGCGCGAATGGAGGATCAGGCGGCCATTGCCGGGACGCTCCAGGCGAAGGCGAAAAGCAGCTTCAAGCGCCTCGGCGAATCCTTGGGCATCGCCGGGCCTGAACGCTCCGGTGATCCGAAGGCCCGCCACGTCCGGGTCCGCGACCTCGATCTTGGTGAAGCTGTGACGGTTTGCCTCGGCAACGGCGTCGGCCAGGGTGGAATCGTCAAATTCCAGCATCTGAGGCGGCGCCTTCACGGCGGAGCCGGCGCCGGTACGAGTGAGGAGTGCGGCAGGTACGGAGGTCGACTCTCCCGGACGAAGCCTTGTCGCCGCTGCGGGATTTCGGGAAGCGGCACGGTTCGTCACATCAACCGACCCCTGCAAAAGGATCACTTTCGTCGCGCTATCCGAAACGATGACATCGAATATCGTGCCGTGTGCGGTGACCCTCGCATTGCCGGCATCGACAAGGAAGGCGAGCGCCCCATGTGCCACCGTGAACCGCGCTCGCCCTGTCGCCAGGAGAACCCTACGCTCGGTCTGGGTGAAGTTGACGGAGATCCGGCTTCGGGGATCGAGCAGGACGAGCGAGCCATCCGGCAGCTGAACCGTCCGCCTTACCCCGTCAGGCGCTGCAAAGGCGGCGGCGAACTCCGCGTCCGGGCTTGCGCCGCGCCCGTGCCCGAGGAGAAGCACGCCGACAGCGCCAGCGACCAGGAGGATAGCCAACACGGCCAGCGCGGCGGAACGTCGCCACGCAGGCTGCCTTGAACCGGCGACTAGGGGCTCCTTCGCTGGCTGCAGCCCCGCAGCAGCATCCCAGATGGAGGAGACACGGTCGAAGGCTTCGCGATTCTCTGGGCGCGAATGGTACCAGCTAGTGAATTCCGGCCTATGCTCCTCGCGGCGTGGTCCACGCAGCTTGGCGAACCAGTCTGCTGCTTCTCGCCTGGCGCGCTCGCGCGTCGTGACGAAAGGCCAGACCACGACTTCAGCTACGGTCCAGAAGACGATCGAGCTGCGCTATCGCCTTGCCCATCTGCTTCTCGACGCCTTTCACGCTAATGCCCATCCGATCGGCGATCTCGGCATAGCTGAGGCCGTCGATCCTGTGAGCAACGAATATCTCCCGCGTGCGCGGGCGCAACCGCAGCATAGCAGCTTCGATCCGGTTGAGCATGTCGCGCGATTCGAGTGCTGCCACCTGGTCAGGGGCCCTCAGATCATTCTCCTCGATGTGATGTTTGCTGCTCGACCGGTGAATGGCGGCTCTGGCGCGGTCCCTAACGAGGTTCACGGCCATCCTGCTGAGATAAGCCTGCGGCCTTCGAAGCGGTCCGGATACAATTCCCACGCGCAGTAGACGGGAGAACAGCTCCTGGACGATGTCCCGGGCTTCCTCCGGATCCCGCGTTCGCCTCGAGACCAGCTTCACAAGGCGGGGCGATTCGGAGCGATATAGCTGCTCGACCGTCGGTCGAAAGGTGAGAGCCTCCGGATCGAGGGACGGAGAGCTGCAGTCGGGTCGCGCCCCTGCGAAACCTTCCGGTTCTGAATCCGCGAAGCCGTGCATGCGAAGCTCCCCTGACCGAAGCTTCGCCCGCCCGGAGGCCGGGTGTTGAGAACATGCTTGGACATGCGCCGGAGCCTTTAACCGCACGCGGTCTGGACATGCGCACCGACCACCCGGCCGAGGGGAAATCGACACCAAGCGAGGTTCTCACGCCTCGGCGCCGCTCCCTGCGACGCCCTTGGATATTACTTGGCAAAACTTGGTGTGCAAGCAAAAATGCTCGGAAGTCGGTGACAAGACGCCATCAACTCACTGCTTTCGCTGGTTCGGCTGAGGATCTCACCGACCGCAGGCGGCCGGCCAGAACAGTGCCTGCTCCTTAGTGCCTGGCCCCCTTCAGGAGATCCCCGGCAGGGCAGAGTCCTTCGGTCAGGAGATCCGCCCACTCCTGCGCAATTTCCCGGCGCCGATCCATATAGGCAGCACGGTTGTAAACGCCTTCCACCTTGTTGGCGGGGACATGCGCCAACATCAAATCGATCACGGCACGATCGCCGGGGCGGCCAGCACGCTCGGCCCTTTCGTTCATGACAGTGGAGAAAGCCGCGCGCCAACCATGGGGCACGTGCCGCCCGTGATAGCCACAACGGTTATACAAGTACCCGATCGCATTCTCGCTGAGCGGGCGATGCAGGTGCCGGTTGCTCGGAAACAGGATCGGCAGGCGCTTCGTCAGCGGCCGGATCGCAGCAATGGCTTCGATCGCCTGTCTCGACAGCGGCACCAGGTGCTCGAAGGCCACCTCATCCTTTCGCTCTAGAACCAGTTTCATCCTTGAGGAGGGCACTCGCCACAGGGCAGCCTCCGCATCCTCAGGATGGACGGTGTCCCAATCGACCCCCTCAATCTCGCACCACTCGGTCCCGCGGACCACCCCAGGCCGAACAGCAGTGAGCGCGAGCAGGCGCGAGGCGACCTTCGTGACGGGGCTGGCACCTGATCCCTCGGCGGCTCGGAGGAGCTCGCGAAGGGCCTCGATATCGGTCATCGCGGGCTGCCGAGTCTTCCTCGGCGCCGGCTTCAGCGCCTTCGTGACGATTGACGCAGGGTCTGTAGTGCAAACACCAGTGGCGATCCCATGCACGAAGACTGCCGACATCCGCTGCCGCACACGCTTCGCAGTCTCCAGCGCTCCTCGCTTCTCGATCTTCCTGAGGACAGCCAGAACGAGCGGCGCGTCGATCTCCTTGAGAGGCACTCTCCCGAGATGCGGAAACACCTCGTTCTCAAGGCTGGTGATGACATCTGACGCGTGTACCGGCACCCAGCGCGACGACTGCAGTTCGTGCCACTCTCGGGCCACCTTCTCGAAGGTCGCCTGCGCTGCGGCGGCCGCTACAAGGCGTCGCTTCATGGCTTCGACGGCCGGATCGCGCATATCGAGAACGAGGCGCCTCGCCTCGTCGCGGCGGTTTCGCGCCTCTGCCAGACTTACCTCCGGAAAGAGACCGAAGGTGAGCCGCTTCTCCTTGTCCGCGAAGCGGTACTTGAACCGCCAGGATTTGGCGCCGCCGCGCGTCACGACGAGGTACAGCCCTAGCGAGTCCCAAAGCTTGTAGTTGGCGTCCCTCGGCTTGGCTTGTCGCACTTTCAGATCCGTGAGCATCGGTGCCCCCATTTTCCCTGTTTCGATGCCCCCCGATGCCCCCCTCTCCTCCCGGAAGTGGGTGGATTTGGACGATCGACGATGGACGCAGAATAGCTCGAAAAGGGCGGAAAACCTAGGTTCTCCGGGTCACCGGTGGACGCTGATGGACAGGTAAATGGCGGAGAGGGTGGGATTCGAACCCACGGTACCCGTGAGGGCACAACGGTTTTCGAGACCGTCCCAATCGACCACTCTGGCACCTCTCCGCATCTGGAAAGCGCACCCCCTTCGAGAGCGGGCCGGTCGACAGGCGGCGGGCATTAGCGGATGGAAATGCGGTCCGCAAGGCGGCTCGCTTGCCTCGCCGCGCGGGAAGCCTACATAGAAGCTATGATGGACAGGACCTACAGCTTCAGCCGCCCGGCCGGCGCCCTCGAAGCGCCGCCGGTCGCCCGCGCCAGCTTCGCGATCGGCGACGTCGTCCGGCACCGGATCTTCGACTTCCGCGGCGTGATCTTCGATGTCGACCCGGTCTTCGCCAATTCGGACGAATGGTACGAATCGATCCCCGAGGACCTGCGCCCGCCCAAGGAGCAGCCTTTCTACCATCTGCTCGCCGAAAATGCGGAGTCGAGCTACATCGCTTATGTCAGCCAGCAGAATCTGGAGGCCGACGACAGCGACGAGCCGGTCGACCACCCGGCGATCCGCGGCATGTTCGAAGCCTATGCCGACGGCCGCTACGCCCTGAAGCGCCAGCATAGGCATTAAATCCTCCCCGTCGGAGACGGGGAGGGGGACCACACGCAGTGTGGTGGAGGGGTAGAAGGCGGTGGACTCAGAGAGTTCACGCGCGAACCTCCGAGACTGAGCCAGTTACCCCTCCACCACATTGCATGTGGTCCCCCTCCCCCCGAGCTGCCGCTCGCGGGGAGGACAAAACCCTCCCCAATTGGTTGACAACCGCCCCCTCATGACATAGCTGCGCGCTTCCTCCTGCCGGGGTCTTCCCTGGCGGGCACATGCACTTGTTAGAGAAGAGACCCATGTTCGCAGTCGTGCGCACGGGCGGCAAGCAGTATCGCGTCGCCGCCGGAGACAAGATCGTCGTCGAGAAGCTGGCCGGAGCGGCCGGCGACACCATTTCGCTGGGCGATATCCTGCTCGCAGGCGAAGGCTCGGAGCTTCGCTCCACCGACGGCCTGACGGTCTCGGCCGAGATCATCGCCCAGGCGAAGGCCGACAAGGTCATCGTCTTCAAGAAGCGCCGCCGGCACAATTACCGCCGCAAGAAGGGCCATCGCCAGCAGCACACGATCCTCAAGATCCTGGGCATCGGCGATCAGCAGGCCGAGAAGCCGAAGAAGGCCAAGGCTGCCAAGCCGGCCGCCGACGAGGCCGCTCCCGCCGTTGCCGAGACCGCTGCCGCGGCTCCCGTCCAGGAGGCTCCGGCCGCCGCCGCGACTTCGGAGGCTCGGGCCAAGAAGCCGCGCGCCAAGAAGGCCGCTCCGCTGAAGGTCGAAGGCGCCGAGAGCCCGATGACCGACAATCCGGTTGAAACCAAGAACGACGCCGAATAAGTACGGCATTCAAGACGTAAGGCAGAGTAGCGATGGCACATAAGAAAGCAGGCGGTTCTTCCCGCAACGGTCGCGACAGCGCCGGCCGCCGTCTCGGCGTCAAGAAGTTCGGCGGAGAGACCGTTCTCGCCGGCAACATCATCGTGCGTCAGCGCGGCACCCGCTGGTATCCCGGCGCCAATGTCGGAATCGGCAAGGACCACACCCTTTTTGCGCTTACCGACGGCCGAGTCTCGTTCCGCGACGGGAAGCTCGGCCGCAAATTCGTGTGTGTAGACATGCCGATTACCACGGAAGCAGCGGAATAACGGGCCACCGATAAAGGGTCGCCCGGCAAGGGGCGGCCCCAAGGTACTCACAAGAGAACCGTTCGAGGGAGAGGGGCCGCCCCCTCTCCCTTTTTTATTTCTCCCTCGAAAACGTCACCGGCCCGTCACCGCGGGTCGCCACAGGGACGACGAGAAGAGGGGAAATGCGATGTTCCACAGGACGGAAAGATTGCTGTTGAGGCCAGGCTGGGCCGAAGACGCTGCCGCGGTTCACCGGCTGATCGCGGACGAGGCGGTGGTCCGCAACCTCGCCACCGCGCCATGGCCCTACCGGCTCGACCATGCCGAAGCCTTCCTCGGCACCGAACGGATGCCGCACGAATCGAACTTCCTTGTCTTCCGCCGGACGGACGGCGCGCCCGAACTGGTCGGCAGCGTCGGCCTCGGTCGGCGTCCTACGGGCGAGCTTGAACTCGGATACTGGATCGGCCGGCGCCACTGGGGAAATGGCTACGCGACCGAGGCGGGCCGCGCGGTGCTCGAGATCGCCTGCCAGAGCCTGAGGCTGCGCAAGCTCAGCTCCGGCCACTTCCTCGACAATCCCGCCTCAGGCCGGGTGCTGGAGAAGCTCGGTTTCCGCCCGACCGGGATCATCGCCCCCCGCTACAGCGCCGGCCGCGGCGAGATGGCGCCCTGCCGACTGTTCGAGCTGGAGCTCTCCTGCGCGGGTTGCGGCGCGGAGGAGACTGCCGAGACCGTACCGGCGATGATGGCGGCCTGACCCGCTAGGCAGCGCGTGCGGACGTCCCCGCCGCACGCGCTGCCTTTGCGCGCTGGCCAAGCGGCGGCGGCTGATGCACGGTCGGGCGAACAGCCGGAGAATATTATGAGCTTCACCATTTACGACGCATCGGCGCCGGTCTTCGTCAACGCGCTCTCCGACATGCGGGCCTGGCTGGACAAGGCCGCCGCCGAACGGCCCGAGGCGGAGCTGCTCGAGGCGAAGCTGGCGGACGACATGAAGCCCCTCCCCGCCCAATATCAAATGGCGTCGGACAGCGCGAAGAACGCCATCGCCCGTCTCGCCGGGATCGAGGCCCCCGCCATGCCCGATACCGAGACCAGCTTCGACGAGCTCAGGGACCGCTGCGACCGAACGATCGCCTTCATCCGCAGCGTCGATCCGGCGGCGCTTGCGGGAAGCGAGGATCGCCGTGTCGAGCTGCGCTTCCCCAACGGCATGGGCTTCGGCTTCACCGGCCAGGCCTATCTCACCGGCTTCGCGCTCCCGAACTTCTTCTTCCACGTCACCACCGCTTACGCGATCCTGCGCCACGCGGGGATCGGCCTCGGCAAGCCGGATTTCCTGCAGCATCTCGGGGCGCCCAACCTCGGGCCCGAAAGTCAGGCGTAGGCGGCGGCGCGGTTCTCTTCCGCGGCGATCAGCGCCCGGTTGTCGTGCTTCCACGGGTGGAAGCCGGGGAGGAAATAGCTGACCCAGGCGCCGAGCACCTTGCGCATCATCCCCGGCCGCCCGAAGGCGTAAAGGAACAGGCCCCAATAGGCCTTAGGGCCGGTGATCCCGTCCTGGCGCAGGAGCTCCAGCGAGCCCTTGGTGCGATCGACCATGAAATTGCGCGTGACCAGCAGCATCACCCGCGCCTTCACCGACCAGCGCTTGAAGCGCGGCCAGTTCTTCGTCGCGTGCATCCAGGTGTCGTAGGCGACGCCCTTATGCTCGATCTCCTCGACCGCGTGCCAGCGCCAGAGCGCCGCGGACTCCGCGTCCGCGCCGGCGAGGTGGCGCGGGTTGGCGAGCAGCTCATGGGCGATCATCGCGGTGAAATGTTCGAGCGCCATGGTCGCGGCGAGGTTCACCACGGGGGCGCGCTCGCGGACGATGGCGAGGCGCTCGTCGACCTTCTTCTCAAGCCCGGAGAGGTCGTAGCCGGCGTCCAGAGCCCGCTTGTTGAACTGGACATGCTCCCGGCTGTGCATCACCTCCTGGGTGGTGAAGGCCTTGATCTCAGCGGCGAGGCGCGGCTCGGCGCCATCGCGGAAGGCGCGGACGCTCTCGACGAAATAGGCCTCGCCCTTGGGAAAGGTCGCCGACAAAGCGTTGTAGATGGCGGTGCCATAGGGGTTGCCGCCCAGCCACCAGCGGCTCGTCGCGGCGCCACGGCCGAAGCGGCGGTCGCGGGGCGTGATGGTGAGATCGGAGGGTGTCGCGGCGCGCGCCATGCTGGTATCTCCTCGAGGATCATGATCCCTGCTGCATACTTACATCAATGTCAATAGTCCGCGAACGCCTGTCCCCCGAGGAGAGCCGGGCCGCCGCGCTGGAGGCCGCGCGCGAGCTTTTGATCGAGTCCGGACCGCAGGCGGTGACGCTCAAGGCGGTCGGCGCCCGGATCGGCAAGACCCACGCCAACCTGCTCCACCATTTCGGATCGGCGGCGGGGCTCCAGGCCGAGCTCGCCCGCACCCTGTCCGAGAAGATCACCGCCGAGATCGGCAAGGCGGTCGAGCGCGAGCGGCAGGGGGAGATCGATCCGCGCGAGGTGGTCGACCAGGTCTTCGACGCCTTCGGACGCGAGGGCGCGGGGGCGCTCGCCGCCTGGATGATCCTCTCCGGCAACCGCGACGCGATGAACCCGGTGCTGGACGCGATCCACGACCTCGTCGACCGGCTCGGCCAGGGCCATGAGGACCGGCCGGTGCACGAGATCACCCTCTGGCTGGTGCTCGCGGCATTGGGCGATTCGCTGCTCGGCGGCGCAATGGCGGGGGCGCTCGGCCTCCCCCGCGACGCCGCCCGCGCCGCCGCCACCCGCCAGATGATCGCGACTCGGGTTCCACCGGGGTAGCGTAGCGCGCGCCCCTCCCCTACATCGCCGCCATGCATTTCCTCGACCAGGCCAAGATCTTCCTCCGCTCCGGTGCCGGCGGCCCGGGCGCCGTCAGCTTCCGGCGCGAGAAATATATCGAATATGGCGGCCCCAATGGCGGCGACGGCGGCAAAGGCGGCGACATCGTCTTCGAAGCGGTCGAGGGCCTCAATACCCTGATCGACTTCCGCTACACCCAGCA
>Ga0066671_10000236_pt1 | contig 17026 bp, 10 predicted proteins | sample GraSoiAngelo_120_FD_62294 | JGI IMG/M metagenome (GOLD analysis project Ga0066671, IMG submission 62294) | Grasslands soil microbial communities from the Angelo Coastal Reserve, California, USA - 14_0919_09_20cm | ecosystem: Environmental > Terrestrial > Soil > Grasslands | place: USA...
AATCCGGACACCCTTTAGCGGCGCATCTCGTTAACGTACACGGCGGAAAACTACTCTAGCGTCTTCGGACTTGTCAAGCGAAAACTTCTAACGAAAACTTCTAACAGCGAAAACTTCTAAAAATCTTCTGATGCCCAAAGACAAGGCTCGCGCGCGCGCCGCGAGCGACACTTTGCCGCGCATTTTAGGTCTCGAAAGGCGCCTAACCTTCCGGTAACCCGTCTTGACGCAGCTCGCGAAACAGATGCATGTTCGATTGCAGGACGACGTGAGGAGTTAGAAAGTAGGCGGAGGGAATGGGCCGGTCATTCACAAGATGGTCCACCACCAAACGCACTGCCACTTGGCCCTGAAGGTAGGGACGTTGGTGAATCGAGGCCAGAATAAGACCCCGCTCAAAGTAAGGAACCATTTCCCTAACCAAGTCGGTGGCAATCACTTTGATTTTGTCACGCAGGCTGCTGGCTCCGATCGCGTGGCACACCGGCAGGCAATTCGCCGTGCTGACGTACAACCCTCCCAAATGCGGATGGCGGCCGAGGAGGTCATAGACTTTCTGAAAGGTTTCGTCTTCGTCATCATGTCCCTGGACAACCTCAAGGGTCCTGCTTTGAGGCGAGAAGCGAGTGAAGCTTTCGGAAAAGGCTTGAACTTTTTTTCGGTGGTCCTCTGTGATTGTGCTGCCGGTGATTACCGCGACGACCGCCTTCGCACCGAGCAGCTTAGTCATCAATTCAGCTGCAAGATGACTGCTCACGACCGGGTCAACCGAGACTACTGCAGAGCGGGCCGTGCCCGGAGCGTCGGTGTTCACGCAAATCACGTGGGTATGGCGCTCTTCCGCATGATTGATCAGCGGCGCAAGATTCTCGGGGTTGCCCGGGACAAATAGCCAGGGCCTGCGGGCGGCCACGAACAAGCTCTGCCATCGTCTCCCGCTCGCCAACTCCTAATCGTTCGAACGGGCGATAGATGACTTCCACGCCGAGATCCCGGTAACGACGCGCTTCAGTGAGAAATCCTTCGCGAACTTCGTCGAAAAAATAGTGGACCTCACGTGGGAGGCACAGCCCAATCCGTATGGTCGCCTTGCCAACCGACAAGGCGCGAGCCGCGAAATTGGGCCGGTATTTGTGTTCCCTCGCGATTTGCAGAATGCGTTTCCGGGTGTCTTCGCTGATCTCTTTGCGGCCATGGAGAGCGCGGTCGACTGTCCCAATCGACACACTAGCCAACCGCGCGATTTCTTGAATGCCGATTCTTTTCATGAACCTGGACCCTCAGTCTACATCCGAGAAAGAGAATTTGCAGCACGCTCCCGAGCGCCCGGCCGCACGAGGTTGCCAGGAATGCGTTCGCGCGGCCATCGAGAGGGCGGATCGGTGATGGGCCCTCCCCTCCACGCAGCGGGGGGATGAGAGGGTTGCCGTGTACGGGCACGGATTGGCTTCCCTGCTTCGTCCGGGCACGCTAGCGTTGTGCCTCAGCGCCAGAAGTGCAGGCACGGCGCTCGACCGAGAGCTTTCGCCAAAAGCCGCTCCCTGCCTCTGGCCTTTCCTCCACCTGCAGGCTGCGGACGATATTCACCTATATCGCTTGATTGGCTTGGTTTGTCCGAAGGGTGTTAAAATCTGCTCGCCATGCGCGCAGTTCGCAGGACAGCGGGTTTTCTGTCAGTCGCCCTGGTTTTGGTCACGTGTTTGGGGGCGCAGAATGCACCCCGGCGAGGCGGCCCGCCGCAGCAGCAGTTCCAAGAAGCCCTCTCGCACTATCAATCCGGCCAGTATGCTCTGGCGGCTGGGGAGCTGGAAGCCTTGGCGCTAAAAATTCCGCCAAGCTTTCAGGTCGACGAACTCCTGGGTCTTGTTTATTCTGCGGAAGGTAAAGATGAGCAAGCCAGTCGCGTCTTGCAAGAAGCCGTTCGCTTGAACCCGGCTTCTGCGGCGGCGCGCGCAAACCTGGCCGTCAATCTGGCACGGCTCGGCAAGAGCAGCCAGGCAGAAGCGGAATTCAAACAGGCTGTCAAGGCCGAGCCGGATAATTTTGAGGCGAATCACGACTTTGGCGAGTTCTACGCCAGAGCGGGCAGGATGGGGCGCGCCATCCCTTACTTGGCCAGAGCCCAACATCTTCGTCCTTCCTCTTACGAAAATGGCTACGATCTGGCCTTAGCCTATGAGCAGAATGGGCAGCTCGAAGAGGCTCGCCGGCAGATTCAAGAACTCCTCCGCACCGGAGAAACAGCCGAATTGCACGACCTTCTCGCCGAAGTTGACGAACGGTCGGGGGATTATCTGGCTTCGGCAAAGGAATACCAGCAAGCCGCCCACCTGGATCCAAGCGAACAGAATATTTTCGACTGGGGCAGCGAATACTTGCTGCACCACACCTGGAATCCGGCGGTCGAGATTTTCTCCCAGGGAGTCGAGCGGTATCCCAATTCTGTGCCCTTCGCCGTCGGGCTGGGTCTGGCCCTTTACTGGCGTGGCGATTACGATGAAGCGGTAAAGGCCTTGCTCCGGGCCACCGATCTCGCCCCCTCCGATCCTCATACTTACTATTTCCTGAGCAACGCTTATGAACGGGCGCCGGGCGAAGCCAGCGAAATCATTGCGAGATTTCGACGTTTTGAGGATCTCTGTCCTAATGACACGCGGGCTGCTTATTATTACGCGATGAGTTTGTGGAAGTTCAAGGGAGCGGAAAATTCCGATGTCGTTCTGCCCCAGGTCGTATCGCTGCTCGAGAAGGCAGCGAGACTCGATCCTTCCTACGCTGACGTGCACTTGCAACTAGGAAAGCTCTACTCCGAGCAGCGCGAATACTCCGAAGCTGTCCCGGAATACAACCGGGCAGTCCAGCTCGACCCGAAGCTCATTGAAGCACACTATCTTTTGGGCCAAGCCTACGTCCACCTAGGGAAAAAGGAGCTCGCTGAGAAAGAGTTCGCCCTTCATCAAAAGCTCTACGCGCGCCACCTAGCCGAGGATAATCAAGAGCGCGAGCGGATTCGTCAGTTTGTTTATTCCATTCGGGGAAGCCAGAAGGACGGCCGGTCACAATAGGGAGGCTAAGCTGGTCTTGGCTAGGAGCTTAGGCGGCTAGGACTCCCGAGCGAACCGATGGCCTCGCGTTTAGGTCCGTTTCAGGGAACATCATCGGTTAGCGACAGAGCCATTGCCAGAAACTCCTGCCGAGCTTGAGGTGAAAGGGCGATGGGATTTCCAGCTGCAGACTCTTTCTGCGAAGCGGCGGATAACAGGCGGTCAATATTCTGCACATCGAGCGCGCCTTGCGGGCCGTTCCGGGTAAATTTTTTTAAGACCTCCTTGGCTTTCTCTATTTGGCCCGTCTTGAAATAAAGAACCCCCAGCGCTGAGTAACTTCCGGCCCACTGAGGCAGCAGCTCCACAGCCTTCTCGAGATACTTTTCCGCCTCCTCAGGATTTCCCTCCGTCGCCACAAGCACCCCCTTTCCCCAGAAAAGCCGGCCGGAATCCGGAGTCCGGGACAGCCCCTCACCGAGAACTTCACGGGCAAGAGCCGTATTCCCTGACCGAAGATAAGTCATCGCCAAGGACAAGTAGTTCACGTCGTTGTAAGGGCTCTTGGCAATCGCCTGTCGGAAAGAACGAACCGCTTCCTCCGTCCGCCCAAGGTGAGCTTCAATGTCGCCCAGCAGAGAGAGATAGGCCGGGTCCTGTTGCTCATTCGTCGAGATGTGTTGGATTGCGGCGAGCGCGTGCTGATAGTCATGGGCTCGAAAGTAGGCGTCGGCAAGGTCATAAGCTGCGTCACTTGAATGCGGGTCTGCCTGGAGAGCCGCCTGGAAGTGCGCGATCGCTTGGGCGTACAAACCATAGCGAGCCAAAAGAACGCCAACTCCCACCGCGGTTCGAAAATCGCCTTGGCTTATTTGATCCAGCTGCCCGATAGTTTGCTCCGCCGCGTCGGCCCGGCCAAGCTTGAGATAAGCTTCAGCTAGCAAATAGAGATCTCGAGGTCGGCCCGGATGCCGCTTCGCTTCTTCTTGCAATTGCGCCAAGTCGAATCTCGATTGCTCCTGCGGAGGAAGACCGGCGCGTTTATCCAAGTAGTCGAAAAGGTGCTGATAAGGATAAGGGCCTGGACTGGGATCACGGGACAGAGTTTCGAATACCTTCAAATCTCTTTCAGCAGCCTCCATCTCCTTGAGATTCCGCTCCGCCGTTGCCAACTTGTAATAAACTGGGGCTCGACGCGGTTCTAATTGCGCGCATCTCTCGAGAAGCGGAACGGCATCTCGATACTTTCCCTCTTGCATCTTTATATTCGAAAGTTCTAAAAGAGCGTCGACGTAATTCGGATCGGCCGCGACCGCTTGCCCCAGCCACGCTTCCGCCTCCTCAAGGTGGCCTTCCCGGCTGGCGATATATCCCATGTTATATAGGCACCCTGGGTTGCGCGGGTCGGACTTAAGCCCTTCGGAAAGATATTTTTTTGCCTGGTCAAATTGGCCAAGGTGACGGTAACAGAGCGCCAAAAACGCATAGGATCCCGCTGAAGGCTCGAATTTCAGAAGCTTCTCAAACTCTAGAATCGCTTTCTGAACCTTCCCGTCGCTGAAATAGCATTCCCCGAGCGCCGCGTGAAGATCGGGGCGCGTCGGAGCGGTCTTCACCCCGCTCTCTAGAAGCGGTATGGCATCCTCGTAGTAGGCCTGCGTCATCATGAGCCGGGCTAGAAGAAAAATGACGTCGGTGTTTTTTGGCGAAAGCTTGTGCGCCTGGGTCAGAAGCTCCAGCGCGTTCAGATCTTCGTGTTGGTTTTGATATGTCTCAGCCAGCAAGAAAAGCGTCGGAACGGATTTGGGCCGCAACCGGAGCGCTCGGCTAAGGGCCGCTTGAGCTCTTTCGATCTGCCCGTTTTGCAAGTACGCCTGGCCCAGATTGTGCAGGATTTCGAAAGTGCCGGGTTGGATCGCGTCCGCCGCTTCCAGTTCGCGCACGCCGGCTGCGTACTGCTTGTTGGCGGCAAGCGCCACGCCCAACGTAAAGTGCACCCTTACATCGTTTTTTGCCATCCCGGATAGTTGTTCCGCTGTCTTCAAACCCCGCTCCGTTTGCTTGGCCTGGAAATACGCTTGGACCAGATTAAACAGGGAGCGCGTGTCAGCGGGCTCGACCGCCTGGAAATACGGGATGGCCTCCTCCGCGCGATGTTCTCTGAGCAACACAAGACCAAGACTGTAATTTGCGTCTCGATTTGCCGGTTGCAGACGCAAAGCATGGCGAAATTCGTTTTCCGCCGGCTCGAACTTTTTTTCGAGAAAATAAACATTTCCGAGATTGCTGAGAATCTCGACCGAATCTGGCGCGATTTTCTGAGCCCTCTGGAAAGCCGTTGCAGCCAAGGCGTATCGGTGTTCCGCCTGGTAGATGAGCCCCAGCAAATTGTAACCTTGCGCATTGAAAGGATCGAGTTTCAGCCCTTCGTCGACCTTTTCGTGGGCTTGCTGGACGGAACCCCTTTGCAGCAAATATTCTGCGGCAGAAAACAAACGGCTTCCTCGACTTTCTGGGTTCGTGACGCCCTGAGAGGGGGATGCCGCAGGTGCGCGCTGTGCGCCTCGAGCTGGAGGCGGGAGCAAAAAGATCAGAATGCTCAAGGGACCCGAAGCAAACCTCATAGCGCCTAGTTTAATCCCGCTGGTGGAGCCTCCGCCCAGGCCCTTTCCTCCTTTTCCACCTTTATCCATAAGGACTCGGACAAGCCGGATCGCATGTGGGCAACCAGTCCGAGCAGGTTGCCCGGCGTCCTGTGCACCAGAGCAGTCTAAGTCGAACGGCCATTGACAGCAATCCGCGCTATGGGTATCTTCATCCGTGCCGTTAACGGACACGGTACGGATTTCTGCGAGGAAACCATGGCCGCCTGTTCTCGATCATCGTAGATCGTCGCGGCAACCGTGCCGAGCATTCCAATCATTCGGTGGCCGGACCTTCAAGCGGGGAGGATGTTTTAGGCTCCGGCCCTGGAGATAAGAAGTTGAAGTAAATCGTGAAGCGCTTTGAATTACCGAAGGCACCGCCAGACCAGACTGGCACGGTGAAAGCTTGGTTTGCGCCGGTCACGATTCCCAGCTACCTGCCCATGCTGCCCGACAAGAACCCGATGTTCTTGGAGAAGCGCGTCTACCAAGGAAGCAGCGGGCGTGTCTACCCACTTCCCTTCACCGATCGCATTGCTACAAAAGCGGTTGAACACCAATGGCAGGCCGCGCATCTAGAAAATGAATTCATTCGCGTGATGGTGTTGCCGGAGATTGGCGGCCGAATCCATGTGGGGCTGGACAAAACAAACGGCTATGACTTCTTTTACCGCCAAAACGTAATCAAACCTGCGCTGGTGGGCCTCGCCGGTCCATGGATTTCCGGCGGCGTCGAGTTCAACTGGCCTCAGCATCACCGGCCCGCCACGTTCATGCCGGTCGAGGCGAAAATTGAAAAGCATGCTGACGGCTCGCAGACGATTTGGTGTTCCGATCACGATCCCCTGAACCGCATGAAGGGGATGCATGGCATCTGCCTCCACCCAGCAAGAAGCTACATCGAGCTGAAGGTCCGACTCTATAACCGTACGCCGTTTATGCAGTCCTTCTTGTGGTGGGCCAATGTCGGGGTACCCGTTCATGAACTCTACCAATCCTTTTTCCCCCCGGACGTCCAGTATGTTGCCGACCACGCCAGGCGCGCAGTGAGCCGCTTTCCTCTTTGCGAAGGCTTCTACTATGGTGTGAACTACGGCGAGCGAGCAAGAAATGGCGTTCCTGACGACGAACGGCCTCGAAGCTACGTCCCGCCCGGCACTTACGCAGCGAATGACCTAAGTTGGTACGCCAATATCCCTGTGCCCACCAGCTACATGGCCGTCGGCTCTGCAGAAGATTTTCTGGGAGGCTATGACCACAAGCGAAAGGCCGGCTTGATTCATGTTTGTGATCATCACATCTCGCCTGGCAAGAAGCAGTGGACCTGGGGAAATCATGACTTCGGCTATGCTTGGGACCGCAATCTGACCGATGAAGATGGACCCTACATCGAATTGATGGCCGGGGTCTTCACGGATAACCAGCCCGATTTCTCCTTCCTGGCTCCGGGGGAAAGCAAAGTCTTCAGCCAGTATTGGTACCCCATCCAGGAAATCGGGCCGGCCCAAAAGGCCAACCGGGATGCCGCGCTCAGTTTGCGTTTCTCGGAGGGAAAGGGGCAAGTGGGGATTTGTGTCACCCAACCATTCCCAGGAGCAAGCGTGCGTTTGATGGCGGGCCGCGATGAAGTCCGTGTGTGGACGTGTGACCTGGTGCCTGGGCGGCCAATGCTCGAACCATGTGAATTGCCCTCAGCCGCTAAGGAGACGGACATCCAAGTCCTTGTTGAAACAAAGCAGAACAGGGAACTGCTCCGGTACTCGCCACCGCCCAGGGAGAAGCGCACATCCCCGGCGCCGGCTACAGCTCCGCCGCTGCCCGAGCTCATTGAAAGCAACGACGAGTTGTACCTAACCGGATTGCATCTTGACCAATACCGGCATGCCACACGGTATCCCGACACCTATTGGCGTGAAGCACTCCGCCGCGACCCGGGCGACGCACGATCGAACAACAGAATGGGTCTGTGGCACCTCCGGAGAGGCGAGCTTCCGCAAGCTGAGGAGTATTTCCGCAAAGCTATCTTGAGATTGACGAAATGGAATGCCAATCCCGCAGACGGAGAGGCGTATTACAACCTCGGACTAACCTTGCGTTACCTCGGTCGTGATCGGGAGGCTTACGATGCCTTTAGTAAGGCGATGTGGAATCAGGCATGGGAGTCTCCCGCCTGCCTGGCGCTCGGAGAGCTCGACGCCAAACGGGGCGACTGGCAGAAGGCTAGGCAACACCTCGAGGATTGCCTGCGGAGAAATGCGGACCATTTGATGGCGCGGAACCTCGCGGTGATCGTGTTGCGCAAGCTGGGGGAGCTGGAGGAAGCGCAAGATCTGCTGCGCGAGACACTGTCGCTCGATCCTTTGGATTGCGAGGCTCGCTATCTTGCTGGCGGCTTGTCCAAGGTGGAGAACCAGGTGCTTCTGGACAAGGCGATTGAGTGCGCACGCGCCGGTCTGTTTCAAGAAGCGATTGAGATAGTGAACCGCGCCGACGAAAAAGCGAAAGACGGCTCCGTCCCCATGATGCGTTATGCTTGCGGCTATTTTCTTGAGCAGCTGGGCGATACAGCAGGCGCAGCTACGGCTTATGCGGGGGCGGCAGCGGCGAGTCCGGATTATTGCTTTCCCAGCCGACTGGAGGAGATGATCTTTCTCGAGGCAGCTCTCGCTCGGAATCCGGCGGACGCTCGAGCCGCATACTACCTCGGGAATTTTCGGTATGACCGGCGAAGGCATCATGAAGCCATTCGTCTCTGGGAGCAATCGGCACAACGCGACCCTTCCTTTTCTGTTGTATGGCGGAACCTTGGAATTGCCTATTTCAATGTGATGGGAGACTCGCGGGCGGCGCGGTCCGCGTTTGATAAGGCATTGCGCGCCAACCCTGAAGACGCTCGAGTGCTTTATGAGCGCGACCAATTGTGGAAGCGAGCGGGAGAATCACCAAAGCGACGGCTTGCCGAGTTGGAAAGATATCCGACCCTGGTCAGTTCTCGGGACGATTTGTCGATTGAACTGGCCACTCTTTATAACCTTACCCGTCAGCACGAAAAGGCTCTCGAGGTGATCGGCTCGCGCCAGTTTCAACCGTGGGAAGGCGGTGAGGGGTTGGCCCTCGACGAGCATGTGCGGACGCACCTCGGGCTCGGCCGTCAAGCCCTGGCTAAAGGAAATCCTACAGAAGCCCGCGCATTCTTTGAGGCCGCATTTCATTGCCCCGAAAATCTTGGCGAAGCTAAGCACGTCTTGGCCAATCAAAGTCATGTCTTTTATTGGCTTGGGGTTGGTTTCGCGGCCAGCGGAGATTCGGCCGCAGCGCGGCAATGGTGGCAACGGGCTGCGGGGCAGAAGGGTGATTTCCAGCAGATGAGCGTCAAGCCATACTCGGAAATGACCTATTACAGTGCGCTGGCGCTGAAGCGCCTTGAGTGCCACGCCGAAGCAGAGGATCTCTTGCGTTCGGTGCTCAAGCACGCCGAGGAACTCATTCGACGCCCAGCTGTTATCGATTACTTCGCGACGTCGCTCCCAACCATGCTGCTGTTCGAAGACGATCTGCAAATGCGGAACCGCATCAAGGGGACATTCCTTAAAGCTCAAGCCTACCTCGGGCTAGGCGACGGGAAAAAGGCGCAGCAGCTCATTAACGAAGTCCTTTCGCTCGATCAGAGCTATCCCTTCGCTGCGGATTTCTTGGAAGAACTAGAGCTGCAACTCGTGGACGTTTCGCACTCTCGGTGATCATGGCTAGCCGCGCCGCCTCTCGAACCAAAGAAGGGGAACGCTTTAACGCCGCGTATGTATTAACGATCGCCTCGGCGGGAGCGCTTGGCGGATTATTGTTCGGCTACGATTGGGTTGTCATCGGCGGGGCGAAGCCATTCTACGAGAGCTATTTTCGGCTCACATCCGAAGAACTCATCGGCTGGGCCAATAGCTGCGCCCTGATCGGCTGCCTCTTCGGATCTTGCCTTTCGGGCGGATTAAGCGACCGCCTGGGCCGCAAGAAGCTGCTGATCCTCTCGGCGATACTTTTTGGCATCTCCTCGGTGTTGACGGGCTGGGCGTTCACCTTTTCGTTTTTTATTGTTTGGCGCATCATCGGTGGCGTCGCTATCGGCATGGCTTCAAATGTTTCTCCCACCTACATTGCGGAGATCAGTCCGGCGAGCTGGCGTGGGCGGCTCGTAGCAGCGAACCAGTTGATGATCGTGATCGGGGTTTTGCTGGCGCAGATTGTCAACTGGCTGATCGCCGAGCGGGTTCCGCAAAATGCAACGGCTGAAATGATTCGGGTGTCCTGGAACGGACAATACGCCTGGCGCTGGATGTTCACGGTAATCGCGGTTCCAGCGATGGTTTTCTTCGTCACCGCTCTATTCATCCCCGAGAGCCCACGTTGGCTGGTAGCAACTGGCGACAGCGTGGGCGCCCGGTTGGTTCTGGCGCGCATCGGCGGAGAACCATACGCGCAGCATACCTTGTCGGAAATCGGGGGCACCTTGGAAACAGAAGCGCAAACTGGATCCGCCTGGCAGCAGCTGCTTTCGCCGCGAATTCTGAAGATTCTGGTCATCGGAGTCGCGCTTGCTGTCCTCCAACAGTGGAGCGGGATCAACATCATTTTCAATTACGCGGAAGAGGTTTACCGCGAGGCAGGATACGGGGTCAGCGGCGTTTTGTTCAACATCGTGATCACCGGCGCGGTCAACCTTCTTTTCACGCTGATTGCGTTCGGACTGATCGACCGCTTCGGACGCCGGGCCTTGATGTTATTTGGCTGCGCCGGAATTGCGCTTTCACATACCGTATTAGGATTCACTTACCGCATGGGACTGAAAGGTTTGCCGATTTTGCTCCTCACACTCTGCGCCATTGGTTTTTATGCGCTCACGCTGGCGCCAGTGACTTGGGTGCTCATCTCGGAAATCTTCCCCAACCGCGTGCGCGGTGCGGCGGTCTCCGTCTCGGTTTCGGCGCTCTGGATTGCATCTTTCCTGTTGGCCTTTAGTTTCCCAATGTTGAACAAGGATTTAGGTTCGGCCGGGACCTTCTGGAGCTATGCGGGGATCTGCTTGCTCGGCTTCCTTTTTGTTTACTGGCGTGTGCCGGAGACACAAGGCAAGACCTTGGAACAGATCGAACGCGATCTGACGGGAAGACCCGCAGGCGCCTGGTAAGAAAAAGAAGTTTAGACGAGTGCTTCCCCATGGTCAGCGGATACGGAAAATGGAAGTCTAAACTGATTCGCCCACATCTTTACCAAAACACGCTCTAATGACCGTAATCACAGAAGACGTAATTGTTGGTGGACTGCATCGCGTCACGTTGGACAATGGCATGGTGCGGGCGCGGTTCCTGCCAGAAATAGGCGGCAAAATGACCTCTCTGGTCAGGATCTCCAGCGGCCACGAGTTTCTCCTTCAGCCACAAAGGCCTCTCCGCCGTCCGACATACGGCGATCCGTTTGAAGCATTTGACACCAGCGGCTTCGATGAATGTTTGCCGACTGTGTCAGCCTGCCGTGACCCAACCAGCGGGCAGTTGCTGCCTGATCACGGAGAACTATGGTCCGTATATTGGCAGGTCAGGATTTCGAGTGAGCAGCTCTGTCTTTCCGCCTCCGGAAGAGTCCTACCATATCGCTTAACCAAAACCGTTCGTCTCGAATCGCAAGATGTAGTCATCGATTATGAGCTTGTGAATGAGAGCGATTCAGAAATCAAATTCCTTTGGTCGGCGCATCCGCTGCTGGCGGTGGAGCCTGGAAGCAAAATCGTCCTGCCAGCCGAGGTCAAGGAAGTGTTGGTCAACTACTCGCTCAACGATCGCCTGGGGAAATTCGGCGACAGATGTTATTGGCCGGTGGCGGAAGCCCGGGGTGTCAGCCGACGTCTTGACATCCTGGCTCCTCCGACCGCCGGCTTTGCGGACAAGGTGTTCACTGGTGGGCTTACCGAAGGGAATTGCTCGTTTCTAAAGCCGGCTTCCAGCGAATCGATTTCCTTTCTCTTTGACTCGATGACCGTGCCCTACATCGGCCTTTGGATCTGCCAGGGCGGATGGCCCGACCCCTCGCATGGGCACTACACGGCGGCCCTGGAGCCATGTAGCGGGCGGCCTGATTCCTTGTGCGAAGCGATTGCGCGTGGAGAAAACGATCTGCTCCGACCCGGCAGCACCAAGAACTGGAGCTTGCGGCTGCGAGTACAGCAGATCGACCAACAGCGGTTCTGCTGAGCTTACGTCGCTCTGTAATTGGAGGATTGATCATGCGCGTCCCTCTCCGCTCGATACTCCTGATTACTACGTTGGCAGCGAGTTGCTTGTTTGGTGCAAATCGTGCGCACCGGCGCGACACCTCGGGTCGACAGGCGAAGGTTGCTATGGTCTACCCCGATCACGACCAAGGTAAGTGGGAGGGCTGGGGCAGTTCGCTGGCATGGTGGGGACGTGCCATTGGCGGAACCGGCAACGCCGACTACTATGCGGACCTTATTTACACGCTCAAGTCAGTCGATGGCTATCCTGGGCTCGGCCTCAATGTCGTGCGCTACAACGTGGGCGGTGGAGGAATCAATCAGCCACGCGAAAACAAAGGTCCCAAACTGAAATGGCAAATGGATATTCACGGATATTGGGTGGATCCAAACACCGAGGATCCCAATTCACCCAGCTGGAATTGGGCCGCTGACTTGAACCAGCGCACCATGATGCTCAAGGCTCGCGAGCGCGGCGCAGATGTGTTCGAGCTGTTCTCCGACTCGCCCATGTGGTGGATGAATTCCAACAGCAGCACCGCGGGCAGCGACAGCGGGGGCGACTGCCTCGCGCCAGCCAACTACGAGCGCTTTGCTGTCTATTTGGCCACCGTAGCGCGCTATGCTGCCGACCATTGGGGAGTTAAGTTTCATTCGGTAGAGCCGTTCAACGAGCCGTCGGCTGACTGGTGGAAGTATCCCCAACGTCAGGAGGGCTGCCACTTCGATATCGCCACCCAAAAAGTCATTCTCGAGAAATTGCGGCAGGCGCTCGACCGAGGGCAGCTCAGCGAAGTGCCCATTGCAGCTTCCGACGAAAACGATGTTGATGTTGCCTTGCACACCTGGAGTGCCTTCGATACCGCCACAAGAGCAATGGTCGGAAAAGTGAATGTGCACGGCTATTACCGAGGCACGCACCCTTACCGAGGATCTAACCGAAATACCCTTCGGCAAGCGGCCGGGGACAAAGACATTTGGCAATCGGAGTACGGCGGTCCGGACGGCTCAGGCTTCGAGATGGCTCAGTCCATTATTCTTGATGTCCGCGAGTTCAAGCCCAGAGCCTGGGTCTACTGGCAGCCGGTGGAACCCGAGTCCGGGTGGGGCTTTATTAATGCCACATACGTCGACACTGGGGACCAGATCAAGCCCGAGACCCGAACGGACCTGGTTCGCGTTAATCGGAAATTCTTCGTATTTGGACAATTCACCCGCTATGTGCGGCCCGGTTTTCACATCATCGAAATAAACGATCCAAACTCGATTGCAGCCTACGACGAGAGCGAGCGAAAGTTGGTGATTGTCACCGTGACCGGCGCTGACCGAGTGTCGATCAGATATGATTTGTCAAAGTTCAACGCTGCCGGTCGTGTTGTTCAGCGGATTGCCACTACGACGGCTCCCGGAGGCGAGGTCCCCGACTGGAAACAGCACAGCGATAGGTTATCGTTTGATCCAGCAAAGAAGACGTACACCAGCGATCTGTATCCAAGATCGGTATACACGTTTGTGCTGGAAGAAGTGTCGCGGACCACTGGCCCTGGTGGGTCGCGACGACTGCGCTGACCGCACCATGCCGTCATGCCCTCGTCGCCCAGAGAGAGTAGGGAAGCTATTCCTGTGTCGTTGTCGAGGCCGGCGTTAAGGGTATCGCAATGCGGTCGAGCGCTGGCGCGTACCCCGTGGGGTTTCCGAATCGGACGGTATTCGAACCAGCCTTTAACTGAACCGGGATTACCGTGCTGGTGGGCAAGCTGAAGCTGCTGCCATTTAAATCCAGTTCCGCACCGGGGCCCCCGTTGACGCTTATGAAAAATGACCGCGGCCCGCTGGTCAAATAGTCGATCTCCATCTCATACGTTCCGGAGACTGGGACGGTAACGTCAGAGAAGAGTACGTCGTTTTCCGGGCTGCCGCCGATGAAGCCTGCCTCCGCAGCGCCCGAGCAATATTCGCAGTAAAAGTGTCCTGTCCCGCCTTCCAGTGTGGCATTCTCCGCTTCGTAGGTGATGGACTCTGGAGGAGAAGCAGATCCATTTCCGCTAATCACGATACGATCCAAGTCGGGGGCATAACTCGTGGGGTTGCCGAATTGGATGCTGTTAATTCCCTCCTCCAACTCGACGGGTACGGTTGTGCTCGATGGCAGGAAAAAACTTCCCCCACCTACGTTGAGCGTTGTGAAATGACCGCCGCTGACGCGGAAAAGTAACGAGCGAGGTCCCTGAGTCATTGAATCGATTTGCATCAGATAGGTTCCTTTGCGGGGGACGACGACGTTTGGGAAAATGACGTAGTTGTTAGCGCCACAACAAAGGCCGCCAACCTTTTTTCCACCAGAGCATGCCGCACACTTGGCAATTACGGCAGTACCGTTTAGCGTGGCTGCTTCTGCCTCATAGCTTTGCGAAATGGCTGAAGGCGCTTCCGCGGCACTTCCTCTGGCCGTCAGCTTCAGCAGTCGTGCGCTGTGGCCAGGGATAACCGCACTGAAGCCGTGGTTGAAGTTTCCAAGATCAAGGTGGCTCCACAAATCACGCACCTGCGTTGCGTTCGCGAAGCCCATACGGCTCCATGGGAAATCGACGGGAGAGGGAAACGCGTTCAGGTTGAACAAAGCCACGTAATACGTTCCGTCGCCAAGCGCTGATGCCCAAACAGGTGTGTCGCCGCCTAAAATCTGCTGTCCGGGATGTCCGGACTGATTTACCGCGATCACCTCGTCATTGCTCAACAGCTGTTTGCCTATATCGTCCAGCGCAGTCAAGTCGCCGCCGAGATACATCGGAGCGTTGGCTATCGCCCATAGTGTCGTGGCGGTTCGGCGCTCTTCGTCGCTCAAGCCTGAGCTGGCGCTGCCCACCTCGAGCGAGTCGAGATCATTCCACCCGAGTGTGACACCAGAAGCGTTTTGCCATCCCACAAGGTCGTAAAAGCGGTATGAAGTCAAGGCCCAGTTTGTGCTCGTGGCGCAGTTGCGCTCGCAGTCAACGTCACCCTCAATCCGACGCGCATTGGAATACTGCTGCCAAATACTAAGATAGTCCTTGTCCAGCGCCCAGGAGATGGTCAACCAAATTGGGCGCTCGCTTTGGGCAATCGCGGTGGACCAAGCCCGTACATCCGCCCGGTTGTCGATAGATAAGTTATAGCTGTAGGAACCCGGCGTAACGCCGTCAAGCTTAATGAGATCAAAGCCCCACGAAGCAAACAAATCCACCACAGAATTCATGTATTCCTGTGCGCCCGGCTTTGCAAAATCAATCTTATAGTGATAAGGAGACGTGGTTCCCGGTATGCCAAAGGCATTGCCTGCTCGATTCGGAACTGCGAGTATGTCCTGAATATGGTAGGGCGTTCCAAGGATGGTGGGGTTGGCGACAACAGCCGGATATTCCACACCTGGAATCCAATAAATTCCAGCTTTTTGGCCGTTCTGGTGAATGTGTGCGACGAGAGCAGAGATGTCGGGAAAGGTTGCGGGGTTGGGGATCGGGCGCCCGTAACTATCGAAACTACCTTGCCATCCGGAGTCCAGATTAATGTAACGGAAACCATGGACCTGAAGGCCGGAAGCCCGCAGCGCATCCGATTGGACGATCATGTTTGCCTGGGTAAGAAAATTACTCCGTACCGTTTGCTCGGGAAAGCTACTCCACCCCAGATATGGTTTGTCGCCGGCTCCGTTGACCTGCGCATTGGCCAGAGAGCCGAGGAAGAAGCACAGCGCCGCAAGGATCTTCGTCAAGCGATGACCGAGGCTCTGTGTAATCATTCGTTTTCGCAAGCTCAAGGCGCGCCCTCCATGGGTCTTATCGAGGCTGGTCTTCATCACTTCTTCGGTACTGGGTTTGAATCGGCGCCGTTCCGTCTTTCCTCGTATACGCCCCTGTTGTCCGGCGCGGCGGATGTACCTCAAGGCACTTTTGGTTCAGAGCGCAAGTCACTTGTGAAGGAATCGGACGCGGCAACAATGGCGATTTGTGCCCGGAGTAGTCAATCCGGGAAAAGCTGGAAAGATACGCGAGACAACACCTGTCTGGCCTGTTCTTTAACAGGCGAGGCTGCTTTCAGTCACTAGAATCAGCAATTGCGTTTGGCGGGGCGGATTCTCGCAAAAGCAAGGGGCCGCGCAAGCCGGCCCGCGCGAGCCAAGAAAAGCGTGGTCTTCGGTTTTGCCGATTCAGGCAGCCGGAACGGCGGTTACCGCCGGGTCGGAGGCTCTTTTCGTCGGGCGATCTAAGGCCAGGTCGAAGCGATCGAGGTTCATCACTTTGTTCCACGCCGCCACAAAATCTTCCACAAACTTCTCCTCTGAGTCTGCGCACGCATAGACTTCCGCGAGGGCGCGCAGCTCGGAGTTCGAACCGAAGATCAGGTCCACACGGGTGGCGGTCCACTTCAGTTCGTTTGTCTCGCGGTCGCGCCCCTCGTAGACGCCTCCCGAGCCATTGGACTTCGGCTGCCAGTAGGTGCCCATGTCGAGCAGGTTAACGAAGAAGTCGTTCGTGAGACTCTCCGGCCGCTTGGTGAAGACGCCGTGAGGGGCCTTCGCGTAATTTGCACCGAGAACGCGCAGGCCACCGACCAGAAGGGCCATTTCAGGCGCTGTGAGCGTCAACAGTTGCGCCTTATCGATCAGCAACTCCTCCGGTGCTACGCCAAGCTTGGCCTTCTGGTAGTTGCGGAATCCGTCCGCAACCGGTTCGAGATAGGTGAAGGACTCCACATCGGTCTGCTCCTGGGACGCGTCCGTGCGCCCCGGCGTGAAGGGAACTTTTACGTCGTGTCCACCGGCCTTCGCGGCCTTTTCGACCGCCGCACAGCCGGCGAGAACGATCAGGTCGGCAAGAGAAACCTTCTTCGTTTTCTTGCCGTTGGAGTGGGAACTGTTGAACTTCTTTTGGATCGCTTCTAGCGTGCGCAGCACCTTCGCCAACTCCGCCGGCTGATTGACCTCCCAGTTCTTCTGGGGTTCAAGACGGATGCGCGCGCCGTTCGCTCCGCCGCGCTTGTCGGAGCCACGGAACGTCGCCGCCGAGGCCCAAGCGGTCCCGACCAGTTCCGAGATGGAA
>Ga0066671_10000237_pt1 | contig 16991 bp, 9 predicted proteins | sample GraSoiAngelo_120_FD_62294 | JGI IMG/M metagenome (GOLD analysis project Ga0066671, IMG submission 62294) | Grasslands soil microbial communities from the Angelo Coastal Reserve, California, USA - 14_0919_09_20cm | ecosystem: Environmental > Terrestrial > Soil > Grasslands | place: USA...
ACATAGGCGCCCGGTCCCGCGAGCATCGCGGCACGCCGTCCGGAGGCTTCCGAGGCAAGCGTTCCGAACCTTCTGTCGGGCCCGGTCAGCGTGAATTCGCCGGCCGCGTCTTCCGCCTCATATTCGGTGAAAGGAACGGCTGCCCCTCTTGAGGGCTCAGGCGCAGCGGCCGCCAGCGCTGCGAGGAGCCAGAGCATTCGGGCGGTCTAGCATGGGCGCTTGTCGTGACAATCCGCCGTTTCGGTTCCATCTGCCCGACGCTGCGATGCACAATCTCTCGCGACTGTGACCCGCGCGCAACTGAACTGTCACAAAAGCGGACGCCGCATGAAGGCCGATTGACGGTGGGAAACGCGCTGCTATCAAAAGCATGAGTTCGCGCAAGACGGACGAAGAACGACGGGGAGTGGTGCGGGCCTGCGGCAGAGGGGGGAAATCCTTCGCCAGCGGTCTCACCGAAAGGGGTCAGACGCTAGTGCGTCGCCTTCGGATGGTAGCGCTACCATCCATCTTCCCAACGCTCTTCGCCAGTTTTTACGAGCTTCCAGGCGGCCGTTCGCGGTCGCCTGAGGGCATATGTGATTATCGGCGTCTGGGGTCGAGGCTGCGGCCGAATTGGGAGATGATGAATGGTTCGAGTGGATCACGCGGTGTCGGCCAAGGCCCGCCTGCTTCAGGGCGGCGCATCCGCGATCGTGATGGGCATGTTCCTTGCCGCGGCTCCTGCCGCCGCTTACGCGCAGGACCAGGCGGCTGCGGCCCCTGACGCTACTCCGCCGCTGAGCGCGCAGACCGGGGCCGCCGCCTCGACCGCGACCGCCGCGGACGCCGACGCGCCCGACGATGCCGATACCATCATCGTCACCGGCCAGCGCCGCGCTCTCCAGACCTCGCAGGGCATCAAGCGCAACGCCGACACGGTCGTCGACTCGATCACCGCCACCGACATCGGCGCCTTCCCGGACAAGTCGGTCGCCGAGGCGCTGCAGCGCGTCCCCGGCATCACCGTCAACCGCTTTGCCGCGACTAGCGACACCGCCCACTTCTCGGCCGAGCCGTCGGGCGTCATCGTCCGCGGCCTTCCGCAGGTCCGTTCCGAGTTCAACGGCCGCGACACGTTCAGCGCCAACTCCTCGCGCGGCCTGAGCTGGGGCGACATCACGCCGGAGCTGATGGCCGGCGTCGACACCTACAAGAACCAGACCGCCGAGATGATCGAGGGCGGCATCGCCGGCTCGATCAACCTTCGCACACGCGTTCCGTTCGATGCGCCGGGGCAGTTGATCCAGGGTGCCGTCAACATCAACTACAACGACCTGTCGAAGAAGTTCACGCCGGACTTCAACGTCTTCTACAGCAATCGCTGGGAGACGGGCGCCGGCGAGTTCGGCCTGATGGCCAACTTCGCTTATTCGCAGGTGATCACCGCGTCGCAGGGCATCCAGTATGGCCGCGCCGCGATCATCGACAACGGCTTCGGCCCGACCGGTCCGGCGACCGCCTATATGCCGGCCTCGGTCAACTTCCTCGACAACCAGTATAACCGCAAGCGGCAGGGCATCGCCGCCGCCGCCCAGTGGCGCAACCTCGACCACACCATGCTCCTGACCGCGCAGTACAACCGCTCGGTCTACAAGAATAAGTGGCAGGAGCGTTCGTTCGGCTCGTTCGGCATCGGGCCGGACCTCTACGGCTTCAACGTCCGCACCCGCGTCGTCGGCAATGGCGGCAACCTGCACGACCGCATTCCGGTGCCGGCCGCCGGCACCCCCGCCTTCACCTTCGACGAGGACGGCAACTTCCAGTCGGGCGTGGTCACCCGCTCGAACGCGGAAAACTCCATGTGGTGGGGCGCTCCCGACGCGAACCCGGGCTTCGGCGTCAACGAGGCCGGCCAGCCGATGTTCAACGCCTGCTACAACTGGGGCGGCTCGGCGGGTTGCGAGCGCGATGCCAACGGAGTCGCCCATTACGGCGTCGACGTCGGCACCGGCAGCCGCGTCAACCAGAACCGCAACATGACCCAGGATTTCGGTCTCAACTTCAAGTGGGACGCGACCGACCGCCTGCACTTCAACTTCGACGGCCAATATGTCGACTCGACCGTCGACAATTACGACATCTCGGTCGAGCATCACTCCTTCGCCAATGTCGGCTTGGATGCGACCGGCAAATATCCGCGCATCACGCTCGGCGATCCGAGCAACATCAACCAGTCGCCGGGCGGTCTCGCCAATGCAAACAACTGGTATCTGCGCTCGGTCATGGACCATCTCGAGGCGAGCGAGGGCACCCAGTGGGCGTTCCGCGGCGACATGGAATATGACATCGGCACCACCTGGCTCGACTCGATCAAGGTCGGCGCCCGCTATGCCGATCGCGACCAGACCGTGCGCTGGAGCACCTACAACTGGGCCAACGTCGCCAACACCTGGACCGACAGCGAGCTCAACCAGCACAGCTGGAACCTGGACAGCTACAAGCCCTTCGGCGCCTTCAAGGGCTATCCGCAGGGCATGTTCGAAATCTCCGAGTTCGGCGAGCCGTTCTTCGGCGGTTCGCTCGGCTCCTTCCCGTTCGTTCCGTTCGATGCGCTCAACGCGCACCGCGCCGACGAATATAATCGCAGCCTGATCGGAATCGGCGAGTTCACGCCGATCTGCCAGCGCGCCGCGGAGCTTCCGGACAGCTGCTTCATCGACAACGAGATCGCGGACGTGTCCGAGACCGTGAAGTCGGCTTATGCGATGGTCCGCTTCGGCGGCCGCGACGCCAAGATCGGCAACGTTCCGGTGTCGGGCAATTTCGGTCTTCGCTACGTCAACACCAAGAACGTCAGCTCCGGCTTCCTTCGCTATCCGGTGAACAATTACGACTTCACCCAGTGCGACGGGCTTCCGCCGGTAGTCCCGCCGGGCAGCCCGACTCCGCCGGTGCCGCCGATCAACGATCCGGCGCAGTGCTACCTCTCCGCGCAGGACCTCGCCTTCATCAACGGCGGCGGCGTCGCCAGCACGGCGGAGCGGACCCACAACCACTTCCTGCCGAGCTTCAACATCCGCTTCGACCTGTCCGACAAGTGGCTGCTTCGCTTCGCCGCGTCGCGGGCGATGTCGCGGCCGGACATCGGCCTCTTGAAGAACTTCCTGTCGGTGAGCGCGGGCCTTCCGAACGCAACGGATCCGACCGATCCGCGCTGGGTGAAGGACTCGACCGGCAAGGTCGTCGGGGTCAACCCGACCTACGAGGCGAGCGCGTACAACCCGTATCTCGCCCCGACCACCGCATGGCAGTTCGACGTCAGCATCGAGAATTACTTCGCCAACGTCGGCTCCTTCTCGCTGGCGGCGTTCTACAAGACCTTCCAGAACTACATCCAGTACGGCTCCTACACGACCACCGTGTCGCGTGACGGGATCGATCGGGACGTGTTCGTCCGGGGTCCGATGAACGGCAAGGGCGCGAAGATCAAAGGCTTCGAGATCGCCTATACCCGCTATTTCGACTTCCTGCCCGAGCCGCTCAACGGCTTCGGCATCCAGGCGAACTACACCTATGTGTCGAACAGCGGCATTCCGAACGCCAACCTCACCCCGGTGGGCAGCACCGGCCAGGTGACCAACGCCGGCAATGCGGGCACCGCCCTCAACCCCGGCGCCCTCGAAGGCCTGTCGAAGCACAGCTTCAACCTGGTCGGGATGTACGAAAAGGGCCGGATCGCAGCGCGCCTCGCCTACAATTGGCGCTCCGAGTTCCTGGTCACCGCGGTCGATTGCTGCGTCTACCTGCCGGTGTGGCAGCGTCCCTCGGGCTTCCTCGACGGTTCGATCCGCTTCCGCGCGACCGACAATATCGAGATCAGCGTCCAGGGTTCGAACCTGCTCAACACCAAGACCAAGCTCCAGACCCAGGTCACCGACGAGGATTCGCCGGAGGGCAAGCGGATCCTGGTGCCGAACGGCTGGTTCCAGAACGACCGCCGCTTCGTCTTCGGCGTCCGCGTCCGCTACTGATCGGCCGCGACAGGGAAAGAGGGGAGGCGCTGACGATGGCGGCGCCTCCCCTTTCCTTTGCCTGCATTCTCCCTCTCCCCGGCGGGGAGAGGGTTGGGGTGAGGGGGTGCTGAGTCAGAGGGTAGCTTCGGAAGCCGAACCCCCTCACCCTACCCTCTCCCCCCTGGGGAGAGGGGATTGGTAATTGCACCGGCCCTGAGAATGTCCGTAAAGTCTGATCCACGCTTTTCCGCTTCCTCAAACGGTGCACCTGCTTCGATGACTGAACCGGCCCCGCTCGAGATCGTGATCGTCGGCGGCGGCACCGCGGGCTGGATGGCCGCGGCCGCGCTCGGTTCGCTGCTGCCGCCAGGCCGCTGCAATATCCGGCTCATCGAGTCCGAGGAGATCGGCACCGTCGGAGTCGGCGAGGCGACGCTGCCGCATATGAAGAGCTTCAACGACGCGATCGGAGTCGACGAGGCCGAGATGATGCGGCGGACCAGCGGCACCTTCAAGCTCGGCATCGACTTCGTCGACTGGGGCTTCAAAGGCTCCTCCTACGTCCACCCCTTCGGGATCCACGGCAATCCGGCGGCGGGGAACAGCTTCCACCACCATTGGCTGCGCGCGCTTCAGGCCGGCGAGGCGGCGCCGATCGAGGATTATTCCTTCGCCATCGTCGCCAGCCGCCGCAACCGCTTCGCCTTCCCGGCCGAGGACAAGACGGCGATCGAGTCGACCTTCAGCTACGCCTATCATTTCGACGCCAGCCTCTACGCCGTCTTCCTCCGCGAATTCTCCGAGGCGCGGGGCGTCAAGCGGACCGAAGGCAAGGTGCTGGAGGTGGTGTGTGACCCGGAGAGCGGCGATGTCGCCTCGCTCCGCCTGGAATCGGGGGAGATCGTCGCCGGCGACTTCTTCGTCGACTGCTCGGGCTTCCGCTCGCTGATCCTCGGCCAGACCCTCGGCGTCGCGTTCGAGGAATGGACGAAGTGGCTGCCCTGCGACCGCGCGTTCGCGGTGCCGACCCAGCGCCAGGGCGAGCTTACCCCCTACACCCGCTCGACCTGCCGCGAGGCGGGGTGGCAGTGGCGGATTCCTCTGCAGCACAGGACCGGCAACGGCTACGTCTTCTCGAGCGGCTTCATCGGCGAGGACGAGGCTGCGGCGAGCCTGATGGCGAATCTCGACGCGCCGGCGCTGGCCGAGCCGCGGATGCTTCGCTTCAAGGCCGGGCGGCGGGCGAATTCGTGGGAGCGCAACTGCCTCGCCCTCGGCCTCGCCTCGGGCTTTCTCGAACCGCTGGAATCGACCAGCATCTACCTCGTCCAGATCGCGATCATGAACCTCATTGCGCTTCTTCCGGACCGGAAGGTCGATCCCGCCCTGCGCGAGGAATATAATCGCCGGCAGGACCTCGAATATGAGCGGATCAGGGACTTCCTGATCCTTCATTACCACGCCACCAGCCGCGACGATTCCGAGCTCTGGCGCTATTGCCGGGCGATGGAGGTGCCCGACAGTCTCAAGGCCAAGATCGAGATGTTCCGCCACCGCGGCTATATCGAACATTATAAGGACGGGCTGTTCACCCCGCCGAGCTGGCTCAGCGTCTATCTCGGCCAGGGGATCGCGCCGGAGGGGTACCATCCGATGGCGGAGGGGATGCCGATCGAGCGGCTGACCGCCGACCTCCGAACCCTTCGGGAGGAGATCAGCCGGGGGGTGGATGCGATGCCGGCCCATGGCGAGTTCGTCGAGCGCTATTGTCCGCATCCCGCCGCTCCGTCCGAAATGTCGGCGTCGGAGGCGCGGCTTTGACCCGCAAGGCCGAACGGGTGGTGGTGGTCGGGCGCGACGCCGCGCTCTGGATCGTCGCAGCCTCGCTTCAGAGCGCCTTCGGCCGCTCCGGCGTTCGGGTGGACGCGATCGAGCTGCCGTCCTTGCTGCAGGAGGTCGACGTTTATGCGGCGGTGCCGTCGCTCGGCGCTCTGCACAAATTGCTCGGGATCGAGGAATCGGTGCTTCTCGCCGCCTGCGCGGGCGTGCCGATGGTCGGCCAGCGTTTCTCCAATTGGGCCAAGTCGAGCCCGCCTTTCCTGCACGGCTACGATGTCGAGCGGACGCCCGGCGGGGACGTCACTTTCTTCCAATATTGGGTTAAGGCGCGGCTCGAGGGGCTGAAGGTCGGCTTTGAGGAATTCTCGCTCGCCGCGGTCGCGGCGAAACAGGGGCGGGTGCCGTTCACCGAGGACGATCCCAACCCGTCGGCGGCGAGCCATGGCTATCATCTCCATGCCCGCGGCTATGCGGCGCTTCTGAAGCAGCTCGCCGGGCGGGCCGGGGTACGCCACCGGCGAGGCAGGGTCGCGGGCGTCGAGCGCGACGGGGAGCGGATCGCACGGGTGACGCTCGACGACGGCGAGGCGCTTGAGGCGGACCTGTTCGTCGATGCCTCCGGGACCGAGGCGGTGCTCGCCGGGCCGGCGAATTCGGACAATTTCGAGAGCTGGCGGCAGTGGCTGCCCTGCGACTCCACCCTCGCCGCCTCGGCACAGCCGCTCCGCCCGGCGCCGGCGTTCAGCCAGATCTCCGCCTTCCGTGCAGGCTGGGTCGGGCTTTACCCGCTGCAGGACCGGACCGCGGTGATCGCCACCTGGGATTCCAAATCCTTCGGCGCGGCGCAGATGGTCGAGAGCCTGCCGGTCCTCTCCGGCCTCGCCATCGCCGGCGACGCGGTCGTGACGCCCTTCGAGGCCGGGGCCAGGCTGCGTCCCTGGTCCGGGAATTGCGTCGCGATCGGGGACTCGGCGATCAGCCTCGAGCCGCTCGACGCTGTGCAGCTCCACTCGGTGCACGTTGGTGTGACCCAGCTCGTCGCGCTCTTCCCGGTGGATGCGGACCGGCTGATCGAGGCCGACACCTATAACGAGGTGGTGCTCCAGCACGCGCGCAACGTGCGCGACTTCCAGGCCGCCCATTATCGGCTGAACCGCCGGTTCGATGAGCCTTTCTGGGATGCCGCCCGCGATGCCGTCGGGCCGGAGACGCTGGACGAGCGAATTCGCCTGTTCGCCAGCCGGGGGCTTCCGTTGCTGTTCGAAGGGGAATCGTTCCAGGAGCAGAATTGGACCGCGATCCTGCTCGGCCATGGGGTCACCCCGGCGAGCTACGATCCGCGCGTGGACCGGGTGCCGCCGGAGGAGCATATCGCGAAGGTGCAGCAGCGGCTGCGCGAGGTGGCGATGGAGGTGAGGGCGATGCCCAACGTCGAAGAATATCTCGCCGCGATGCGGCGGCGGCAGGAATTCCAGGCCTTCTGATGCAGGATCGGGCCATCCGCAGCATCGTCATCGTCGGCGGCGGGACCGCCGGATGGATGGCCGCAGCGGCACTGGCCAAGGTGGCGGGGACCCAGAACCGCTCGATCACGCTCGTCGAGTCCGAGGAGATCGGCACCGTCGGCGTGGGTGAGGCGACGATCCCGCCGATCACCATCTTCAACCGGCTGCTCGGAATCGACGAGGACGAGTTCGTCCGCGAGACCCAGGCGACCTTCAAGCTCGGCATCGAGTTCGTCGACTGGCTGCGCGTCGGCCACCGCTATTTCCACCATTTCGGCCTGTTCGGAGCGGACCTGAAGGACGGGGTCAGCTTCGCCCATTACTGGCTGCGCTGGGTGGGGCAGGGCGGCAACCCCGACAATCTGCGCTTCAGCAGCGAGGCGGAGGCGGCACGGATGGGCAAGTTCGCCCGCGCGCGGACCAAGCGCGGCGATACGCCCAACATCAATTACGCGTTCCAGTTCGACGCCGCCCGCTATGCCGCTTTCTTGCGCCGCTTCGCCGAGAAACGCGGGGTGGAGCGGGTCGAGGGCAAGGTGGTCGACGTGCAGCAGAATGGCGAGAGCGGCCATATCGAGTCGGTCGAGCTTGCCGGCGGCAAGAGGATCGAGGGCGATTTCTTCATCGACTGCTCGGGCTTCCGGGCGCTGCTGATCGGCAAGACGCTCGGTTGCCCCTTCGACGACTGGAGCCAATGGCTGCTCGCCAACGGCGCGGTGGCGATGCCGTCGCGGCGGGACGGGGACCCGGAGCCGTTCACAAGGGTGACGGCGGTGGAATCGGGCTGGCAATGGCACATCCCGCTCCAGCACCGCACCGGCAACGGCTACGTCTTCTGCGACCGCTTCATCACGCCCGACGACGCGGCAGCCAAGCTTGCCGGGCGGCTCGGCGACACCGCGCTCGCCGATCCGCGGATCCTCCGCTTCACTGCCGGGCAGCGCAGATCCTGGGAGAAGAACTGCCTCGCCATCGGCCTCTCCTGCGGCTTCCTCGAACCGCTGGAATCGACAAGCATCCATTTGATCCAGGTCGCGATCTCGAAGCTACTCGACCTGTTCCCGGACCGGGATTTCCACCCGGCGATCCTCGACCGCTTCAACAAGGAGATGGACCTCCTCTACGTCAGCATCCGCGATTTCCTGATCGCGCATTACAAGCTGACCGAGCGGGAGGACACGCCCTTCTGGCGCTATTGCAAGCATATGGACGTGCCCGACAGCCTCGCGACCAAGCTCCATCTGTTCGAGACCCGCGGCGAAGTGCTCGCCGCCGACCACGACATCTTCCGCGAGATAAGCTGGTTCGCGGTGCTCTACGGGCAGGGTGTGGTCCCCAAAGGTTACCACCCCCTCGCCGACGCGATGAGCGACGACGATCTGAGCCTGACTCTGTCGCAGATCCGGGCGGCGATCAGGGAGCGCGTCGACAGCCTCCCGTCCCACGCGCAATTTCTGGACAGCATCGTCGGGCGTTAACGCGCCCCAGCAATCCGCGCGATGATGTCGGCGTGGGTTTCCATCGTCGAGGCGGCCTTGTGGTAGCCGGCGCGGAGGTCCGCCATGGCGCGGAGGACTTCCTCGTCCTTGAGGGAATCGAGCAGCGGGTCCCAGCTTTTGGGGATCAGGCCCTGGCCGAGCATCACCGCGGTCCAGCTGGCGAGCTCGAACAGGTCGTCATGGTAGCGGAAGAAACGGCCACGGTCGGCGAACAAGCTGAGCTTGTGGGCGAGGCTGTCCGGGACCTCCATCTCGCGCACCTGAGACCAGAAGGGGCCGGAGCGCTGGTTCACCTTATAGTGGAGGATGATGAAATCGCGGACCGAATCGTACATTTCGGAAAAGGAGCGGTTGTACTCGGCGACCGCGACGGGGTCGAAGCTGCTGTCCGGGAACAATGCGACGAGCTTCTGGATGCCGTGCTGGATCAGGTGAATAGAGGTCGATTCCAGCGGCTCTAGGAAGCCGGAGGACAGGCCGATGGCGATGACGTTGCCGGCCCAGCTCTTCGCCCGGCGGCCCGCGGTGAAGCGGATATGGTTGAAGCCGCCGATCGGCTTGCCGTCGAGGCCCTCGACCAGCAGCCGCTCGGCTTCCTCCTCCTCCATATGGGCGCTCGAATAGACATGGCCGTTGCCGATCCGGTGCTGGAGCGGGATGCGCCATTGCCAGCCGGAGGGGCGGGCGGTGGCGCGGGTGAAGGGGAGCAAGGGCTCGGTCCGCTCGGACGGGACGGCGATGGCGCGGTCGCAGGGCAGCCAGTGGCTCCAATCGTCGAACTCGACACCCATCGCCTGGCCGAGGAGGAGGGAGCGGAAGCCCGAGCAGTCGACGAACAGCTCGCCCTCCACCCGCCGGTCGTCGTCGAGCCTCACCGCGCGGACGTGTCCGGTCTCCGGATCGCGCTCGACGTCGACGATCCGCCCCTCGACCCGCTCGACCCCGCGCGCTTCGGCGTGGCGGCGGAGGAACTGGCCGTAGAGGCTGGCGTCGAAATGGAAGGCGTAAGAGAGGTCGGCGAGGGGGGAGCGGATGTCGGGCGAGGGGTGGGAGAAGCGGCCGTTGAGGCCGGCGACTGCGGAGATGGTGTAGGCGATCAGCGGGCCGACGCTGGGATGCTCGCGGTATTTGCGCCAGAGGTGGTGGAAATCGACGCCGTCATAGGTTCGCCCGATCCGCCCGAACGGGTGGAAATAGCGCTCTCCCTCCTTGCTCCAGCCGACGAACTCGATGCCCAGCTTGTAGGTGGCGCGGGTCTCGCGGATGAACGCCTGCTCGTCGAGCCCGACCTGCTTGTTGAACTCGAGGATCGGCGGGATCGTGCCTTCGCCGACGCCGACGATGCCGATGGCTTCGGATTCGATCAGCCTGATCCGGCGGCCGGGGCCGGCGAAGCGGGCGATCGCCGCGGCCGTCATCCAGCCGGCGGTGCCGCCGCCGACGATCACGACCTCGCGGATCGGTTCACCAGTCGCCATTCGAACGCGCCCTTCAGATCTTGACGATCCACTTGCGGCCGCGAAGCCACAGCATCGCCGCCCAGATGAAGGCCATGTAGAGGAGGATGGGGATGAGGGAAGCCAATTGGTCTCCGATCGTCCCGCGGGTCGCCTCGAAGGGGGCGGTGAGCAGGTCCCAGCCGACCATGTTCGCGGTTACCTCGTGAAGGACATAAGCGCCGATGGCGTTGATCCCGAAGGGGAGGGCCAGGATCGCGAGCAGCTTGGCGCCGGCGCCGCGCTCGGCGGGCGCGTCGAGCCAGAAGTGGAGCAAAGCGAGCGCAAGGGTGGCGATTCCGCAGGTGACGAGGACGAAGCTGCTCGACCAGATGTCCTTCACCACCGGGAAGACGAAGCCCCAGCCGATCCCGGCAACCAGCATCGCCGCGCCGGCGATGGCGAGGCGGCCGGAGGCGCGGCGGAGCGGGTTCGCGAGCAGATATTCGCCGATCGCGACGCCGATCAGGCAGTGGGCGATTGCCGGCAGGGTGCCGAGCAGGCCTTCCGGATCGTAGCCCTCGGGGCCTTTCACATAGAGATGGTTGCCGAGCAGGATCCGGTCGACTGCCCCGACGAAATTATGGCCGCGGATCCAGAGGTCGGTGGCGAGGCCGTCGGGCGACGGGATGAGGGTCAGCGGCCAGTAGAGGAGGAGGATGGCGGCGAGGATGGCGAGCCGCACCCTGGGTCCGCAGAGGAAGAACAGGGTCGCCGCCGCGCCGTAAGCGAGGCCGATCCGCTGGAGCACGCCGAACAGGCGCCAGTCGATCGCCTTGAAGTCGGCCATCCACCACAGATTGGAGAGGATGAAGCCGAGCAGGAACAGGCGAACAGTCCGCCAGAAGATCTTGCTGCGCTGGGCGGCGTCGAAGCCGCTTTCGTCCCGCGCCCGGCCGAGGGCGGCTGGGATCGACACCCCGACCATCATCAGGAAGGCCGGGAAGACCACGTCCGCCAGGGTCAGCCCCTGCCAATGCGAATGGAGCAGGGTTGGGAAAACCTCGGCGCGTCCGTTGATGCCCGCCGCGGAATTCACCAGGATCATGCCGGCGACGGTCAGTCCGCGCAGCACGTCCAGCGACAGCAGCCGCTCTCTCGTCGTCTCCACAGGCGTCCCCTCCCTCGTCATTCGTCGTGAAGCTCGGCGACCACGTCATAGGAATCGCCGCGATATTGAGACTGCGTGAATTCGGCCGCGCGGCCGTCGGCGAGGAAGCCGATCCGCTCGATGAACAGGCCCGGGCTCCCGGCGGCGACGCCGAGCGCCTCCGCCTGCTCCCGGTCGAAGCTCCCGGCGCGAAGCCGCTGGAGTGCGCGCACCGGCCGGTGCCCGGTTTGCTCAAGCGCCTCGTAGAGCGATTCCTTCACCGCCTCGGGGCTGGGCAGGCAGTAAGCCGGCACCGTAGACTGTTCGAGCGCCATCGACTGACCGTCGGCATAGCGCACACGGCCGAAGCGGTAGACGAGGCTCCCCGGCGAGAGGCTCAGCGCGAGCGCTTCCTCGGGCGTCACCGCGCCCGAGGAGCGGGCGATCCAGACGCTGTGCGGCTTGCGCCCGCGAAGCACCATGTCTTCGGAGAAGGATGAGAGGCGGGAGAAGCTCTTCTCCACCCGCTTGCGGCCGACGAAGGTCCCCGCGCCGCGGCGGCGGGTGAGCAGGCCTTCCTCGACGAGGGCGTCCACAGCCTTGCGCACGGTGATCCGCGACACCGCGAATTCGTCCGCCAGCGCCCGCTCGGTCGGGATCGCGTCGTCGGGCGCAACCACGCCGTCCGCGATCGCGTCGCGAAGCAGCTTCTGGAGCTGGAGGTAGAGCGGCCGCCCTTCCTCGCGCGCCAGGCCGCCGAGCGATTCACTGAGCCGCATCGGGCTCCTCCTGGAGGCTGCGGATGAGGAGATGGTCGGGCGTGTCCTGGCTGATCTCCCACACCATGATCCCGCCCGCCTGCGCGCGGGCGAGCCTGGCTTTCTCCTTGAGCGTCGGTAGGCCGTTATAGGTGATGTAGGTGCAGCCCCCGCAGCGGCTCCCGATCGTGTCGGTGAGGAGGGCGGCGTCGCCATATTCGGAGCGGATGTCGCGGAAGGAATAATTGGGTTTCGCAGCCCCGAAGCCGTAGCCGTAGAAGGGGAGGCCGAGCAGCAATTTCTCGCGCGGCACGCCGCGGTCCAGCCACAGCTTCACGTCCCGCCGCGCCTGGTCGACGGTGGCGTGCTCAGCGCCCGGCTCGCCCCAGCTCTGGCCGATGGCGTCGTAGGACATCACCCCCACCAGGTCGAAATAGGGGATGGACGCCTGCGGGATCATCCCGCCTTCGCCCGAGGCGGTGGCGCAGGTGAGGAGACGGCCCTTGGCCTTGAGGGCGGCGGAGAGTGCGGCGACGAAGGGGGTGTAGTCGCCCGCCTTGTCGATCTTGCTCAGCACGTCCCATTCGATGTCGACGTCCACCCCGTCCGCGCCGACCCGGTCGACGAGTTTGGTGAGGGCGGCGACCAGCTTGGCGCGTTTGGCGGGCGCGGTGAGCGCGGCCCAGTCGCCGGCGCATTGCGGCACGGTCCCGCCGCCGAGCGAGAGGACGAGCTTGCCGCCCGCGGCGTGGACCCTGGCCGCGAGCGCCTTCACCGCTTCGACCTTCAGCATCGTCTTGTCGCCATTGGGCGCGCAGGCGAGCCGGTCGCCGGCGATGAAGCTGCCGTCCGGACCGGGGTTGACGAAGGCCAGGGCGACATGGGTGTAGTAAGAGAAGTCGGCGCCTGCCGCGGCCTGCTCCATGCCCTTGAAAGCCGGCAGGTAGCCGAGCGCCACCTGGCGCGCCTGCGCCGTGGCGGGGAAGGCGAGGAGGGTCGCGGCGAGGATCAGTTTCAGGAGACGCGGCAACTCCTCCCCATCGCGAGATGGGGAGGGGGACCCCGTGTAACGGGGTGGAGGGGTAGATGGCGCTGAGGCTGGGAGGTTCTCGCTCGAACCTCCGACACCCAGCCTTCTACCCCTCCACCACACTGCGTGTGGTCCCCCTCCCCACCGCTTCGCGGCAGGGAGGACTCTAATACCTCTTGCTCTCATTCTGCGATGGCTAGCACGAGCCGCGGGTCCCGCAAAGCTCGGCTTTCCTTGCAAATCCGCCATTTGCGCGGCGTTGACGCTTCGCGGTGGACATGACAAATCTAGGCCACCTTATGACAAAGCTCAAACAGCTCCTCGCGCTGAGCGCGTTCGCCGCCGCCGCCGTTCCGGCCGCCGCTTCGGTCACCCAGACGGACCTGGACCGCCTCGCCGCGGGCACGGATGTCCGCTTTACCGTCGTTGCCAACAAGCCCGATAAATGCCCGAGCGGCGAGCCGAATTGCTTTCTCGCCGAGCTGCGCATCAAACTCCCGGACCGGCTCCCGGCGAAGTTCGAGGCGGATGATCTGAACCTGTACCTCAGCCTCGTCACCACGCCGCAGCAGGTCGACAGCGACCAGTTCGAGCTGGTTGGAATCAACGGCGATCTGCACGTGCTTCGGGCGAAGAAGGGCGTGCGTCTGGAGGGCGGGCGCAACTACACGGTGCGCATCTGGGGCTCCGGCCATTTCTACTCGACCTATTATGTGATGCCGAACCTTTACCTGGCCGCCGACGGCCTCGGCGCCCGGACGATCGAGGCGACGCGGCCGGTTCTGGACCCGGAGACGGGGCTTGAAACGCTGCCCTTCGTCGCGCCGATGACCGAGGAGGCGAAGCTCGCCGTCGGGTCGCCCGGCGACGAGACTCGCTGGCTGACGCCCGAGCGCGCCTTCGCCCGCTATGCCGACCATGGCGGCACCCCGACGAAGCCCGACGTCGTCATCCTTCCGACCCCGGTGAAGGCGGCTCGCCTCCCCGGTGCTCCGCTCGACCTTCGCCGCGGAGTGCGGCTGGTCGCGGGTGATCGCGCGCCGCTCCAGACCGCGCTCAACCAGCTCGTCGCCTCGGGCGTCGGCGGCCTCTCCTCAGGTCCGGAGCTGCGCGTCGAGACCGGCGCCGCCACTCGCCTCACGCCCGAAGCCTACCGCATAACCGCCAACGCCGCGGGCATCCGAATTCGCGCGGGAAGCCCGGCGGGCGCTGCGCTCGCACTTCGCTCGCTCGCCCAGCAGGTGGCCTGGGAGGGCGGCCGGCTGCGTCCGCTGTCCGTCGAGGATTCCCCGCGCTTCCCGTTCCGCGGGCTCCATGTCGACGTCGCCCGCAACTTCCACAGCAAGGAGGCGCTGCTCAAGCTCGTCGAGCAGATGGCGGTCTATAAATTGAACCGCCTCCACCTTCACCTCGGTGACGACGAGGGCTGGCGGCTGGAGATCAAGGCGCTTCCGGAGCTGACCGAGGTCGGCGGTTTCCGCTGCCACGACCCGTCCGAGACGCGCTGCCTCCTGCCCCAGCTCGGCGCCGGGCCGGAAGGGCGGGGGCCGGTCAACGGTTATCTCAGCCAGGCCGACTATCTCGACATCCTCGCCGCCGCCAAGGCGCGCAACATCGAGGTCATCCCCTCCTTCGACATGCCCGGCCATTCGCGCGCCGCCATGCGTTCGATGGAGGCGCGCTACCGCCGGCTGGTCGCCGAGGGGCGGCCCGCGGAGGCCGAGCTCTACCGGCTGGTCGAGCCGGGCGACACCACCGTCTACCGCAGCGTCCAGAATTACAGCGACAACACGCTGAACGTCTGCCGCGAGTCGACCTACCGCTTCATCGACACGGTGATCGGCGAGGTCGCCGCGCTCCACGCCGCCGCGGGCACGCCGCTCAAGACCTACCATATCGGCGCCGACGAGACCGCCGGGGCCTGGACCCAGTCGCCGGCCTGCAAGGCGCTGATGGCCTCGACCGGGCGGACCGCCAAGGACCTGGGGCCCATGTTCATCGAACGGGTGGCGAAGAGCCTCGATTCCAAGGGCATTGAAGTGGCCGGCTGGAGCGACGGGCTCGGCCATGTCGATCCGAAGAAGATGCCGCGCGCGGTCCAGTCGAACATCTGGGGCGGCCTGTTCGGCGGCGGGGTGGCCGAGGCCTACGACCATGCCAATCGCGGCTGGCGGGCGGTGATCTCGATGCCGACCGTCGCCTATTTCGACTCGCCCTACGCGCCCGATGCGCTGGAGCGCGGCTATGACTGGCCGTCGCGCGACACGGACAGCTTCAAGGTCTTCGCCTTCATGCCGGAGAATCTCGCCGCCAACGCCTCGGTCATGACCGACCTCGCGAGCCGGGGTCAGACGCTGGCGGACCCGACCCCGCTGGCGCCCGGGCGGCGGATCGAGGGGCTCCAGGCGCAGCTTTGGAGCGAGACGGTCAGGAGCGACGACCAGGCGGAATATATGCTCTTCCCGCGGCTGTTGGCGCTGGCCGAGCGGGCGTGGCATCGGGGGGCTTGGGAGCCGGATTACAAGGCGGGGACCTCGTACAGCTTCGGCGATGGCAAGGTGGACCGGGCGGCTTTGGTGCGCGACTGGCAGAGCTTTGCCGGACGGGTCGGGGCGCAGCTTCGGGCGCTCGATCGGGAAGGCATCGACTACCGCCTCGCGCCGCCCGGTGCGCGGATTGTCGGTGGGACGCTCAGCGCCAATGCGGAATTCCCCGGGATGCCGATCGAATATCGCGACGGCGACGGCCCGTGGCGGACCTACACCGGCCCGGTGGCAGTCACGGGCGACGTCCAGCTAAGAACCCGCTCCCCCGACACCCGCCGCGCCAGCCGTATAGTGACGGTGGAGCGCTAAAGTCCTCCCCGCGCGAAGCGGGGGGAGGGGGACCACCTGAAAGGTGGTGGAGGGGTAGAAGGCGAGGCCTTCGCCGTCTCGCTCCCGAGCCTCGGAATCCGAGCCATTTACCCCTCCACCACACTTCGTGTGGTCCCCCTCCCCGCCGCTACGCGTCAGGGAGGACTATCCCTCCAGCGCGCCTATCCACCCCGTACCGGGGGCGAAGAGGATGTGGAGGGGGCCCTTTGCCGAGGTGACGGCGCGGGCGCCCAGGGACAGGATCTGGGGTTCGTCGGCGAGGCCTGGCTGCTCCAGTTCGGCCAACACCCGGTTGCCTCGGACGGTAAGGCTGCGCACGTTCGAGCGGCCGCCGAGGGCTTCGACCAGGCGCTCCGCTTCGTCGCCCCGAACAGGCGCGCTTCGCATCGCGGAGCGCACCTCGCCGGCGACCTGGTCGGCGATCGGCCCGAGCACGACCTGAACCGCGCCGCCGCCGGGGCGCACCACGCCCTTGGCGCCGAGGGCCCGCAACTGCGGCTCGTCCACTTTCGCCGGGTCCACCAGATCAAGCCGAAGCCGCGTCATGCACGCATCCACGGTCCGGATGTTCACCGCCCCGCCGAGCGCTCCGACGAAGCCCGCGCCCCGATCCCCTTCCGCAACGACCGGCGCTGCAACCACATCCTCCGCCTCGCGGCCGGGGGTGTTGAGGTTGAAGCGGAGGATGAAGAAGCGGAAGGTGAAGTAGTAGATGGCGAAATACGCCAACCCCACCGGGATCAGGAGCAGCGCCCGGGTCGAGAGGCCGTAGCCCAGCACATAGTCGAACAGGCCCGCCGAGAAGCCGAAGCCGAGCTTCACGCCGAGCAGGTCCATAATCACCATCGAGAGGCCGGTCAGAACCGCGTGCACCGCGTAGAGCAAAGGCGCGAGGAACATGAA
>Ga0066671_10000238_pt1 | contig 16912 bp, 17 predicted proteins | sample GraSoiAngelo_120_FD_62294 | JGI IMG/M metagenome (GOLD analysis project Ga0066671, IMG submission 62294) | Grasslands soil microbial communities from the Angelo Coastal Reserve, California, USA - 14_0919_09_20cm | ecosystem: Environmental > Terrestrial > Soil > Grasslands | place: USA...
CGGGCTCGTACGGACTCGAGACGATCGAAAACGCCCGCTCGAGAACCTTGTCGTTGTTGTTGAGACCAAAGGCGACGTACTGGCCGGCTTTGAAGGTGAGTGGCTCGGGTGGCTTCATCCACACCGTCCAGAGCGTCGGCGAATAGTCCTGCCGGCGGGTGATCGGCGCCAGCATGTATTTGTCCGAGTAGTCGACCGGCACCGCCCTAATCCTATTCGGTCGCCGGCGTCCTGAAGGGCGGGCCGAAGATCAGGTCGAGCGCGACCCCGAAGATAGCCGCCACCACACCACCGCTGGCTAAGGCAAAGGTTGCCCCTCCGGAGAGGTATCCCCGGCCCCATACGGTTCCGACGAGGAAGAGCAGGGCGCCGAACGCCGTCAGCCAGTAGCCGCTGTGACCACGCCACCCGAGTCGGACGGCAAGCGCGCCGCCCAGGCAAGTCAGGTACACGAGCATGATCAGGGCAGCGGTCGACAGCAGCGGATGCTGGGAGGCGGCGTCGAGCCCGATCACCCCTCCCCTACCGCGATCGGCCCGCCCCCGACAACCCGGTCGCCGTGGTAGAAGACTGCGGCCTGTCCTGGCGCGAGCGCTCGCTGCGGCGCATCGAAATCGATCCGCGCCTGGTCGCCGCACGGGGTGATCAATGCCGGCGCCTCGGGGGCGTGCGATCGAACCTTGACGCCAGCCCGAAAGGGCGACGTCGGCGCCACGCCGCCAACGTAGCGCACGTCCTCGACCCGGCAGTTGTCGGTCCCCAGCGCCTCGGGGCCGCCGACCGTGATGGTATTCGTCCGGGCGTCAATCCGGCTGACGTAGCGCGCCGGCGTGCTTTCGCCGGCGGAGCGCAGGCGCAACCCCGATCGCTGACCGACCGTATACATCGCCACCCCCTCATGCTCACCGATGCGCGACCCGCTTTCGTCAACGATCGGGCCGGACCTGACGCGCTCCCCAAACCGCTCTTTAAGGAGCGAACGGTAGGTCCCGTCGGCGACGAAGCAGATCTCCTGACTTTCCGGCTTGAGCGCCGTGACCAGGCCGAGCTCGGCCGCCTTGGCGCGGACCCTCTCCTTCTTCCAGCGGCCGACCGGGAAGCGCAGCACCGCCAGCTGCTCCTGACCGAGCTGATAGAGCACGTAGGACTGGTCTTTGCGGTCGTCGACGGCCCGGTGCAGTGTGTAGCCGTCGTCTCCATGCTCGATCCTGGCGTAGTGACCGGTGGCGAGCGCATCGGCGCCGAGTGCGAGCGCCTTGCGCAGCAGCAGACCGAACTTGATCGTCTCGTTGCAGCGAATGCAGGGGTTGGGCGTGCGTCCCTCCAGGTAGGCCGTCGCGAACGGATCGATCACCGCTTCGCGAAAGTCATCCTCGAAGTTCAGGACGTAATACGGGATGCCGAGGCGGCTGGCGACCCGGCGCGCATCCTCGACGGCGTCGAGCGAGCAACAGCCGTGGTGCTTGTCGAAATCCCTGGCGGCCATCTCCTTGGGCCAGAGCTGAAGCGTCACCCCGAACACGTCGTGGCCCTCTTCGCGCATCAGGGCGGCGGCCACCGACGAATCGACGCCACCGCTCATGGCAACCGCGATTCTCATACCGGCTTCAGCGGCTGGACCCCGATGCCGCGGCTGCGGCAGTACTCGAGGGCGCGATCGATCTCCGCTTGCTCACCGTCCAGGTCCATTTCGAGCCAGCCGGTGTCCTCGCCGACGTCCGCGCGTCGGATATTGGTCACAACTTTGTAGTCCTGTCCCATGCGATAGATCACCGGGTCATTGAGGGAGTCACCGCGGAACGTCAGGCGCACGGTCGTCCGCGCCACCGGGGTCAGCCCCCCGCGACCGCCGGGACGATCGAGAGATCGTCGCTGTCTTTGAGCGGGGTCTTCAGGCCCGAGCCGAAGCGGATGTCCTCGTCGTTTCGGTAGATGTTGATGAACTGGCGCAGCTCGCCCTTGTCGTCGTAGAGCCGCTCCCGGAAGCCTGGATATTTGTCGTCGAGCTCGTGGAGTGCCTGCGAGACATCGTTGGCGTCGACTTCGACGATGGCCGCTCCCCGAGTGAGCTGACGCAAGGCCCCGGGCACGCGAATTTTGACCGCCATGTCGTGGTCATTATAGGTAGCCAACGCTCACCCTCCATTTACCCTCCCCCGCTTGCGGGGGAGGGCAGGGTGGGGGCTTCTGCTTACGCCGCTCGGACCGCCGTGTCGCGCTTGGGGAGTTGCGCGACCACGTAGTAGATGGCGCCGACGATGAGGATGACGCCGATCGTCGCCTCGAAGATTGGAATGCCGCCGATGAATCCGAGCCACGAGGGATAGTTCGGCAGCGCGCTGATGTTCGGATTGCTGGTTACCCGAGGCCACAGGAAGTTGACCAGCATGGACCCTCCCCAGGCGATCGCCAGAACATTGACGACCGTGCCCCAGCTACCCAGTTTGAATGGCGCCTTGTCGGTGGGCCAGCCCCGCATGCGGGCGCCAAGGACGGCGATGTTGCCAAGCATGTACGAGAGATAGATGAGCCCGGTGGCCCCGACCGCCAACGCGGCCGCTCCGGTGAAGTACAGGAAGGGGACCGCGGCCAACACGCCGACCACGATGCAGGTGCCAACCGGTGTGTGCAGCGTCGGGCTGACCTTGTTGTAGATCCGGCCAAAGGGGAGTTTGCCATCGCGCGCCATCCCGAAGGCCAGGCGGATCGTTGACGTCTGGATCGCGAGGCAGCAGACGTAGATGGCCGCCAGCACGATCAGCAGGTAGATGCTGGCCAGCCATTTGGGCATCACGGCATTGAAGATGTCGGCCGGCGAGAAAATGGTTGCGGCGCCAGCACCCTTGACGAACTTGCCCATGTCCGGGATAGCGACCAGCGTCGCATATAGGAAGACGCCACCGATCACGAAGGCGCCGGCGATCGATCCCAGGACCGCCTTGGGAGCCTCGACGCGCGGGTTCTTGGTCTCCTCGGCAAGGGTGCTGGCCGTGTCGAAACCATAAATGACGAAAAGCGACATGAACATGGCGGCCAGGAAGGCTCCGCCGGTGAAGCCGGTCCCGAGATAGCTACTGTCGAAAACGATCGTCGCCGGTTGGTGGTGGTAGAAGATCAGAAGCAGAAGGGCGAAGACCACCATGCCTAGGATTTCGAACACAACACCGGTGTTGTTGACGATGGCGACCAACCGAACCCCATAGATGTTGAGCAAGGTCGTACTCGCCAGGATCAGCGCAGCGATGATGATCTCGCTGGTCAGGGTTGCTGTGATCCCGATTCCCAGGTTGTTGAGCAAGGGAATCAGCACGATTGGAATCGTGGCGTCGACTGCCGTCACTGTCAGGATCCCGGCAAACAGATAGATCCAGCCGGTGAACCATGAGTAGTGCCGGTTGGAGAGATATTTCGTCCACTGATAGACCGAGCCGGCGATCGGAAAATGTGAGCTAACTTCGGCGAAGTTGAGGGCGACGATGAACTGGCCGAGGGCGACCAGCGGCCAGCTCCAGAAGAAGAACGGGCCCGCGATCGCGAGACCGATCGGCGCAAACAACGTGAAGATCCCGGTGCTCGGGGAGATATACGAGAAGGCGACGGCGAAGCTGGAATAGACGCCCAGGATGCGCTTGAGCTCCTGGCGATAGCCGAAGCCGGCTAGGTCAAGGCTGTCGGCCGCTTCCTGCGCGGTCGGGGATGGCTCGGACCTCGTTGGCGGGCGCGTCAGGACGTCGTCGGGCATAGGGCTCCCTCCCTCTTTAAGTTCGCGCCAAACGTATCAGGCCCCGGCCAGTTCGTCAACGGCTACCTTGGGCGGCCCAATAAAACGAAGCGCGGGCGACATCGCCGCCCGCGCCTTTGCGTGATCGAACCGCTTTCGGCTAGCTTCGAGCCACGCTCACCGGCTGCCGCCGGTCGGCCGTCGTCCCTTCGTCGGGCCAGCGGTCGTGCACGGCATGGCCGCGCCCAATCGCGTAGAAGATCACCGCAATCACGAGCATGACCGCCGTGGCGCCGAAGATTGTCAGCTCGTAGGTCCCGCGACCGACGCTGACGCCGCCCACGCTGACCGCGGCCGTGACCTTGTCCGAGAACATGTTGGGCCAGAGCGAGAAGATCGTGGCCGCAACGACGTAGAACTCGCAGAGCAGCATGCTCACCCAAAGACCGATGACGCCACCGCCGATCCGGTACGGACGCCTCGCGTTCGGATACCGGTTGCGAAGCACGACGATTGCCGGGAACACGAGCACGTACGAGAACGTGGTCGTCGAGATCACCAGGCCGAGCACGATCGTGAAGAAACTCTTCAGGCTCCCGCCGGTGATCAGGAAGTTGGCGATCAGGAACAGGCTGGCCAAAATGCCGGACATCACGTTGACCGGCACGGGCGTCCCAAACCGCTTGGAGAAGTAGCCCATGGCGCGCGGGCCGGAGCCCGCAAGGGCCCCGATGGCCATCAAGCGGTCGGACCCCATCAACCAGACCGTGCCACTGGAAAGAAGCGCAAACACAAACCCGGCGCCCACGATCCCATTGAGAACGTTGGCACTTCCACTGCCAAGCGCGTTATTGACGACCGTCTGATAGCCGCTAATGAACCCACTGACGTTGACAATGTCTTTGCCGCTCAGGACCAGGATGACGCCGATGATCGGCACCGCGTAACCCAACAGGCTGATGATCCCGGCCAGGGTCACCGCCCGGGGGATGTCCCGTTGCGGGTTGTCGATCTCTTCGCTGGCATTGCTCTGCAGCTCGAAACCGACCCACTGGAAGACGAGGACGCCGATGACACCCACGAATGCCGCGCCCAGGCCATCGAACATTCCGCCGAGGCTGCCCTTGAAGCCATGCTGCGATCCCGAGATCAACACCAACACGGCGAAGAGCGCGAAGAGTGCGAGCTTGACGATCGCGCCCAGGTTCGGCACCCATTTCATCGACCGCAGCGAGAGGATGTTCATCATCACCGCGACCCAAATGAACGCCAGCCCAACCAGGATCGAGAGACCGGTGTTGTCACCGATCTTGGTGCCCCACAGGAGGTCCATGCCGGCTATGGCGGTGGCCGCGAGTGTGCCGCCCAGCCAGATCGGGTTGCTCAGCCAGTAGAGAACCGCCGTGATCGAACCGGCCATATGGCCGAACGCCAGACGGACCCACTCGTAGGGCCCGCCCTCGACCGGGAAGGTCGTGCCCAGTTCGGCCGTCAAAAGACCGTACGGAATCAGGAAGGTCGCGGCTGAGACGACCAGCCAGAAGATCGCCTGAGCACCGTATGAGGACGCCTGTCCAATGGTGTCGATCGCGAGAATGGCGCAGACCGTGAAGAAGATCATGTCGAAGCGGAAGAGCGACTTACGAAGTTTGCGTTTTTCGGCAAGAACGTTTGGTTCGGTTTCTAAGACCGCCAATGCTTACCCTCCTTGCATGTTTGGCCCTCGGCAGAGCCTGAGCGCAATTTGAACTACCGGTTACCGGTTGTCAAGGGACAGGTGGCCGGCGGGGCGCCGATATACTCGCCACGGGTGCGCGCCGAATACGATTCGATCATCATTGGAGGCGGTCATAACGGTCTCGCAACCGCCGCCTATCTTGGCCGAGCCGGTGTGAAGCCCCTGGTCCTCGAGCGGCGAGAAGTGCTGGGCGGCGCGGCGGTCAGCGAGCATCCGTGGCCCGGCTACACGGTGTCGACCCTCTCGTATGTCCTCTCGCTGATGCCGCCCGAGGTCATGAACGAGCTCGAGCTTCGGCGCCATGGCCTGACGCTGTATCCGCTGGCCGCCGACTACTACGTCCCGTTCCCAGACGGTTCTCACCTGCTGCTCACCAAGGATTCACAGCAGGCCCGTGACGAGATCGCGAAGTTTTCGACGAAAGACGCCGATGCATGGCCGGAGTTCAGCGCTTACCTGGCGAAGATGGCCCGGCTGGTCCGCCCGCTCTTGCTCATGACTCCACCGGCGGTCGGCGCAAAATCGCCCGCGGACCTCCTGGAGCTGGCGCGTTTTGCCTGGAAGCTCAAGGGTCTCGACGTCAAAGGCACCGGCGACTTCGTCAAGGTGATGACCCTCTCGGTCGCCGAGCTGTTGGACGAATGGTTCGAATCACCGCAGGTCAAGGCCGCCCGCTGCGTCTCGGGAGCGATCGGCACTTACGGCGGGCCGTATACCCCCGGGACCGCCTACGTCCTCCTGCATCACTACATCGGCGAGATCGACGGCCAGATGGCGGAGTGGGCATTTGTCCGCGGCGGGACCGGCTCCGTCTCGGAGGCGATCGCCGCCGACGCCCGGGAGCACGGGGCAGACATCCGTGCCGCCACTCCGGTTGCTCGAATCCTCATCGAGAGTGGCCGCGCCGTCGGCGTTGCGCTCGCGGACGGAACCGAGCTGCGGGCCCGGGTGGTGATCTCGAACGCCCATCCACGGACGACGTTCTGCGAGCTCGTGGGCGCGCACCAGTTGCCGGCCGATTTCGTGCGCTCCATCGACCGCTACAAAACGCGGTCGGGCACCGTGAAGGTGAATCTGGCGCTCGCCGAGCCACCCCGATTCCGGGGCCTCGAGGCGGATGACTCGGCGACTGCGGCGCGCTCCTTCATCCAGCTCTGTGACTCGATGGAATACCTGGAACGAGCCTTCGATGACGCCAAGTACGGGCGTCCCTCGGCGGCACCCTACTCCGACGGTGTGATCCCAACCATGGTTGATGATTCGCTGGCGCCCGCCGGAAAACACGTGATGAGTTGTTTCACGCAGTACGTGCCGGCTAGCTGGTCACAGGCGCCACACCGCGAGGAGCTGGAGGCGTATGCCGACCGCGTCATCGAGGGCTATACGCGGTTTGCACCCAACCTCAAGACCGCCGTCGAGCATCGCCAGGTGCTGGGCCCCTATGACATGGAGCAGGAATACGGCCTGGTCGGCGGCAACATCATGCATGGCGACCTCACGCTTGACCAGCTGTTTTCGTGGCGGCCGGTCGCGGGCTACGCCGACTACCGCACGCCGATCAAGGGTTTGTATCTCTGCGGCTCAGGCACCCATCCGGGCGGCGGCATCAGCGGCATCAACGGCCGAAACGCCTCGCGCGAGATCCTCAAAGACCTCAAGCGCAACTGATTCCCCCCGGGGGAGGGTCAGGGGTGCGGGACTTACAGCACCTTCGAGAGAAACGAGCGGGTGCGCTCGTGCTGAGGGTTGGCCAGCACATCGCGAGGCTTCCCTTTCTCCACCACAACGCCGCCGTCCATAAAGACCAGGCTGTCGCTCACTTCGCGGGCAAACCCCATCTCGTGAGTCACGACCACCATCGTCATGCCGTCTTCAGCCAGACCGCGCATGACATCGAGCACCTCTCCGACCAGTTCGGGATCCAGCGCCGACGTCGGCTCGTCAAAGAGCATGAGCTTCGGCTGCATGGCCAGCGCCCGGGCGATCGCGACCCGCTGCTGTTGTCCCCCAGACAGTTGTTTCGGGTACGCATGCATCTTCTCGCCAAGCCCCACGCGCTCGAGCAGGCGACGTCCGCGCTCAACGGCGACGGCACGGCTTTCTCGCTTTACCCGAATTGGGGCTTCGACGAGATTTTCGAGCGCGGTCATGTGGGGGAAGAGATTGAAGTGCTGGAAGACCATGCCGATTTCCGACCGTTTCTTGCAGACGGCATCGTCGCCGAGCTCATACAATTTGTCGCCACGCTGCTGGTAGCCGACCAGCTCGCCGTCGACCGAAAGACGGCCGGCGTCGATCTTCTCCAGGTGATTGATGCACCGGAGAAAGGTGCTCTTGCCTGACCCTGATGGGCCGATCATGCACATCACCTCGCGCGGGTAGACCTCCAGATCGATGCCACGAAGGACCTCAAGCCGGCCAAAGTTCTTATGCACGGCCTCTGCCTTGACCATCGGAGCAGGGGTCATATCACCGATGCTCGCTACGCGGGACCGCCGGCCCCGGCGCAACCAGGTCCGGCTGAGGCTGGGGCGCGTGCAGGGTGAATAGCATTCGCCGCAACCGCTGGAGCGGCGTTGTAGGGAGCTCACGTTGCGATCCGCGCGCGAAGTAGCGCTCGAGGTAAAACTGTCCGACGGTCAGGATCGACGTCATGAACAAATACCAGGTGCTGACGACGAAGATCAATTCCACGACGTTGAAGTTGGCGCTGGCAATCTGCTCTCCTCGAGTGAACAGTTCGGGCACCGCGGCGACAAACGCAAGCGATGAGGTCTTCAGCATGGAAATCGTCTCGTTGCCGGTCGGCGGGATGATCACCCGCATCGCTTGCGGCAGGATGATGCGGCGCATGACTAGCATTCGCGTCATCCCGAGGGCCTGGGCGGCTTCGCTCTGACCCTGTTCAACTGAGATGAGACCGGCCCGGACAATCTCGGCCATATACGCCGCTTCGTTCAGCCCCAGACCGAGCAGGGCGGCCATAAAGTTCGTGATCAACGAGTTCGTCCCAGGTCCGCGCCAATAGAACGGCGTGCCGGCGATCCCGAGCGTCAGGTGCGGAAGAACGAGGTTGAGGTTGAACCAGAAGAAGATCTGGACGAGTACCGGCGTGCCGCGGAAGAACCAGATATAGAACCAGCTGACCCAGGAGACCACCGGGTTGGGAGAGAGTCGCATCACCGCCAGCACGATCCCGAGCGCGACGCCGATGATCATCGCCAGCACCGTGAGCTCCAGGGTGACGACGATTCCGCCTCGGATCAGTCCTTGAAACAGGTAGTGACCGACGACCTCCCATTTCAGACCGGCCTGGACCAGGATCGTGTAGACCACCTGAGCGACGACCAGCAGCACGAGAATCGCCGAGACCCATCGCCCCGGATGCCTGACCGGTATGGCCTTGATCGCCTCCGGCCGCGGTCCCGGCGATGCGCCGAGTCGCTGACCGGAGGTGATGTCGCTCACAGGTTTCTGCTTGCTGCTGTCAGCCCCTCAGGGAAATCGGCCTCAGTACGACGGCACGCAGGTGGCGCCGATCGAGTTGTTGTTGTTCAGGGTCACGTCGGAGCTGGCGATCGCGCCTTCACTGACGTTCCATCTCTGGAGGACGCTCTTGTAATAGCCGTTGTCGATCAGGTACTTGATCCCGTCGGTCAGCGCCTTCTCGAGCGGGCTGTCCTTGACCACCGCGACGCCGTAAGGCGCGAGACTGCAGGGTTTACCGGTCGTCTTCAGTCTGCCGTTGGTCTGCGTCACCTGGTAGTCGGCGACCGGCTGGTCGAGAAAGCCGATGTCGGCGCGACCTGACAGCAGCGCCGAGTTCGCCTCGGTTTGGGTCGCGAAGCCCTGGACTTTGATCGCGCCCTTGCCGGCCGCCTGGCAGTTGTCCTTGTCGCCGGCGATCGGCGTGCCGCCAACGCTCTGGCCCATGAATCCCCAGGCGTCCTTCTCTTCGATCGTGCCTGACTCGACAGCCACGGTGCGGCCGCACATGTCAGCGGCGCTGCTCATGGTGGGGCCGCCCGAAGCCTTGACGATCCATGCCTCACCCGCCTTGTAGTAGCTGATGAAGTCGATGCCCCCGTTCTCCCGGTCCTGGGTCGGGCTCCAGCTGGAGATGCTGAACTGATAGCGCGGCTTGTCGCCGCCGGCCACCTCGCTCGGCGTGCTCGCCTTGAGCTGGGCGATGATGTCGTCGAACGTCACGTTGTTGAAGGTGCAGGTCACACCCATGACCTTGCAAAGCTGAAGGCCCAGGTCGATGTCCCAGCCCTTGATCGCGCCTGAGTCCGGATCGATGTACTCATTGGGCGCATAGGTCGCGTCGGTCGCAATCTGGAAGGGCGCCTGGGCCTTGAAGGAATCCGGGACCTCCGCGGCGATGCTGGCGACCTTACTCGGTCCTGAAGTTGACGATGATGATCCCGGTGAACCGGTGGTTCCGCCGCAGGCCGCCACAGTGAGTGCCAATCCGGCAATGACCAGATGCAGGCGATTCATACTTCGGTCTCCTCCCCTTCCGGCTGTTACAGCCGCATTTAGAACGCTGCGAGAATTCTAGGCGAATGCCAAAGACACCCAACCTCGACGCCCAGGTCGACGGCCCGCAGTACCTCGGCCCGGCCTCTTTCCTCAAACTGCGCACCCTCACCGAGCCCGAGGAGCTCGATGCCGAGCGGCCCGACGTCGCCATTCTGGGCGCGCCCTGGGACGATTCGACGACGTATCGTCCGGGAGCGCGCTTCGGACCCCGAGCGGTCCGGGTGGCAAGCTACCAACCGGGCGAATGGCATCTCGACCTGAAGATCGCGCCCTTCGAGGTTCTCAAGGTCGTCGACTACGGCGATGCGGTCTGCTATCCGGGACTGACGGATCAGGCGCATGAAGCGATTCGGGCCCGGGTATCGGAGATCGCCTCGCGCCGCATCGTTCCGATGGTGATCGGCGGCGATCACTCCATCACGTATCCCTCCGCCACGGCCGTTGCCGACGGGTACGGTCGGGGCAAGGTCGGCATGGTGCACTTCGATGCGCATGCGGACACCGCCCCCGAGAACTGGGGCAACCTCGCCTCGCACGGCACCCCGATGCGGCGTCTGATCGAGTCTGGCGCGATTCCCGGTAACAATTTCGTCCAGCTCGGACTACGCGGCTACTGGCCGTCGAAGAAGATTTTCGATTGGATGGCGGCGCAAGGAATGCGCTGGCATCTGATGGGCGAAATGTTGGATCGCGGCATCGAGACTGTAATCGAGCAGGCCATCAACGAGGCGCTCGAGGGCCCCGAGTTAATCTATCTGTCAGTCGACATCGACGTGCTCGATCCTGGATTCGCCCCCGGCACCGGGACCCCTGAGCCAGGAGGAATGCAGCCGAGCGATTTGCTGCGCGCGGTCCGCAACATTGCGCTTCGCACCAACCTGGTCGGGATGGACGTCGTGGAAGTCTCGCCGCCTTACGATCACGCCGAGATCACGGCCCAGAATGCCAACCGGTGCATACTAGAGGCGATTTCGGCGCTCGCCGTCAAGAAATCTCGAGGAGGGAAAGCGTGAGCACTGTAGCGGAACCTGTCGCGCCCGGTCGCATTGCGGAGCTCATCACCAGGGAGGAAGAGCAGTTCCGGGCAAAGCGCCAGCGCTCCGACCAGCTCTGGAAGCAGGCGAGGGAGTTCATCCCGCGCGGCGTCCCGTCCTCCTTTCAGGATGCCGCCCCCCAGCCGGTCTTCATCGACCACGGCAAGGGCAGCCGCGTCTGGGACGTCGACGGCAACGAGTACGTCGACTTCCACAACGGCTTCGGCGTCATGGTGGTGGGCCATGCGCATCCGGAGATCGTTCGCACCATCAATGAGCAGGCGGCTCGCGGCACGCATTTCGCGCAGCCGGTCGCCGATGACGCGGTCGTCGCCCAGGAACTGAGCCGCCGCTTCCATCAGCCCCAATGGCGCTTTACCAACAGTGGCACCGAATCCACGCTGGACGCCGTCCGGCTGGCGCGCGGCTTCACCGGCCGCGATCGCCTGATCAAGATCGAGGCCTCGTACCACGGTCACCACGACGCGCTCCTGGTTTCGGTCGAACCGCCGGCCGACAAGATGGGCCCGGCCGATGCCCCGGTCTCGGTCCCCTATAGCGGCGGCACGCCGCTGACCGTTGTCGAGCTGGTGACCGTCGTTCCCTTCAACAACCTGGAGATCCTGGAGCGAATCCTGCAGAAGCACAAGGGCGAGGTCGCCGCCATCATCGTCGAGCCGGTCATGATGAACATCGGCATCGTCCTCCCCGATGAGGGCTACCTGGCTTCGGTCAAAGACCTTGCGCACCGTCATGGCGCGCTGCTCATCTTCGATGAGGTGAAGACCGGCTGCACGATTGCCGCCGGTGGGGCGACCGAGCGCTTCGGCGTCACTCCCGATCTCGTGGCGCTCGCCAAAGCGATCGGTGGCGGCCTGCCCTGCGGTGCCGTGGGCGGCCGCGCCGACATCATGTCGACGATCGATGAGCACAAGGTCGTCCAGATCGGCACGTTCAACGGCAACCCGCTGACGATCGCGGCCTCGAAGACGACGTTGACCAAAGTCCTCACGCCGCAGGCCTATGCGCATTTCGATGCGCTCGCCGAGGCACTCGAAGGCGGACTCCGGAAGGTGATCGACGATTACGAGTTGCCGTTTCATCCGATCGCGCTTGCCGCGCGCGGCTGCGTCACGTACCGCAAAGAGCGAGTCCGTAATTACCGCGATTACCTGACGATCGACAAGAAGTACGCGTACCTTTCCTGGCTTTATCAGTGCAACCGCGGCGTGCTGATGGCGCCGGGCGCGGAAGAGAACTGGACGCTATCCGTCCAGCACTCGGAGGACGACGTGCTGCGCTACGTCCGCAACTTCGGCGAGATGGCGAAAGCCCTTTCCGCCTGAACGGATCGGCTAGCTTAGCCGACCCGTGATTCAGGCGACGGTTTGCCGGGCGCGCCCCCGGATGGAAATCTGGCCGTCTTGGCCTAGGTGCGAGCTACCGCCGTAACGGGAACCGGTGTGCCAATCGCGATCAAATTCCCTTCGGAGTCGTGGAACCATGCGCTTTTGAGCTCACCGAACGTCGCTACACCGTCTTCTGTCTTGAGCCCCGGGACGTCATACTCTTCGAACTTCACCCCGCGGCCTCTCAGATCGCGGAAGGTCGAGTCGGCATCCTCTACCTCCAGGGCCAGCTGGGTGTGGGTTCCCGACGGCGCACCGCTGCTCTGAAACAGCAGGAACCTGGTGCCGTCGGCAAGTTCGTAGACCGCGCCTCCTAGCGGATCCTGGCCGGCCGGAGTGAGGCCCAACTTGTCCTTGTACCACGCCTTCGCTCGCTCTAGGTCCAGAGCCGGAATGGTCGCCATCGCATGGGGTTTGTGCATTGCTCCACCTCCTTCGCGACCATAGCACCCACTGTTCCCCGTGTCTATAGCGCTCCAACGCACGGGAATTCGTGAGCTGATCAGCCGGTCAGGGGCCCACGCGACGAACTCAGGCGACTGGAACTTTCGTCAGATAGTCGAAGATCAGCTGCGACCATGACTCCATATCCAGGTAGTAACTGCGCATCGCTTCCAGCTCGAACAGGGCACCGGCGAGCTTGTCGACCTCCCGGATGGAGATCTCCGGCCGATCGCCCTCGACCAGGAAGATCAAGCCAACGTGCACGCGGCCGACTGGCGTGCTCTGGTCATTGATGGCGCCGATCAACCGGGTGGAGAACCGGCCGCTGTAGACCACCTCCTCTTCCCACTCACGCCGAAGCCCGGCTTCGACCGGGTCGGCTGCACCGGCGACATCTTCCGGGTTGATATGCCCGCCCACCCCAAGGGAATAGAGATGGCGAAGCCGGCGCTCGCTCGAGCGGCGAAGCCGGTGCGTCAGGAAATAGCGATCTTCATGGCGAAAGACGACGTACGGAATGATCTGCGGCTCAGTGGGATCCTCTTCGACCTCGCGGCGCGGCCGGAAGCGGTAGTGCCCACGAACGCGGCTTAAAAGCTGCTCGAGCCCCGTATCACGAAAGCCGGTCCACTCCTCACCCGCGAACAAACGCTCACGGGGCACCACCAGCACGTTCTCCCGTGCACCCACAGGCTTGAGTTTACCGGCGCCTCAGCGTCTAAGCCGTGTGATCAGTGGTGCTCGTCGTCCGAGGTTTCACCGGTCGGCGTCGGCTTGATGATTGGGGTCGGCCGGGGGGCCGGCGTCGGTGCGGGTGTCGCCTCACTGCCGATGATCAGGTTGGATGGCGAGGTGGCCGTATCGCGATGCTCGATGCGATCGAGGTCGCTGGCGGAGTCCGCGACCAGTTGCCGCACGACCGAGTCATCGTCGTCTTTTGCCGCATTCTGACGTTCGACCGCATCCAGGTCCGCACGCAGCCGCGCCAGCGCCTGATGAGCTCGCTGGGGATCGACGGGATTGGCGAGCGAGGCGGCCGCGTCATTGAGCGTCAGGCGGAAGGCGCGGAGGCGGTCGGCGGCGAGGAGGAGCTTGTGATCGGCCGCCATTACCTGCGCCTCGTGCAGTCGCTCGGTGGCGTGCTCCAGCTGCGCCACGAGGCGGCCCGCGGCGGGCGTGGTCGATAGCTGAATGCTCTCCTCGAGTTGCTTGACCGGATAGAGCGCACTGTCAGGCATCGCGCTTGGCGCCGCCAGGGCCGTACCTGTCGCAGCGAGCCCGACAATGACCGCCAGCGCGAAGGCGACGCCAACCCGGCGATAACGGGTGAGGTTTGGGATGCGCAGCGCCCGCCGCCGCGGCAGGACCGCCTGCAGCTTCAGCCAGAAGGGCGCAAAGGCGACCGGGGGCGCCGGCGGCAGGGTGATCAGCAGCAAATTGAGCTCACGAACCTCGTGGAGTTCGGCGGCGCACGACGCGCAGCCGGTCAGGTGCCCGTCGACGCGGCGGCGTTCGTCAGCGGCCAGCATGCCATCGGCATATGGAATCAGCCAGTCGCGCGTCGTCGCATGACTCAACATGACCGGGATAGCCTCCGTTCGAACAAACGGCTCGAATTCATGCCGTATTCGCCTCCTCATCGGAACGGACGAGGCTACCAAGGCCCTCGCGCAGCAACCGCTTCGCGCCGTTGAGCCGAGACATCACCGTGCCAAGCGGAATGTCGAGCACCCTGGCGATCTCGTCGTAGCTCAGCTCGCCAAAAGCCTGGAGGGCGATCGTGTCGCGGTAGTGTGGCGGCAGATTCGCGATCGCGTGACGGACGGCACGCTGAAGGTCGTGGCGCGCGGCGATGTCCTGCGGGTCCAGCCCCTTGGCAGCCGGTTCCTGCTCGAGCCCGTCGAGCGAGACGACCGGCCGCCGGCGGCGCAAGGCGTCGGTCACAGCATTGGCGGCGACCCGATGCAGCCAGTGCTTGAACGGCTTGTCGTGCCGGTAGCCGGGCAGCGCCTTGTAGACCTTGATGAAGACTTCCTGGGCGACGTCTTCGGCCTGGCTGAGCTCGCCCAGCGCCCGGAACGCCACGTTCATCACCAGGCGGTGATAGCGAAGAACCAATTGCCGGAACGCCTCTTGATCGCCGGCGGCGCTCCGATCGATCAACCGCCGCTCTTCAGCCTCCTCGACGCCGGAGGCCCCCTCGTCCGGCTGGCCCATGTTCCCAGGGAATGTGACGGCAGCAAGACCCGTTCCCTCCCCTCTGGGGGAGCCTCAGGACGACGGCCTTAGCCGCGTAAGAAAGCGCCGAACGGCGTCCTCGGCGTCCTGCGGTGCCCTGGCGATGGCGTCCAACAACGCGCTCGCGACGATCACGCCGTCGGCTTCACCCTGCAGCGCGGCGAGATGCTGGGGTCGGGATATGCCGAACCCGACGACCGCCGGCAGCTTCGTGTGCCGACGCACTTTGTGAATGAGGGGGATGACCGATGCCTCGAGCTCCGCACGCGCTCCCGTGACCCCGGTGACCGCGATGCAGTAGATAAACCCGGTGGCCGCCCGGCAGGCGGCGTCGATGCCCGCCTCATTACTCGTCGGCGCGACGAAAAAGACCACATCCATTCCGACCGTGTCCGCCGCCCCGCGCAACGCGGCGGATTCGGTGGCGGGAAGGTCGGGAACGATCAGCCCGTCGACGCCCGCGTCATGGGCATCCCGGCAAAAACGATCGAGGCCATAGCTCAGGATCGGATTGAGATACGTCATGAAGAGCAGCGGAAGGTCAACCCTGGTTCGCGCCGCGGCGGCGGCCTCCAGCGCGCCGGCAACGGTGACGCCACTCTTCAAGGCCACCTGCGAGGCCGCCTGGATGGTTGGACCGTCGGCCAGCGGATCGGAGAATGGAATCCCGAGCTCGATCGCGTCGGCGCCGGATTCCGCGGCGGCCTGCACCAGGGTCGGCGTCGCGTCTCGGCTGGGATAGCCAACAGTGAGATAGGGGATCAACGCCAGTCGATGATTTCGGCGAAGCCGGGCGAAGGTCGCCGAAAGCCGGGTTACCAAGCGGGGGACAGTCTGCCCTTCATTCGCTTGACGCGCGGACGATATCAAGATCCTTGTCGCCACGGCCGGAAAGGTTGACCAGAACAAGCTCCTCCGCCGGCAGTTTGCCGGCGAGTTGCATCGTGTAGGCGAGCGCATGCGAGCTTTCCAGCGCCGGGATGATCCCCTCGAGGCGCGAAGTCTGATGGAACGCGTCGAGCGCCTCCTGGTCGGTGACGCTCACGTAATCGGCGCGATGCGTGTCATGGAGATAGGCATGCTCCGGACCGACGCCGGGATAGTCGAGGCCGGCCGAGACCGAGTGCGTTGCGACGACCTGGCCATCGGCGTCCTGTAAGAGGTAGCTGAAGGAGCCGTGCAGCACACCCGGACGTCCGCCGGTGATCGACGCCGCGTGCGCCCCGCTCTCCAATCCCCGGCCGGCGGCCTCGACGCCGACCAGCCGGACATTGTCGTCGTAGAAGGGCGCGAAGATGCCGATCGCATTGCTGCCGCCGCCGACGCAAGCAACTACGACGTTCGGCAGGTGTCCGGTTTCCTCGAGCATCTGCGCCCTTGCCTCGCGGCCGATCACGGATTGAAACTCGCGAACCATCAGAGGATACGGATGGGGGCCGACCGCCGAGCCGATCACGTAATGCGTCGCCCGGACGTTGGTGACCCAGTCCCGGATCGCCTCGTTCGTCGCATCTTTCAATGTCTGGCTGCCGCTCTGGACCGGGCGAACGGTTGCCCCCAGCAAGCGCATCTTGTAGACGTTCATCGCCTGACGGGCCATGTCCTCGACGCCCATGTAGACCTCGCATTGAAGACCAAACTTCGCACACACGGTGGCGACGGCCACCCCGTGCTGACCGGCGCCGGTTTCGGCGATGACCCGCTGCTTGCCCATCCGCCGGGCCAGGAGCACCTGGCCCAGGGCATTGTTGATCTTGTGGGCGCCGGTGTGACAGAGATCCTC
>Ga0066671_10000241_pt1 | contig 16846 bp, 17 predicted proteins | sample GraSoiAngelo_120_FD_62294 | JGI IMG/M metagenome (GOLD analysis project Ga0066671, IMG submission 62294) | Grasslands soil microbial communities from the Angelo Coastal Reserve, California, USA - 14_0919_09_20cm | ecosystem: Environmental > Terrestrial > Soil > Grasslands | place: USA...
CAAGCGACCCATGAACAAGCCGGCGAACACCGGCAAGACCAGCACCAGGAGGATCCCCAGGATGGCATCGACGACGACTATCCGAGTGCTCCTTCTGATGGCGCCCGGCGGCCTCGCGAGCAGACTGGTTTACTCATCGCGTGAGTGGTCCGGCGACGCGCGTGACGGCCGGCATCAGCCGGGGACGGCTTTTGAAGACGCCACCGGGACGAGCGACGCGGCCGACGACCGCGATGGTCCGGGAAGCGCTCTTCAACATCATCGGCGACAGCATACGCGGTGCGCGCGTCCTCGATCTCTTTGCCGGCGCGGGGACGCTGGGGATCGAGGCGCTCTCGCGCGGCGCAGAGCGCGCAACATTCGTCGAACGTGATCGAACCTGTGCTAACATCGTCGCCGAGAATTTGGCCGCAACCGGCTTCGCCCAACAGGGCGACGTTGCAGGCGCTGAAGTCAACGATTGGCTGAGGGCGCACGCGGGCGACCTGACCAGTTACAACCTTCTCCTCCTTGACCCGCCGTACCGTGATAGCGGCGGCCTGATCAGCGCGCTCCAGGCGCTCGATCACTCCCTGCTGCGTGACCAGGCGCTTCTTGTCGTCGAACATCATCGGAGTCAACCGATCCCTCCCCTGGAACGCCTGGTGCACGTGCGGGACCGGAACTACGGCACCACCCGACTCACGTTCTTCAGGTACATATGACGACCGCACTCTATCCCGGAAGCTTCGACCCGCTCACCCACGGCCACCTGGATATCGTTGACCGCGCGGCGCGGATCTTCGATCGGGTGATCATTGCGGTGCTCGAGAATCCCAGCAAGCAGCCGCTGTTCAGCACGAAGGAGCGGGTGCAGATGATTCGCGCCAGCCTTGGCGAGCGTCCGGGCGTGGAGGTCAGCACCTTTAACGGGCTGACCATCGACTGCGCACGGCGCGTCGGCGCCAAGGTCATCGTTCGCGGGCTTCGCGCCGTTTCAGATTTCGAAACCGAGTTCCAGATGGCGCTGATGAACCGCCGTCTGGAGCCGGAAGTCACCACGGTCTTCATTCCGACCAGCCTGCGCCATCTGTTCCTCAGCTCCAGCTTGATCAAAGAGCTCGCCGAGTTCGGAGGCGACATCGCAGAATTCGTCCCAGCCAGCGTCGTCGAACCACTCAAGCAACGGCTTACAAAAAGGGAGCATCGGCATGAACATCCATGAAGCCATCGATCGCCTCGAGTACCTGATCGCGCACAGCCGCCAGATTCCGTTGACGCGAACCGTGGTCATCGACCAGGAAGAGGCACTCGCCTGCATCGACGATTTACGGCTCAGCCTGCCCGACGAGGTGAAGCAGGCTCGCTGGACGCTGCAGGAGCAGCAGAGGCTGTTGTCCGAAGCCCAGGCGGAGGCGGCGCGGATCGTCAACAAGGCGAGCGAGCGGGCGCAGACGATGATGGGTCAGCAAGAGCTGCTGAAGCGGGCGGAGAAGCAGGCGGAGACGATGCTCAAAGAGGCCGCGGCCAAGGCGGAGGAAACGCGGCGCGCGGCTGACCGCTATGCCTGGGACGTGATGCAGAACCTGGAAAGCCAGCTGCTTCGGACCATCACGACGGTCAAAAAAGGCGTCGAGGCGCTACGCATTCCGGCGGCCAAAGCAAGGGAAATCGAGGTCGTCAGCGGCCGGTCCTAACGAGCGTCAGTCGACGCCAGGCGCTGCCTTTACCCGAGCTTGGAGCCGCTCACACCGCCTCTGACCGATGAGAAACCCTTTGCGCTCACAGACGCGGTGCGCTTCGTCCAGGACCGGCGCGGCCTGATCGCCGCGGTCGATGCCGAGCAGCACCTCGCCCAGCGTGAGGAGCGCCATCGCGTGGACGAAAAGAGAATCGGTGCCGGCAGCGATCGCCACCGCCTGGCGCGCCGTTTGCTCGGCGACTTCCGCATCACCGCGGTGCGCCAGGATCTTGGCGCGCACCGTCCGCAGCAGCGCCTGTGAGTACGCATCCTCGGCCGCGGCCGACTGCTCGCTGAGCACGACGTATTCCTCCGCCTCCTGGTCGCGGCCCTGGGAGACGAGCGCTTCGGCCAGGATGGCCGCGACCGTCGAAAGCCATGACAGTTCGCCGATCTGTTGAAGAACCTGCGCTCCCGAACGAAGCTCGCGTTCTGCGACGGAGGGGTTGCCCGCCAACAGTTCCAGCCAACCGGACATCTGCGTTAACGGTCCGGCCATCCAGACGTTGAGCTTGACTTCGCGCAGGATCGAGCGGGCCTGCTCGATAAGGGCGCGACCCCGGTCAACGTCTCCACGCATAGCCTCAAACTTGCCCATCGTGAACAGCGCGGTGGACATGGCTTTGCGGTCACCGGCGGCCCGCTGCAGTAACTCCTGACAGCGCCTAATGCCCTCGTCGGTGGGCGTTGGTCCGCCCCATATCACCAGGGGCACCCACGACAGGTACTCGAGTTCCTGCCGCTCCTCTCTGGCCGCGTGCGCATGCGCGGCGGCCTGCAGCCACGCGGCTTCAGATCGGGCAAATTGGCAGGTAAGAAGTTGGACGATGCCCAACAGGGACCATCCCTGGGCCAGGCCTCGCTCGTTCCCAAGCTGCTCGAACACCGACAGGGCCTCGGTCGCCTGGCGAAAGGCCTCCTCAGCCCAGCCCTCCGGACTGGTATAGACGCGCATCCAGAGCGCGAGGATGGTGGCCTCCGCCCGCAAGCTTGGGTCGGCTGAGCCCGCTGCGAGCTCGGTGCTTTCATTTACCACCGCCTGCATCCGGTTGAAGTCTCCGATTTCGGCGAGCGCGAACGCGAAATCGAGCAGAAGTGCGAGGCGCCCGGGTTCATTTTTCGCGAGCAGCGTTTCCGCCCTCGCCATCAGGTTGACGGCGGCCGGCATGTCACCGCGGGCAAATGCGCGTCGCCCTGCAGCCGTCAAGTGGACCGCCGCCCGCCGCGCCAGGGCCAGGATGCGCTCGTTTCTTGGTTCGACCTCCAACCAATTGCGGCAGGCCTGCTCGAGGTGATAAGCGACGATCTCCTCGAACTCGCCAGCCAGGTCACGGTTCTTGCCTTCGATCCAATCGGCGAAGCGTTCGTGCAGGCGCGCCCGGGCGACCTTGGGAATGCTTGCGTAGGCCGCGTCCCGGACCAGGATGTGCCCAAACTGGAACGCATCTTCCCCGCGTACTTGCGATTGGTCGGGCCGAATCAGGTCCTTCCGGATCAGCGATTGAAGGCGAGCACTGACCTGCGGCCGGCTCTCTTCGTCGGAGAGCTCAGTCACCGCGCCCCACCAGAACTGACGGCCGACGACGGCGGCGCGTTCGATAACGTGACGCTCCGCCGGCTCAAGCCGGTCGAGACGCGCGCTGAGCAGGGCTTGAATCGTTGGGGGGATGGCGATGCTCGATAGGTCACCGGTTACCCGCCAGCCGTCGTCCCCGCGTTCAAGGAGACCATCATCGACCAGCATTCGAAGAATCTCTTCGATGAACAGCGGATTGCCCTCTGCCGCTTCCGCAATCCGGTCCAGAGCTTCCTCGCTCAAGCGACTGCCCTCGAGCAGACTATGAATCAGCTGATTGCTGTCCGCGTCGGTCAGGCGGCGCAGGACTGTGACCGAAGCGTTGTCTTTGCCTCGCATCCAGTCGGTGCGCTCCTCGAGCAACTCCGGCCGCGCGAGGCAAAGGAGAAGGACTGGGACGTTATGCATCCAATCGACCAGGTACTCGAGCAGGTCAAAGAGTGTGGGTTCGCCCCAATGGATGTCATCGAGGACAATGACCAGGGGTGAGCGGCGCGCGGATTCTTCGAGCAGCTTGCGTACCGCCCAGAACGTCTCTTGAATTGCCGGCGCGGCGGTCGAGACGCCCAGCAGCGCCGCCAGGCGCTCTCCAATCAGCCCCGCGTCGGGACCGGCCGGCGCCAGCTGCATGATCCTGGTCCGCGCCTCTTCGGCCGATTGGAGCTCGCCGATGCCGGCCAGGTCACGCAGCACTTCGCTGATCGGCCAGAAGGTGATGCCTTCTCCATAGGGAAGACACCGCCCTCGCACCACTGTCGCAGAGGGGTGAATCCCTGAGGTGAACTCCCCAGTCAGGCGTGACTTTCCTATACCAGCCGGCCCGACCAGGGTGACGAGCTGGCATGCCGAGGATCCGGTCGATCCCTTATACGCTTCCATGAGTGCCGCCAACTCTTGATCGCGGCCAATCACAGGCGCGTCAAGGCGTCGATCGCGACTCGCGGCTCCGGGGGTGACGCCAAGCAGCCTCCATGCGGGCAACGCGTCAGGCTTGCCTTTCACGGTCAGCGGATCCAGCTGCTCAGCCCTGATCGCGTGGCGGAGCAATCGGAAGGTCGCCTCGCCGATCAAGATTTCGCCCGGTTGGGCCGCCTGTTCGAGACGAGCCGCCAGGTTAACCGTGCCTCCGGCAACGTAGGCCTCGTCACCGTGCACGGCTCCCGTGATGACCTCGCCGGTGTTCACCCCGGTGCGCATGCGAATCGTGATTCCCCAGCTTCGCTCGAACTCCTCGTTGAGAGCCCGAAGCGCGCCCGTCATGTCGGTAGCAGCCCTCGCCGCGCGCAACGCGTCGTCTTCGTGGGCGTTCGGAACCCCGAACACGGCGACGATGGCGTCGCCGATGAATTTCTCGGTCGTGCCTCCGTGGCGCTGCACGACCTCCTTCATGGCTTCGAAATATCCAATCATCAGCTGGCGGTACAGCTCGGGGTCCAGCTCTTCGCCCAGCCCGGTAGAGCCGGTGACATCGCAAAAGAGCACGGTAACGACCTTCCGTCCGGCAGGCGTCGACGAGTCGGTCATGGCCGCACCGAGCAAAAAACGACGGCCGCTATCTGGACCAAATGTCGTGCCCCTCTAACCCGTCTTCAGCCTCTGCGTACTGTAAAATCTACTGAACTCGGCGACTCTTTGCTCAGAGGAGGGGACGATGGCTGCGAAGAGCTCGGCTATAAGCAAACTTGGTGACCTGTTGCGCAATCCGGCGTTCCGGGATGAGTTCGTCGTTAATTACGCTGCGGCCCTGAGTAACCACAAGATCGACGAAAGTTCGCTCCCAGCCACAACGCTGGCCACCCTGCGGGGAATGGGGGACTCGGAGCTCAAGGCGGTCGCCAACCTGAACATCTCGATGGACGCGGATAAGGTCTCGCCTGAGCTCAAGTCCCAAATGGTCTGAGCTTGAGCCGTGCCGTTGGGGGCACTTCACTTAGCGCCGGCACGCCGAGCCAGCGCCTCAGGCAGAAGATGACGCTGGCGGAAGGGCCGTTCGCGCGTGCCTGTCTGCGACTCTTTCGCAATCCTCGGATCGCCGACATCTTTCCTGAATACCTGATCCAAACGCATTGCATCATCCGCACGACCGTGCCCTTGATGGAGGCAGCCAGCGGTGAAGCCCGTCGCCGAGCCGCGGTTGATCCGGTTGCGGCGGGGGTGGCAAGCTATCTCGCGCGGCATGCGGAAGAGGAACGCGACCACGATGAGTGGCTGCTCGATGACCTTGCAGTGCTCGGGGTGGATCGATCGGAGGTGCTCGCCCGCGTACCCTCGCCGACCGTGGCGAGCCTCGTGGGGTCGCAGTATTACTGGGCGCTCCATTATCACCCGGTCTCGCTGTTGGGTTATTTCGCCTTCATGGAGGGATACCCACCGGCGCCAAGCCTGATCGCCGAGCTCCTCTCCCGCACGGGTTTCCCGCCTGAAGCGTTCAGAACGATGGCGAAGCACGGGGAACTGGACGGCAACCATCGGAGTGAACTCGACGAGGCAATCGATCGTCTGCCTCTCAGCCATGAGCAGGAGGTGCTGCTCGGCCTCTCGGTTCTGTCCGGCCTTCCGCTCCTGGCGGCTTCGATAGAGGAGGTTCTCGAGACTGATCGCGCTCGAGCTGACCTGACCGTATAATTGGTCGCTCATGGCCCTTCCAAAGACCCGGTACGCCCATGCCCGGCAGGGTGAGCGGCGCGCTCACCTGGCGATCAAGCGCCCCGCCCTCGTCGAGTGCTCGCAGTGTCACCAGCCGAAGCGGCCGCACGCGATCTGCCGCAACTGCGGCTACTACGACGGGCGCGAAGTCATCAAGACGGACTAGGCCAGCTAACCACGTTCGCCTTCCTGTTTCCAGGCCAGGGCGCCCAGTTCGTCGGGATGGCTCGAGATCTGCTGGAGAAGGATGCCGGTAGCCAGGCGCTGCTTCGTCAAGCCGAGCAGCGGTTAGGGATGCCCCTTGGGCGGCTCATGCTCGAGGGACCAGAGGCCGAGCTCCAGGCCACTCAGCATGCTCAGCCCGCGATCGTTTTCCACAGCCTCGCCCTGCTCCAATTGCTTGGCGCGAGAGGCGTCGTGCCCGGGGCCGTGGCCGGGCACAGTCTTGGCGAGTTCGCGGCGTTGGTGGCGGCCGGCGGCCTTACGCCGCTGGATGCGCTGACGGCGGTGCGGGCGCGGGGGGAGGCGATGGCGGCGGCGGCGCGCTCCGGGTCAGGCATGATGGCCGTCCTGGGTCTCGACGATGCCGCGGTCGACCGCGTTTGCGCCGGGATCGTCGACCTCGTGCCGGCGAACTACAACGCTCCCGGTCAGGTGGTCATCTCCGGGACAAATGCCGCCCTGGAGACCGCGACGCCGCTGCTCGAACGGGCGGGTGCGCGCCGCCTGGTCCGGCTGCCGGTCAGCGCCGCCTTTCACTCGCCACTGATGGCATCAGCGGCCGATCGGTTCACCGTAGCCTGGGAGAAGATTCCGCTGCAATCGCTGCGCCTGCCGCAGGTCTTCAACGGCGACGCCGAGATCCACGCGGAGCCATTGGAGGTTCGGCGGCTGATGGTCGGCCAGCTCACCGGGCCGGTCCGCTGGACCCAGTCGATTCGCCGGCTTCAACAGCTGGGTGCCGATGCCTTCGTGGAGGTCGGTCCAGGCCGTGCCCTGACCGGCCTGGTCAAAAAGATCATTCCGGGCGCGGTGCTCCACAATATCGACGACATGTCGAGCTTGCACGGCTTCCTCCAGGTGGCGACGCATGCCTGACGGCTTTCGCGATCAGGTGGTGCTGGTCACGGGCGGCAGCCGGGGCATCGGCCGGGCGGCGGCTGAATTGTTCGCGGCCGCCGGGGCGCGGGTGGCGATCACCTACAAGAGCCGAAAGCCGGAGGCCGATCATTTCGTCGAGGAAGTCTCAAAAGCCGGCGGCAAAGCGCTCGCCATCCAGGCTGACTTTGCCCAGGTGGGGGCCGCGCTCGCCGTCGAGTCGGTTGTCAAGGAGTTCGGCCGGCTCGATGTCCTGGTCAATAACGCCGGTCTCACCCGCGACACCCTGGTGATGCGGATGAGCGAGGCCGACTGGGACGTCGTGATGGAGACCAACCTGAAGGCGGCCTTCCTGGCCAGCAAGGCCGCGCTCCGGCCAATGCTCAAGCAAAAATACGGCCGGATCGTCAATGTGTCGTCCCTGGCGGGGGTCGCCGGCAACGCCGGCCAGGCCAACTACAGCGCGTCGAAGGCGGGTTTGATCGGCCTCACGAAGGCCCTGGCCAAGGAGGTCGGATCTCGGAATATCACCGTCAACGCCGTGGCTCCTGGATTCATCGAAACCGAGCTCACCAGCGGGCTCCCGGCCGAGCTCTTGGAACGGGCACGGCACGCCGCCGCCATTCCGAGGCTCGGCACCCCCGCTGACGTGGCCCCGGCGATCGTTTTTCTCGCCTCTCCTGAGGCCGGGTACATTACCGGCCAGGTCCTGGGCATTGACGGCGGTCTGCCAATTTAGGACGATGACGGCGGCTTCGACTAGAATTTGACCCGCTCGTACTAGCCAAAAGGGGAGTCGAATGGACGGGAATAATTACGAAAAGTTCAAGGGCATCATCGCCGAGCAACTCGGCGTGGAGCCCGAGCAAGTGACGCCCGATGCCTCGTTCGTCGACGACCTGAATGCGGATTCCCTCGACCTGGTCGAACTGATCATGGCGTTCGAGGAAGAATACGGGATGGAGATACCTGACGAGGACGCCGAAAAGATTCAGACCGTCGGAGCCGCCTGGGACTACGTCCAGGAAAAGCTCGGCATCACCACCTGAGCCCAAGCTCGCTCAGGCGGACGAGCCGTTACAGAAGCTCCAGCGGACCCTTCGCATCCGATTTCACGACGTCGCCCTGCTACGGCAGGCGCTGACGCATCGCTCCTACAACAATGAGCATCCGGAGAGCGGCTCGGCGGACAACGAGCGTCTCGAGTATCTCGGCGACGCCGTCCTCGAACTGATCGCCGCGGAACACCTCTATCACACCTACCAGACGTCGGATGAGGGTGAGCTGACGCGGCTGCGAGCGTCGGTGGTGAATACCAAGAGCCTGGCGCGGCTGGCATCCCGGTTGAGCCTCGGCGACTATCTGTTGCTCGGCAAGGGGGCGCACAAGACCGGCGCCCGGTCACTGCAGTCGATCCTTGCGAACACGTTCGAGGCGGTAATCGGCGCCATCTTCCTTGACCAGGGTTACCGCGCTGCCTACCGACTCTTCAGCCGCAGCCTGATCGATGTCCAGGCCTGGCCGGACGACAACTACAAAGGCCGGCTCCAGGAAGTCACGCAGGAGCGGTTCCTCACCACGCCGCAATACGAGATCATCGGCGCGTCGGGCCCCGGGCATCGCCGCGAGTACACCTCGGAGGTGACCTTTGGTGATGGCATCCGGGGCGTCGGGACCGGTCGCACCAAGCGGGCCGCCGAACAGATGGCCGCCCGCGAGGCGCTCGCCTCGCTGGGTGCCCTCGACCAGGTGCCCGCCGAGGACGAGGTGCTCGACGCGGTGGCGGCCGAGGCTCGCCGAGGCCCAAGCGCATAGAATCGTGCTCTAGCAAGCTTTTGTGCGAGCAAAGCTCGCAGATGCTAGACTCTATAGGTCGTGCCGTCCTACAAGATCGGTGAGGCGGCGGAGTTGCTCGGTGTCAGCGTCGACAGCGTCCGGCGCCTGGCCGACAGTGGGAAACTCCCCACCGTCCGGACGCTAGGCGGACAGCGAGTCGTGGACGGGCGGCAGCTCGCGCGGTTCATGAGCGCGGCACCGTCAGAAATCAAGCCCGAAACCACGATCGGTCGATCCGCTCGCAACCATTTCCCCGGCATGGTGACGCGCGTCGTCAAAGACCGCGTCATGGCGCAAGTCGAGATCCAGTCCGGGACTCATCGACTCGTGTCCTTGATCTCGCGCGAGGCAGCCGATGAACTTGGTCTCGCGCCAGGTGTGCGCGCGGTGGCGGTGGTCAAGGCAACCAACGTGATTGTCGAGTTGCCAGAAAGCTGAAGGTGACCGGTAGTCACGGGAGGGGATTGATGCATCGCTCGGCCATGTTCGTGATCACCGCGGCGTTTCTCGCCGGTTGTGGGACCACTCCAAATACCGGGACCGCAGCGACATCGACTCCGGTAAGCGGCAAGATCTCCGTGTTCGCAGCGGCATCGTTGACGGACTCGTTCAAAGCGCTCGGGTCGGCATTTCAGTCGAGCCACACAGGCGTGACCGTGCAGTTCAACTTCGCCGGCACCCCCACGCTGGTGACGCAGATCGAACAGGGTGCGCCAGCCGACGTCTTCGCGTCGGCGGACACGACGAACATGGACAAGCTGAAGCGTGACGGCGATACGGTCGGGACGCCGGCAATCTTCGCGCATAACCAGCTCGAGATCGCGATTGCGGCGGGAAATCCCAAGGGCATCACCGGGCTCGCCGACCTGGCGAAGCCCGGCCTGATTTATGTTTCCGCGGCGCCGACGGTGCCGGCCGGGAAGTACGCGCTTCAGGCGCTCACCAAGGCGGGCGTGGCGGTCACGCCGAAGAGCCTGGAGACCGACGTCAAATCGGTGGTGAGCAAGGTCGAACTGGGCGAGGCAGACGCTGGCATCGTCTACACCACCGATGTCAGGGCAGCCGACGGCAAGGTCGAGGGGGTGCCGATCCCGGCCGCCGATAACGTCGTCGCGACCTATCCGCTGGTCAGTGTCAAAGGCTCCGCGAACTCCGTCGCGGCCCATGCCTTCATCGCCTACGTGCTTTCAGCAACCGGCCAATCGATGCTGGAGTCCTTCGGCTTCCTCCACGCCTGATTTGCGATGAGACGCCCAAGTGTTCCGGTCGCCGTGATGGCGCTGGCGGCGATAGGGATGGCCTTTTTTGTCCTGCCCCTGGTCGGCCTCGTGCTTCGGGCGCCCTGGGGCGACGCCGTCCGGTCGCTGTCCGCGCCTGAAACCCTTGAGGCGCTCAAGCTTTCCCTGATCGCCTCGCTCTCGGCGACCGGCATCGCCCTGGTGCTGGGCGTGCCCATGGCCTGGCTTTATGCCAGGGTCGAGTTTCCCGGTCGAGCCGTGCTTCGTGCGCTGACCACCCTGCCGATGGTGCTCCCACCGGTGGTGGGCGGGATTGCCCTGTTGCTTGCGTTCGGCCGGCGGGGGCTGCTCGGCTCCTGGCTCGCCAGCACCTTCGCCATCACCTTTCCATTCACCACCGCGGGCGTGGTGATGGCGGAGACGTTTGTTGCGATGCCCTTCCTGATCCTCACGGTCGAAGCCGGCCTGCGTTCGATGGACCGCCGTTATGAGGATGCTGCCCGCACCCTGGGTGCCCGCCGCTGGCGAGTGTTTACCCAGGTGACCCTCCCACTCATCGCGCCGTCGCTGTTCGCCGGCGCAGTTCTTTGCTGGGCGCGTGCCCTGGGAGAGTTCGGGGCAACGATCACCTTTGCCGGGAACTTTCCCGGCATCACCCAGACGATGCCGCTTGCGGTCTACCTGCTTCTCGAGACCAACCAGGAGGCGTCCTTCGTCCTCAGCCTCGTGCTCCTGCTGATCTCGCTGGCAGTCTTGATTGGACTGCGCCATCGCTGGTTGGGCTCGGCGTGAGTCTCGATGCCAGGGTCCGGGTGTCGTTGGGGAGTCTCGAGCTCGATGTCGAGCTCACCATCGCGGAGGGCGAGGTTGTCGCCCTGCTTGGACCGAATGGTGCCGGGAAGACGACAGTGTTGCGAGCGATCGCCGGGCTGGTTCCGCTCGACGCAGGGTATGTCCGGCTGGACGGTCAAACCCTCGAGGATGCGGCCGGCAAGATTTACGTGCCGACCGAGGAGCGGCCGATCGGCGTGGTCTTCCAGGACTATCTGCTGTTTCCGCACCTTGACGCCGTCGATAACGTCGCTTTCGGGCTTCGGGCTCGTGGGGCAAGCCGGCGAGCGGCCGCCGAGAAAGCGTCTGAATGGCTGGACCGCGTCGGAATCGGACGATATGCGAAAGCCAACCCGGCTGAGCTGTCGGGGGGTCAGCGCCAACGGGTGGCATTAGCTCGTGCGCTCGCGCCGGGTCCGCGGGTGCTGCTGCTCGACGAACCTCTCGCGGCGCTTGACGTGACGACGCGGGCCGAGCTTCGGCGTGACCTGAAGCGGCATCTGGCATCGTTTTCGGGACTCCGTCTGGTCGTCACCCACGACCCGGTCGAGGCTGCGGCGCTCGCTGATCGGCTGGTGGTGATCGAGCAAGGGCGGTTGGTGCAGACCGGCACCCCGGCAGAGGTCACGGAACGCCCGCGATCGCAGTATGTGGCCGACCTCGTCGGCGTCAACCTCTTGCGGGGGCGGGCCGAGCACGGATCGGTCCGGCTCGCGGCCGGACCGGTGGTCGTGGCAGCCGGCGCTGCCTCCGGGGAGGTCTTCGTCGTCGTCCACCCACGTGCGGTTGCCTTGCACCGTCAGCGGCCGGAGGGCAGCCCGCGCAATATCTGGCCGGGCCGGGCCAACGGCATCGAGGTGATCGGTGATCGGGTTCGCGTCCGCGTCGACGGCGATGTCCGCGTCGTGGCGGAAGTCACGACCACGGCGCTTACGGAGCTCGCGCTTCACGAGGGAGGAAACGTCTGGCTATCGTTCAAGGCGACCGACGTCGGCGTGTATCCAGCATGACAACAGGGAGGAATCGAGATGGAGCTCAGCGCTCGCAATCAGCTCAAGGGTGAGGTCGTTCGTGTCAAGTCGGGCACGGTCACGGCCGAGGTCGAGGTCAAGGTCGAGGCCGGAACCATCGTGGCAGCGATCACCGACGGATCGCTCAAGCGGCTCGGACTCAACGGCGGCGACCGGGTGACCGTCATCATCAAGGCGACGGAGATCTTGATCGGCAAGTAGCGACAGCGGTTTGTAGCAACGCAAGCCCCGAAGCGGCTAAGCGTTGCCTTAGGCCACGGCGACATGCTCTAATACACGCGTGACCCGCGCCGTGGTCCATGCTTACGTCTTTGCAGGGCGCGATCGAGCTGCCATGGTTGGAAGCCGCTAGCCGGTGCATCTGAAGTCGCTTCGATTGCAAGGGTTCAAGACCTTTGCCCGTCGCACCGAGCTCAGCTTCAGCAACGGCATCACGGCGGTCGTCGGGCCCAACGGTAGTGGCAAGTCCAACCTCGTCGACGCCATCCGCTGGGCCCTCGGCGAGCGCAATGCGCGCGGTCTGCGGGGCCACCGCATGGAAGATGTCATCTATGCCGGCGGTCCAGGCAAATCGGCGGTAGGCATGGCCGAGGTCACACTCGTCCTGGACAACGCCGATCAGCGACTCAACGTCGAGTTCACCGAGATCGAGGTGGCGCGGCGTCTTTTTCGGTCGGGCGAGAGCGAGTACCTGGTCAACGGATCACGGGCGCGGCTCAAGGACATCGACGCCTTGCTGGCCAGCACTGGGCTCCGTCAGGACGGTTACGCCGTCACCGCCCAGAACGACATTGACCTCGTCATTCAGGCGGCGCCCGCGATGCGGCGTGAGCTGATCGAGGAGGCCGCCGGAGTCCGGCGTCTGCGCGATCAGCGCCAGGAAGCGATCAACCGGCTGGCCGAGGCGGAGCGCGACATGGCCCGCGCACGCGACATCCTGAACGAGCTGACCCCGCGGGTCGAGGAGTTGCGCCTGCAGGCGCAGGCTGCGGGGGAATATCAACGGGTCGCTGACTCGTTGAGAGTGCTGCAGGGCAGCCTGGCGCGTGACGCCTGGCGCAAGGCCATGATGCAGCTGCGCCGGGCACACGGTCGGACGCAGGTCGCCGAGCAGAAACGGCTTGCCGCACTGGAGGCCGTCGCGGAGTTCGAACCGACCTATGCCGAGCATCGCACGGCGCTGCTCGAGGCGCAGGAAGCGCGCTGGCGTCAACAGGGGGCGCTCGCGGACGTGCGTCTTCGGCTGGCCGAGGCGCAACACCAGGCCCGGATCGCCCAGGAACGGAATCTCGCCGCGGTGCAGGCGCTCGACGCCCTTCAGCGGGAGCTGCTCCGTGTCACCGAGTCGGAGCAGGCGGGGTGCCGGGTGGTGGATGAACTTGCCGGTGCCGTCCAGGCCGCCTCGGCTGAGCTTCAGGCGGCGAACCTCGCCCTCGAGTCCGCGATCGATCTCGAGCGGCAGTCCGGTGACGCCCAGGCGGTTCGAGACAGCCAGCGTTCAGCGCTGCAGGAGCAGCAGCAAGCTGTGCAGCGCGAAGCGCTGGCCGTCGCTGCCGAGCTGCGTCAGCTCGACGGACGCGGTCAGTTTCTCAGCGACCAGCAGGCGCAGCTTCGTCACCAGCTCGACGCCTGGGCAGTTCGGCAGGAGGCACTTTCTGCTGAGCTCGCTACTCGCCGCTCGACGGCGAGCGCCGCCGACGAGGCGCTGCAGGCGGCGACCTTAACGGCGACCGCTATCGATCAAGAGGTTGCCGACGTGGAGGCCGCGCTCGAGGCCGCCCGTAAAGCGGTTGTCGAGCACGAAGCACGCCTGCGGGCGCTGGAAGCCGAGCTGGGGGCCTTGCGGACGCTGCTCGACGGCGCCCAGCGCTGGAGCCCGGTGCCCGGCGGCGACACCTGGGATCGCCTACTCGAGGTGATCGAGGTGGAGCCGCAGTATCGCCCGGCGGTGGAAGCGGCGCTCGAAGGCTGGCTCCACGGCTGGTTGGCGCCCGATCAGTCCGGCTTCGAGCAGGCGGCCGCGGGCTTGCGGGAGGCCGAACACGCCCGCGAGACCTTGTTCTGGCCCGGTGTTCAGGACGCATCCGATGGAATCGCAGCTGGCCTGGTCCGGGTGAGCGACCTGGTGCATGCCTCGCCGGTGGTGGCGGGCGTCCTCGCGTCGCTCTTGCAGGCAACGGTGCTGGTCGCCGACCGCGCCGAGGCGATAAGAACCGTGAACAGCAACCCGCGGTTACGCGCAGTGACGTTCGCGGGAGAGGTCGTCACCGCGGTCTCGTATCGTGGCGGAAAAGGGGCAGATGCCCTGCTGGCGGTCCAGGCCAGGATTCGTGACGCCGAGCAGTCGCTCGGCGGTGAGCGCGAGGCGTCGCTGCGGGCCGCCGACGATGTCGAGCGTCGCATTGGTGAGCGTTCACGCCAGCTGGCAGAGCGTCGTCTGGTCCTGGATCGACTCGATGCCGCGCGCAGCGCCGCCGCGGAGGCGGCCGGGGGGCTCGCCGCCGTCAGCGACGCGGTCAAGCGCGAGAGTCAGCAGGAGGCGCAGCTCCGTCAGCAGACCGCCCGCTTGGCCGCCCTTTCCCAGCAGGTAGAGGAACAGCAAGTCGAGGCGGTCGGCCGCCAGTCCGCGATTGACGCACGCGAGTCGGCAATCGAGCGAGAACTCGATGCGCTCATTCTCGAGATCAGCCGGGGTGGAGCTGCCGTTTCGAACGCGGTCGAGGAGCGCCAAGAGAGCGAGTTGCGCGCCGCCCTTGCCAGGCAACGCGCCGAGGACCTTGGCCGGCAGCTCGAGCGAGCTCAGCAGGTGCTTCGCACCCATGGCGACGAGCTGGCTCAGCGCCGTGCCGCCGAAGAAGGGCTGGCGCTGCAGCCGGCGCTGATCAATGAGGAGCGGCGCCGGTGGTTGGAGCGCGCCGAGGCATTTCAAGCCGAGCTGAACACCCTCGAGGCGATGCCACTACCGGATGACGAGGCGGTCACCAACCTCGACGCTCAGGTTCGCGACGACGAGCAGCGCAATGTCACCCTCCAGGTGCAGCTCGCCCATGCCGATGACGCCGGTGCAGCCGCCGCCATGGAGCGCGACGCCGCTCAGGGCGAAGTCGAGCGCTGCGCGGCGGCGCTTCGGCAAGACGGCCAGACGGTCGACGAAGACGCCGAGCCGACCGAGGAAGTCGACTGGCAGAAAACCGAGCGCGAGGTTTCCCGGTTGCAGCGGCGGCTCGATGCCATGGGCCCGGTCAATCTGCTCGCACCGGACGAGTACGAACAGGTGCGTGACCGCTGCGACACCCTTGGCAGCCAACTCCAGGACCTGGACGAGGCCTCGGCGCAGCTACGTGCCCTTCGGGAGCGCCTTGAAGGCGAAATCGACGGGCGGTTTCGCACCGTCTTTCAGGCGGTCGCGGTCAACTTCCAGGAATTCTTCGCCGAGCTCTTCCCCGGCGGTCGGGCCACCCTTCGTCTCGAGGGTGACGAAGAAGGCAACCCGCTCGATGACGGCGTCGAGATTCTGGCCCAAACCCCGGGCAAGCGGTTGCAGCCGCTGACGTTACTGTCGGGCGGCGAGCGGGCCTTGACGGCGCTCGCCTTCCTGTTTGCGCTGCAGGCGGTAAATCCGAGTCCGTTCTACGTGCTGGACGAGGTCGATGCAGCGCTCGACGATGCGAATGTTGTGCGCTTCAACCGCGTCCTCAAGCGGCTGGCCGTCAATCAGCAATTTCTGATCGTGACCCATAACCACTCCACGATGGCACAGGCCCAGGCGCTCTACGGGGTGACGTTGGGCGACCACGGGCTCTCCCGGGTCGTCTCCGTCCGGCTCCACCAGGACAATCTGGTCCCGGTGGGTGAACGCTCGGCTTAGCGAGCCCAGCCATGCCGGTCGAGCCGGAGTCGACGCTGCGTCAGGGATTCTGGAAGCGGTTCGCGAAGAGCCTCGATGCGGGCCGTCAGGCGTATGTCGCGGATATGAAGGAGGTCTTCGGCCGACCGGCGATTGATGCCGGATTCTGGGACGACCTCGAAGCGACGCTGATCGCGGCCGACGCCGGCGCTCGCGTTACCGAGCGGGTCATCGATCAGCTTCGAAACCAGGCGGCCGGTGCGCATCTTCGCTCACCGGCCCAGGCACTCGGCTATCTGAAAGCTGACCTGCTCGACGAGATGCGCCCGCGGTCTCGTCAACTGGAGCTTGATGGGACGCCGGCCGTGCTGCTGGTCGTGGGCGTCAATGGATCGGGGAAGACGACAACCATCGGCAAGCTCGCCGACCTCCTCCGGCGCGAGGGACGGCGGCCGCTGCTGGCGGCGGCCGATACGTACCGGGCGGCTGCCATCGACCAGCTGAAGTTGTGGGGCCAGCGCGCCCAGGTCGAGGTCGTCGCCCACCAGCCGGGCGCCGACCCGGGGGCGGTGGCATACGATGCGGTGCAGGCCGCCCGTGCGCGGGGGGCGAACCCGGTGATCATCGACACCGCTGGTCGACTCCACACGCGGAGCGACCTGATGGAAGAGCTGCGCAAGGTCCGCCGCGTGCTCCAGCGACTGGATGAGCGAGCGCCGCACGAAGTACTGGCCGTCCTCGATGCGCACGTGGGCCAGAACTCGGCACAGCAAGTCAGAGTCTTCCAGCAGGCGATTGGACTCACGGGCCTGGTCGTCACCAAAATGGACGGCAGCGCGCGGGCCGGCGTAGTGCTTAGTATCGAAGCGGAACTTTCGGTCCCGGTGAAGCTGGTCGGTATTGGCGAAGGCCTCGACGACCTGAATCGATTCGACCCCGAACAATACCTCGACGCGCTGCTGCGCGCAGAGGAGGGCACATGAATTCGGCGCAGACCACCGATGCGTTCGTGAAACTGACGAC
>Ga0066671_10000245_pt1 | contig 16770 bp, 12 predicted proteins | sample GraSoiAngelo_120_FD_62294 | JGI IMG/M metagenome (GOLD analysis project Ga0066671, IMG submission 62294) | Grasslands soil microbial communities from the Angelo Coastal Reserve, California, USA - 14_0919_09_20cm | ecosystem: Environmental > Terrestrial > Soil > Grasslands | place: USA...
TATCCACCCGGTCCTCCCTTGGGGCGGTTAGGCCCGAAGCAGAGTCCAGCGTATATGGTTTTCAGTAGGGTGGGGCCAAATCAAAGTATCGAATGGGGCCAATTCAGAGTATCGAAATCATCCGCACGCAATACGCGCAGTCGGGTCTTAATCAAAGCCATCGCTTATCCCTAAGTAGAGCTATGCTCACAACTCAATCGGTGAGCGACAAAAAGTGGGGTCCAATTGAACCGACTGGGGTCCATTGGGGGTCCAAAACGGTCCATTTTTTAGATGGATTCAGCTAGCTTAGCCGTGTAAGACCAATTGGATCATCGTGAGTTATGGAGCGGGCGATGGGAATCGAACCCACGTCCGAAGCTTGGGAAGCTTACGATATAACTCAAAAACACGCTGGATTGGCGGCTTTTTTGCGATTTTCGGATCGCCTTAATTGGAAAATAATGGAAAACGGCTTAGCTCAATGGTTTCATGCGAGCGGGTACGAATAATCTGTGAGTGTTTCTTTATTTGCCTTGCCTCGCCCTTCCTGTAGAAGGTCTTTCTGTAGCCACGCATTGCGTCCACGGAACTCTGTATCCAAAATCTATGCGTAACGATGAAGAGACGGCTGGCCCGAGCGGGTCGCGCGATCTGGGTATTCGTGGAGTGCTGGGGAAGGACGGGATTGGTATGCTTACGTCGGAGGCCTACGGGCGGCGTCGTTTGGAACGCCAACCGCGGAGCCATTTCGCGGCGCGCCATAATGCGCGGAAAAGCGGTCGACGTAGGCCGGCAGTTCGAAGGGGTGAACGCATTCGAACGTGCGTTGCCGGCGATGGTGCGGCTTGCCGATACGCTTGGTCGGATGGCGACAGCAAAAGCCGCCATGAATCGCTGAACGGGCTGGAAAATGTCGAAAGATAGAAGTGCACGCACACGCTTATCCCGTCGAGGATTTACGAAAGGGTTAGGACTGATTGGCCTTGCGGTCACATCGCTTAGAGGTACCTTAGAGTTCTTTGCCGGGCCGGAGCTAATCCGTGCTCGGCCGGACATGCTGCCGGAATTTCCACCTGCCTTCGAACCGATTCCGTCATCTTCCAGTGGGATCACGTGGGTGCACCGCAACGGGCGGTCGCCGGAGATGTTTTTGCCGGAAACCACAGGAGCGGGTTGTGCTTTCCTCGATTACGACAATGACGGGTGGATGGACATCTATCTGGTGAACAGCGGCAAGTGCGATTTTTACGATCCGCATCCGCCGCTTCGCAATGCGCTCTATCACAACAATCGCAACGGCACGTTCACGGACGTTACAGACAAGGCGGGCGTTGCGGGGGGCGGTTACGGGATGGGGGTGGCGGTTGGGGATTACAACCACGACGGTTTTCCCGACATGTATGTCACGCAATATGGCCGAAGCATTCTCTATCGCAACAACGGCAACGGCACGTTCAGCGATGTTACTGAGAAGGCCGGTGTCGCTGCACCGGGCTGGGCTTCAAGCGCCGTCTGGTTTGACTACGATAATGACGGGAGGCTCGACCTTTTTGTGTGCCGTTTCGTCGACTTTGACAAATCCAAAAATAAATTCTGCGGCAACGCTAAGACGGGAGACCGCTATTATTGTATTCCTCGCGTTTACGACGCGGCCGCAAGCTGGCTCTTTCACAACAATGGCGACGGCACGTTTACGGAAGTGGGACACTTGTCAGAAATCGGGAGGTCCCTGGGCAAGGCATGGGGCGTCGTGGCGGCGGACATTAATAACGACGGCTGGATGGATTTATGGGTGGCCAACGATACGGTACCCAACTTTCTGTTTGCCAACCGCGGCAAGGGGAAATTCGAGGAAATTGGCCTACAAGCCGGCGTGGGCTACAGCGCGGACGGGCGAGCTCGTTCGGGCATGGGCGTAGACGCTGCGGATTACGATCAGGACGGCTGGATCGACCTGTTCGTAACCAACGTAGATCAGGAAATGTATGCGTTTTATCACAACAATCATGACGAAACGTTTGACGATGTCTCGGTACCCACGGGCATCGGCGCAGTCACGCGCCTCATGAGCGGCTGGGGCGTGAAGTTTTTCGATTACGACAATGACGGTAATCTTGATTTGTTCATCGCCAACGGCCATCCCGACGACAAGATTGAAGAGCGCTACAGCAATGTGAAATATAAGGAGCCGCTGCTGTTGTTCCACAACAACGGCAAGGAGTTGGAGAATGTTAGCGCAAGAAGCGGTGAGGTTTTTGCGGGTCAAATCGCGGCGCGCGGAATGGCCCTCGGCGACTTCGATAATGATGGTGCTGTGGACGTGCTGGTCGCGTGCAACAACGACGCCCCTCTGCTACTGCGCAACAATGCTGCGAAGCAGAACCACTGGCTGGGTGTGAAGTTAGTGGGCAAGACGGCCAACCCTGACGCCGTAGGTGCGCTGATTCGTTGGCAGGCAGACGATTTGAAACGGCACCTCTACAAGGTGGGAGGAGGGAGCTACCTGGCGTCTCATGATCCTCGCTTGGTGCTCGGTATTGGCACGCGTACCAAATTCGACTGGGTCGAAGTCAAATGGCCGTTGCCGAGCGGAAGAGTCGAGCGATTTACGAATCTCCCCATCGGCCAGTACATAGTCCTTACCGAGGGTGAGGGGACCCCGGTTAAGGCGGGGTGATCTCCAGGCTTTTTTCGAACTTCTTCTTTTCCGCGCTGGACGAACTTTGAATCTCGCGGAACTTCACTAGCATCTGTCTTTCCAATTCTTTCTGACCTGCTTTCCGATAGGCTTGGGCCAATTGGTAGTAAAGAGTCCCATCATCATCGAGGGGAAGAGCCGTCTTCAGGTGCGGGATGGCCTTTTCCACCTGCCCGATTCGCAAATAAGCGCGGGCAAGCTCTCTCTGGGGTTGCAGCACCGTAGGATCCCCTTTCACTGCTCTCTCCAAGTATGGAACAGCATCCTCCGCCTTCTCTAGACCTAATAATGTGAAGCCAAGCCAGTAGTTCAGCTCCACCGAGTCAGGAGACTGCTTAACGGCTCTCTCCAGGAGAGGGCGGGCGGCTTCGTAGTTGCCGCCAGCGCTGACTGATATGGCGAGCCCCTGCTCATAAAAGGAATTCCCGGGCGCGAGCTTCAGAGCTTCTGCCCAATCTTTGGCTGCGGAAGCATAGTTCTTCTGAGAAAAGTGAATCTTGGCTAGCAGCTCGTGCACCTCAGCGGAAGGAGGCAAGTCGGCGAGGTGCGAGAAGGCCTGTCGGGCTAACTCATTGTATGCACGCGTTCGCCAATAATACTCTTCTGCGGTCTGAGAATTTGCTGCCACAATTCTGCGGTACCGGCCAGCCAAGAAGTCGCATTCCATCTCGCTGGCCCTGTGATTGCGATTGGCACGCGACGGCGCACTTGAATTCGCGCGCCCGTCTCTCAAACCCTCGCGACCTTCGCAATTGAGCGGGGGCAACTGACGCTCCTTTTCCTCCTCAACAATCGCCCAATCTTCGTGGCCTGATTTTCTATAGATTTCAGCGATTGCGGCGTGGACACCCCGGAGGGTGGGCGTCTTGGCCAGAGCCTCTCGATAAAGAAAGAATGCGTGACTATAGTGTTCTGCCTTTACTCTCGTTTCAGCAACTAACACGAGCCAGTAAGAAGATTCCCTGGCAAGCTTTTCTAAGGTATCGAAGCTCTGGCTTGCGAGTCCTTCGAAGCTCTCACCAAGCCCACTCCAGACCTTCGGATTCGCTGGATCCAACCTGGATAGCTCTTCGTATTGTTCCAGCGAGGCGAGGTAGCGCCCCATGGACAAAAGGCCATCGCCCAGCATCAAGCGAGCTTCGCTATTATCGGGTTGCGTTCGGACGACGACTTGCAGCGGTTCTACCGCCTTATTTGGCTCCCTCAAGGCTAAGTAAGCTGCGCCCAAAAACAGCCGCGCCGGTAGATGGCCCGGTTCCAGCTTCAGCACTTCCTGGAATTCTCGAACCGCCTCCTCTTCATATCCCGCCATGTGCAAAGCCATCCCTAGATTCATCACAGGGCCGGGGTTGTCGGGTAGTTCTTTCACCAACTCCCTGTAAATGGGGATGGCTTCTTCGAACTTACCAGCCGCCATGAGTTCTTTGCCATGCTTGGACTTCCACGCCAACGCGTCCGTCTGAGCATTGGCCTGCGGGCATAGAAGCACTAGGATTACCGCGCACTTTGTGATGGGGTCTCTCACGGTCCGTATTTAACTCTCAGGTCGTCGTCTTGACAAGAAGCGAAGGGGATGGATTCCGGAAGAGAAAAAGCGGGCATGCACTTATGACGCAAGCCCGCTAGGAAAGATTCGTCAAAATGTGTTGCTAGAAGGCCAGTCGCAATCCGAGGCGAATGACGCGGTGGCCGGAAGCACCCGGAGCCTGCATGAACGTGCTGCCTGATCCTCCGCATGGATTGCCCGTCGGACCTCCTCCCCAACAGTAATTAGACGCGCCCCATTCATCGGTCGTCCAGGTCCAAGTCGGATGGTTCAGGAAGTTAAGCCCCTCCGCTCGGAACTGCATATCAAAGCGCTCTGTTAGCTTGAAATGCTTAAACAGGCCAAGATCCAGGTTGCTATGCCCTGGCCCATAGACGGCGATGTTGCGGCCTGTGTTGCCGAAGCGGTGTTGCCGCTGGATTCCATCCGGGTCGGTAACGAGAGGGACGGGCGCGAACGAACTCGGATCGTACCAGTGACAGTTGTCTCCGGGCCCCAGGCAACCAAGCTTCTTGAGGGGCGCGACCAAATCGACAGTTTGATGGTTACCCGATGACCGAAATTGCGGATCCCCAAAGATGGTGGTGGGCGCGCCCGTGACCGTGCTCCAAACTCCATTAAGCTGCCATCCACCGAGGACCGCCCTTCCGATGGCATTGTGGCCGCTTAGCTTATGACCCGCCCCTACCGGTATCTCCCATACGTAGCCCATGCGGAAGATTTGGCGGCGGTCGATGTCAGCCATACCCCGGTTCTTGCTCAAATAGCTGGGCCCGGAGAAGAGCGGAGGCTGCCAAAAACCGCCGCTCCAAGCGTCCGTGTCATAAGCCTCGTTGATAGCTTTAGAATAGGTATACGCACCCTTGAGGTACAAACCCTTGCTGAAATTCCTGTCGAGCGTTACTTGCAGGGCGTTGTAGTGGGAATCTAGGAAGCCTTGGAGTTGATACGTGCCTCCCGTTCGCCCCCACAGAGTGCTCAAAGGCGCCTGCTGATCGATATCGGAAGCGTTGAGGTCCTTGATACCCCAGCCGTCGGTCTGGGAGTTGCCGACGTAGCCGACGCCGAGAAGCATATTCCCCGGCAGGCTCCGCTCCGCGGTAACGTTCCACGTCTCGATCCGGCCTCGTTTGAGTAATCCGGGGCCGATGAACCTCATTTCCACGTCGGTAGGAATGGGAATCGCTCCGGTACTGACATCCGGAATGGGAACCGGCGCGATGCCGCGTGAGAAAGTCCCCAACCCCTGAAAATCACACAGGACACTAGGTCCGTTGGCGCAGGCTGCTGCCGTGTCGAAAGTTGGGTCGGTGGAGTTATACTTCGTATCGGTCGAAATCGTGGCAGGATAGGCCCCTCGCGTCGCACGCAGGATGGGGAACGTGTCGAAGGTGGTCCCGAAACCAGCGCGAAACACGGTCTTGTCGTTCCATTGGTAAGCTACTCCAACGCGCGGCTCAAGCATATTCTTTTGTGTTCGAGTCCCGAGACTCTTCGGGTTGCCACCGAGCCCCCCGAGCAAAACGGTATTTGTTGCTGGATCGTACTGCTCCAAGCCTTTGCCAAGGGAGTCGCGTGTCATCAGTGGGAAATATTCATAGCGCGCTCCCAGATTGAGGGTTACCCTCTTACTGAGCTTCCAGTGATCCAGGATGTGGAACCCATACCAGGTGTCTTTGCCGTTGGCTTTTTGGAACTGCACGGTCCGCCCCGCCTCGTCGTACACGCCAAGCAGGAAATTCGCAAATTGATTGTCCCGGAAGGCAAAAAACGGCGTATTTGGGTCTGTCAGGATAGGGTTTCCGGCGGCGTCGAGAAGATGCAGAGATGTATAATCACCGTTGTTGAAATTCATTCCGCCACGAGGTCCGAAGCCGTTTTCCGGCTGCCAGTGATTCAAATGGTTATGGACAATGTCCACACCAAAGCGAAGACTATGTGTGCCATGCGTCCAAGTGGCGTTTTGTGCGAGAGTCACGCTCCAGTCGTTGCGATACAAGGGCAACCAAGTGTACGAGCTGCCTAATTGGTCGAAACCGGCGATCGTGATTTCCGGGGTGCCGCTATAACGCAAGTCGTTCGGGTCGTTCGTGCCAGGGATCTTCAAAAGGTCCAGCCCATTGTTCTTTCCAAAGTCGGGCGGCAAGCCAAGATGATCCATACGCGAGAAACCCAAGCTTCCGTCGAGAAGGAAGTGCGGACTGAGAGTCCAAGTGTGCCCCAAGCTAGCCGTGTGTACCGCCACATGCGTATTGCCATCGCTCCCGTCGGGGCACGGCCCGCCGATCACTGGACCATACCCGCAATGCACGGTCGTATTGGCATTCATTCGGCTGTACTTGACCCAAACGGAGTGCTTGTCGGTCCGGTTCCAGTCCACTCGAAAGTCGTAGTTGTTGCGGCGGAAGAGCTGCGGGGGGCTTAGGAAGTAGTTCCGCGTCGGGACCCCCTGCGAATCCAGACTCCCACTGGTATTTGGCAAAGGCCACAAACCCATAATCGTTTGCGCCGTGGGATTAATGAGGTCGGAGGGCATGACGTTGAGATTTCCTCCGGCGGCATACACTGCGCGTCCCGTTCCATCCGGATTGCCTGTCAGCGGGTCGAAGACCATCCCTTGTTGTAATGGGACCATCATCCCCGTGAGGTTTCCGTGGCCGTCCGATGTTGGCACCATCACTGGGCCAATGGGATTCCCTTTGGCATCCACTTGGATAATCTGTTTCCCCAAATAAGCGCTGAAGTCTCCCTTGCGCATGTCGCTGGGGGGAACTGAATAGCGGTTATCCGTGGAGGGGTCAACAATCGATGTATGCTGAAAGACTCCGTCCCAGTTCACGAAGTAGAAGAGTTTCCCCTTCTTAATGGGTCCCCCCAAGTTACCACCTACGTCGTTTACGAGGTCCAATAGTTTGCTCTTTGGATGGCTGGGATCGAGTCCCTTGCAGATAAGGTCGAACGCATCGCAGGAATTCAAATGTTGGTCGTTGTGATACTCAAAAGCCACACCGTGGATCACGTTATTCCCCGACTTTGTGATCACGTCCACAGAGGCAGCGCCAGCCATTCCTTTCTCGGGTTCAAAGCTATTCGTTGTGATTTTTACTTCCTGGATGGCTTCAATCGGCGGAACATACAGCGTTCCTCCTCCGGGCTTCCAGAGGAAAATGCTTTGCGCGCCATCAATGCGCGTGGAGTTCGAGGATGGATCCAAGCCGTTCACAGGAATCGCAATGGCCCGCTCCGGTGTGTCCGCCGCCGCACCAGTAAAGCCATAGTCGCCAACGGCTCCGGGAGCAAGCAACAGGAGAGCCTGGAAATTCCGATAGAAGTTAGTGGGTAAGTTCTCCACCGCCACGGTGCCAAGTTCGGTGCTGACGTCCGTGTTCTCGGTCTTCAGCACTGTGGCAGCGGCCTCCACAGTCACGTGTTCCGCTGTGGGACCGACGCGCAACGTCGCGTCAGCGCGCGTAATCAGGCCGGCGTGAACGACAACTCCCGTTTGCTTGAATTCCCGGAAGCCCGAGGCCGTGATGACAATATCGTAAGTGCCATCGGGAAGGTTCGGCACTGTGTATTGACCTGCGGCGTTCGCGTCGACTTCGCGTTTCAAGCCTGTGAGCGGGTTGGTGACGGTTACATGAGCGTTGGCCAATGCCGCGCCGCTCTGGTCGGTCAAAGTGCCGTCGATTGAGCCGTACAGGACCTGAGCGGGAGCGGGCGAGGGTTGAATGGTGAGGCAAAACGAGAGCACCCAGGCAGCGAGTACCACCAGACTGCTACTCCTGCGAGCCATGATAAACCTTCCTCTCTGCTTCGCCCCAAAGCCGATTGATGTAACAAAAGGTGCCGTCAAGGCAGCTGAACGTGACTGCAGATAAACCCACCCCCAGACCGGCGTAGGGGATTAATGCCCGTCACTGTCCCGCTTCTTGCTGGCCACAGGGCGAATAATACAAAAACACTACCAATGATGATGCCCGTTATCATGAACGCGAGGAGATGTCAAGCATTTTATTATGCATTTTCATGCATTTTATTATTGAAGCGTTTAAATAACCCTTCGACGGCCCTGCTCAGTGAGTGGAATAGAAATGCTCAGCTTACCGGCCAGGGGCGAAAATTAGGCCGAACTTTCTATGGGCGAACAGGATTTATCTCTTCGAGCGCTCCCAGGTCGCGATCAATGCTGGTGAGGAGGTTGAATTGGTTGCGGGAGGCTGCCTGGTCGCGAGCCATGTGCAGATAGCGGATCGCATTGTCCAGGTCACGTGCGCGAGCGTAAGCCGCACCAACAGCGTAAAGATAGCTTGCCTTGGCTTCTTCGTCCCGAGTACTGAGGGTCTTCAGCAATTCTTCGATGGCCTCTTTGTACATTCCCTGGTTCACCAGCAGCCGGCCGAGGTTGAAATGCGCCTGGGGAAAGTCAGGCTTATCTTTGATCGCCATCTCAAACTCTGTCATGGCTTCCGTCAGTTTGCCCTCTCGTTGTAACAGGTCGCCGAGGTTGTTGTGCGCCTCCGCGTATCGAGGATTAGCCGCCAAAGCTTTTTGGAAAGCCTCTTTCGCTTCGGCCTGCCTGTTCTCCAGCAGAAGAAGGACGCCGTAATTGTAGTGGCTCTCTGATTGCCTTGGATCGAGCCGCACGGCAGCAAAATAATGCTCCTCTGCTTTCTCAAACTCATGGACTCGGCCATAAAGCGAAATCAGATTGATGTGGGCCCGAATAAGTTTAGGATCGAATTGCAGGACAAGTTCGTGCTTGACAATGGCCTCTTCCCACCTTCCATGGTTTCCAAGTTCAATGGCCAGACCGAGCAGCGACTGCGGATCCATGTAAATTTCATCCAAGTCCGCTTGCAGCCGATCTCCCGCACCCGGAATGTCGTACTTGTTTTCTTCATACCGTGCCAACTCTTCCTTTGCAGCGTCGGCCTTGCCGAGACGCTGGTACGCGCGGGCCAAGGCATAATGGGCCGCCCCAAAGTAAGGAAATAGCTCGCAGGCTTTGCGAAAAGAGTCTACGGCTTTGCCCAGATTCCGCATGCTTTCGTAGGCTTGTCCCAGCGCGTAGAGGGCCTGCGCGCTTTCCGGATGCTGCTGGGCGATTTTCTCAAAAGTATTCGTGGCTTCCTCGGAGCGCCCTTCAGCCCTCAGATACTCACCGATCTTTAGCTGCGCCGGGAAGTATTCCGGGTCAAGTTGGAGGGCTTGCCGGAGTGTGTCGATGGCTTCCTCGTATTTCGTTTGTGCTGCCAACACTGTTGCCAGATAGTAAGTCCACCGAAAAGATCGCGGGTCCAATTGATGGGCGCGGCGATAACAGGCTTCCGCTCTTTCGTCGCTGGGCCGAAAAGCTTCTAGAACCATGCCCAGCTTTCCGTTGGCGGACGCGTCGAGCGGATTAGCCGCGACGGCGGCATACGCCACACGGACTTTGTCACGAAGGACACCCGGGGGAAAATCCTCAGGAGTAATGAGCGGCAGATCAGGCAGGCTCGCTTTCTGGTCTGGCCAAGCCGCTAAGCTTGGACCACACAGAACAGACAGCGTCAGAAACAGAAGCGAGAATCCACGAGACAACTGAACTCTCCACGTATCCCTCATCTTTGTTCGACTCTTGCCGGGTCTTCGTAGTGCGCAGCTTCCGCCGGAAGGCCGGTCCACTCTGTGCATAACAAACTGTTCATTACAAATGAATCGGACGTGCTCCATACCGCTTTCGTTACTGCGGGCTTTTTCCGGATTCCAAAAGGCGCAAGTCGTCCGTAATGCTTGCGAGTAAGCTTGCCTGCTTTCGAGCTTGTGCCTTATCGCGCGCCAGACGGAGGTACCGCCGCCCATTCTCCAGGTCGCCGGCGTCGGCGAAAGCGATCCCGACTGCATAAAGGTAAGAGGCTCGGGTGTCTTCGTCTCCTGTCTTGAGGGCCTTCAACAAATGCGAAATGCCCTCTTCGAACTTCTCCTGTTTCACCAGAAGCCGACCGAGGCTGAAGTTGGCTTGCGTAAAGTCGGGCTTGCTCTCAAGGGCCTTTCGGTACTCCTCGACTGCTTCCGCTGATCTTCCTTCGCTCTCCAACAAATACCCAAGATTGCTGTGGGCCTCAGCATAATGCGAATCTATTGCGATCGCCTTTTGGAAGGCCTCCTTGGCCTCATCGGCTCTGCTGCGGCTCATAAGAAAGACGCCGTGATTGAAATAGGCCTCCGTCCCTTTCGGATCGAGCTGCACCGCGGCTCGATAATGCTCCTCCGCCTTGTCAGGTTGGCCTAACTGCCCATAAACATAAATTAATTTTGTGTGGGCTTCCGGAAGCTGCGGATTGATTTCCAGTGCTCCTTCGAAAGCATCCGCAGCGTCTTGAAGCCTTCCGGCAGCCAGAGACTGGGCCCCGACCTTGAGATAGGCTTTGAAGTCCCGGTTCAGCGCGTCGACCTCTGCCAACAACGGGTCATTGATCTCTGGTGTCCCACCGTCACTTTGGTTGGAGAGTTCCAGCTCTTGCTGAGCCTCCTGGAACCTCCCGAGGTGCCGGTAAGCGCGCGCCAAAGCGAAATGTGCCGCCGAAAATTTGGGGAATAATTGACAAGCCTTGCGCAAAGACTCGATCGCTCGAGCGAAGTCACTTCGGGCGGCGCGGACGCGCCCAAGTCCGTAGTACGCTTCCGCGTTCTCCGGATGCTTTTCGACGATTCCCTGGTACAGCGTTCCAGCTTCGTCCCATTGAGACGAGACCAAAAAGCACTCACCCAATCTCAGTTGGGTGGCAAGGTGATTAGGATCCAGGCGTAGCGCCTCCCGAAATGCTGGGATCGCCGCACTACAGTTCCGCTGATCCACTTGGACCATTCCCAAGTAGTAGGCCCAGCGGAACGATGTAGGATCCAGGAGGTGGGCTCGCCGATAGCAAATTTCCGCTTCGGTAGGCATATCATGCGCATGCAGAACCATGCCTAGGTTTCCGTTGGCTGTGGCATCGCGCGGATGAGCCAGTACAACGTCGTATGCTTTTTGCACCTCTGCCCGCACCGTGGAAAGCATCTTGTCATAAGCTAGCTGGGGGAGTTCAGGCAGGCTCGGCCCTTGATCGGCCGCCCGTGCAAAACGGAACCAGACACTATTTGCCAGCCAGAGGGAAATCACGACGCACGAGGTCACACGGAGTCGCAGCATCAGTTCTGACTCCCCGGCGTTGCCAAAGCTCGGAGATCAGTATCGATACTTTCGACCAACTGCGATTGACCTAGCGCTACAGCCTTCTCGCGCGCCAGGTGTAGATAACGCTGGGCATTTACGGTATCCCCAGAGCGCGCATAGGCTGCGCCCAGCGCATATAGGTATGTCGGCTGGTTGTTTTCGTCGCCGACGTTGATGCTTTTCAGTAGATGCTCGATACCGGCTTTGTAATCCTCCTGATTCACCAAAATGCGTCCTAAGCCAAACTGGGCTTGTGCGTCTTCCGGATTTTGGTCTAGCACCTTCCTGTATTCCGCCATCGCGTCCGACAGTTTTCCTTGAGCTTCCAGCATACTGCCGAGGTTCAATCGTGCGCCAAGATACTGGGGGTTGATCTCCAGCACTTTCCGAAATGACGACTCGGCCTCGGCAAATTCTTCTTGGCTAGCGAGGACCAGCCCACGATTGAAGTAGCTCTCGGGATTTCGCGGTTCAAGGTGGACCGCCGCTTGAAAGTGCTCCTCCGCCTTCAGCGGCTGCCGGAGTTGGCCGTATATCCCAATGAGCTTGATGTGGGCCTCCGAAAAGCGAGGGTTCTTCTCGAGCGCTTCTTCGAGAACTCCTGCTGCTTCCTCTAATCTGCCCTCTTTAGCCAGCTTCAGTCCCGAACTTAGCTGGTCATCAGTATTCGTGCTCAACGCCCTTACATGGTCGAGCAATTCGTCAGGCAAATCCGGTGCCAATGTCCCGCTCTTCTCGTAAAGCGCTATCTGTTCGAGCGCCAGATCCATTTTGCCAAGACGCTTGTAAACTTGAGCAAGACCGTAATGAGCTGACCCGAAATTAGCAAAGAGGTTGCAGGCTTTCCGGAAAAGATCGGCGGCCCCATTAAGGTCGTTGCGGACTGCTTTGACACGTCCGAGCCCGTAATAAGCCTCGGCCCGGTCGGGGTGCGTGGCAATCATAGTCTCATAAAACTGTGCGGCTTCCTGCCACTTGCCGGACGCTAACAGATATTCACCTAAACGTAGCTGAGCTGGAAGATATTTTGGATTTTGGTGCAGCGCCTGGCGCAGCGTCGCAGTCGCCTCAGCGAACTCGCCATAGCCGCCTTGAGCCAATCCCAAGTAGTAGACCCAATCAAATGCTGAGGGGGCAAGCATGTGTGCACGGCGATAGCAGACCGCAGCTTCAGCATCGAAGTTATATGCATGCAGAAACATTCCCAACTGTCCGTTAGCGGATGCATCGCTTGGATTCTTGAGCGCTTCGTCGTAAAGCTGCTTCACGCGTGGCCGAACCTCTTCCGGCAACAGCGCGAGCGGTGGTTCGTGGATCGCGGGCAATGTTGGATTTTGAGCGGCTAGTGATGACGCAGCAACGACACATGCGGTAACGATCAGCCATCGTGACACGATTGATTCATTCTACGCCTGCACCGACATCGCCACGCAAGTCATATCAGGTTCTGAAACCAAAGCGCCAGCAGGATTCGCGGGACGCAGGAGCTTGTTCAAGTCCGCGCGAGCCACGCGCACGTGAAGCCCCGGAGTCTTTGCGGACTTTAGTTGCCCCTCGGCGGCCATTCTCTTAATCGTGCGAACACTCAAGCCCGTCAACCTCGCGGGCCTCTGAAACGGAGACCCATTCACTCGCTGAGATCCCTGCAATGTGAACAACAGGATGGGACTTTCCAAGTCCGAAAAATTAATCCTGAATTTTTCGGATAGGAAAAAGGTACCGTTGCTACCCTGCCGCCACTGTAAGTTCGACATGGTCGGCGACTGCGCCCCTTGCAGTAAATACCGGCCGAAACCGGACGGCCATGCTTCTCTGAAGCACCGTTTTGCCAACTCTGGTTATCCTCGAAAAAATCCGAATAACTGGTCCGGACGGCGCTCGGTCGGCCACCTAAGCTGGTTTGCGCGTCACACGTGTGGCACGTGTGGCACGAAGGCGTCGACAAGCTGGGACGGCGCGCCGCAGGAACGCGTGAAAGTGGAGCGTTTCTTCTGGGCCACGCCAAGGGAAAGACTTGCCGAATTGAGCAGTTTCTTTTTTACGACGATGTAGACCCAAATTGTTTTGCGCATGGGATTGTTGAGTTCGACGGCGGCAAATTCGGAATCGTTTGGGAAGAATGCCGTATCCGGAAAATGAAGGTGGTGGCTGATGCCAGAAATCGGACACCTGGCATTGATTATTCCGGACTTTGCGTTGGGGAAACGGGTGCCGGGCGGAATCGGTATCTATGAATATCTGGGAGCCCGCCAGTGGCGGGACCATAGCCGGAAGCGTACTCATATATTCCACGTTCGGTGGTGGCCGCGATGAAAGTCGATACGGAGAGATCACGGATTCGAGCCGCCCTCGTGAATAATAGCCGCTATTCATTCGAACAAGCCGATCAGAAGCTTGCAGCCTCCAAACTGTCTTTGTTTTTGGGAAATGAAACCGGAGTTACCCCCGCTGGGCAAGCTGCATTTCTGACGGCGACCGTTACGGCGGCTCGATGCTTTGGTGAAGTAAGCGTTCATGGCCGGCTCGATGTTCCTTTGGTGATTCCTGTCCCGCTTGGCGTACGCACTGTAGCCGACGCGGTGGCTGTCCTCGGTGCCAGAAGAACAGCTACTCCGGTGCCGGGGCAGAAGGGTCTTTATTGGTCCCGCATCGGAGGACGTGGAAGCCTGGTCGGTGCAAGCACATTGGAACGGGTGGAATGCGGGAATTGGACCAGCCCACGAACACATCCGAATTGGGCGCAGTGATTGTGTTCTGGCGGGCATTGCAGCAGGAGCGCTCGCAGTTGGGCAGGCCTTTCTGGCGGAACAGGGCGATCCTCGCGCCGGTAGGACTATGCAGAGTTTGTCGCTCTGGTCCCCGGAATTGGGCGAGAGGGGGACTGACGATCCGGGGCCTGAGACATTCTACTTGCCGCTCGAACTCTGGCTGATAGGACTAGGAAACCTTGGGCAGTCGTATTTGTGGGCGTTAACCATGTTGCAGTACCCATCCCCTGACAGCGTTCTTCTCTTCTTACAGGATGATGATCTTGTGCAGGAGGGGAACTGGGGAACTTCGATTCTTGTGGATCGCGGGCGATATGATGTTCTGAAAACACGCGTCGCGGAAGAATGGGCGGAGCGTCGAGGATTCCGCGCGCGTCGTGTCGATCGTCGTCTCGACGAATACCTGCGTCGCTCCGATCGCGAGCCCACGCTTGCTCTGGCCGGTCTTGACCGTATGGCACCCCCGCGCATTCTCGGGCGTCCGGGTTTTGAGTACGTGGTCGATGCCGGGCTTGGCTCAACGGCGGCGGACTATCAGAAGTTTCGCATCAACGTCTTTGATCGAATGTCAGATCCCGCGGTCCACTTTGCAGGTATTGAAGATGAGACGGAGCGTGTTGTGAAAGAATTGATGGAATTGCCCGCTTATCAAGAGCTCGCGCTCAGGGATGGCGATGGTGGATGTGGCGCGGCAATGCTTGCGGAGCGAAGTGTCGCGGTTCCTTTCGTGAGTGCGTTCGTGGGTGCCCTTGCGGTGACGCAGGCGATTCGAATTAGCTGTGGCGAGGGTCACCACACCAGTACAACGGGTAATGTTGGTGACATGAGAAGCATCCGGGCCACAGTTGGGCAGCGGCCGGAGCGCATAAACCTAGCGAGTACTTCAATAGGTTCCGGGGATACGAAAGCAATTCAAACACCGTCCGTTATCTACGGTGATGGCCTTGACGCCATGGCAAGGACATGATGCCGTAAGTGCGTTGGTTTCAGGCGACGGAGCCTCGCGCATCCGGAGTTAAGTACAGAACATGACTGAGCTCACCTTTGGGGGCAACTGGACGGAAGTCAAGCTAGCGCGGCTGGCCAAATACCTCATCGCGTACCGTATGATCTTCAGTAAGAACGTGCGCGCGCAATATCGAAGCGGTTGCATGCCATGGGCTCTGAGCGGTATCGAGACGGATTCAAACCCACCCTGCATGATGACCTCATTGATCTCCCGAAGCGCTGGAAAAAATCGCGGCTCATTTTCGTAAACTCGATGAGTGATCTTTTCCAGGACGCGGTGCCGGACGACTTCATCCGCCGCGTGTTTTCAACGATGGAGGCCTGTCCGCAGCACACTTTTCAGATTCTCACGAAACGCAGCGAAAGGTTGCGGAAGATCGGAGCAAGTCTGCCGTGGCCGGGTAACGTCTGGATGGGGGTCAGTGTTGAAGACGCGCGGGTCATAGGGAGGATACCTGATCTAGCGGCGGTAGCCGCACGAGTGCGGTTTCTATCCTGCGAACCGCTCATTGGCCCCCTGGAGAATCTCCCTTTGAAGGGCATCCACTGGGTGATTGTCGGGGGCGAATCTGGACCAGGAGCGCGCCCCATGAATAAGCAATGGGTTGAATCAATCCACCGACAATGCCAATACGACAGCGTCCCCTTCTTTTTCAAACAGTGGGGTGGCGTGCGGAAGGATATGACTGGACGAAAACTGCACGGACGAACCTATGACGAGATGCCATGTCTGACAACAATTGAGCCCCCGCTGGATATGCGTCTTTCGCTCTGTGGAGCGTAAGAGGATTCCGATTCGCCAGATCCAAGGCAGTGCCCTAGTTGGGCTTCACATACGACTTGTGGACACCTGAACCGAAATGTAAAAATCCCACCTTCGCCGCCGCGTATCTCGACTCGCTCCCAGCGCGGTTTGCGGGATGCGCGTGTTTGCCGCAATCACCCGGCGCAGAACAACCCTTCGCGGAATTTGAGCAACCAATATGACAATTGGTGCTGGTGCGCATTCTGCCACGGAGGGCGGGAGACGATGCGGACGGGCATCCTGCGGGTGGTTTTGCTGTGTCTGTGTGCTTCCTCAGCTTCACTTCTTGGATACGGTGAAGGGCGCGCTGCTGCGCCGTCGGTCCACGCGAACGAGCCCGGCGCGCGTCTCGATCTGAAAGACGAGACTTCTGTCTTTTCCATCGACCTCTCAGCGAATGCTCCGCAAATTCTCTCCGCGACACTCTCGGTCAAGGTCATGGCGCCGGATGACAAGCTTCTCGCTGAAGCGTCTATTGCTGTGCGTCTCAGCTCAACTCCAACGCGAGCAGAGGTGCCGATCCGGTGGGTTCCTGACACTGGTCTCGATCACGTTTCGAGTTCCCGCCTTTTTTACGAAGTGCGGCTTGAAGGAGCATCCTCGGCGGCAGCTTCTGGAATCCTTTCGCCCTGTGCCCTGATCCCAGACCTTTTTGAGCTTCGCTTCATGGGACTGGATGCCATCGGTCTGGGACACAGCTACGTCGCTCGCGTCTGGGCCACGCGTCCAGATTCAGACAAGCCGGTGCAAGGAGTCTCGCTTACC
>Ga0066671_10000247_pt1 | contig 16760 bp, 16 predicted proteins | sample GraSoiAngelo_120_FD_62294 | JGI IMG/M metagenome (GOLD analysis project Ga0066671, IMG submission 62294) | Grasslands soil microbial communities from the Angelo Coastal Reserve, California, USA - 14_0919_09_20cm | ecosystem: Environmental > Terrestrial > Soil > Grasslands | place: USA...
CGCAAGGAAACGGTCCGGGCCGCGGAACGAGACACCTTCCTCGGCTACACGGACCGGTGGTACAAGCCGGAGCGAATGGTCGTCGGCCTCGGCGGCAACGTCGGCGGCGACGCGGTCTCGAAGATCGAGCAGCTGCTCGGTGACCTGCCGGCCACCGAGACCGGCGAGCCCGCGGCCGCGGAGGTTCAGGCCAACGGACCGCGCGTGAAGATCCATCACAAGCAGTCGGACCAAGCGCACCTCTGCGTCGGCGTGCCGAGCTACCCGCTCGCACATCCCGACCGCTACGTCCTGCAGTTGCTCGCGACCGTGCTCGGAACCGGGATGTCGTCACGGCTCTTCACCGAGGTGCGCGAACGCCGCGGGCTCGCGTACTACGTGTTCGGGATCAACCACAGCTACACCGACGCGGGCTCGCTCTACTCGCAGGCCGGCGTCGATATCAACCGCGCCGACGAAGCCGTCGAGACGATCGCCCGCGAGTTGAAGCGGATCGCTGAGGAACCAGTCGGCTCCGCCGAGCTCGAGAAGTCGCGCAACCTTGCGAAGGGGCGGTTCCTGCTGCAGCTCGAGAATCCGCAGGGGATGATCATGTTCGGCCTGCGCCGAGAGGTGCTCGAGGGCGAGGCGGTCGATCCGCAGGCGGTGCAGGAAGGCCTCGACGCCGTCACGGCAGAGGACATCCAGCGCGTCGCGCAGGACGTGATCGGCGGCCACGGCCTCAACCTGGCCCTGATCGGCCCGTTCGACGACGCCGCGAAGTTCGAGGCCCTGCTCTAGGCGAGCAGGGCCTCGTTTTCCCTCATTCCTCTGCCGCGCCCTTCTCGGACTCGGCGCGTTCCTTGATCTCCTCGACGACCGTCGGGTCGGCAAGTGTCGTCGTGTCGCCGAGCTTCCGGTGCTCGGAGACGTCGCGGAGCAGCCGCCGCATGATCTTCCCCGAGCGCGTCTTCGGCAGCTCCGGCGTGAAGACGATGTTCGCAGGCCTGGCGATCTTGCCGATCTTCGTCGCCACATGGTCGCGGAGCTCCTCGAGCATCTCGACCGAGCCTTCGTCGCCTCCCTTGAGCGAGACGAAGGCGACGATCGCCTGCCCGGTCGTTGGATCGGCGCGGCCGCAGACCGCGGCCTCGGCCACCTTCTGGTGGTCGACGAGCGCCGACTCGACCTCGATCGTCGAGATCCGGTGGCCGGAGACGTTCATGACGTCGTCGACCCGGCCGAGCAGCCAGAAGTCGCCGTCCTCGTCGATGCGGGCGCCGTCGCCGGCGAAGTACACGTCCTCGTACTTCGACCAGTACGTCTCCCGGTACCGCTCGTCGTCGTTGTAGATCCCGCGCAGCATCGCGGGCCACGGGCGGCGCAGTACGAGGTAGCCGCCTCCGCCGGGACCGACCTCGCTGCCCTGCTCGTCGTACACGGCCGCGTCCACAGTCGGAAACGGCTTCGTCGCCGAGCCGGGCTTGAGCGTCGTCACGCCGGGCAGCGGCGTGATCAGGATCATCCCGGTCTCGGTCTGCCACCAAGTGTCCACAACCGGCGTCCGGTCGCCGCCGATGTGCTCGCGGTACCAGATCCAGGCCTCCGGGTTGATCGGCTCGCCCACCGTACCGAGCAGCCGCAGCGACGAGAGGTCGTGCTTCTCGGCGTGCTCCGGCCCCCACTTCATGTGCGAGCGGATCGCCGTCGGCGCGGTGTAGAGGGTGTCGACCTTGTACCGCTCGACGATCGCCCACCAGCGGTCCTTGTCCGGGTAGTTGGGGACGCCCTCGTAGAGGACGCCGGTGGTGCCATTGCATAGCGGCCCGTAGACGATGTAGCTGTGGCCCGTCACCCAGCCAACGTCGGCCGCGCACCAGTACACCGACTGGGGCTTGATGTCGAAGATGTAGTAGTGCGTCGATGCGACGCCGACGAGGTAGCCGGCCGTCGTGTGGACGATGCCCTTCGGCTTGGCGGTCGTGCCGCTCGTGTAGAGCAGGTAGAGGAGGTCCTCCGAGTCCATCGGCTCGCACGGACATGACTGCGGATCGTCCGACTCGCCCTCGACGAGCTCATGCCACCAGACGTCGCGGCCCTCCTTCATCACGGGGCCTTCGCCGGTGCGGCGCAGGACGACGGACTGCTTGACGGTCGGCGACTGCTCGAGCGCCTCGTCGGCGTTCTGCTTCAGTGGCACCTTGCCGCCGTTGCGCCAGCCCTCGTCCTGAGTGATCAGGTACTCGCATTCCATGTCGTTCATCCGCCCGGAGAGCGACTCGGCGGAGAACCCGCCGAAGACGACCGTGTGCGGCGCCCCCAGGCGCGTGCAGGCAAGCATCGCGATCGGCAGCTCCGGGACCATGCCCATGTAGATCGCAACCGGCGTTCCCTTCTTCACGCCCAGCTTCTTGAGACCGTTCGCAAAGCGGACGACCTCAACCTGAAGATCGGAGAAGGTGAGCTCGCGGCGCTCGTCTTCGGGCTCACCTTCCCAGTAGTACGCGACCTTGTCGCCGTTGCCGGCCTCGACGTGCCGGTCGACGCAGTTGAAGCAGACGTTGAGCTTGCCGCCGAGATACCACTTCGCATACGGCGGCTCCCACTCGTACAGCTGGTCGAACGGCTCGAACCACGTCACCCGCTCACGGCCCTCGGTCTCCCAGAACTCGTCGAAGTCGCGGTCGTAGATCTCCGGCTGCGCGTTCGCCTGGGAGGCGAAGTCCTCGGGCGGCGGATAGCGCCGCTCCTCCAGCAGGATCGTCTCGATTGCATGCTGTTGTGTCTCGACGCCGTCTGCCATCTCTCTAGGCAGGGTGTGCTCGACCGATTCGCCTGCGCTGGCCGAAGCTGAAGCGCTCACCCGTCCAGAAGCCCTTTCCGACGGGCAGGATCGCACGGCCGTTGTTCATCGCCGCCAGCACTAGTGCGGCGGAGGTGTACCAGGCCACCCCAGCCGTGACGACTCCAGCCCAGCCGCCGGCCCGGATCCAGCCGACGTCTGCGCCGGTCGGCGCGACGCCGCGGTGCGCCGCGGTCCAGAAGCCGACCGCGAGCAGGATCTCGGTGATCTCAAGGGTCAGGAAGACCCCGAAGACGGCCAGGTTGACGCGGCTGCTCCACAGGAGCATGTACGTGTTGAAGATCGCGAACGAGAACAGGAACCAGGCGAGTCCGTTCGCGACGTCGTTCTTTCCGGTCAGCGTGCCGCCGAGCTTCGTCGTCTCGGCGAGGATGACGAAGACTCCGAGCGAGAGCCAGAAACCACCGTACGTCGAGAACGCGGTCGACCCGAACGTGTTGTTGTTGCGGAACTCCCACTGTCCGGCCAGCAGCTGGACGAGCCCCCCGTAGAAGAGCGCGAGCCCCACCCACATCAGGTCGGGGATGAAGTTCGCGTTGTGGCCGCTCAGCATGAACGTCGTCAGCGCGAAAGCGGCTAGGCCAAGAGGCGCTGGATCGGCGATTGCCGGAGCGGCTGCAGGCGTGGCGCGCGTTTCCTCCACGACAGCCATACGTGCCCTCCTTCTGTCGTTGCTTTGCCTCGCGACGCTCGCGCCGCAGGGGCACGGTCTTGACGCCCCCAGATTTCCCTATCGGAGTCCGACTTAAACTGCGCGAAATTGGCGAGCTAGGGCTGCAGTTCGTACGGGTAATCCGTGAGCAGCTCGGCGCCGTCCCTGGTCACGAGCACGAGATCCTCGAGCCGGCAGCCACCGAAGCCGCTCCGGTACAGCCCAGGCTCGAGCGTGATCACGTCGCCCTCGATGAGCTCGCCCGGATAGCGACTCAGCCAGGGCTGCTCGTGCACCTCGAGCCCGACGCCGTGGCCGAGTCCGTGGAAGAAGCCATCCTCGAGAACCTCCCCGTCGCGCTTGTGCAACCCGGTCGGGTAGCCCGCCTCGTGGAAGCGCTCGCTGGCGAGCACGTAGACATCGCGACCGGCGACGCCCGGTTTGACCGCCGCGAGCGTCCGCTCGAGCACCTCGCGGACGAGCTTGTGGTAGGTCACGAGCTCCTCGGACGGCTCGCCGACGACGAACGTCCGGGTCATGTCGGCGTAGCAAGAAGACGCCCGGTCCCGGGGCCAGAGATCGAGCACGATCGGCTCGTCGGGCCTGATCTCCCCGGCGCCCATCTCGTGGCCGACCGCAGTCTGGGGGCCGTGGGAGACGATGAACTCGTCGCAGAGCAGGTTCAGGCTCGTGAACGCCTGCTGGATCGCGATCTTGACGCGCTCGCACGTGAGCGGCTCGCCGTCGAGGACGAGCGAGCCCTTCCGGCGCTCGGCGCGACGAAAGAGCTCGCGTGCAGCGTCCATGCCGGCCTCGGCGCCGCGCTGGGCGCGGCGGATTCCGTCTAGCTCGGCCTGGTTCTTCGCGCGGCGCCGCTGCACGAACGTCTCGCGGTCGGGGGTGATCTCGATCCCCTCGGCCCGCAGCTCGTCCGCAAGCGCGACCGGGAACGTGGCCGGCACGACCGCATTCTCGACGCCGAGCTCTTTGACGGCGCGAACTGCTGTTCCGAGCCCGACTTCCTCCATCGGAATCCCCTGCTTGACCAGGTCGTCCCAGCCGAACTCCTCGAAGGGGTGCGGCTGAAGGCCGTCTTGGCCTTGCACCCGCTCGACCTCGAAGGGCGTGATCACCACATGGCGCTGGCCGGAATGCTCGAGGTAGAGGAACGCGTCCGGGATCGGAACGGGGACCTCGTGCCGCATCTCGGGAGAGCGCAGGGTGTCCGCCCAGATCAAGACATCGGCCATATCCGCGCAAAATCCTACGGATTTTCCGCGGGCTAGTTTGTCGCATCGCTTCGCTCGGGAGAGACCAAGAGGCCGAAGGTTCACGTACGTAGACTGCATCGCCATGGACGAGGCGCTCGCCAGGGCTCAAGCGCTGGTCGACGAGTACGGGCAGGAGCTCGCCTCGGCGCTGCCGTCCGGGGCCGAGATCTTCGATGCCCACGTCCACCTCGGCCAGGACATCGACGGCTTCAGCGGTGGCTACGACGACCTGCTTGCTCTCAACGCGCGCTACGGGATCTCGCGCTGCTTCATGTTCTGCCTCGACGAGCCCGACCGGCACCCGGCCTTCCGGGCGGCGAACGACCGGACGCTCGCCTACGCAAAGCGCTCCGGCGGCGTGCTGATCCCGTTCGTCCGCCTCGACCTCGGCGAGCAACCGATCGAGGAGGCGATCCGCTGCCTCGATCTCGGCGCCCGGGGGATCAAGCTGCATCCCCGCGCCCAGCGCTTCCTCCTGAACGACGAGAGGCTGGCACCGGTCTTCGCTCTGGCGGCGGAGCGCCGCGTCCCGATCCTGATCCACGGCGGCCGCGGCCTGCCTCCGATCGCGAGCGAGCTCGCCGCGCTCGTCGACCGCTATCCCGAAGCGCAGCTGATCATCGCCCACGGCGGCATCGCAGACCTGCCGGCGCTCGCCGAGCGTTTCGCCGGCAAGGCAGGGGTTTTTTTCGACACCTCGGTCTGGAGCCCGATCGACCTGCTCAGCGTCTTCCGCGTCTTCTCGCCGGAGCAGATCGTCTATGCGTCCGACTTCCCCTATGGACAGCAGCCAAGCTCGCTACTGATCGCCCTGCGAACCGCGAAGGCATCGGGTCTCGACGAGGAGGATCTCCGCGCCATGCTGGCGGGCAACGCGAACAGGATCGCGGCGGGAGAGCCGCCGCTCGAGCCGACGCCTCCGAAGGGCGGCGAGACGTTCTCGCAGCCGATGGCGTTCGCGCGGATCCACCAGTACCTCTCGATGGCCACGCCTCTCCTCTGGACCCGCCAGCCCGATACGGTCGGGGTCATCGGGCTGGCGCTCAATGCCTGCTACGACCGCGACGGGCACGTTGACGAGCGCGAGCGGATCAAGGAGCTGCTGACCGCCGCGCGCGAGCTCTGGCGGCTTCTGCCTGAGGTGAACGACGAGCCGGATCAGCGGATCATCAGCCGGATGACGTTTCGGCTGATCCACCTTGCGGACATCCTGGCAGTGACACCGGAGACGGCTGAGCCGGTTCAGGACAAGCGAGCGAGGAGCAAGCGAGTGGACAAGGCAAAAGCAACGGCGGCGAAACTGGGCGCGTAGTGGTTGTCGAGCTCACGATCAACGGCAATGCCTACGAGCTCGAGGCTCCCGTCGGGCGGACGCTCGCGGAGGTGCTGCGGCTCGACCTCGGCTTGACCGGCACCAAGATCGCCTGCGGCGAAGGGCATTGCGGCGCCTGCACGGTGCAGCTCGACGGCGTACCGGTGCTCTCCTGCATCACGCTCGTCCACACCGTGGGCGACCGCGAGGTGACGACGATCGAAGGGCTGCGTGAGCATCCGCTCGTCGAGGCGTTCGTCGAGGCGGACGCCACGCAGTGCGGCTTCTGCACGCCGGGGCAGATTGTCACCGCATCGGCGCTGCTCGCGGCCAACGCGAGCCCGAGCGATGACGAGATCAGGCACGCGATGGCAGGCAATCTTTGTCGCTGCGGCACGTATCCGAAGATCGAGCGGGCGATCCATACGGTTGCCGGCGACGGGGGAGGGAGCTGATGGCACGCCTGATCAAGACCGAGAAGGAAGTCGAGGGCCGCTACAGCGAGCAGTGGGTGGTGGTCGAGGAGGACGCACTCGAGCAGTGGCCCGAGGGCCCGTTGCGGACCGTGGGGCGGCCGGCAACGCGCGTCGACGGACTTGCTCGCGCCCGGGGCGAGGCGCGCTACACGCAGGACATCCAGCTTCCCGGAATGCTGCACGCGGCCGTTCTCCGGAGCCCTCACGCGCGCGCGCGCGTGAAACAGATCGACCTGACGACGGCGAGCGAGCTCGCCGGCGTTCGAGGCGCGGTCGGCCCCGGCGAACTCGACGTCCTCACCGACGAGCCGAACTACGAAGGCGAGGCGGTCGCGGCGGTCGTGGCCGACACGGCCGACCATGCGCGAGCGGCGCTCGAAGAGATCTCGATCGAGTGGGAGGTGCTCGAGCCGCTGCTCGACGTCGACCAAGCGCTCGCGCGGGAGTCGTTCCTGAGCGACCCAAAGCTCTACGAGCGCGGCGACATCGAGCGTGGCTTCGCCGAGGCCGATGTCGTGGTCGAGGCTGAGTACCGCACGCAGAGCGTCCTGCACAACGCACTCGAGACGCATCAGACGATCTGCGAGTGGGAAGGCGAGACCGTCAACGTCTACACCTCGACGCAGTGGCTCTGGGGCGTTCGGGACGAGGTCGCTGCCGCGTTCGATCTGCCGAAGGACAAGGTCCGTGTGATCTGCCGCTTCATGGGCGGCGGCTTCGGCGCCAAGGGGTCGGCCGGCGACTACACGATGATCGCGGCCGAACTCGCCCGCCGGACGGGGCGGCCGGTGCACTGCCGGCTGGACCGCCGCGAGGAAAACGTGAATTCAGGCAACCGCAACCCGACGATCCAGAAGCTGCGCCTCGGCGCCCGCTCGGATGGGATTTTGACCGCGCTCTCCGCCGACTACGTCTGCCTGCTCGGCTGGGACGGATGGCTCCCGCCGACCGCAGGGCCGGTACAGATGCTCTACGCATGCGACAACGTGCGCACAGTCGAATACGGCGTGCGCTTGAACTCGCCGCCGATGGATGCATTCCGCGCCCCGGGTTTCGTCGAGGGAACGTTCGGACTCGAGTGCGCACTCGACGAGCTCGCGGCGAAGCTCGACCTCGACCCGCTCGAGCTGCGTCGTCGAAACCACGCGGATCACGACCCGCTGGACGAGCGGCCGTTCTCGGGCAAGCAGCTGATGGAGTGCTACCGCCGCGCGGAGCCGCACTGGGAGCGGAGGCACGAGGTGCATGCGCGCGCGGATGGGCCATGGAAGCACGGCGTCGGGATCGCGACCCAGCTCTGGTACGGGGGCGGCGGGCCGCCGTCCTATGCCTGGGTGCGGCTGGCCGGAGACGGCACCGCAACCGTGCTGACCGCGATGCAGGACATCGGTACAGGGACACGGACCGCGATGGCGCAGATCGCCGCCGAGGAACTCGGCCTGCCGGTCGAGCGTGTCACGGTCGAGCTCGGCGACACCGCTCACGGCCCGTATGCCGTCGTCTCCGGCGGCTCCTCGACAACGCCGTCGATGGGACCGGCGGTGCGCGCCGCCGCAGGTGATGTCGCCCGACAGATCCGCGAGATCGCCGCCCAGCGGTTCGACGTCGAGGAGCGCGTGCTCTCACTCGCCGAGGGCAAGGTGATCAACGCCGACGGAGGCTCGTGGCTGCTGGAGGAGATCACCGGGCTGCTCGAGGACGGGCAGATCCTCGGCAAGGGTGCGCGCGGCCCGAACCCGGCCGGAATGCGAGTGATGACCTATGGGATCCAGGTCGCAGAGGTCGCCGTCGACGTCGAGACCGGCGAAGTCGTGGTCGAGCGGATCTATGCCGTCCACGACATCGGCCGCGTGATCAATCCGCTCGGCGCCGAGAGCCAGATCGAGGGTGGGATCATTCAGGCGATCGGCCACTCGCTTTCGGAGCAACGCCTGCTGGATCCTCGGAGCGGAAAGGTGCTGACGCGAACGCTGGACGCCTACAAACTGCCCACGATCGCCGATGTGCCGGAGATCGTCAGCGAGCTCGTCGACGTCCCTGACGCCCATCTGACCAATCTGGGCTCGAAGGGCCTTGGCGAACCGCCGATCGTGCCGACCGCCGCTGCAATCGCGAACGCAATCCGCGACGCAACGGGCGCGGATGTGCGCTCGCTGCCGATCACCCGCGAAGAAATGCTGGGGGCGCTGCACGAGGCGGACGAGCGGCGGCGCGTGCCGGAGCGAGTTGGAGCTGCTCCGGCCTGACTCCGCCGAGGCCGCGGCGGCGGCGCTCGGCAACGGCTCCGTGGCGCTCGCGGGCGGAACGGAGCTCGTGCCGCTGCTCCGGGACGGGATCGTGCGGGCCGAAAAGCTCGTCGAGTTGCGCGACGTTGTCCCGCGCGGGGTCGACGGGACGCGGATCGGAGCCGGAACGACGCTCGCGGAGCTGGAGGTCGATCCCGACATTCCGCAGGCCTTGCGCGAAGCGTGCTCGCTCGCGGCGTCGCCTCAGTTGCGGTCGATGAGCACGCTCGGCGGAAACCTGCTGCAGGCAACCCGCTGCTGGTACTGGCGGCTCAACTTCCCCTGCTACCTACATGGCGGCGACACATGCCACGCCAAGGCCGGGCAGCACCGCGAGCACGCGATCTTCGGCAACGAGCGCTGTGCGTCCGCCCATCCGTCCGACCCGGCGGCGGCGCTGCTCGCGCTTGGGGCTCGTCTGCGGACCACGTCCCGCGAGTTTTCTCTCGTTGACCTCTACCGCCTGCCCACCGATGAGGAGCGCAACGTGACCGCACTCGAGCCTGGGGAGGTCATTCTCGAGCTCGACGTGCCTCGACCGGAGGCGAGCGTGTACCTCAAGGCAATGGAGCGCCGGAAGTGGTCGTTCGCGATCGTCGGTGTAGCGGCGGCCCGTTTCGCGGACAGCATCCGGCTCGGACTCGCCGGGGTAGCGCCGATCCCCTGGGCGCTGTCGTCGGTCGATGACCTCGAGCAGGCGACGCCGCTGCTCGGAACCGCCTACAAGGTGCAGATCGCGCGAGCACTGGTCCGCCGCGCGGTCGAAGCCGTGAGCGCGCCGGCGGGCGCCTGACGCATCCCGACTGACGTAGTCCCCTGGCAGATGCCGCCTGGAGCGTCTGAGCGGTCCGCATCGAGATGGTGACGCGTCATCCAAGGCGTACCCGGCCTCCTCCCCGCGACGAGCGTAGCCAGAAAATCCAGACGTGTCTGTGACACCGGCGTGAACAATGTGCGCAATGGTCTCCGCGGTCGTCCTGGCGGCTGGAGCCGCGTCTCGGTTCGGCTCGCCGAAGCAGCGGCTCCTGCTCGCGCCGGTGCTCGAGCGCGTTCGCAGGACGCGTTCGATCGACGAGATCGTCGTGGTCGTCGGCGCGCACGAGGTCGACACCGACGCACGTGTCGTCCGCTGCCCCGAGTGGGAGCGCGGCCCGGGCGCGTCTCTGCGCTGCGGGCTCGCCGGGTTGTCGCCGAGCGCCGCGGCGGCAGTCGTCGTCCTCGCCGACGGCCCGATACTCGCGCCCGAATCGATCGACCGCATCGTCGCCGCCTGGCGCGAGGGTGCGGGCGACATCGTCGCCGCGAGCTACGGCGGCCAGCGCGGGCACCCGCTCGTGCTCGATCGCCGGCTCTGGACGCGGATTCCCGACGAGGGCGCTCGCGCGCTCGAGCCGGTCCTGGTTCCCTGCGACGACCTCGGGGCGCCGGGAGACATTGACGTCCCGGAAGACCTCCCGGGGAGGGTGCGTGGCACCGGCGCAGAATGAGGAACGCGTCCGATGTCGGTCGCCGCTCAGCTCGAGCACCAGGAGCCATCGCCGCTCGCATCGGCGCGTCTCCAGCGCAAGCTGACGGTCGACGAGGCCGCTCGCCGCGCCGGCCTCACGCCCGAACAGATCGAGTGGCTCGAGGAGGGGCGTGTCTACCGGTTTCCCAGCGCCGACGACGCTCTCGTCGCGGTCGTGCTCTACGCAACGGCGCTTGGCGTCGACCAGGACGAGGCGCGAGGACTTGCCCGCCTGCCGGTCCAACCGCGCCCGGAGCGCTATCCGCGCAACCGAATCATCAGCGTCGCAGCGGGGATCACGCTACTCGCCGCCCTCGCCGTCACTCTGCTCGGCGGCTTCGGCGGCGACACCAAGAAGAGGACTCTCGAAACGAAGGCCTTGCCGCCGACGTGGAAGTTCAGCGTCGACGTCTTGAACGGGGGCGGCGACATCTACTACACGCGCGCGCTCGCAAGCAAGATCGGCGGCCTCGGATACAAGATCAAGCGAGTGGCCAGGGCGACCCGCTTCGACTACCCGAGCACGGCCGTCTATTTCGAACCTGGCGGGGACGCGTACGGAAACCGTCTGGCCCGCCAGCTCGGCGTCCAGGCGAAGCCCCTGCCGGGTGGGGGCGACCCGCAACGCCTCGTCGTGATCGCCGGGCCGCCCCGAATCGGCTAGCCTCGCCGGCCGGGGCACGGCCGAGGCCGCTAAATCAGCGGCGTGCGCAACTCGGAGAGCTTCGTCTTCAGCTCGGGCGGCATCGGCTCCACCACGGCCTGGCGGACGAAGCGCCGCAACTGCTCTTCGAACCGGTAGCGCTTGCGGCAGTACTCACAGCCGGTCAGGTGGTTCTCCGCAACCATCCGCTCCTCTTCGCTGAGGTCGCGGTCGAGGAACGGCTGCAGCAGCTCTTCGCATTGGTCGCACGGATCGATTGCGAACCCGCTCACGTCATGTCACCTCCGTCGGCAACCGCACGCTCGGCGAGCTCCCGCTTCAGGATTCGTCGTCCGCGGTGCAGACGAGACATCACGGTTCCGACCGGGATGTCGAGAATCTGCGCGGCATCGTTGTAGCTGAAGTCGCCGATGTCGACAAGCACGATCGCGTCGCGGAAATCGTGGGGCACGGCGGAGAGCGCCGAGACGGCGTCGTCCTGCGAGAGCCGCTCGATCACGCGCTCCTCATCCGGATTCGGCGCCTGCGTAGACTCCTCGAGCTTGTTGTAGAGGAAGTAATCGCCTTCCTCCAGCGGCTGCATGTCCGGTGAGCGCTGCACGCGCCGGCCTCGGTCGATGTTGAGGTTCGTCAGGATGCGGAGGAGCCAGGCCCGGAGATTCGTTCCCGGCTGGAACGACCGCCAGCTGCGAAAAGCCCGCGCGTATGTCTCCTGCATCAAATCCTCGGCTTCCTCTCGGGACGAGACCATTCGCCTCGCAACGCGATAGACCTGGTCGGCCAGCTCGAGCGCTTCTTCCTCGAACCGGACCCGGTCGCGCGCGTCCTCGGCGAGTCTTCGTGCCTCAGTCTCAGGTGCCGTCTCACCCACGGCGGCCACCCTAGCAACGTTCGTTTCACGCTCCAACGCGGCCACCCGGGTTCGCATTCCCGTTAGCTCCCGGCCGTCTGCGGGTAGGGCCGAACTGCCACCAACTGAAAGGCAGGTTGTCAATGGAAGGGTTCGAGGTCGTCACGAGCGACGACTGCAAGATCGGTCACGTCGCCGAGGTCCGCGATCGGCACTTGATCATCGAGCATGGGTTGCTGAAAAAGACCCGGCATGCCGTGCCGGAGACGTTTGCGTACACCACCGACGGCGAGCAGATCGTCCGGCTCAGCGTCTCGAAAGAGATCGTCGAAACCTCGCCGAAGCTGGAGAACGGCTCGATCGACACCCACGCTGTCGCCGAGCACTTCGGCCTCGCAGAGGGTACGCCGGCTCCGGAGACAGAGGGGTACGGCGAGCTCTTGCCCGACGACCCGGCACGCAGCGCCGACCAGGACCTGATGCGCGCAGGCGGCGAGCCGGCCGACCAGAAGCGGGCCGAGATCCGCGAGCGAGGCCTCGACGCGGACCGGGAAGGCACGACAACCGGCTACCTCAGCGACCGGACGCCCGGACGGCGCTAGTTGACGGGCTGGGCCGGGCGAAAGCCGCCCTTGGCCATCGCGGCGAGGAGCGCCTCGAGATCGGTGCGCTCCTCGTCCCAGCTCAACGTCACCGTGCCCATCAAGTTCGCGTTCGCGAACTCGAGGCCCTCGTGTCCCTGGAGCGTCGCGGCGAGCCGCTGGACACAGCGCTCGCAGCGGATCCCGCTGACCTGGAGCGTCTCCGAGCGAACGGCCATCGCCGTTCAGCGTAGCGTCCGCTCGACGAGATCCGCGCACACGACTTCGAGCCCTTCACGCCTGCCGAGCTCGAGCTGGCGCTCGCCTTCGCATGTCGACGGATCGAGCGCCGCGAGCTGGTCGGTCGTTCCGAGCCTCTCTGCGACGGGTCCGACGAGCTCGAGGAGCTCACGCGCGAGCTCCGGTACACGTACGAGACGAGTCCCGTCGGGATGGATGAGCTCGGCGCCTGCGCCGAAACGCAGCGCCGCCCAGCGATTCTGCGCGTAGTCACCGCGTTCGGCGGGCCGGGTCAGCTCGACATCGACTGCCGCGCAGAGAGCCTGCAGCAGCGCGGCGAGCGCAGCGGTGACCGCGAGGCTGGTCGGCTGGTCCGGCATTCGGATCTCGAGCGTCCCGAAGCGAGGATGGGGCCGAACGTCCCACCAGAAACGCGTGTAGTCGTCGGCGAGCCTGAGGCCGATCAGGCGCTCGACGAAACCCTCCCAGGCCTCGTAGGAGCCGAACGCTGGGGGCGCCCCGGCGCGGGGCAACTGGGCCAGTACCTCAGCGCGGTTGGACGCGAGCCCTGTCGCCCGCCCTGCGAGGTAGGGCGAGTTTGCCGAGAGCGCGAGCATGAGCGGCAGCCAGGGCAGGATCCCTTCGAGGGTCGCATAACAGGCCTCCGCCGTCGGCATGCCGACGTGGACGTGCAGTCCGCTCACTCCCTGTCGGCGCGCCGAGACTCCCGCGAAGCCGACGAACTCCTTGTAGCGCGGGTCGGCGGCGATCTCCTGCTCCTCCGGGTCGCTGAACGGATGGCTGCCTGCGGCGGCAATGCGAAGCCCGTTCTCCTCCGCAATCCGCCCGGCGGCACGCCGGAGCTGCCGCAGCGCCTCGTGTGCCCCGCCGACCGAGTCGCAGATGTCAGTGTTCAACTCGACGATCGACGCGAAAAGCTCAGTCTTGAGCCGACCTGGGAGCTCGAGCTTCTCCGAGGCGCGAATCAAAAGCTCGACCGCCGGCGAAAGCGCAAGCGTCTCGGCGTCGAGGATCATCACCTCCTCCTCGACCCCCACGGAAAACGCCGAGCTCGTCCCGAATCTCTGCTCGATCAAGAGCCGAAGGCTAAACGTCTATTGAACGCGGCCGAACGCCCTGTCCCTAACTGCGAGCTCTACGCGGGACCCGGTGCGTGAAGGCCTCGCCGCGAAGCGGCGAGGGTCTGCGCGCGGTCCAATTCCCTCCAGTCTTCTGCGCAGCAGAAGACTGGAGGGCCCGGGCAGGCATCGGGCCCTCCAGCAAGCGCTCCCGCAGGCCGTGCTGGCAACGGCTGGCGCGGGAGCGCGGCCCCAGGGGTCAGGGGCCTTCGGGGACGATCAGCCGGGAGAGGATGGCTGCCGTCCGAGCTTGACCTCGAGGGTCAGTTTTTGGGTGCCGCGATAGACCACGAGTGAAATGGAATCGCCGGGCTGCTTCGCCGCGATCAGGTCACGGAGTTGGTCGACGGAACTCAGCGAGACCCCGTCCGCCGAGACGATCAGGTCGCCGCCGATCGGCCAGCTTTCGCCGGAGACGACGGCGGTATCGGTCCCCGCGCGGAGCCCGGCAGCAGCCGCACCGCTGCCGGGCTGCACGGTCGCGACCAGCAGGCCGCTCTTCGAGGGAAGCCTGAAAAGACGAGCGATCTCGGCAGTGACCGGCTTCGCAGTGATGCCGATGAAGGCGTGCTCGACCTTGCCCTTCTTGATCAGCTGCGCAACGACGCTGCGAACGGTGTTGACCGGGATCGCGAAGCCGATGCCGATGTTGCCGTCGCTGCCTGTATCGCCCGTGGCGATCTGGGCCGTCACCCCGACCACCTGGCCGCGGGAATTGATCAGCGGCCCGCCGGAGTTGCCGTGGTTGATCGGCGCATCCGTCTGGATCACGTGATCGATCGGGTACTGGTTCGGAGCGCTGATCGCACGCTGAACGGCGCTGACGATGCCGGCCGTAACGGAGCGGTCGTAGCCGAGCGGATTGCCGATCGCGACAACCGAGTCCCCGACACTGACGCGGTCGGAATTGCCGAACGGGAGCGGCGTCAGAGCGCGCGAACGGGCGTCGATCTGCAGGACGGCGAGGTCTGTGGACGGATCCGAGCCGACGATTCGCGCTTTCATGTTGTCGCTGTTCGAGAAGCTGACCTCGACCGACCTGGCGCCGGCAACGACGTGGTAGTTCGTGACGATGTGGCCGGCCTTGTCCATCACGAACCCGGAGCCGAGCGCTTTCTGCTGCTCGGTCTGAGGCAGGCCGAAATTGAACGGATCGCTCGTCCTGATTACCTGCGTCGAGGTCACCTGCACGACGCCGGGCGCGTCCCGGCGAAAGATCTGGTTGATCGTCAGCGCCCTGCCCGGCCTGGCCCTTTCGAAGGAGGTCGGCGAGTTGCCGCCGAGGGCCGGCTCGATCTGACGCACGGTCGTCGTCCTTCCGCCGATGCCAAGGGCCGTGACACCGAGAAGAGTGACCACCCCTCCGAGCACGCTCGCCGCAAGCAGCGCAGCGATCGACAGCAGATGCCCCCGTGACCTCACGGTCCGGGTTATAACGCCGCCCCGTTGCACGGTCGTTAAGCGCGCTTTGCGCCTGCGTTAAGGCCGCGGCGGGCAGTAGGCGGAGGTCAGCCTACGGAGCGCCCAAACGTTTCGGAGAGCAGCGACTCCCGATCGCCGCGCTCGATCCGATCGAGAACGTCCGTCACAGTCTGAGCCAGCGCGGCTGGATCGAGCGGCTTGCCCACGTAGCCGAACGCACCGAGGTCGGCTGCACGCTTTCGTTCGTGCAGGCCGGTCAGCGCACTGATGAAAACGATCGGGATCGCGTTCGTCGACGGCTCGCTCAATATCTGGGCGGCGACATCCCACCCCGATACCTGCGGCATCATGATGTCGAGCAAGATGAGGTCCGGCCGGTCGCGGCGGATCCGCTCGACCGCCTCAGTTCCGTTTGCCGCCTCGGTGACGCGAATACCGGCGGCCTCGAGGCCGATCCGACAGAGAGTGCGGACGGGCGCGTGGTCATCGACGACAATGACCGTTCGCTGCTTCGAAGCGCCGCCGTCCATCGAGTCCAAGCCTACTGCTGAGATTCGGAGTTGACTAGCAGGGAGTTGGCGACCCGACCATGTGCGGGCGTAGAGCGGGCTTCGCCGCTTTAGGTTTTCACGCGGTCGCCGTACACTCGACGGGTGATCTGTCCCGGTTGCGGCGAGGAAAATCCTGATCGCTTTCGGCTGTGCGGATTTTGCGGAACCCCGCTAGCGCCCGCGCTGCCGGTGCAGGAGGTCAGGAAGACCGTGACGATCGTTTTTTCCGACCTCAAGGGCTCGACGGCGATGGGGGAGAAACTCGACTCCGAAGCAGTCCGGGAGGTGATGTCGCGCTACTTCGACGAGATGCGCGCGGCGCTAGAGCGGCACGGCGGTACCGTCGAGAAGTACATCGGGGACGCGATCATGGCCGTGTTCGGGCTGCCGCGGCTCCACGAGGACGACGCGCTGCGGGCGGTTCGCGCCGCAGCGGAGATGCGGGACAGGCTCGCCGCTTTGAACGAGGAACTGGACCGCCGCTGGGGCGTGACGGTCGGCAACCGCACGGGCGTCAACACCGGCGAGGTGGTTGCCGGCGATCCGACGACGGGGCAGCGGCTGGTCACAGGCGACACGGTCAACACGGCCGCGCGCCTCGAGCAGGCGGCGCCGACGAACGAGGTTCTGCTCGGCGGCGCGACATACCGCCTCGTTCGTCACGCGGTGGAGGTCGAGCCGGTGGAGCCGCTCGAGCTGAAGGGCAAGGCAGACCGCGTAGCCGCCTACAGGCTCGTCTCCGCCCTAGCGGCGGAGAGCGTTGAACGGCGGCACGACAGCCCGCTGGTGGGGCGCGCGCGCGAGCTCGGCGTGCTCCAGGGCGAGCTGCAGGCAGCAGTCCGCGACAGCGCGTGTCGGCTTGTAACCATCACGGCCGAGGCGGGTGTAGGGAAGTCTCGGCTCATTGAGGAGTTCGGCCGCGTCGCGTCCTCAGAAGCCCGGATGGTTCGCGGCCGGTGTCTTCCTTA
>Ga0066671_10000251_pt1 | contig 16708 bp, 13 predicted proteins | sample GraSoiAngelo_120_FD_62294 | JGI IMG/M metagenome (GOLD analysis project Ga0066671, IMG submission 62294) | Grasslands soil microbial communities from the Angelo Coastal Reserve, California, USA - 14_0919_09_20cm | ecosystem: Environmental > Terrestrial > Soil > Grasslands | place: USA...
AAAGCCGTCGGGCGGCGGCCCGCCGATGGCGAAGGAGGAGAGGTGAAGGCATTGCACGTCGCCCTTCGCCTCGATCTTCCACACCGGGGCGTCGAGGTCACTGTGCGGAACCAGCTGTGCGAGGCGAACGCAGGGTGCATTTTTGTGGGAGAAGAAGAGTCCCCAGTCCTGCGAGAGGCGCGCCATCAGCCGGCCTTTCTCGACGAAGACGGTGACGTCGATCGCCGGCGGCGAGCAGCCGCAGAGCATCAGCGCCGCCGGCAGCGCCCACCGGCTGCGTCGATGAACGATTTTCATCTGCTCAGCCCTCCCCCCTGCCAGGCACGCCTTCGACCATGGCACTGGGTAACACGGCGCGCCCCTGGAGCAATGCTATGAAGCTTGCCGCAGCGTGACGCCGCTCAGCCGCAGGCCGAGCGCGCCGCTGGGGAAAGGGGGGACTCCTGCCTGGGCTCCGGGTCCTCCTGATCCTCCACGCCGAGCAGGAAATGCTGCGCCGCGACCGCCGGCATCGCCCTGCTGAACAGCCAGCCCTGGCCATAGGCGACTCCAAGCTCGGCCAGGACCTCCCGCTCCTCGGGACGCTCGACCCCTTCCGCGACGATGACGCTTCCGACCCGCTCCGCGAAGCTCACCATGGCGAGGGTCAGCGCGCGCTTCGCGGCATCGGCGTGGATGTCGCGGGTGAGGCCGATGTCGAGCTTCAAGATGTCCGGCTCGAACTGCAGGATATGCTTCAGCCCTGCATAGCCCGCGCCGACGTCGTCCATCGCGATCCGGACCCGGGGCCGGAGCAATTCGAGGTTGCGGCGGAAGGCCCGCAGGTCCGCGATCCGCGAATGCTCGGTGATTTCGAGAACCACGTCCCGCCCCTCGATGCACTCCAGCAGCGGCGCGAGGCGTCCAGACGTGATGGTGGCGGGCGAGACGTTGATCGAAAGATATTTGTCCGCCGGAATGTAGGGCAAAGTCGCCAGCGCCTTTCGGACCGCGACGATTTCGAGCTCGATTCCCTTGCCGATCCCGAACGCCTCGTCGAACCAGAGATTGGGCGGCCGGTCCTCGAAATCGGGAAAGCGCGCAAGCGCCTCGGCCCCGACGCTTTGCCCGGTGTCGAGCCGGTGGATCGGCTGGAGATGGATCGACGGCTGACCCGCTTCGATCGCCTCCAGGATGCGGGCGGAGGCCTCGCGGCGGCTCGCCTCCGCTTCCTCGTCCATCGAAATCTGGTTCATGGCGAGCTCGGCAAAGGCGTGGACCGCGGCGAGGTCGCGTTTGGTCAGCGAGGGGTCCGGGTGGCGGCTCAGGCAGCAGAGGCTTCCATAGACGCTGCCGTCCTTCCGCCTCAGCGGCACGCTGATATGACCGCCGACCGGCAGCGCGGCGGTGATCGGGAGCGTTGCTGCGAACGGAATGTCCGCGGCGTCGGTGATGAGCTCGGGCAGCCGCCCGTTCAGCACGTGCCAGCAATAGGATTGGTCCGCGGGCTCCCGGTCGCCCGGGGCGGAAGGGACCGGAATGTCCGTCCTGATGTGCGTAAACTCGCGCTCCTCTCCGACGTAGCGGGAGGTGAAGGCGATCTCCATGCCGAGATGCTGCCGGACCGCGTCGAGGACGGCGTCGATCGCCGAGCGCCCGCCGCTCGGCACCGCCCGTCCGCCAAGGCTGAGAAAGGGAGAAAGGGGGTTTGTCGCCACGGCACACTCCAACGCTGGCAACGGCTTAGCGGCTTACCCGTAAGCGAAGCGTGAAGACGAGCGGTTCGGCGGCGAGGCTTTGGCGACTTTTCTCCGATCTCGAGAGGCTGGCGCCGATCACGTTCGGCCCTAGAAGACGAAGTTCGCGGCCGATCGTCGCCGCCGAGCGCTGAGGGACCGCACCCGATGAGGAAGAGGGCAATGAACGGATTTCTGGCTTTGGCCCTGCTTTCGCTCTGTGCCTCTATGGCCTCTGCGCAGGAGGCCTCTGAATCCTCGGCGACCGCAAGAGCGGCGACCGTCGGGCAGGATCCGCCCGCAGCCGCTTCTATCCTGCCGTTGCGCGAGCGGGCGCGTCTCGAGAATAAATGGCTCGCCGAGCGATTGGACCGCCTCGTGCCGGCCCTGATGCGCGAGCAGAAGGTCGACACCTGGGTGCTGATCGCCAGGGAATATGTGGAGGATCCGGTCGTCGCCACCATGCTCGACGCCGAAAGCATGCACGCCAGGCGGCGAACCATCCTCATCTTCCACGATCCGGGCGCGGGCGGGCCGATCGAACGGCTGACCGTCAGCCGTTACGGAATGGGAGGCCTGTTCAAGCCCGCCTGGAACCCGGAGCAGGAGCCTGACCAGTGGCGGCAGGTGGCGAAGCTGCTCGCAGAGCGCCGGCCGAAGCGGATTGCGATCGACAGCTCCGCCCTCACCCAATTCGCGGACGGCCTGACGCTCAGCCAGTATGAGGGCCTGATGGCCGCCCTCCCGCCGGAGCTGAGGAGCCGGGTGGTCAGGAATGACGGGCTTGCAGTGGGGTGGCTGGAGACCCGCACTCCTGCCGAAATGGAAGTCTACCCGCAAATTGCCCGCCTCACCCATTCGATCATCGCCGAGGGTCTCAGCAATGCCGCTGTCCGGCCCGGTCAGACGACTGCCGACGACCTCGTCTGGTGGTTCCGGGAGAAAGTGAGCAGCCTCGGCCTCGGCACCTGGTTCCAGCCCTCGGTCGGGATCATGCGGCAGGGCAGCAAAGGCGTGCTGGAGGGGGACGAGGTCATCCGCAAGGGCGACATCGTCTGGATCGATTTTGGAATCACCTATTTGCGGCTCAATACCGACATGCAGCATCTCGCTTATGTCCTGCGCGACGGCGAGCGGGACGCGCCGCAAGGGCTCAAGAACGGCCTCCAGGCTGCCAATGCCGTCCAGGACGCCCTGACCGGCGCCTTCAGGACCGGCCTGACCGGCAACCGGATCCTGGCCGAAGCGCGTTCGAAGGCGCTGGCGGCAGGCCTGAAGCCGACCATCTATTCCCATCCGATCGGCTATCACGGCCATGGCGCCGGGAGCAGCATAGGCTTCTGGGACAATCAGAAGGATGATTCCAAGGGAACCGACCAGGTGCGTCGGAACACCGCCTGGTCGATCGAACTCAGCGCCAGATTGCCGGTGCCGGAGTGGAACCGCCAGGAGGTGGACTTCCGGCTGGAGGAGAATGCCTTTTTCGACGGAAGCAAGGTGACCTACCTCGATGGGCGGCAAACCGCATTCCATCTGATAGGGGCGGATTAGGAGCCCTGACCCTGGTCCCGCCGCGGGGCTGCTGCTGCCATGCCTGCTTCGCTCACGGACAGCGGCGCGCCGGGACGAGCCTTATGTTGCGATAGGAAAGCCGAAGCTTTCGGTCTTTGTCCTCGCCCGACAGGGTCGCAGTGCCGTTGAAGGTGGCGGGGACGACGCCATTCCCCTCCCGTATGTCCGCCCTCTGGACGGGGCCGGTAAGGGTGACGAGGGCAAGCTGCCGAAGCGCCGGTGAGCTGCCCTCCATGAACCAGCTCGAGCCGATGCTTCCCCGCCCCTCGAGTGTTCCTTCGGGAGTCAGGCTGCCGCCGGCCGTGATCGTCCAGCCGGCCGGCACGTGGCAGACGGCGTTGAACGTCACACCCCAGGTCGAGAAGGAAAATCCGGTGATGCGGTCGCTCGCGCGAAGGGGGATCGCTTCGACCGAGAGCAAATAAGTCCTCGGATGATCGACAGGAGCCGCGGCGGCCGCGGCAGCGGCGAGAGGGAGAAGCAGGCTCATCATCCAAGGCTAGTTGCAAAGGCCTCGGGTCCGCAACGGGGAGCGGACATTTGGCGATCGGCCGAAGGCCAGCGGACTTCGGCGGAATGCTTTTCGCTGGAGCGGCGCCCATTCACACGACTGTCACGAAAACATTGCATCCGTGCCTTCTCCCCGGAGACGAAGCGCGTGGAACACGGACCTGCTGCAAACATCGACTCCGGCGGCCTTTTGGGCGCCGAGGGGCAGCGCGCGCCGGTCACCGCCAGCCACATGGTCATCGCCGCGCTCAAGATTTCCCGCCTCGTGGAACAGGTAGGACGTCTCGCCCATGCTGCCGTCGAGCGCCTGGGCCAGGGCTGCACCGGCTCCGCCTCGCGGGTGCGCTCCGCCATGGTCGCCCCCGGCGAACGGGCGATGTTCCGGGGCGTGTACGACCTCTGCGTCGCCGAGATGCAGCTCAACCGCGACCTCGCCGCAAGCCTCGTCCTCGCCGCAAGCGCGCTCGCGCAGATCGCCGAGCTCGCAGCGGAGATCGCGCAACTCGTCATCTTTGCAGTGACCGGCCGCCGCCGTCCGGCGAGAGCGGTCCAGTGAGCCCGTTGGAGGTGCCCGCCTGATGTCCAAGACCCAGCTTCTGCTTGCGGAGGACGATCCGGCGATGGTGGAGCTCCTCCGCTGGACCTTCGAGAAGGAAGGATTCCAGGTCATCGACACGCCGAGCGGCGAGGAGGCGCTCCTCCTCGCGATGGAATCGGTGCCGGACGTGATCATCCTCGACTGGATGCTGGAGGAGCTGACCGGTATCGAAGTGTGCCGCAGGCTGAGGCGCTTTCCCGACACCGCCAACGTCCCGATCCTGATGCTGACCGCCCGGGGCGAGGAGACCGACCGGGTCCGCGGGCTGGAGACGGGCGCGGACGATTATGTGACGAAGCCGTTCAGCCCGCCCGAGCTCGTCGCCCGGGTTCGCGCGGTGCTGCGCCGGGTCCGGCCGGCGCTCGCCGGCGTGGTGCTCACCTATCAGGACATGGAGATGGACGTCGCCGCCCATAAGGTCCGCCGCGCCGGCCGGTCGGTCGCGCTCGGCCCAACCGAGTTCCGGCTGCTTCGCCATTTCCTGGAGCATCCCGGCCATGTCTTCTCCCGCGAGCGGCTGCTCGACGCGGTGTGGGGGCGCGACCGCGAGATCGAGACCCGCACCGTCGACGTCCACATCCGCAGGCTGCGCAGGGCGATCAACATCGAAGGCACGCGCGACCTGATCCGCACGGTCCGCTCGGCCGGCTATGCCCTGGACAACGGTTAGATGACACAATTACGACAGTAATAAGTCTATCCACAGCGATGAATGCAAGCGTCACATAAGTATAACAGACCTCCCCTAGCCAAATCGCGAGAGCCGAATCGCCTAAGTGGCGAGCTGCCTCACGATATCTTCATAGGGGTTCCCAAATGTCCGCAATTTCACTGTCCTTCAGCCTTCGCGCGCGCCTGCAGCTGCTCGCCGGAGCGGCCCTCCTGGCATCCTCCCCCGCCTTTGCCGAGACCGCCCCGGCCACCGCAGTCGCTGCCGAAGCCGATGCCGATGCCGATGCCGCCGCCACCCCAGAGACCGCGGAGACCGCGGCGGACGAGCAGGGGCTCGGCGACATCGTCGTCACCGCGACGCGTCGCGAGACCAACCTCCAGCAGACCCCGATCGCAATCTCCGTCGTCAACGATATCGCCATCAAGGACCGCCACGTGCAGAGCCTCTACGACCTTGCCGACGGCTCTGTCCCCTCGCTCCGGGTGGCGACCTTCGAGGCGCGCCAGTCGGCGCTCACCGTCGGCATTCGCGGCATCGTGCCGCTGGACGCCAACCAGCCCGCCCGCGAGCAGGGCGTCGGCATCTATATCGACGGAGTCTATCTGGGCCGCCAGCACGGCCTCAACGCGGCGCTCTTCGACGTCGAGCGGATCGAGGTTCTGAAGGGCCCGCAGGGCACATTGTTCGGCCGCAACACCGAAGGCGGCGCGCTCAGCATCGTCACCAAGGCCCCGAGCGGACGCTTCGGCGGCCGCGTCACCGCCGGCGTCGGCAACTATGGCGCCTATAATGGCGAGGTCCATATCGACCTCCCCGCCTTCGCCGGAATCGCGCTCAAGGTCGACGCGGTGAAGCAATATCAGGGCGCGACCACGAAGAACCCGCTCGCGGGCCAGACCGGCTGGAATTATTACGACCGCCAGGGCCTCCGCGTCGCGGCGCGCTGGCAGCCGTTCGAGGGCCTCACCGACGACGCCTCGTTCGACATCGCCCGCGACAAGAACAGCCCCTTCTACAGCCAGCTTCTCAACTACAATCCCAACGGCTGCGTCGCCGGCCCGCAGGCCGCGGCCCCCGCCTGCACCCTTCCGGGAACGGCCTATACGAACCTCACCGGCACGGTGAAGCCGCTGCTCCCCGGCGTGATCGTCAACGGCAAGACCAGGATGAAGGTCGCGGACATCGGCGTTCCGCAGCAGCCGAGCGTCGACGATACGCGCGGCTTCGCCAACATCCTGCGCTGGAAGGCCTCGCCCGAGATCGAGCTTCGCTCGCTCACCGCCTGGCGCAGCGTCGAGGCGACCCAGTGGGACAATTCGGGCGGCGCGCACCGAGTCCCCGTCGTCGCCCCGGGCTGCACCGGCAATGCCTGCAACTTCAGCCGCTACAGCCTCGCCGACCTCTCGCAGGACCAGTTCAGCCAGGAATTCCAGGCGGTCGGGTCCATCCACAACGTCGATTATGTGGCAGGGCTCTATTATTTCAACGAGCATGTCAGCGACGACGCCGCGACCCCGAACTCCAACGCGATCTCCGGCTACACCACGGCGGGCCAGACCAGCGGCTATCAGTTCGTCATCCTCGATCCCTGCACCGGCTCGGCGGGCTTCGGCTCGCAGCCCGGCTGCCGCTCGATCGACCGCGCCTCGGAAGTCTGGTCGAAAAGCTATGCGGCCTACGGCCAGCTCACCTGGCACGCCACCGGCGCCTTCCACCTGACCGTCGGCGGCCGCTACACCCATGACCAGAAGAAGGGCGTCCTGCACTTCTCGCGCAACATCAATTACGACACCAACACGGCGATCGCGGCGGCCAACGGCTACCACCCGCTCGACAAGAGCTGGGACCGCTTCAACCCGATGGTCACCTTGGCCTATGACGTCAGCCGCGACGTCCACGTCTACGCCAAATATTCGACCGGCTACCGGGCGGGCGGCGCCAGCTCGCGGACGGCCAACTACCAGGCTTTCGACCCCGAGGACGTCAAGGCGTACGAGGTCGGCCTCAAGTCCGATTTCTGGGATCATCGCGGCCGGTTCAACCTCGCCGGCTACATCATGGACCGCAAGAACAGCCAGGTCGACATCAGCTCGATCCAGCCGACCGCGACGGGCAGTTTCAACAATCTCGTCACGATCAATGCGCCCGGAACCACCAAGATCCGCGGCGTGGAGGCGGACGTCACCCTCCGGCCGGTCGATGGCCTGACCCTCAACGCCTCCTACGCCTACACCTATACGAAGATCCCGCCGGTCCTGATCACCGCCACCGCCGGGGCTGCGAGCACCAGCGTCTACCAGAATTTCTACATCGTCTTCACGCCCCGCAATGCGGCCAGCGGCTCCGTCGATTACGAGCTTCCGGTGGGCGGCGCGGGATCGGCGGTGCGCTTCCACGTCGATGCGAACTATGCGCAGGCGACCCAGGCCTTCGACCAGTTCGCGACCAAGGCGGACTCGTCCTTCATCGTCAACGCGAGGATCGCCCTTGCCGACGTTCCGCTGTCCGACGCCGGCCAGAAGCTGACCCTCAGCCTCTGGGCCCGCAATTTGTTCGACGAGCAGCACGTCTACCGCCGCGACCCGTCGAACAGCCTCCCCGGCGCCCCGACCACCAGCATCGCCAACGGAAGCATCAACAACGTCCTCGGCGACTATGGCAATTTCAACGCGCCGCGGACGGTCGGCATCGAAGGCACCGTCCGCTTCTAAGACAAGCGTTCGTTTCCGCAGATCTTGGGAGAGCCGGCGGTGGAGGCCGCCGGCTTTTTCATGCCCGAGCCTGTCCCCGAACTGAAACAAGCCTGTCATCTTCCGCCGCTACCCTTTCGTCATGAACGCGAAATCAGGGCGGCTCACAGGCGGCGAAGCGCTCGACCGGACGCCAAGCGGACCGGGGGACGATCTCGTCGGCCGCGCGGTCGGCGAGGGCGCGTCGGCGATCCACTTCGACTGGAACGCCGGAACCGCGCGGATGCGCGTCGACGGAGCGCTCCGCCAGCCCTTCGCGATCGAACCGGAGCTCGCCGGCCGGCTCGCAGCAGAGCTGGGCGGGGCCTTGGTCCGGACGATCGCGATCGACGATCGCCGGGTCGAGCTCCGCCTCTCCTCCTTGCCGACCTCACCGGGAACCCACGCCGTCCTCCATCTCCGATCGGAGGGCCGCGCGCGCGACGGGCTCGGCGGCCTGGGAATGCTGCCCCGGACCGCGGACATCTACGCCCGCGCGCTTGAAGCGCGCAGGGGCCTGATACTCCTCGCCGGCGCCGCCCGCTCCGACTCGGCGCCGATGCTCGTCGCCGGACTGGAGGCGCTGGGAGACGGCAGGCGCTGCGTCCTCGCCGTCGATGCGCCCAGAGGGCGTCCCACGCCCGGCGTTTTCCACTTCGACGCCCTGCCCGGAGGCGCGAATACGCAAGCGGAGATCCTCCGCGAGGCGCTCGACCAGGATTGCGATGTCCTGATCGTCGGCGAGATCGCGGGCGCCGACTCGGCGGCACTGCTGGTCGAGGCCGCCCAGGACCGGCTGGTCCTCGCCGGAGTCCGCGCCGGATCGGCGGTCGGGGCCATCGAATGGCTTCGCCGCCAGAAGGTCTCCGCCTTTCACTTCGCCTGCGCCTTGAAGGCCGTCGTGGCGCAGCGGCTGGTGCGAAGGCTCTGCCCGAGTTGCCGGGAAGCCGTGCAGGACGATCGGGCCCTGACCGCTCCGCTCGGGCTCGATTCGCGTGCGATCGTCTACCGCGCCAAGGGGTGCGACCGCTGCTCCGGCACGGGCCATGACGGAAGCGCCGGAGTCTATGAGGCGATCGACGGCGACGACGGCATCCGCCTGCTTATCGACCGCGGCGGCGATCAGGCGCTGATCGCCAACCAGGCCTTCCGCCAGGCGCCGAACTTCGCATCCGCGGCCCGGGTCCTCGCACTGGAGGGAGTGACCACCCCCGAAGAGGCCGTCCGCGTGTCCCGCACCCCGATCGACGAGCTGGTTCACCGCCAGTAGCGGCCGGCCTCCCGAAGCGCCGCGTGGGAGGCCTGGGCCTCGGCGATCAGCGCCTCCGCCTCGCCGGGCTGCTCCTCCACGGCCAGCAGGTCGGGCGCGATGTCCCGCGCGGTCTCGATGTCGTTCAGCCGCCCAAGGCTCTCCTGCATCGCCTCGAGCCGGTCGATGAAGGCCCTCTGCTCCGGCCGCCTTTCCTTGGCGCCGAGGCTCGCGAAGAATTCGGCCGCATAGCGCAGCTTCTTGATCTCGATCCGGAGCCGGTGCCGCTCCTCCGGCGCGAGCCCCGCGATGTCGGCGCCGCCCTTTCGAACCCGGCGCCAGCCGCGGTCGATCCGGGCCGCGGCGAATTCGGGGACGGGCTGGCTGGCCCGCGGGTCCTTGCGCCACTCGCCGGCTTCCGCCCAGGCGACGATGTCGAGGATCATCAGGGGAAGCGATCCGCTCTGAAGAGCGGCCTGGGCCCGCGCATAGGCTTCCTTGCGCGCCCGCCGCAGCTCCTTGTGAACCTGGGCAAGCTCTCCTTCCGGCCGGCCCTGGGCGGCATAGCCGGCGAGGAGGACGTCGAGGTTCCTCGCCCGGCCGAGGGTCTCGGCCAGGCTCCTGAGCCCCGCCCGGAGCCGGCCGTACTCCTCGCCGGCGAGGACCGGGCGGAACAGGGTCAGCGCGGAGCGAAGCCGCCGGACCGCCACCCGGGCCTGGTGCAAGGCGGCGGCGTTGCGCTCCCGGAGCAGGATCGTCTCGTTGAGCCGGTAGTGGCGCAGGCACGCCTGGACGATGGCCGCAAAGGCGTCGGCGATGGTCATGTCCCGGCTCAGCCGCACCGGCTCCGACTTGCGGACCCGCTTCGACCTGCCTTCGAGCAGCCGGACGCCGCGCTCCGACTTGCTCGCCACCCCCATCCTCAGCGGCACGTGCTGGGCGATCTCCAGGGCAAGGGCGAACAGCGCCTCCGGCCGCCCCTTCTTCAGCTCGAGCTCGATCTCGCAAATCTCTTCGCGCCGCTCTCCGCTCACCACTTCGCCCTCGTCGAGGATGAGCTCGATGGAAGCGCGCCCGCGGCGGAGGACCCAGGTCGTCCTCTGGACGATGGTTTCCGAGGCGATGCCGAGCCGCTTGCGGGCGTCCCGCTTGGTCAGCAGCTCGCCGACGGGAGTGGTCCGGAGCGCGGCGAAGTCGAGCTCGGGCCCGGCGATCCTCTGCTCCCATTCGGCCCGGCTGGAAAAGCCGCCGGAATCGCCGCCGCGGTGTTTCACCGTCTGGACGTAGGATCGGCCTTTGCGGCGGAGGCGGAGCGAATAGCCCGCTCTCCGCAACTGGCCTTCAGGGGTGTCGAAATAGGTCGTCCGCTGCTTCACCGGCCGGCGCTCCGGATCGCCGAGCGCGGCGACGTCGCGAAAGGAGGCGATGCAATCGGGGGGAAGCTCGAGCTTGAGCTCCACCTCCTTCTTCTCGATCACCGTCGATGCGCCATGCGAGCGGCCCCCCTTCCCAACGCAGCGCGTCCCGCGTTGTTAGAAGGGAGCAACGTGACAATCTGATGACAAGGGCTGCCGCCGGCGGCGGCGGCGGCTCCGGCTCAATCGCTTTGGGTGCTGTCGATCCCGCGCTGGCGCTGGCCCAGCCGGTCGCCGCTGGCCGCGAAATAGACCATCTCGGCGACGTTGGTGGCATGGTCGCCGATCCGCTCGAGATTCTTGGCGACGAACAGCAGGTGGGTCGCCGGGGTGATGTTCTGCGGGTCCTCCATCATGAAGGTCAGCAGGGTGCGGAAGATGCTGTTGTAGAAGTCGTCGACCGCCCGGTCGCGCTGGCAGACCTCGGCGGCCTTCTGGGCGTCGCGAGCAACGAAGGCATCGAGGGCGCTGTGGACCATCTCGGCGACGATCCGGGCCATTTCGGGCACCAGCGACAAGGGGCGAAGGTTCGGGCTCTGCTCGATCGCGCGCACCCGCTTGGCGATGTTCTTGGCATAGTCGCCGATCCGTTCAACCACTCCGGCGATCTTGAGCGCGGCGACGACCTCGCGCAGGTCGTCCGCCATCGGCGCCCGAAGCGCGATAATCTGGACGGCGCGGCTCTCGACCTCCATCTCGAGCGCGTCCAGCTTCTGGTCGTCGTCGACGACCTTCTGCGCCGCTTCGAGGTCGCGCTGGACGAGCGCCCGCATCGATTCCGAGATGGCGGCTTCGGCGAGCCCGCCCATCTCGGCGATGCTTGCGCGAAGCTGGTCGAGATCCTCGTCGAAGGCCTTCAGCGTATGTCCCGTTGTGCCTGCCATCTCGTTTTCCTCAACCGTACCGGCCGGTGATATAGTCCTTGGTCCGCTCCACCTTCGGATTGGTGAAGATCTCCGACGTCTCGCCATATTCGACGAGCTCGCCCAGGTGGAAGAAGGCGGTGCGCTGCGAAATGCGCGCCGCCTGCTGCATGTTGTGGGTGACGATCACGATCGCGTAGCGGCCGCGCAGCTCGTGGATCAGCTCCTCGATCTTGGCGGTGGCGATCGGATCGAGAGCGCTGCACGGCTCGTCCATCAGGATCACCTCCGGATCGACCGCGATCGCGCGGGCGATGCACAGGCGCTGCTGCTGGCCGCCGGAAAGCGCGGTGCCGCTCTCGGGCAGCCGGTCCTTCACTTCCTCCCAAAGGCCCGCGCGCTTCAATGAACGCTCGACGATCTCGTCTAGCTCGTCGCGACCCGCCGCAAGCCCATGGATGCGGGGGCCGTAGGCGACATTCTCGAATATCGACTTGGGAAAGGGGTTCGGCTTCTGGAAGACCATCCCGACGCGCGCGCGAAGCTGCACGACGTCCATGTCCTTGCCGTAAATGTCCTCGCCGTCGAGCTCGATCAGGCCTTCGACACGGGCGCTGGCGATCGTGTCGTTCATCCGGTTGAGCGTACGCAGGAAGGTGGACTTGCCGCAGCCCGAAGGGCCGATGAAGGCGGTGACGTTCTCCCGGTCGACCTCGATCGAGACGTCGTCGATGGCCTTCTTCGGGCCGTACCAGACGCTGACGCCCGCGGCGCGCAGCTTCGGCTCGGCCGACGCTTCCGCCGTGGACATGCTCATGTCGTTCGCCATCATCGTCACCAGCGCCTCTCGAACTTGTTGCGCAGATAGATGGCGAGCGCGTTCATCGCCATCAGAAAGGCCAGCAACACGATGATCGCAGCCGAGGTCTTCTCGACGAAGCCGCGGCTGACCTCGTCCGACCACAGGAAGACCTGGACGGGCAGAACCGTCGCCGGATCGGTGATGCCTCCGGGAGGCGTTGCGATGAAGGCACGCATGCCGATCATCAGCAGCGGCGCCGTCTCTCCGAGCGCGCGGGCCATGCCGATGATCGTGCCGGTGAGGATTCCTGGCAAAGCGAGCGGCAGGACGTGGTGGAAGACGGTCTGGACCCGGCTCGCGCCGACGCCCAGGGCCGCGTCGCGGATCGAGGGCGGCACCGCCTTGATCGCGTTGCGCCCGGCGATGACGATCACAGGCATGGTCATCAGCGCCAGGGTCAGGCCGCCGACCAAAGGCGCCGATCGCGGCAGGTGCATGAAGTTCAGGAACACGGCCAAACCGAGAAGCCCGAAGATGATCGAGGGGACCGCAGCGAGGTTGTTGATCGAAACCTCGATGATCTCGGTCCAGCGATTCCGCGGCGCGAACTCTTCCAGATAGACGGCGGACAGCACGCCGACCGGGAAGGCGAGCGCGATCGTCACCAGCATGGTCAGCAGCGATCCCTTGAACGCGCCCCAGATGCCGACCGCGGTCGCGTCGGTGGCGTCCGATCCGCTTAGGAAGCTCCAGTTGAAGCCATGCCTGACCTGTCCGGACTGGTCGAGGCGCCGGTAGAGCGCGCCGGTCGCCGGATCGCCCTCCCCCTTCGCCGCGATATCGAACGCTCCGGACGCCGGGATCCAGAATTCGGCGCGGCCGCTCACGATGTCCGGGTTCTTGAGGATGCCCTCGCGCACCCGAAGCCACCCTGCGTCGGAGATGAGGCGGGCGCCGCCGGGTCCGAACTCCGCCTCGGCGGCCGACGCCACCGCGCCTTCGATCTCCGCTCCCGCGAGCGCCTGCTCGGCATTGCCGCCGCGCAGGACGGCGGGGTCGATCATCAGGCTCGATCGCGGAAAGTCGATCGCCAGCTTGAGCTGCGTCTCCATGAAGCCGGAGAGGCCGTTCGACGCCATCGTCCAAAGCAGGAAGGCAAGAAACCCAATGCTCACCGCGATCGCTGCAAGGCCGAGCGCCTTGAACCTTTTCTCGCGCGCATAGCGGCTGCGGAGCCGGCGGCTCATTGCGTTCGAGCGCCAGTCGGTCGGGGCTTTACTCATAGGCTTCCCGATATTTCTTCACGACGCGGAGCGCGACGATGTTGAGGAGCAGTGTGATCACGAACAGGACCAGCCCCAAGGCGAAGGCGGCGAGCGTCTTGGCGCTGTCGAACTCCTGGTCGCCGGTGAGCAATTGCACGATCTGCGCCGTGACCGTGGTGACGCTCGCAAAGGGGTTGGCGGTGAGGTTGGCGGCAAGGCCGGCGGCCATCACCACGATCATCGTCTCGCCGATCGCCCGGCTGACGGCGAGCAGGATTCCGCCGACGATCCCCGGCAGCGCCGCCGGCACGAGCACCTTGGCGATCGTCTCGGAAGTGGTGGCGCCGAGCGCGAGCGATCCGTCGCGCATCGACTGCGGAACCGCGGCCAGGCTGTCGTCGGCCATCGAGGAGACGAAGGGAATGATCATGATCCCCATCACCCCGCCGGCCGCGAGCGCCGATTCCGAGGAGGAGGCGATGCCCATCGCTTCGCCCCACTGCCGAACCATCGGAGCAACGGTGAGCGCCGCGAAATAGCCGTAGACGACGGTCGGAACGCCCGCGAGCACCTCGAGCGCGGGCTTCAGCCATTTGCGGGCGGTCGGATGCGCATATTGGGTGAGGTAGATGGCGCTCATCAGCCCCAATGGAATGGCGACGATCATCGCGATGATCGCCCCGATGAAGATGGTGCCCCAGAAGAGCGGGATCGCCCCGAAAGCGCCGGAGGAGCCGGCCTGGTCCGCGCGCATCGCGGTCTGCGGGCTCCACTGAAGCCCGGTCAGGAATTCGATCGGCGAGACGCGCGCGAAGAAGCGGACCGATTCGGCGAGAAGCGAGAAGACGATCCCGGCGGTGGTGAGGATCGCGATCAGCGATGCGACGAGGAGCAGGAGCATGACCAGCCGCTCGACCCGGGTGCGCGCCCGAAGCTCCGGCCTGATTCGGACAAAGGCGTAGGCTCCGCCGGCGAAGGCGAGGAGCAGAGCGAGCACGGCGCCCATGATCGAATAACGCTGGGCGGCGCTCGCGAAAGCCGGCGCAAGCCTGGTCGAAAGCGGGTTGAAGCCGCCCTGGATGTGTCCGGCGGCGATGTCGCGCGCTTCCTGCAGGACCGCTGCTCGGTTCATCGCATCCGCCGGAAGCTCGGCGGCGGCGGGGCTGTGGAGCGCGGCGCCGGCTACCAGCGCCGGCTCCGCAACCTGCCAGGCCACGAGGAAGATCAATGCCGGGAGCACCGCCCACAAGGCGACGTACCAGCCATGATAGGTCGGGACCGAGTGAAGCCGCACCTTGCCCGGCCCCGCCGCCGCGAACGTAGCCGCGCGCGCTCGGGCGGCGAGCCAGCCGACGGCGCCGACTCCGGCGACCAGCAGGAAAAGCAGAAGCGGCGACATCGGCGTGTCTTAAAGCCTATTCGAGGCCATCGGCGGTGATCGGCTTCAGCTCCTGCGCCGCTGCCGCCTGCGCCGCCAGCTTGTCGGCCGGCGAGGGGATGAGGCCGCGGCGGGCGAGGTAGCCGGTCGGGCCCCAGGCTTTGGCGAACTCGGCGATATATTCCTTGATCCCGGGGATCGCGGTCAGATGCTCGCCCTTGACGTAGAAGAAGAGCGGGCGCGCGCCGGGATATTGGAAGGAGGAGATGGTCTCGCTCGTCGGCGCGATTCCGGCGAGCGGGATGCCCTTCACCTTGTCGGCATTCTCCTCGAGATAGGCATAGCCCATGATCCCGACGGTGCCCGGGTTGGCGGCGACCTTCTGCACCAGCAGGTTGTCGTTTTCGCCCCCTTCCACATAGACTCCGTCCTCGCGGATCTTCGTACACAGATCCTTGTGCTTGTCCTTGTCGCTGCCCTTCAGCGCCTTCATCGCCGGGTCCGAATCGCAGCCTTTTTCGAGGATCAGCTCGGCAAAGGCGTCGCGGGTGCCGGAGGTCGGCGGCGGGCCGTAGACCTGGATCGCGACCGCGGGCAGCGCCGGGTTGACGTCCTTCCACGTCTTCGCCTGGTTCTGGCCCTTCCCGAACGGATTGGCGGCGAGCGCCTTGTAGATATCGGCCTGGGTGAGGGCGAAGCTCGCGCCGCTCCTGCCTTCGACCAGCACGATCCCGTCGATGCCGATCGGCACCTCGATGATGTTCTTCACCCCGTTCTTCACGCAGTCGTCAAACTCGGATTTCTTGATCCGACGCGACGCGTTCTCGATGTCGGGATGCTGGGCGCCCACGCCGGCGCAGAACAGCTTCATGCCGCCGCCGGTGCCGGTCGATTCGATGATCGGCGCCTTGAGGCCCGGATTGTTACGGACGAACTGCTCCGCAACCGCCGTCGCGAAGGGATAGACGGTCGAGGAACCGACCACCCGAATCTGTTGGCGGGCCCCGCCGCCGCTGCCGCCCGAGTCGCTCCCGCTTTGCTGACACGCGGCAAGCGCGGGCGCCATCAGCGCCGCCAGAATCAAAGTCTTCTTCACAATGCCCTCCACCCGTTCCAGTGCCGGGGCCGGTGGCCGGTCCCGCAGGCCCCATTTGCGACGGCTTTGTGACAGGCTCGTGACTCAGCCGGATTGGGCCTCCGGGAAGCGCGGCAGGATGATCGCGATGCTCGTCCCCTCCCCCGGCGTGCTTCGGATATCGAGCCGTCCGCGGTGGCGGCCGACGATATGCTTGACGATGGCGAGCCCGAGACCGGTCCCGCCGAGCGAGCGGCTTCGCCCCGCGTCCACCCGGTAGAATCGTTCGGTCAGCCTCGGAATGTGCACGGCGGCAATCCCCTCCCCGCAATCGGAGACGGTGAGCCTGACCGAGTCCGGTTCCTCGCTCTCGAACGTCAGGGCGACGTCCGAATCGGCCCGACCATAAGTGATCGCGTTCACGACGAGATTGCGGATGAGCTGGAGGAGCTGGCCGCGGTCGCCGGGCACGGTTGCGCCGCCGCTACGGTCCTCGACCAGCAGCCGGTTGCGCCGTTCGACCAGCAATTGGCCGCAGGCAGTCCGCACCTCCTCGACCAGCGGCAGCAGGTCGATCGGCTCGCGCGGCGGGCTGAACCGTTCCGACTCGATCCGCGAGAGGGACATCAGGTCCTCGATCAGCTGCTGCATGCGCTTGCCCTCGCCGTGCATCAGGCCGAGGAAGCGGGCCCGGACGTCGGCATCGGAGCCGGCCGCGTCGTCCTGGAGGGTCTCGATGAAGCCGAGCACGATCGCCAGCGGAGTCCTCAACTCATGGCTGGCATTGGCGACGAAATCGACCCGCATCTTCTCCGCCGCCGCGGCTTCGCTCCGGTCGGAAAGGTGAACGAGCTGATTTCCGCT
>Ga0066671_10000253_pt1 | contig 16573 bp, 17 predicted proteins | sample GraSoiAngelo_120_FD_62294 | JGI IMG/M metagenome (GOLD analysis project Ga0066671, IMG submission 62294) | Grasslands soil microbial communities from the Angelo Coastal Reserve, California, USA - 14_0919_09_20cm | ecosystem: Environmental > Terrestrial > Soil > Grasslands | place: USA...
GAACAGCTTCGCCTCGATCGCGAACCCTGTGGTCGCCGGCCATCTCATCCTCGCCGGCCCCGGCATCAGCAGCGTTGCCGACGACCCGGAAGAGTCTGCGGTCTTCAAAGAGGTGGAGGGCGGTTGGCAGCGCCTGCCCGCGACGGCCCGGGAGCGCATCCACCTGGCCCGGCTTCCCATGGGGGACCCGCAGGAGAATGCGGCAATCGTCAATGCCCTGCAGCGGCAGGCACACGTCGTGGTGCAGAAGAGCCTTCGCGAGGGCTTTGGCCTGACCGTGGCCGAAGCCATGTGGAAGGCCCGGCCGGTCGTGGCCACCCGGGTGGGCGGGATCCAGGACCAGATCGAGGATGGGAAGAGCGGCGTCCTGGTCGACGATCCGGAGGACCTGGCCGGCTTCGCCGACGCCGTCGCGAAACTGCTTTCCGACCCGGCAGCGGCGGACCGGCTGGGCGCCGCTGCAAGGACGCGGATCCGAAAGCAATTCCTCGCGCCACGGCTGCTGATGCAGCATGTGGAGCTGGCCCGGAAAGTCCTCGACAGCACGAACTAGCGCGAATGCCCGGCGCTGTGGCAGCGTAAGACGAGATGCTGTTCGAACTCGTCCTCTTCTTCACGATCGCGACGGCACTGACCACGCTGGCCGTGATGGTCGACCACGTGGTCCGAAGCCGTGCCTGGCTCGGAATTCCCGTCGGCCTGGTGATCATGGCGACAGCGGCCTGGTTGACCGGCCTGATCGCCCATGACCCAGGCGCCTCGCTCATCCTGCCGATCATCGCCATCGTCGCAACCGCCCTGGCCCGTGCGTTGCTCCGGCGGTGGAGCATCCTGGCCGGTCAGCTGCTCGCCATGGTGCTGCTCGCGTCGATCGCCTATCTCGTCTATGCGGCGCTGCTGCCCTTCATTGATCGGCTGAGTCCGCTGGGCGTTACAGCATCCCTGGTGCTGCTTTTGTTGGAACTAGCTGCCCTGACGTTGAGCGTCTATTACGTCTTCGAGATTCTCGATGTCTTCAGCCGCCGCACCAGGGTGGCGCACGTGCCCGATACGTCCTATCGAGCGAAGGTCGCCATCCAGGTCCCCTGCTACAACGAACCAATCGAGGTGATGCGCGAGACGCTGACTGCGCTGGCCAAGCTTCGATATCCCGACGTCATCGTCCAGGTCGTCGATAACAACACCAAGGACGAGAAGGCCTGGCGAGCGCTGCAGCAGCTCTGCCAGGAACTCGGCCCGCGTTTTCAATTTATTCATCTCGAGCCCTGGCCGGGATACAAAGCGGGTGCGCTCAACGAGGCGACCCGCCGCCTGCCCGGCGACGTCAGCGTGCTCGCGATCGTCGACGCCGATTACATCGTCAAGCCTGACTTCCTCGAGGCGATGGTCGGTCACTTCGCCGATCCGCGCGTCGCGTTCGTCCAGACGCCGCAGAACTACCGCGATTGGAAGGACAGCGGTTACCTTCGCGGCCTCTATTACAGCTATCGGTATTTCTTCGACGTGACGATGCCCTCACGGGCGAATCGCAACGGCATCATCTTCGCCGGGACGATGGGCTTGATTCGTCGCGCCGCTCTGGAGAAGATCGGCGGCTGGAACGAGCAGGTGATTACGGAGGATGCCGAGGCGAGCCTTCGAATGCTGGGCAGCGGCGGGATCGGCGTCTTCGAGCCCACCGCCTTCGGCGAGGGGCTGATGCCGCTGACCTTCGATGGTTTGAAAAAGCAACGATTCCGCTGGGCGCTCGGCGGGATTCAAATCCTGCGCCGCCAGTGGAAGGAACTCATTCCCTTCGCACCCCATCGGTTGCGCCTCACCTGGGGGCAGCGCCTCGACTATCTCTTCGGCAGCGTTCACTGGTTCGGCGATCTTCTCACCGTGTTGTTCACCGCGCTCCTGCTCCTGACCGCGCTGGCGGCCGTCCTCCACCACCGCTTGCCAATCCGCGAGATCACCGGCGCGGTCCTGATCGTGCCGCTCGCCTTTCTCCTGACAGGGGTGCTCCGCGGACTATGGGCGTTGCGCCGTGCCGAGGGTTCCACCTGGGGCGATGCCTTTCGGGCGATGGGCGTCTGGTTTGCCCTCAGCTGGGTGGACACGCTCGCCGTCCTTCGAGGATTGGTCAGCGGGCGCGCAGCATTCCTGCGCACCCCGAAACAGCGAGAAGGCGGAAATCGAATCTGGCCGGCGATTCGATCGTCCGCGATGGAATCGCTCCTCGCCGCGCTGGCCGTTCTCGGGGCGATCGTGATGTTGCTCGCGGCGCCGGCGATCGCCACCGCGATCCTGGCGGCCATGTTGCTCTTCGAGGCATGGATTTTCGGAAGTGCGGCCTGGGCCAGTTTTGCCGCAGAGGGAATCCAGCTCACCCCGTATCGTCAGATCTATCGACGCTCGGCGCAAAACACCGGCGAGCGCCCCCAGCGAGCCAGCCGGTCAGACCTGGTTCCGGCGCTGCTTGCCGCCGCCGTCGCCGTCGTGCTCGCCTACGGTCTGCTCAACGCCCCGGCCGAGAATCCAGCTCCTACCGCGCAGCTGCCCACGTTCGGCACGATCACGCACATTTTGCCGAGCACGGGGCCGGCGCCCACGGCAACGGCGGCGCCGACAGCAATCCCGACGCCGAGCGCGACCGCCAGTCCCTCAGCGAGCGCGACCGCGAGCGCCTCTCCTCCCTAAGCCTGCTGCAGCTCGGTCAGCAGCGCCAGGCCGCCGATGTCGTCGAGGTCGTACCACTGCAGCATCATCCGCTGCACGCCAGCCTCGGCCCACGGTTTGAGCTGGTACGAAATCTCGTCCGGCGTGCCGGCCAGCCAGTGGCGCCGGCGGAGCTCGTCGAGGAGGCCGTCGAGCGGGACGTTGGCCAAGGCGGGAAGGAATGCCCGCAACCAGCGGCCGCGCTCCTCGACCTCGCCCTGGTCGCGGCCGATCACGACGCCGCCCATCCAGGAGCGCGCGATCGCGTGGGCATCGCGGCCGACGGCCCGGCAATGCTCCTCAAGACGCTGGCGCTTGGCGCGGTATGCGTCAGGTCCGGAGGCATGGCTGTTCCATTCGTCGGCATGCTGGGCGACGATGCGCAGCAGGCGCACTTCCCCATCGCCGCCGATCAGTAACGGCATCGGTTGCTGCACCGGCCTCGGGTAACCGGCGGCGCCGCGCAGCTGGTAATAGCGCCCGTCGAAATCGACCGGTCCACCGCGCCAGAGGGCCTTGATGACGGCGATCCCTTCCGCGAGCCGGTCGAAGCGTTCTGGCAGCGGCGGCAGCGGGATGCCAAAGGCTGCGTGCTCGGCGTCGTTCCATCCGGCGCCCAGGCCAAGCACGAGCCGCCCGCCGGAAAGGCCGTCGACGGCCGCGGCCATCCGCGCCAGCAGCGCCGGATGGCGGAAGGTCATCGGGCTGACCAGCGGCCCAAAAGGAATCCGCTTCGTGCGTTGAGCCAGCGCCGTCAGCGAGCTCCAGCATTCGAGCGCGGGTCGCTCCGCGTGACTCATGAGGCTGAAGAAATGATCAGAGCGCCACAGGCCCTCGAGACCGAGCGTTTCCACCCGCTCGGCGATGCGGAACCATCGATCCCAGGTGAGGCCTTCCTGGCCCTCGATCATCACGCCGACCCGCATCGAGCTCGACGTTACTGTATTGCCCCACCTGGCACCGGAATACCACAGCGCGGCCAGCGGTTATCTATAAGGTCATGCCCGCCGTGACGGTCGAGAACATTCTGGCGTTGCCGCGTGTCCCTGAACTGGACCCGGCCGGCGGACGCGCACGCGCCGTGATCGCCGTCACGACCGCCCCAAAGGGCCTGGAGGGCGAGGGCTTTCCGGTGCGACGGGCCTTTTACGGCCTGGATCAGCAGGTCCTCGACCCCTTCATCCATATGGATCAGATGGGCGAGGTTGAGTACGCTCCTGGCGAGCCGAAGGGTACCCCATGGCATCCGCACCGCGGGTTCGAGACGGTCACCTATATGATCGACGGAACCTTTCAGCATCAGGACTCGACCGGCGGCGGCGGTTTGATTACGAACGGCGACACCCAATGGATGACAGCCGGCGCCGGCATCCTGCACATCGAGCGGCCGCCGGAGGCGTTGGTCGCCAGCGGCGGCCTCTTCCATGGGATTCAGCTGTGGGTCAACCTGCCGGCAGCCGAAAAGTGGACGCCACCGCGCTACCAGGACATCCGCGGCGCTCGAGTGGCATTACTTTCGTCGCACGACGGCGGGACGCTCCTGCGGTTGATCGCCGGCGAGCTCGACGGTCACCGCGGGCCAGGAGTAACCCACACGCCGATCACCTTCGTCCACGCGACGCTGAGTCCTGGGGCTGAGCTGCGGCTTCCCTGGCCACGGCACTTCAATGCCCTGGTCTATGTGCTCGCCGGCCGTGGAACGGTTGGCGACACGCGCACGACCATCGGCACCGGGCAGCTGGCCGCCTTCGGCCAGGGGGACGGGCTCGTCCTGACCGCGGATCGGGAGCAGGAGGGTCGCGCTCCGACCCTCGAGGTGCTGGTGCTGGGCGGCGAGCCGATCGGTGAACCGGTTGCGTGGTACGGGCCTTTTGTGATGAACAGCCATGCTGAGCTTGCCCAGGCATTCGATGATTTCCGCCGCGGCCGTATGGGAACAATCCCGGCCACCCAGATCGGGAAGTAGCGGCACTCCCGGCGGGATCAGCGAATACCGCTGTCGTACTCGACGGTGACCGTCGTGTACCGGCCCGGGCTGACGATCGCGCTTGTTGGCAGGGGACGCGGCAACGGGTTTCCGGCAACGGCCTCGCCCATCAGGGTGTAACGGCCTGGGGGGAGGTCGACCTTGAAGTGGCCGTCGCTACCCGCGTCAATCCGTACGACCTCAGTGCCGTGGCTGTCGCGGATCACAACCGTGGCCGCCATGGGACGTGGCGGGCAGGGTGAGTTGATCCGCTCCACGGGACAGGTCGGGCCAGCCTCGACCGTTCCCTGGATCCCGGTGCCGGTCGCCGCCGGCGCGCTTCCGCAGGCGGCCAGTAACACGAGGAGCGCGGTCAGACCGAGAGCACGAGTCATCATGGCTCATCGGTACGACGAAGCCGGGATGGAAAAGTTCCGCTCGGTCAGTCGCCGCGGACGCCGCTGACGATGGGGTTGCCGGACGCGTCCACCGATCTCTGGGCGGCTTGCTCCGCAACGGGTGTGCCGTCCCCAGGATAGATGACCACGGGCGTGCCGATCGTGGCCCAGGGAAAGAGGATCGCCTCCGACGCGGGGGGGACGTGGATGCAGCCGTGGCTGGCGAAGGGACCGTCCTGTGAGCCCGGCCCGTAGGCGGACAATGGTTCCCAGGCGGCGTCGTGCAGGCCCTCACCCGTGCCCGTAAACCAGGCAACCATCTGAACCTGGGTGTCGGGATACCAGTAGGGCGAGCCCTTTGGCCACGGCGACTGCATCGTCCATGGCGAGTCCTTCTTCACCACGTGCATCGCACCCACATCGGTCGGCAACGCCGACCTGCCGGTGGTGACCGCCGTATCGACGATGACACGGCCGTGGTCGTAAGCGACCAGCCGCTGCGCCTGAAGGGACACGAGAATGATCCGATCGGGGCCATCCTGCAGCAGCGCTTTATGGATGAGTTCGCTGTAGTGCTGCACCCCGACAATGCCAAGGGCGAGCGCCTTGGGATCCGGCGATGCGAGCAGCCGCCCATACCGTTCGAGCGTCGGGTCGAGCCGGCCGATCCAACGCAAGCGGAGGAAGTCGGCGACCGTCGCCTCGTCACGTCCCCGAGCCAGGGCGGACCGCCCGGCGCCGGCCAGGGCCTGCAGCCGACCCGATGATTGGGTGAGCAATGACCTCGCCGCATCGTTGAGCGCCGCCTCGGGCGCGATGGCGGGAGTGCCGGCGGCGGTCATCCCCGGAGCCGCTGGTTGGATGCTGCCACGGGCCACGGCGCTGGCAGTCTGCGTCGTGATGGCGACGGTGGCCGCCACGATCACCGCAAGCAGGCCGCGCCACCGCGCCCGGAGGTCCGTCTCGGCTGCCGCGAGCCATTGCAATATCACATTCCCGCTGGCATGCATTATGTCATCATCATTGTAACGTGCGGCCGCCGCGACCAGAATCAAACGCCTCGAGCCGGTTAAAAATGCTCGCGGAGCCGGCCGAAGGATTCGAGAACAAGCAGTCGTTGGTTCGCCGGTGCGAGGTCCGCCCGCTCGAGCCGCCAGGTATGGGGATGCGGAATATAGATCGCATGCAATCCCGCCTCGAGCGCCGGGTTGATATCGGAACGAGGTGAATTGCCGACCATCCAGGCGCGCGCTCGATCAATAGCGTGGCCGGCCACAAGCTCGCGGTAGGCGGGCACGTCTTTCTCCCTGGCAACGACGACGGCATCGAAGCGATCGATCAATCCCGAGAGCTGCACCTTCAGCCGCTGCTCCTCCGGCTGGCCTTTGGTGAAAAGCAGGAGACGGTGGCGTGGTTGCAGATACTCGAGCGTCTCAGCAACCTCCGGCAAGAGCTCCAGCTTCGCCTCCGTAATCCGGCGCGCCAGCCCCATCAGGTAGTCGAGCGCGGCAGGCTCGACATCGCGCTCGGTTAAGTGCTCATAGGTCTCCCGAAGATTGCGGGCGAACGCCGCCGAGCCGTAGCCATGGACGCCGGCATTGAGCCCTTCCACCTCATCGAGCGCGGCACGAACCTGCTCGCGGGTCAGCCTCGAATGGTCGACGAAGTCGATGAAATCCTCGATCGACTGCTCGAAATAGACGTTGTTTTCCCAGAGCGTGTCGTCGCCATCGAGGATCAGGACCTGGGCGGTGCGCATCGGCCCGCTTGAGCATATCGACAAGCTCGAGAGTCGCGGCTAGAATGGGTCCACCCTGGGGGGGCAGGGCGGAGGTCGGGGATGCGAACGTTATCCTTCCTTGGACTGGAGACGGCGCAGCGCCCCGCGCTGAACGCCAGTTCCATTCGACAGCTCGCTCGACTGGGCACGGTCGTTCGCTGGCCGGGCGTGATTTTCGCCGCGATCCTCTCGCTGGCGGTGGTGCCGCGGAGCGCCGTCGGGCTTGGCGCCGTGCTCGTCTGGGTGGCGATCTACAACGCATGGGGCATGATCGCGATTGCCAAGGCCGACGATAGCCAGATCCTGCGGATCGGGCGGGCGCTGACCCTGATCGATACCGTCAGTTATTTTCTTGTCCTCTTCGTCTTCGGCGGCGTCGGCGGCAGCACGAGCATCTATGCGGCGTACATCCTCTTGATTGTCTGGTTGGTCGCCTATGACGGGGCCGAGGGTGCCATGCTCTCGGTCGCGATCTTCGTCGTCGGCATGATCGCCCTCCATGCGGCCCTCAAGGCGGCGTTCAATCAGGAGTTCGCGACCAAGGACGTCCTCCTTTGGAGCCTGATCATGGTGGTGGCCGGCGCCATCCTGGCTGCCTACGACCGGATCGTGGTGGGGGGCGTGCTCCCGTCAGCCGTCGCCAACGTGACAAACGGGAGCAGCGTGGCGATGGCTCCGGCCGCGGGCGTTGTCATCAGCAGTGCGCCGCCAGCCGTCCGCCTTTCTCGACGCGAACAGGAGGTGCTTCAGCTGGTTGCCGAGGGCTACTCCAACGCGATGATCGCTGGACGTCTTCATCTCAGCGAGAACACGATCAAGACCTACGTCGAGAATCTGCTGACCCGGCTCAACGCGAGGAATCGTGCTGAGGCGGTGGCGACCGCCTCCCGCCAGAATCTGATTTAGGCCAACTGGCACTCCCCCATTCGGCGACCCCCCGGTTGGAACCCGCGATGCCGATTTTTCATCAAGCTGGGGGATACCGCGCGGCCGGGCTGCCACGTACGCTGTGGCCAGTGGGGGTCTCGATCGACGCGGGGGGTGCGCCGATGGCGACCAGGATGGTGGGGGGTTTCATCCTGGTCGCCTTTCTATTGTGCATCCTTCTGGCCTGGCCTGGACAACGACGCTGGCCGGTCTGGCTGATCACCGGCATCTGCGCGTCGACCTGCGCCGCCCTGGCGCTCAACGCCGCTGATCCCGGTGGGCAGCTGGCATGGGGCTCGCTGCTGGCCGCGCTGGTGGCCTTCGCCTTCGTGCTGACCGCGGTCGCCCTCGACCTGCGCAAGCCGCTCCGCTAGCGGACCGGCTTGGCCAGTTCGCGGAGCATGGCGAACTCCACCCGGTCGAAGCCCGCCTTTCCCATGGGCTGCACCTCCCCGGTCCGTACGAATCCGAGCCGGGCATAGAGCCGCTCGGCCGGGCCGTTTCCGACCGCCACCCAGAGGCGGAGGCGCGCGAATCGCATCTCGGCTGCCCAGTGGACGACATGGTCGACGAGCGCAGCGCCAACGCCATGGCCCCGCCAGGCCGAGTCAACCCACATCGAAATCAGCTCGGCCTCACCTGGCGACTCGGCGGGAATCCCCGCAACCAGGCCAACATCGAGCTCACCGGAGCGAGCCATGAACACGGCGCTGCCTTCCAGCCGCCGCCTCCAGTCCTCCTCGCTCAGGCGCTCGGCATCGGCGGCCGATGATCCGAATGCCGCCGGCGCATCATGGAGCGCTCGCAAACGAAGATCGCGCAGCAGCCGCCAATCCTGGCCGGTCAGCGTTCGGATCGCGAACGAACTCAATTGGCGGCCTTGACGGGGATCGTGGTTGTCAAGTAACTTGATAGCTGGACTGTTAACAAACAGAGGAGGAGTTTGCCCATGATCCTATTCCTGTTGCTCCTGATCCTGGCGGCGGTTGGCGTCGGCGTCTACGCCAGCGAGAACACCGGCACTCACCCGGTGACCTTTCTTCAGTGGCATTGGTCGGCGGTATCGGATTGGGTGCCGGTCGTGATCGCGGCTGCCGTCATCGGCGTTCTGTTCCTGCTGTACATGTTCTATTCCGGCCTGGTCCACGGTGTGCGAATCGGCTCGATGCGCCGCCGCGTCAGCACCAGGGAGAACGCGATCAACGACATGCGCGGCGAAAACCAGCGCCTCCGCGAAGAAAATGCCCGGCTTCGCGCCGAGCAGCGTGGGATGGACCGTGGCGCGGCGGTTGGGGAACGCCGACCGTTCAATCCAAACGTCGATCGGCAACCAGTCGCGAGCAGCCGTACCGCCGATGGCGCGCCTGTTGCCGACGGCGGCAACGCCGAACCGGCCCGGATGGCACCGGCCTATCGCCCACGACCAACCTTCGGCGAGCGGGTACGCGCCTTCTTCAGCGGACGAGAGCCGGCGGGTTACTGAGCCCAGGCCTTCTCGCAGGGGATCGAGCGCTTCCGATGTGGAAGGGCTCGATCCGTCTCAAGGCTTGACACCCGCCTGAACATGTCAGCTAAATTGATAGCGGCACTACCAGTTCCAAGCGCGGGGAAGCGGAGGATCACCTGGTGGGTGCGCCGTCCCAAGACAGGTCCGGTTGAAAGGAGGCTACAAATGCCAAGCGGCAAGCGGGGCTTCGGCTCCATGGATGAGTTGAGGCAGCGAGAGATCGCCAGCAAAGGTGGCCAGGCCGCCCACGCCAAGGGATCGGCCCATGAATTCAGCCCGGAAGAAGCGAGGCAGGCCGGCAGCAAGGGCGGCAAAGCGGCCCACGAGAAAGGCTCGGCGCACGAGTTCTCCTCCGAGGAAGCGCGAGCGGCCGGCCGAAAGGGCGGCGAGGCCTCGAGCCAGGATCGCAGCCGAATGGCCGCTATCGGTCGAGAGGGCGGCCGGCATTAGCCGGCAGCGGGAAGAACCGTTGCCGATCCTTCCCGCTGGATTTCGCTAGAGCGCGGCCACCAGTTCCTGGACGCGCGCGTCGGACAGCCTGATGTCCGACATCGTCCCGGCAAAATAGCTGTCGTACGCCGCCAGGTCGAGCAATCCATGACCGCTCAGGTTGAAGAGGATCGTGGGTGCCTCGCCTCGCTCACGCGCCTTGACCGCTTCATCGATGACGGCGCGAATCGCGTGCGCGGTCTCCGGCGCCGGAATGGTGCCCTCGGTCCGGGCAAACTGCACCGCCGCCTCGAAGACGGTTCGCTGCGGATAGGCGACCGCCTCGATGAAGTCGTGCTCGACCAACGCCGAGACGAGCGGCGCCATGCCGTGGTACCGCAGGCCGCCGGCGTGAATCCCGTCAGGGATGAAGCGGTGCCCCAGGGTGTGCATCTTGACGAGCGGCGTCATTTCGCCGGTATCGCCAAAGTCATAGGTGTACTTCCCGCGCGTGATCGTCGGGCATGCGTCGGGCTCGACCGCCAGAAACCGCGTCTTGGTACGGCCCTGCAAGCGGTCGCGCAAGAACGGAAAGGCGAGCCCCGAGAAATTGCTGCCACCACCGACGCACCCCACGACCAGGTCGGGCATCGCGTTGGCGCGCTCCATCTGGAGCAGCGCCTCTTCGCCAATGATGGTCTGATGCATCAGGACGTGATTGAGCACGCTTCCAAGTGAATACTTCGTGTCCTCGCGTTTTGCTGCGTCCTCGACCGCCTCGGAGATCGCGATGCCGAGGCTTCCGGTCGACTGCGGATCTTCGGCCCGGATCCGCCGTCCGGCTTCGGTACGGTCGGAGGGGCTCGGGACGACGTCGGCGCCCCAGACGTGCATCATGCTCTTGCGGTACGGCTTCTGCTCGAAGCTGATCCGGACCATGTAAACCATGCATTCGAGCTCGAACAGCTTGGTGGCGAATGCCAGCGCACTTCCCCATTGTCCGGCGCCGGTCTCGGTCGTCAGCCGCTTGGTTCCTGCGGCCTTGTTGTAGAAGGCCTGCGCCACCGCGGTGTTCGGCTTATGCGAACCCGGTGGGCTGCCGCCTTCGTACTTGTAATAGATCTTCGCCGAGGTCTTGAGCGCCTTTTCCAGCCTGGTGGCCCGCATCAGCGGCGTTGGCCGCCAGAGCCGCAGGGCGTCCTGAACCGGGTCGGGAATGTCGATGTATCGCTCCTGGGAGACCTCCTGCTTGATCAGCTCCATCGGGAAGAGCGGCGCGAGATCCGCCGGTCCGATCGGCTGCTTGGTTGCCGGGTGAATCGGCGGGCTGCCGGGAAACGGCAGGTCCGCCTGGATGTTGTACCAGCGGCGTGGCATCTCCTGCTGCTCGAGAAGGATGCGAGTCGCCGCCTGCGGCGCTTGAACACTCATGGGCTCTCCCTCCTGGTCTCCCCGCCTTGTCGCCTAGGCGGGATTCCCGCCTGTTTTAGCATGGACGGCACGCTGCCGCAACCGCCAGACCGCACCGCCATGCTGGCCGCCCTCGAGCGGCTCGTCCTCGCCGAGTCGCCGTCGGACGAAAAGGCGCGCTGTGACGCATGTGCCGATCAGGTCGAAGGCCTCTTTCGTGAGCAGACGGGGATCCAAGCGATTCGCCACCGCCGCGCCGAGCGCGGTGACCATCTGGAGCTCCGGCTTGGTGGCACCGAGGCTCCGGAAATCCTCATCCTTTGCCATCACGACACGGTTTGGCCCCACGGCACCCTGGACCGGTTGCCCTTTCGGGTCGACGGCGACCGGGTCAGCGGCCCTGGGAGCTATGACATGAAGGCGGGCATCGTCGAGGTCGCCTTTGCTCTGGGCGGTGCCACGCCGGGCCGGCCGATCGTCTTGCTTTCGACCTCGGATGAGGAAATCGGGTCGACCAGCTCCCGGGCCCTCATCGAGGAACGGGCCCGATCAGCAAGGGCGGTCCTGGTCCTGGAGCCGGCGACCAGTGGTGGTGCGATCAAGACAGCGCGCAAGGGCATTGCCGATTTCGGGCTCGACATCACCGGCCGGGCGGCGCACGCCGGCGTCGAGCCAGAAAAAGGGATCAGCGCGGTCGAGGAACTGGCGCTTCAAATCCTGGCACTCAAGGCCCTCGCGAATCCCGCGTTGGGGACCACGATCAACGTCGGCGTCATCGAGGGCGGGACGCGACCCAACGTCGTCGCGGCCGCCTCCCACGCCCAAATCGATGTGCGGTTTTCCTCCGCATCGGAGGCGGAGCGCGTCGTCGGGGCGATTCGCGGGCTCCAACCGCGGCTACCAGGCGCTGAGCTGCGCATCACCGGAGGCATCGATCGCCCACCGATGGAACGAAGCCCTGCTGGTGGTCAGCTTGCCCAGCTGGCCCAGCAGATTGCCGCCGAGCTTGGCTTCGAGCTGTCAGAGAGTTCAACCGGCGGTGGCAGCGACGGCAATTTCGCCGCAGCCCTCGGCGTGCCAACGCTCGACGGCCTTGGCCCGGATGGAGGTGGCGCGCACGCCGACAGCGAGCACCTCCTGATCGGTAGCTGGCTGCGCCGAACCGAGCTCCTCCGGCGGCTGATCGAGCGTCTCTAGGCGCTTGACGAATCGCCCACCTGCTGTGGTAGGGTGGACGACGGTCCGTTACGCCTCGTTGTAGTTCATCGCCTTCCTCTCGTCTTCGCTACGGACCAGAAGGGTTCACGTCGTTAGTGACGGAGGGAAGGCCCCTTGAGCGTTACAGCGTTTATTGCTATCGTGTCCAAGGCTCATGCCCACATCTTGCGTTTGAGCAGAGCTCGGCTCCATGATCTTGTAGTCTCGGATTGGACCGCCCGAGCGGTCCTGCGATACTGGCGACTCCAGCTTGCCCTTCAGCGATCACTCCGAGTGGTAAAGCCAGTCACCGCTCGTCATGGGACAATCCTGTTGGGTCACAGCTTCGTCCTCCTCCTGGGCTTTGTGCTGGTCGCCTCGGCGTTGACGACCCAGAGCGCCTCCAGGCGGCAGGCGGCGCAGGCAAGCTCCCAAGACATCCTCTGGAACCCCTCGACCACCGCCGCCGATGCCGTCGACCTCCGCGAAATCTTCAAAGCGAAGCAGCAGGAAGTCCGGTCCACCCCGGCAAGCCCGCCGCTGCCGCCGCCGGTCCCGGCCACATCGAAGCTGGCGCCGGTGCGCCCGACCGGGATCTTTGTCCCACCGCCCGGTTCGGGCGGCGATGGACTGGCTGCGATCCAGACGGTGTTTGCGAACAGCCCCGGGCTGAGCTGGGCGCTTCGGGTCGCTAACTGTGAGAGTCATTACAATCCGCTCGCCGTCAACCGATACAGCGGGGCCAGCGGGCTGTTCCAGTTCATGCCCGCGACCTGGAACGCCAACTTCCCCGGGCAGAACATCTGGGATCCGTATGCCCAGGCGCGAGGCGCGCTGGCGTTCTACAACGCGGGTCGTCAGAGCGCCTGGACCTGCAAGTAGACGGGGACGTTTCCGGCGGAAACCTGAGCCCGGGTCCAGCTCACTAGCGGCTCGTGCTGCGCGATCGACTGCCGCTCGATCGCCCGCACGCTAGGATGTGCCGCGTGTCGCCGCAGTCGCCGATGGACAACACGCTGCTCGGCGCTCCTCCAGGGGATCGGCTATCGATTGAGACCCGTCATGGATCGATCGAGGTGCGTCGGGTTCGTAACCATGAGGAGTACGCCGCCTGCGAGCGGATGAGTCGAGAGGTCTGGGGGGTCGCCGAGCGCAATATCGTGCCACGCGAGCTCCTCCTGACCATGCAGCTGAATGGCGGGCTCGTGCATGGCGCCTTCCTACCGGACGAGCGGCTGGTTGGCTTTTGTTTCGCTTTCGCCGGCGTCCGCGAGGGCCGTCTTCGGCTGTGCTCGCACCAGCTTGGTGTGGTCCCTCGCTTCCGCGGTGACGGCATCGGCATCGCGCTCAAGCAAGCGCAGAAACGCGACGCGATGCGATTGGGGTACGACCTCATCAGCTGGACGTTCGATCCGCTCGAGGCGCGCAACGCCTATATCAATCTCCATCGCCTCGGTTGCGTCGCGCGGCTCTACGATCGGGACCATTACGGGGCGATGGAGGACGAGCTCAACCGCGGTGTCCCATCGGATCGGTTTGAGGCGGAATGGTGGTTGCAGGCCACCAGGCCGGGCAATATCGATACCGATGTCCCGCTGGCCCTCGCCATCGGCTCCGACGGGGGACCAGAGCGCCGTGCGGTGGCGCTTTCCGGCGCGACGGCGGCGATGATTCAGATCCCGTCCGATTTTCAGGCGGTCAAACGCGATGACCCGGAGCTGGCCCGGCGATGGCGTAGCCAGAGCCGGGCCGTGTTCGAGGCCGCGCTCGATGCGGGGCTGATCGCGGTCGATTTTCTCCGCCAGGGTGCCTACGTGATGGCGCCCGACCAGGCGCGACCTGGACGATGAAAATCGATGCGGTCGAGCTCCGCGTGCTCAAGATGCGGCTCCTCAAACCATTTCGGACAAGCTTCGGCGTGCAGCAGGATCGGTATCCCCTGTTGATTCGGCTCGAGGTCGAGGGTCGCTCGCATTGGGGCGAGTGTGTCGCCGGCGAAGGGCCCTGGTATTCGTACGAAACGGTGGAAACCGCCTGGCAGCTGCTCAAGGGCTACCTGGTTCCCGCCATCCTCGGGAGGGAGGTGGCCGATGTCGCCGCCCTCGAAACCCTGTTCGCCCCGGTGCGGGGTCACCACATGGCAAAAGCGGCCGTCGAGATGGCCTTCACGGGGGCGCTCGCCGAGCACGCCCGCAAACCACTCGCGAGATTCCTGGGCGGCACACGCGACCGCATCGAGTCCGGTGTCAGCATCGGCATCCAGGCAACCGTCGACGAGCTGCTGCGGGCGATCGAGAAACATCTGGAGGAGGGCTACCGGCGGATCAAAGTCAAAATCGAGCCCGGATGGGACGTGACGGCGATCGCCGCCATCCGCGAGCGCTACCCGGAGATCAGCTTGATGGCGGACGCAAATTCCGCCTATGACCTGGAAGATGCCGTCCACTTGGTTCAGTTCGACCGCTTCGGGTTATTGATGCTGGAACAGCCGCTCGCCGTTGGGGACCTGGTCGACCATGCCGCGCTGCAACGCCAATTGCGGACGCCGATTTGTCTCGACGAGAGCATCGAATCGGCGCGCGATGCCCGGCAAGCCCTGCAGTTGGGGGCCTGCCGCGTGATCAACATCAAGCCCGGCCGCGTCGGCGGTTTTGCCGAATCACGTCGGATCCATGATCTCGCTGCCGAAGCGAGCGTTCCCGTGTGGTGCGGCGGGATGCTCGAAACCGGCATCGGACGGGCCTGCAACGTCGCGCTGGCGACCCTGCCGAATTTCCGGTTACCGGGCGACATCTCCGCGAGCGATCGCTACTGGGCGGAGGATATCGTCGAACCACCCTTTGTCCTGCAAAAGGGCGGCACGATCGTGGCGCCGACGCGCTGGGGCCTCGGGGTGCGTGTCAAAGTGGAGCTCGTCGAACGGCTCACGGTCCGCCGCGAACTGCTTCACTGACGAAGCCGGCCGGCAGCCCGAGCGGTCAGATGAAGAAGACTGCCAGGGCGATGATCGCGTAGACCCCGATCAGCTGCAAGCCCTCGAGCCAGTTGCTGTGACCGTCGCGAGAAAGCAGCGAGACGATCACCGTCGCCACCGCCATCGCGCCGATCTCATATCCGGTAAAGAGAAAGTCCATCGGCCGGTTGAGTCCGAGGCTGATGAAGACCAGCACCGGAGCCACGAAGAGCGCCACCTGGCTGGATGAGCCCACCGCGATTTCCAGCGTGAGATCGAGCTGATTGCGCATCGCAAAGAGCACCGCCGAGGAGTGCTCGGCGGCATTGCCGATGATCGGGATCAGGATCAGGCCGACGAAGAGCGGAGAAAGCTGTAACACCGAAAGCGCCGGATGCAGCGAGGAGACGAGGAGCTCGGACTCGATGCCGACAATGACGGCGGCTACCAGCAGGACGCCGGCCGCGCGTCGTGCGGACCACCCCGCCTCACGGACTCCTTCCGCGCTGCGGAACAGATGGGCGTGAGTGACCTGCGTGAAGACTAGCGCCGAACAATACAGCAGGATCAAGGTGGCCGCCACCCCGAGCGAGGTCGCCTCCGCCCGCGAGGCAGTCAATCGTCCTGACACATTGGCGACCGCCGGGATCCCCAGGGCACCGACCGCGACCACCAGCGACGCGATATGGACTCCGACGGCACGAGTACTGAAGCGCTGCTCTCCATGGCGAAGGCCGCCGACAAAGAAGGATGCCCCGAGCACGAGCAGGAGGTTGCCGATGATGGAACCGACCAGGGTGGCCTTCACAACCTGAAATTCACCGGCGCCGACCAGTAAGACGCCAACGATCAGCTCGGTGAGGTTGCCGAAGGTCGCGTTCAGCAGGCCGCCCAGTTGCGGACCGACGCGGATCGCCAGCTGGTCGGTCGCTTGGCCAATTAGTCCCGCCAGGGGAACGAGCGCAATTGCCGTGGTGACGAACACCCAGAGCGGCTGATGAAGCGCTTCCGCGAGGAGCGAGGCGGGGACGAAGATCAGCAGCCAGCTGAGCGACGGCCGGATGCCTCTCACCCATCGATTCTGCCTCAGATCAGATCAGTGCATGGGACGCCCCGCCGAACGCAGCGACGCGATGTCCCAACGTCGGAAGGCATAAAAAAGAGACCTCGGCGATGACCTACTCTCCCAGACCGTTGCCAGCCCAGTACCATCGGCGCTGACGGGCTTAACTGCTGTGTTCGGGATGGGAACAGGTGTTTCCCCGTCGCTATGGTCACCGAAGTCTTTTCCTTCGATCGCTGCGAA
>Ga0066671_10000256_pt1 | contig 16514 bp, 12 predicted proteins | sample GraSoiAngelo_120_FD_62294 | JGI IMG/M metagenome (GOLD analysis project Ga0066671, IMG submission 62294) | Grasslands soil microbial communities from the Angelo Coastal Reserve, California, USA - 14_0919_09_20cm | ecosystem: Environmental > Terrestrial > Soil > Grasslands | place: USA...
ATCATTCCTGGCTGGGGTCACTGCAATTGACCCGCATCTTCACAGCTCCGGTGAACTGCTGCCAAGCTCAACTGGAGCAATCAACGAAATTGGCGGAAGGGGTGGGATTCGAACCCACGGTGGGTTGCCCCACGCTCGATTTCGAGTCGAGTGCCTTAAACCGGACTCAGCCACCCTTCCCAGGGAGAAAAGCAAACGCTGAACACTCAACGCCCAACGTCCAACATCTAACTGGCAAAGCAACGGTCGTTTTGAAGTCCGGAACTGGGTTTGAATCGACGCCGGTCAAGGGTTGAATCGGAGGCGAAATCGGAGCAAACGCTAGGCTTCTGAAGGCAGCCAAAAAAATTTACAAATAAAAACTTGAGCAAGGGTGGATATCTACCGCATGTTGTAGGTCCACCGGTAGCTGCCGCAATAACTTGTTGTTCGCCGTTGTTCACAGGTTGTTGCCTTGGCTGTTCACCGCTGTTCGCATGTATTCGCAATTTTAATTTGATCGACGCACGTATGATTCAATTGAAAACAGGGATTCAGGGATCGCAATTCAATAAGGGAAACAAGCCCCATGCTCGTTCGCGCATACGCCGGTCGAGCGGCAAGGAGCGTACCGGTCTGCGTGTCAAACGCGTATTCAGTGATGCCAAATGCGCGCCATTCGACGAAGTGGAATGGGAACGCCGCACTGCCGAAATCACCGATGACAGCGGCAAGATTATTTTCAAACAGGAGCACATCGAAGTGCCAGCTAGTTGGAGCGAACTGGCGACGAAAATTGCCGTATCGAAATATTTCTACGGCGATATCGCGAATGGGATCGATCCAGCAAAAGGCGGGCGCGAGACTTCGGTGCGGCAACTGATCCACCGAGTCACACGCACCATCGCAGACTGGGGATTGCTCGATGGCTATTTCGCCAATGCGCAGGTGGCGGATCTTTTCTATGATGAGCTCACTTGGCTTTGCCTCAACCAATATGGCGCGTTCAATTCGCCGGTTTGGTTCAACGTAGGGCTCTATCAGCAATACGGCATCGGCACCGGCGCGGGCGAAGGCAATTACTTTTACAATCGGGAAACGGGCAAAGCTGACCGCGCCGCCACCCAATATGAATATCCGCAGGGCAGCGCCTGTTTCATCCAGTCAGTGGATGACACGATGGAAGACATCATGCGCCTGGCCACGAGCGAGGCAATGCTATTTAAGTATGGGAGCGGCACCGGCAGCGACCTCTCGAGTTTGCGCAGCACGCGCGAGAAATTAAGCGGGGGCGGCAAACCAAGTGGACCGCTCTCGTTCCTGAAAGTCTACGATCAGGTGGCCAATGTGGTGAAGAGCGGCGGTAAGACCCGGCGGGCGGCCAAGATGAATACGCTGAAAGATTGGCACCCAGACATCGAGGAATTCATCGACGCCAAACAAAAGGAAGAAAAAAAAGCTTGGGCTTTGATCGAGCAGGGATACGACGGTAGCTACAACGGCGATGCCTATGGCTCGGTCATGTATCAGAATGAAAACCTGAGCGTGCGGGTGAGCAATGAGTTCATGCACGCGGCGTTGAACGGCGAGGAATGGTGGACGCGACGGGTACGCGACGGTTCCCCCTGCGAGCGAAAAGATGCGCGGAGGTTGCTGCACAAAATCGCGGAAGGCACTTACATCTGCGGCGATCCCGGAATGCAGTTCGATTCTACCATTCACAAGTGGCACACCTGCAAAGGAACGGGTCGGCAGAATTCTACCAACCCCTGCAGTGAGTACCTTTTCCTGGATAACACCGCTTGCAATCTCGCGTCGCTGAACTTGATGAAATTCAAGACCGCGGACGGCGAGTTTGATGTCGAACGCTTCAGGGCGGCCGTGCGCATCTTCATCACGGCGCAAGAAATTATCGTCGATAATGCTAGCTATCCGATCAAAGAGATCGCGGAGAATTCACACATCTTCCGCACGCTCGGACTGGGTTACGCCAATCTCGGGTCCCTCGTGATGAGCTACGGCTATGGCTACGACAGTGTAGAAGGCCGCGCGCTTTGCGGCGCGGTTACGGCCATCATGACCGGTGAAGCGTATGAGCAAAGTGCGCTGCTCGCGAAAACGATGGGATCGTTCCCCGGTTATCGCGACGCGCGTTGCAGTGGCGTGAGCAAACCGATCGCGAAAGATAACGTCGCGTCGATGCTGGAAGTGATCCACCTGCATCGCGTCGCAGTCGAAGAAATACCGGACGCGGATGAGTTTGCCTATTTGAAGAAAGAGGCTGGTCGCGCATGGGATCGCGCGGCAGAGCTCGGCAAGCGTTACGGATATCGCAACGCGCAGGTGACAGTGCTCGCGCCTACCGGCACCATCAGTTTCCTGATGGATTGCGACACCACTGGAATCGAACCCGATATCGCGCTGGTTAAATACAAACTACTGGCTGGTGGCGGAATGCTAAAAATCGTTAACCAGACGATTCGACCGGCGCTGGAACATCTCGGTTATGAAGAGGATGAAATCGGACGCATTATAGAGCATGTGGACCTTTTCGATACAATCGAGGACGTCCCCGTAGCCGCCGTCGCGGATCGCGGTATTTGCGCCGAACGCGTCGGAGTTAGCGACTCCGGCTACATCAGGAGCGGCCTCAAACCCGAACATCTCCCGATTTTTGATTGTGCCTTCCGGGCGCATCTCGGGCAACGCAGCCTGCATTACATGGCGCATCTGCGGATGATGGCTGCGGCGCAACCCTTCCTGAGCGGCGCGATCTCGAAGACGGTGAACATGCCGGAAAACGCCACCGTCGACGACATCATGAACACTTACGTGGAAGGCTGGCGTCTGGGGTTGAAATCGATCGCAATTTATCGCGACGGCTCGAAGCGGTCGGCTCCCCTTAACACCAAGAAGACACGCGACATGGGGTTCGATGGCGCGATGGACGCGACAGCTGAGCCGGAAGATTTGCAGAAACGTATTCTCGAGTTGGAAGAAGAGATCGCGATGCTGCGTACTCGGGTCGACCAGCCGATTCGGCATCGCATGCCCGACACACGGATGTCGTTGACCCATCGGTTCGAGATCGCTGGTCACGAAGGGTACATCACCGTGGGATTGTACGAGGACGGTCAGCCGGGTGAACTTTTCATCACCATGTCGAAGGAAGGCAGCACCATTGGGGGGTTGATGGATACAGTTGGAACCTTGACGTCGATTGCATTGCAGTACGGCGTGCCGCTGGAAAGCCTGGTCAAGAAATTCGCGTATCAACGATTCGAACCGAGTGGATTTACTAAGAATCCCGATATCCGTAATGCTACCAGCATCACCGATTACGTTTTCCGCTATCTCGGTTGCCAGTTTATCAAGGGCTACAAGGAAGCGACTTCACCTAATCGCGCACAATCAGAATTTCCGTTGAAAGAAATCGCGGAGATGGAAAAGAAAGCGGTCAATCGCCCGGTGGCAGAGTTGCCGCGCACGGCAGAAAAAGAATTGATCGATATCATCACGAACGATTCGCCTGGGGAAGGCAACCCGAAAGTAATCACCTCTGGCTACACCCACGCGGAGCGAGTAAAAGAAGCGCTCGGCAACATGTTCATGGACATCGTCTGCTCCCATTGCGGTAGCGACAAAGTAATTCGCGCCGGCGCCTGCGGCGTCTGCACTGAGTGCGGGACGAGCCAGGGGTGTAGCTGACAGCGCGCGAACGCTTTGCTGAAAATCATTTCCGGCGGACAGACTGGGGTTGATCGCGCCGCGCTCGATGCCGCTCTTGACCTTGGTGTCGAATGCGGCGGTTGGTGTCCGGCGGGTCGGCTGGCCGAGGACGGGATGATTCCGGAGCGATATCCGATGATCGAGCTGACCGATGGCGGGTACCCCGAGCGTACGGCACAGAATGTGGCCGATTCAGATGGGACACTGGTTATTTCGAATGGGGAGCCGATTGGCGGGACCCGCGAAACGGTCGAGCGCTGCCTGGAAATGCAAAAGTCATATCTCATTATTGATTGCAAATTAGTAACGATTAATCAGGCAATTGATCTTGCACTCAAGTTCGTTTCTGAGCTGTCATCCCGAGCGAATCCGAGGGACCTCAGAAAGGTTCGGACGCGGCTGACCGCAGAGAAGGCCCATGATCGCCAAGGTGACCTGGGTATGATAATCGTGCTCAACGTGGCCGGGCCGCGATCCACTCAATGGCCGCAAGGGCAGGAGATTGCCCGCCAAATTGTCTCTGCAATTCTGCGCCGCTTCAGTGGACAGAAAGATGCTAATTGAATACAGTTTGTGACTCGCCAAGCGGCGACCCCTGAACATGGCCCAAACGCAAGCAGAAATTCAGCGTCAGAAGGAAATGCAGCAAGCCGAGGAACTGCTCTTTAGCGGCCGGCAGGAACTCGGTTTCGCCAAAGGGCTTTTCCTGGGAAATTTCGTGGCCGATTGGGTGATGCCTTATCCGCGGCTTGATTCGGCGAAGCAAACGGAACTGGAGGCGGCATTGGCCGAGGTGCGGGAAATGCTCGATCGGGAGCTGGACCCGGATTGGATTGATCGCAATGCCGACATTCCCCGGAACCTCATTGATGGCCTCGCCCGCACCGGCATTCTCGGCATGACGGCCCCGCGTGAAGTCGGCGGCCGCGGCTTTTCTCAAATGCAATGTTGTCGGATCCTCGAGGAGATTGGGAGGCGAGACGCTTCGACTTCCGTGTTCGTGAACGCGCATCACTCGATTGGAATTCGCGCGCTGATCTTGTTCGGCAGTCGCGAGCAGCAGGCGCAATGGCTGCCGGCGCTGGTCGCGGGAGAAAAACTCGCGGCTTTTGCTTTGACCGAGCGGGAAGCTGGCTCGGATGCTGCGAATGTCCGAATGACAGCGACGCCGAGCGACAACGGCTCGCATTATCTTTTGAACGGCGAGAAGCGTTACATCACCAACGCAGCGGTCTCGCAAGTCTGGACAGTAATGGCGCGCACGCCGGTTCCAGGCAAGCCCGGCAAAGACGCGATTAGCGCGTTTTTGGTTACGCCGGACATGCCGGGCGTGGAAATGATCGAAGGACGAATGCCGAAACTTGGGATTCGTGGCACCGCGACCGGTCGTTTCCGTCTAAATAACGTCCGCGTGCCGAAGGAAAATATTCTCGGCCCGCTCGGCAAAGGTTTGCGTGTCGCGCTTACCGTGCTGGACTTCGGCCGCACTACTTTCGGTGCCTGTTGCACCGGCGCGGCCAAACATTGCCTGCAGCTTGCGATCGAGCACGCTAATTCGCGACAACAATTCAAGAAAACGCTCGGCAACTTCGACTTGGTGAAGAAGAAAATTGCGCGCATTGCGGCCGATGTTTACGCAATGGAAGCGATGACGAACGTGACGGCTTCGCTCATCGATCGCGGCCTCGAGGATTACATGATCGAGACGGCTATGCTGAAAGTTTTCACGACAGAACGTCTGTGGGAGGCGGTCAACGATGCCTTTCAAATCCACGGTGGCTCTGCCTATTTCGACGATAATCCGCTGGGTCGGATGCTGCGCGACGCGCGAATCAATCAGATCGGCGAAGGGTCGAATGAAGTACTGACCTCGTTCATCGCGCTGGTCGGCATGCGCGGACCGGGCATGGAGTTCAAGGAGATTTACGACACCATGACGTCCTTCTCGATGAATCGTATGGGCAAAGCCTGGAATGCGGGCATGAATCGGCTGGGCGCGACCGTGCGGACGCCGAGCGTTGCTGTCCAAAGTGCCGAATTGCGCGGATTTGCCGCGCAGCTGGGCCGCCTGATCTGGCGGTTCAACGTCGCAGTGAACCGCGCACTGGTGGTTTATCGCGAACCGGTGTTGGACATGCAACTCATTCAGGAACGGATTGCGGGCGCGGCGATGGAACTTTTCGCTTCCACTTGTACGCTTAGCCGCTGGGATTCGGAATTGCAGACGCGTGGGCGCAATGGCGACAGCCGGCCGCTTGATTTCACCGCGCCGGAATATTTCCTGCGAAAGTCAATTCGCCACGCCAGGGAACTGCTGGCAAAATTAAACGACAACGACGATCGGGCGTTGCTCGCAGCGGCGAATGCCGCACTGGAAAAAGAGTAGCGTAGCGGCGCGTCGGCCACTATTTGAGAATGTTAAGATGCTGCAGCATTTCGCGCGGTGAGGGATCGTAAACGCCGTTTTGGACAAAGTAGAGATCGTATTGCCGCAGATCGATTAGGCAAAGAAGAGCGATTATGACCGGAATGAGCAGATAACGCCGGTGGCGCGCAAATTTTGCCAGGCTTACTATCTGCAGCAAGGCGAACCAACAGAGGGGTGCGGCCCAGATCTCGGCATAACGCAGGCTCATCCCATACTTCACATTGGCCATTATTAAGTAGGATCCTAAAAAGAAAGCGGCGAAAAATCGTCCTAACGAGTCCTGAATTCTGAACTGCACCAAGCCTGCGATGGCGAGCAGAGTGGTCAAAGGACTCATCTCGATTAGATCCAAAATGTAGCGAAACCATGGCCCGTCACCATTCTGGACGACATATGCCGTGTCATAAGCTTTACTAATGTTGAGGTCAAAGGTACGAATTAAGATGGATGGCCCGCCAATAACAACGGTTAACAACAACACTCCCATCGCTGGTCCAGCCAGCGTGGCAATAACCGTGCTTCTCGTCAGCTGACCGACTTTTAGCCATCGATGGAACACTAAAATCGCAGCGATGCCGGTGAGAACAAAGGCGGCATTTTCCTTGGTTAAGACCAGTAGGGCAAGACTGCCTCCATAGTACCAAGGAAGAAATCTGTGGTCGGGCTTCTTCAGGTTTTCCCAGAGCAACCAGAGCGTCGCCGTGGCGATAAGGGTGAAGAAACCATCGATGTAGGCGCGTTGCGCGGCCTGGATCTGCATGGGGGCAAAGCTCATCAGGGCAGCGAACCCGAGCGCCCAGGTCTCGCCACGGGCGCGGTAGATCAATAAAACGCTGAGCAAGAGCGTGAAGACACTGCCGAGGCAAGCAACGGCACGCAGAGCGGCAATCGATCCCGTGCCAAAGATCTTGCGCCAGAAATAGCTTGTGGCAATGAAAGTTACACGTGTTGGGGGAATTACGGCTATCGGTGTCTGGGCCTGCTCGCTGACGTATCTCGCTCCCAGCGTGGGATAGTGCAGAATGCCGGCGCTATTTAGATGCGCCACATTCCATGCGTAATAAAGTTCATCTACTCCCATACGACTGATTTTAGCCGTGGGGTAAATCCGCAGGAAGACTCCCGTGGCGATCACCAGCAAGAGAAGAGCGCGTATTGCTACCCGCGAGTTTTGGATACTTATCGCGGTCGTTTCCAATCTTGCGGTCACGGTGAGGATGGAGTTTTGCCCATGTCGAGGGCACGCATCAGATCAAGGGTAACAAGTTCGTAGAGCGGATGCTTAACCTCGAGCCGGATATAGCTATGCAACTCGCTCGTCCCAACCAGGGCAACGGCAGCCACGAGAAAGGCGTTGCGCCAGCGAGGCAGAGCGCGCGCCAGTGTTGGGAGCTGGCAGAGCGCCAGGACCCGCAAGGGAAAATCCCACATGTTGGCATAGCGAAGGTTCATTCCATATTTGATATTGCACATGATCACATAGCTACCGGCGATAAAGGTTAAGAGAAACCATTCGAACTTGTTCTCCTTTCTAAGGGTAAAGAAACAGCCAATCGCCAGGAGCAAGACAATTGGACTAACTAACAAGAGATCAACGAGGTATCGATACCAAGGACCATCTCCAGTTAGAATGGCAGCTGGTAAATGATAGTTTTTTGTTACCGATAACTGATATGTGGCTATCAAATCTGGAACGCTCCCGCTTAGCCAGACAAGGATAACTACGCCGATAGCCGGGCCGATAAAGACTACCCCGACCAGCTGCTGTGTAATTACGCCGTAGTTCAACCAGCGGTTTGAGATTAGAATCGCTAGGACAGCGATCCAAACAAAAGCAGCATTTTCCTTTGTCAGAACAACGGCGGTCAGGCCAAATACCAATAACAGTAGCCACCACCAATTTTTGGGGGCATGCAGACTTTCCCACAGCGCCCACAAAGCGAGCGTCGCCCAAAACGCGAAAAACCCGTCCACGAGTGCGTGCTGGGACATGTGCAGTTGAGTGGGTGCGAACGCCATGAGCGCCGCCACGCCCAGTGCCCAGTTAAAACCCTTGGCCCGCGCGGTGAAAAGAGTCGCTAGCAGCAGAGTCAAAATACTGAAGAAAGCGGCGACGGCGTGCAGCGCAGGGAGAGCTTCCGTTCCAAATAGTGTGTGCCAAACGTAGGCCGCAAAAATGTAGAGAAAGCGCAGCGGCGGGGCGATCGAACCAACCAGCGTCGCCTGGTGTTCGCGATATTGGCTGACCATATCGGGATAAGATCCAAGTCCGCCGGCAATGAGCCCGTCTGTATAAATTTCATAAAGTCGTTCGTCGTAGCCGGCTTTGGCGGCCGCCTTGGGATGAAGCGCTGCCACGGGACGAAGCGCTGTCGCATTTGTGTCAAAGAGCGCGGGTGGCAGGCGCAGAAAGATTCCGACACCAAGGATGCCGGCGAGCACGAGCACTCTTAGCAACGTCAAACGAGCGGATGCGACGCGCGGGTAAGACCGCGGCCGGGCGCTGTTTGCCGCACTGTATGCGGTCGAGAGTTCCACCGCGATTTGAAATCAGCAGTTTTAATGCCGGTGGTGAGCAATGCCAGCTCTACACCAGGCGCGCGATCACCGCAGCCGGAATATTTTCTGCGCAAGTCGATCCGTCACGCCAAGCAGCTACTCCCGAAACTGAACGATAACGACGATCGCGCTTTGCTGGCGGCGGGTGATGCCATTGGGCAAGTCGCATTCGCCCGATGGTCGAAAAGAACTTCCTTCTCCCGCAAGCGCAGCGCGCTTGCTCCCGTATTGGCATAGCATGCGCTCCTTCGGCGCGGCATGATTACCCTACCCGGCTCAGACACAAAGGTGCATGTCGACACCGGACTGGAACTGAGGCGCCCGCACGAGATCTCGACCGGCAAGCGCCGCCGCCTGTTACTCGGCGGTTTGATTTTTTTTATCTTGATCATCCCCTTCACCGCCGCGTTTGACGAGCCCGGTTTGCAAATGGATGAGGGTTCGGTCTTGGTTTATCCCGAGCTGATCAACCATGGAGAGTTGCCCTACCGGGATTTCGAGACGTTTTACGGACCGGCAAATATTTATGTGCTTGCCGCCACCTACTCCGCTTTCGGCACGAATGTAACGGTCGAACGCTGTGTTGGCTTCCTCTACCGGGTTTTAATTCTGGCGCTCGTTTTCGCGTCCATTTCCCGGTGGAACGTTGGGGTGGCCGGTTGCTGCACCCTGCTCGCTGCTTCGTTACTTCTCATGACCAAAATTATCGCCTTCGCGTGGTTCGGAGCCGTCGCGTGCCTGCTTGCAGGGATCTGGTTGATGGCGGGCGCAAGATCCACCAAGCACTACTTCGTGGCAGGCCTGATCATCGCTGGTGCCCTTCTCTATCGGGTTGACCTTGGGCCAGCGGCCCTGATCTCGACGCTGCCGTTCTTATGGCGTGCCCCAGCTCGGCATCAGTTCAGTTTCATCATCGGCACAGCGAGTGGTCTGTTCCCTCTCGCCCTTCTCATGTACTTCGTGGGGCCGCGCGCATTGCTCGACAATCTATTTCTCTACCCTGTGGTTTATACGAGTCCGGCGCGCCACATTCCAATGTTCGTTGTCGAACCGTACCTGCGGACACTGTTCTTTATCCATTTGTTTGCCGCTGCTCTCAATATTATGGCTGGGACCATTTTCGTCCGGAGCAATGCTGGCGACCCGCGTGGTCGGCTACTTCTCTCACTCGCCCTGCTCGGAGCCGCGCTGACAACGCAGGCGGCACAACGGCTCGATCTGTTTCACTTGATATCCGTGGCCTTTCTGACGATCGGGACGTTACCGTTGTCGTTGCTGGTGTTGGCCACCCGTTCTCGAGAATGGCGGCCGCGGCTCGCTTATGTGACGGTCGCGACCATTGTCATTTTCGCGGTCCTTCAAATCGTGTTGCCACCGCTTATGCCATTTATGGCAGACCACTACCTCGCTGTCTTTGGCGGGAACGGCGATGACGGGAATTTGGCGCAACATGAAGGGCGTTACTTTCCTTGCTCGTCCAAAGGAGAAGCGACTCGCATCGCTCGGACGCTGAACTGGCTAGAAAAACAATCCGTTCCAGGGGAACATCTTTTTGTTGGACCGGCCGATCTTCGTCGGAGCAGCTGGTGCGACACGTTCATCTATCATTTGATGCCGAAACTCCAAGCCGGCACCTATTTTTTGGAAATGAATCCACTGTCGGCGAACCGACTCAATTCGCGTCTCGCCGCTGACGTTGGCTCGTCAGACTGGCTGCTATTGGATCGCGCGATCGATTCTTGTAGGGAACAGAACCGCTCTCTTGAATTTCAATCGGACACGCCCAATCAGGTGGTGCGGGAGAACTTCCGGCTCGTGAAGCAGTTTGGTCCTTACCTGATCTTTCATCGTAAGATCTAGCTGATCTCGCCTAGCCTAATAGCTAGGCGTTTTCGGCGCGCACCTTCTCCAACCTAAGAAGAGGCAGATCGAGTTTACCGTGATTACGTTTTAACCAAAGCGCGACCGCGCCGGCTATCAGGACGCTCCATGGCAGGAGCGACCATACGATCCAATGCTGGGAGGATTCATCCATTGCCAGCGCGACCGACCAGGGCAGGCCACCCGAGATGATGTTGTAGAAAGCGAACAGGAAGATCGAGCTGGCGATCGTTAACGCGGTATAAAGCGATGGCGACGCGAGGAGAATAAAGGGCGCAAACCAGACCATGTATTGCGGGCACGCACCCGGCGCCAGAATAAAGAACATCAACCAAGTCCAGGCGAGCGTTTCAACGAATGCGAGGCCACGAGTATGCCGCCGTTGCCATGCGATGATCAGAGCAGCGATTAGAATTATCATTTTGAGAACGGTAATGACCAGCGTCTGGCCCGGCCCGAGATCAAAAAAGGAAACGCGACTGAACTCGGGCATTCCCGTCAGTCGAAGGCAGTAGGTTATTCCCCACATTCCCCAATAGCTTCCGTAGGCGAGCACGTTCTTCGCAAATAACACTGGAAAATTCAGAAGCGGCTCTAACCACAGAATTGTGGTCGCGATCGCCGCAGGAATTAGAAATTCGCGAATCTTGCCCTGCGACAGCCAAAAGAAAACAAAAGCCGGCAGCAAGAGCAGCGGCACAATTTTAATCTGACAACTCAGCGCAAAGAACAGTCCCGCCAGTTTTGGCCGACTTCGAAGGGACATCCACACCGCGCAGACCATTGGCAACACCATGATAGGATCCGTGTTCCCGTGAAACCCCGATACCATCAGCGACACCGGGCTCAGCGCGAAGAGGGCCAAAGCCCAGGTAGGAATTTTGAAATGGGACTTCGAGATTCCGAGCAGAACGAGAACGACGAGAAAATCGGCAATAATGCCGGGTAGACGAAGCAGGAATGGGAAATGGATGCCGAGATCCTGACACCAACGTTGTTCGGTGAGCACAAAGATCCCGCGCAAAAAGTAAGCGGTCAGCGGCGGATGATTGAAGTAGCGGCTGTGCGCGTAGGTCCATTCGAGCCCGTGTTCATTCAAGACCTTGGCGAACCCGTAAAAGAAAACGGCGTCGTTAGTGCCGATGGTGTTATAGGCGGTCGCGAGCTTGAGCGTCATCGCGACGAGCGCGAGCGCGACAATGAATATTGTGCGCAGATCGCGAGTGGGGGTCATGGCTGCGATTCGAGCAGCTTCAATGCCCTCTAAATCACTGCCAACCGTCAACGACGAGCAAAGGCACGTCCTCAAATGGATTAATGGGACCGCGCGCTGGCAGCGAAACATTTTGCCCGCGCTGAGTGTGCTGGCGAACAAAGATGCCGAGTTGCTCCATCCAGGCGTCGCTGTAAGCAATGTTGTCCCACACGCCGTTCGCGGTCGATGCGGGCGGCAAGTTTCGCGGCGCGCGGCCTTCCGGCGGCAATTTGATTCCGCCCACCAACCAAACCCTGTTTCCGGAAGTGAGCGTCTGCCGGATTTTTTCTAAGACATCGTCGATTGGATGTTCAGCCAGCATTTTCTCGCGGAAGAGATCGTAGCGATGAACGCGCAGATCGGAGATCGACGGGAGAGTGATCTGTGGCGTCGAGCCGTGATAGTAACGCTGAAATGAAATGGCGTATTGCCAGGGAGCGAGCACGATCAAGTCCGACGGTTTTGCGTCGGTCGCGATTTTTTGCGCGATGATGTCGATGTTGGTCTGGCGCTGCGTGATTACCGGCCACGCGTTGATCGGCAAGACGACGAGCGCAGCTGCGGCGAAGAGTAATCGGCCGATGCGCAACCGATCTTTGGTCGCGAGAATCGCCGCGAGGCAATCGAGCGCAATCCCGAGCGCGGCAATGAGAGCGATGAAATACCAGGAGCGCGTGAGATAGCTCAGGGTTTGGAGAAACTTGTAATAAGCAATCGGCGCAACGATTGCGCTGATCGCGGCGAAGAGAAGAACGTTCCATTGGGCGGATCTTTCGCGGAAAGTGCGGCAGAGCCGGTAAACCGCGGCGATTATCAACACAATGAACGCAAGCCGCCACAACCACGCGAGCGCCGCGTTCGGATTGCCGAGGGCGAACGCAAGCTGGTTCCAGAGCAGGCGCGCCGAGACTGGGAATTCCACAACTTCGCTCCATGAACTGGAGTAAGCGCCTAGATAGGGAACAAACGAAATGAGGCAGAGCGCGAGAATGCCGAGAAAGGCGACCAGACGTTTAAAATCGTGAAGGAGCAGTGCAACGATCGTTGCCCCAGCAACGAATGCGGCAATGAGGGCGAGATTATGAACCAGACATTGAACAGTGGCGACCGAGACCACGCCAGCGATAATGAGACGCGGCGTCGTTAGTTTCAGCAGCAGCGCTGCGAATGATCCAAAAGCAGCGATGATGAATGCTGCGCCGAGGCCGTAGCCGCGAACGGTGGTGCCCCAAAATAAAACCGTCGCGTTAAGTCCAATCAACGCCAAAGCGAGAAGCGGCGGACCATGACCGGTGAACTTCGCCGTCCACCACATTGCACACAGCAGCGCGAGCGCAGCGAGAATTCCGAAACCCCGCAGGGCGAAATCGCTTCGTCCGAAAAGACTGCTGTACGCGCGAACGAGCAGCGGAAAGGGAACGGGAAATGCCTCGTGCTGAAAATTCTGCGCGATGTCGGAGACTGTCGGCATTTGCGCGAGGTTGACGACGGCGCATTCGTCCCGCCATAAGGCGCCGGCTCGATTTGCGCGGACGCCGAGAAGAAGAAGCGAGGTCGCGGTGAGTAGGAGCGCGAGCGCCCATTCCGCTCGTCTCAAAAGGTCCGGGCGAATCACTCGTGTTCGATCTGCTGTTTCAGGGAATTAAACTCGGGCTGATCCGGTTTTAGCGCGATCGCGGCTTCAATTTCAGCTCGAGCGTTCACCCGGTCGTTTTTGCCAACCAGTGCTTTGGCCAAGAGAAAGTGTGTTTTCGCGCTGCGTGGATCGACATCTTCCGCGCGACGAAACCATTTTTCGGCGGTGTCGAATTCGGAAGCGTCGAGCGCGATAACACCCAAATTATTGATCGCGCCGCGATGCCGTGGATCAAGACGCAAAGTCGTCAGATAAAAGGACGAAGCTGTGGCGGCGTCGTTTTGTGCAAACTTAAGATTGCCGAGAGCAAAGTTGGTCTCGGCATTATCGGGAACATAAGCACGCGCCAGCTCGAGCTTTCGTTCCGCCAGCGACAGATTGCCCGATTCTAGGGCTTGCCAGCCACTATTATAGGCGTCGAGCGCCCAGAGGGAGGGCCCGCGCTGCGGCCAGGAAACAAAGAGGGTCGAAACCATTAACAGCATGGCATAGGAAAGGACGGGACGAAGATTGCCAGTCGCGAAATTGCTAAAAAGGGTGACCAGCCCAAATGCTGCAAAGACAGCCAGTCCGGGGACAATAGGCAGGCGATAACGTTCCGTCGTGAACACTGGCAATAGGGCCAGCATCTGCAGGAAAATCGCGCCGGTGATCCAACGCCCAAGTGGCGCGGCATTCCAGGTCAGAATCATGGCCGGCAGTGCCAGAGCAGCAAACAATCCGAAATAAATCCCTGGGAGCGTCACTCCTTGCTCACGCAGGTTAGTGATGATGCTGAGATCGTCATACTGAAACGCGCTCCAAAAATTGTGGAGCTTGAGACCCAGCAGTCGCAGCCATGCCAGCGGATAGTTTGCAATGTAGTCGTGTGCTTTTGCCGACCAAAATTGTGAAACCTCTCCGCGTTTCAGCGGGTGACCGGCGGCCGATTCCGCGACGTCAATTGAATCCTGTAACATGGCAGCCTGGCCGGCGCGGAGCCCGGGTGGAAAACGCGGGTAGCCGTTCGCATCAGGATTATTTCCGATCCAGAAATTGATGCCGCTGTGGGCAGACAAAAGAACGCGATCCCGCGCAATGAAATAGTTGTGCAACCAACACGGCGATGTCCCGATTGCGACGCCCAGCAAAACTAGCGCACAGCCAACGATGCGGAAGTGCGAACGAGCCGGAACCGACGGTTTGAGTCCAATTGCGCAAAATAACAATGGAATCAAAAACAAAATAGTCGCGATTGCGGTCGCGGTAACACCGGCAAGCAGGCCAAGTAACAGTGCTTCCCACCAGTCTGGGGCAGTCTGACTTTTGATGATGCGCCATAGGATGAACCAGAAGACAAAGATAAGCCAAGCTGTTGGCATCAGGACCGCGGCATAGGTTTGCGCAGGCACGCAAAAGGCCCACGCTGCCGCTGCCATCAAACCGACGATTTGGCCGCGGCGTCCGCCAGATTGGGGAACAAGGGCAACGCTTATCTTATATAGAAGGGTTGCCGTTCCGGCGTCCAGCAGGGACTGCAAAAGTTCCGGGATGTAGGGGTTATAACCGCAAAGTTTATAAAGCCCGGCGAGCAGGTAGGCGTAGCCCGGCAGGCCATAAAAGGCGTGATAATCGGTAAGCTGCCCACCCACAATCTTTTGAGCCCAATCGTCGTAGAAGTGCATGTCTCCGCGTGTCGGCAATAGGAATGCCGAGCCTGCCAGCCGCCCAAGGACAAAGAGCCGAACGAGCAAAACAGCAGCGAACACGTAATGGGCAGGTTGTAGACGCAATCGCGAGAATAGCTTGGGCATAGTCAGGTCACACGATTAGGGGTCGGTCGGCAGGGCTGCCTTACCTTTTAGGTCGACAGCCAGAATCAAGCCTTGGGGGATAGTCCGCTTCAAGAGGTTTTCCGACCGCAATTTTCTAGAAATTCTAAGCCGGCGGGACAATTGGCACTGAGGGTGCTCCTTAAGACGGCCTTCCGGGGCGGGTGCCTCGGAAGCGCAATCAAAAAAACCTATAGAACAGAAAGCAACTTAACGCAATGTTTACTAAACTTAATAGTCGCCGCGGGGCCTTCACCCTCGTGGAAATCATGATCGTTGTCGCGATCATCGCGCTCTTGGCCGCGATCGCGGTGCCCGGGTTCCTCCGCGCCCGTAAGCGTTCCCAAGCCAGCCGAATCCTCAACGATCTACGTATGATCGACGGCGCCGTTGACCAGTACGCGATCGAAACCAACCGCAGCACCGGTTTCGCGGTCGGCACCACCGATTGGACGAATTACTTGAAAAAGAATTCGAGCCTCTACAACACCGGCAGGAGCCTGCTTGGCAGCGCCTACGGTGCTCAGACCGTGGATACCATTCCGCAAGTCCCAGCTTCGGATCTAGCCGTGCTGTCGGATGTCGCCACCACCGGTTTCTGGTCGCCTTACGGCCCGTAGTCGAATCTGACGATTCATTCGCCTGTCATTCCCGCGAGGGAATGGCAGGGAATGAGTTGTGAGAACCAGACGGAGTCCGGCCACTCGCATCTCGCAAAACAGAACAACAAACGCAATCAAAACACATGTTAATGAAATTGAATAAAAAACACGCCGGCTTCACGCTGGTGGAAATCATGATCGTGGTCGCAATAATCGCATTGCTGGCCGCGATAGCCGTTCCTGGGTTCCTGCGCGCACGCAAACGTTCGCAGGCTTCCAAGATCCTTAACGATCTGCGCATGATCGACGCTGCCGTCGACCAATACGCAATTGAAACCAATCGGACCACCGGTTTCACGGTCGGTACTACCGATTGGACCAAGTACGTGAAGAAAGACAGCATTCTTTACAACACGGGGGCCAACCTCTTCGGCACTGCGTACGGTGCACAGACGGTGGACACCATTCCTCAGGTATCTCCCTCTGACTACGCCGTATTGTCAGACGTTGCCAGCACGGGCTTCTGGTCGCCTTACGGTCCCTAAACCGGCTATAGAAGTTCTAGACTTCGGGCGTCCTTCCGTGCGAACGGGAGGACGCTCGTTTGTTTAAGGATGCAGCTTCTCTCTCGCAA
>Ga0066671_10000259_pt1 | contig 16477 bp, 8 predicted proteins | sample GraSoiAngelo_120_FD_62294 | JGI IMG/M metagenome (GOLD analysis project Ga0066671, IMG submission 62294) | Grasslands soil microbial communities from the Angelo Coastal Reserve, California, USA - 14_0919_09_20cm | ecosystem: Environmental > Terrestrial > Soil > Grasslands | place: USA...
ACCGGAAACCTCGATTCGCGTAATGGCGAAGCAGTGATGGAGTTGTTAAGGGAATTGCACGCTGCCGGCGCGACCATTTGCATGGTGACGCACGACCCTCGCTTCGCGCAGAACGCAGATAGGACTGTGCATTTGTTCGACGGCCGCGTCGTGGAGGATAATCGCATTGCGGCATAGCTGGAGGCCTCCGCGATGTGGAACGATATTCGTTTCGGCGCGCGGATGCTGGTTAAGACGCCAGCGTTTACGATCATCGCAGTCCTGGCGCTCGCGTTAGGGATTGGTGCGTCCACCACCACGTTCTCGGTGGTTAACGCACTTCTGCTGAAGCCGTGGCCTTACATTCAGGATCAGAACCGCCTTCTCTACGTCAGCGAATATTTTCCCAAGGTAAGCAGCGAGCACGACAACGGTGTTGCTTACCCGGATTATTTGGATTTCAAAAAGCAGGCGACGACTCTCGAAGGTTTCGGCACGACGACTGCCGCAACCATGATCCTGAGCGACGGCGAAAAACCCGATCGCTATCTGGGCGCTTTTATTACCGCGGACGCCTTTTCGTTTCTCGGCGTGCAGCCAATTCTGGGTCGGATCTTTCGTGCCGACGAAGATCAAAAGGGGGCGACCCCGGTGGCGTTACTCGGCTACGAGGTTTGGAAAAACCACTTCGGCTCTGATGCGAATATTATCGATCGCGTTGTAACAATAAACGGAAAGCGTGTCACCATCGTCGGGGTCATGCCGAAAGGCTGGCGTTTTCCGGAGGCATGCGATTTGTGGATGCCGTTGCAAGTCGAAGAAAAAGAAAACGCGCGTGGCAATTTCAACTTTGCCTGTTTCGCGAAAATGAAACGCGGCGTCTCGATCGAGCAGGCGCGGGCGGAATTGGAAGCGATTGGGACGCGCATCGCTGCTGATAATCCCCAAACCAACAGCGGAGTAAGTGTGCGGGTGAGATTTTTCCGCGAGGAGGCAGTGAGCGATGCGAAAACTTTGACCCTTTTGCTGATGGGAGCGGTGCTTTTTGTCCACCTGATCGCGTGCGCGAACGTCGCTAATTTATTGCTCGCGCGTGGGGCTTCGCGGGCCCGGGAAATTGGGATTCGTCTCGCCCTCGGTGCCGGCCGGCGCGCGATTATCCGACAACTATTGGCCGAAAGTCTGGTGCTCGCGGTCGTGGGCAGCGCGCTCGGTCTAATCCTCGCGGTTTGGGGAATCGATCTCGTCATTCGCGCAGTTCCGGTGGAGATGCCGTACTTTATCCGATTTGATTTCGACTGGCGGGTTTTCAGTTTTTCGCTCGCCCTCGGTCTGGGCTCGGCGGTTTTGTTTGGATTGTTCCCCGCGCTCCAGGCATCGCGTCCGCAATTAGTGGAGGCAATCAAGGAAGGGGGCCGAAGCGGAATTGGTGGCGGCAAAGGTCAGCGCGTTCGCAATGGGCTTGTCGTAGCCGAGGTTGCGCTTGCATTGGTCTTGTTAGTGGGTGCGGGATTAACGCTTCGCAGTTTCCTTAAACTCCAGGCGACCGACATTGGAATAGACCCATCACACACTTTGACTTTTCGGGTTGGGTTGCCGCCTACGCAATTCAAACAGGAAGACGCCGGCCGCTTTTTCACGGCGCTGATACCACAAATAGCCAGCATTCCCGGAGTGGAATCATCGGCCGCGACCACATCGCTGCCAGCATCGGGAAACATTGGAGTGAGCGCGCTGATTCTGGAAGGCGAAGCTGAACCGCGGCAATTGCAGAACGCGCGACTGGCTCACGGTCTTGCCATCACCCCTGGCTATCTCGCTACCTGTCGTATTCCGCTTTTGCGCGGACGCGATTTTACGCTCGCAGATAATAAGGACAGTCAGCGCGTTGTCTTGATTGACGAGCTGGCCGCGCATAAGTGGTTTCCGCATACTGATCCAATTGGCCGCCAGCTAGCTATGCTCGAAAAACTGGGCGAGCCACCGAAGTGGGCGACGATCATTGGGATCGTACGCAACGTCGTTTACGATCGGCTGACGGAACGACGCGAATTCCCATGCGTTTACGCCGCGCAATATCAAAACCCGGAATGGTTCATGTCGGTGATGTTGCGGACGAAAACGGATCCTGCGGCTTTTGCCAACTTCGCCCGCGCAGCGGTGCTAGCGGTGAACAAGGAAATTCCGATCTACAAGGTAAAAACGATGGATCAGGTGATGGTGGAATCTTTTTGGGAACGCAGATTTTTCGGAACGCTTTTCACCGTCTTCGCCGGGCTGGCCCTTTTCCTCGCCGCTATCGGATTGTATGGAGTGATGGCGTATTCTGTTCGCCAGCGCACCCAGGAGATAGGGGTGCGGATGGCATTGGGGGCGCAAGCCGGGGATGTGTTACGACTTGTCACTGGTCATGGCATCCGGTTGGTTGCATCCGGTCTTGCCATCGGGGTTGTCTTTGCGTTTTTCCTAACGAAACTTTTGCAGGGAAATTTGGAAGGCGTTTCCGTGCACGATCCGTTGAGCTTCGGAGTTGTCTCGGCCGTTTTGTTGATTGTGGGATTACTGGCGTGTTATCTGCCGGCGCGTACGGCCACTCAGCTCGATCCGGTGCGAGCGCTGCGTTACGAATGAGAGGAGTGAGATGATAAACGATCTGCGATTTGCCTTTCGACTCCTGCTCAAGAACCGTACCTATACCCTCGTCGCCATCGCGGCGCTCGCTTTTAGCGTTGGCGCAAACACCGCGATTTTTAGCGCCATCAATTCGCTCCTCTTGCGCCCGTTGCCGGTCGAGGAGATCGACCGCTTGGTCTATCCCATTGCATTGCGGGAAGGCTTCGATCCCTTCGGATCATCACTCATCGAGTACGTCGCGTATCGCGATCGGGGCCACTCATTCGTCAGCAGCGGCGCAGCCGCGCAACGCTCGTTCAATCTGACCGGACACGGCGAGCCGGAACGCGTCCGCGGCGCCACGGTGATGGCGACCTACCTCACTACCCTCGGAGTGAAGCCTGCGCTTGGTCGCATCTTCACGGCAGACGAAGATCGGCCGAGTGGTCCAGCTGTCGTCTTGATCAGTTATGAGTTTTGGCAACGACATTTCGGCGGCAAGGCGGGCGTAATTGGCGAAACCCTGAATCTCGAAGGTCGCAACTATAATATCGTGGGAGTACTGCCGCCTGGGTTTGATCTTCCAGGCGCCGCTGAAGTTTGGTTGCCACTTCAGGCTAATATCGACAGCTTGCCTTTAGTAGAACGGGCGGCGTCGAACTACGAAATCGCTGCCCGACTGAAACCGGGCGTCCCTCTGAAGCAGGCGGACACCGAATTGAAAGCGATCGCGCGCCAACTTGAAGGAGAATATCCCGAATTTCGCCGCGGCTGGGGCGTGAAAGTAATTTCCTTGCGTCAGCAACTGCTGGGCGATCTCGAAGGTCGTGTTCACAAGGCGCTGTTCGCATTGATGGGCGGCGTCGGTTTTCTTTTGCTGATTTGTTGCGCGAACATTGCGAATCTTCAGTTGGCCCGTGGGATCGCCCGGGAACGCGAACTGGCACTTCGTCGCGCCCTTGGCGCCAGTCGTGGGCGTCTCGCCAGGCAACTGTTTACCGAGAGCATACTTTTGGCCGTGCTTGGCGGTATTGGCGGATTGCTTCTGGCGTATTGGCTGGTGCCAGCCCTGGCTGCGCTCAATCCCATCCAAGGGATCTCTCTTGCCGCGTTTTTGCGTCATTTCGAGATTGACGGACGTGTTCTGAGTTTCGCTTTGGTTGTTTCCCTTCTCGCCGGCGTGATCTCTGGGTTGCTTCCTGCGCTGAAAGGCGCCGGTGCCGATGAATTGATGCCGCGCATTAAACAAGGTGATCAACGATCGGGAGGAGCAGCCAGCCGCCAATGGTTGAATTCATTGATCGTCGCCGAGATCGCAATTGCGATGACTCTACTCATCTGCGGTGGGTTGATCGTGCAAACCTTTCAGCGGCTCCAGCACGTCGATCTTGGATTTCATCCAAAAAATCTCCTGACTTTGAAAATGACTTTGCCGGAGTCGAAGTATTCCGAATATCAGAAGCGCGTCGCGTTCAACGATCAGGTGCTCGATCGGATAAAGAATTTATCCGGCGTAGTGTCGGCTGGTAGTACGACCAACATCCCGCTTGAGCGAGAGATCGCCTACGATGCACGGTTTGAGATCGAAGGCCGTGTGCCTTCTAATCCGAATGAGGTCCTCATCACTTCGCATCGCATCGTTAGTCCAGACTACCTGAAAACGATAGGTATTACTTTGATGAGCGGTAGATTTATCGACGAAAACGATCGTGCCGGCAGTTTGCCCGTCGTTGTCATCAGCGAGGAACTCGCCCGCCAAGCGTGGCCAGGACAAGATCCGCTCGGCAAACGGCTGAAGCGTGTCCGGGCTGGCCAGACTTTCCCGTGGATGACCGTCGTCGGCGTCGTCAAAAACGTGAAAGAGGATCTCTTCAATTACCGGATCAATCGCCCCGTTTGGTATGTGCCCTATGCCCAGGTCGAAAATCATTTTCCGGTCAACCTTGTCGTCCGGACTAAGAACGATCCGACCTCGCTGACCGCGGCGGCGCGCGAAGCGATCCGCGCAATCGACCCGGATCAACCGGTGTCAAGCGTCATGACGATGAATACAAATCTGAGCGGCGTTCTTGTGACGGAACGTTTCAGCGCCGTTCTGATGGCAGCGCTGGCAGGTTCCGGTCTGTTGCTCGCATCAATTGGGCTCTATGGGGTCATGGCGTATTCCGTCAATCAGCGAACGAGCGAAATTGGGGTGCGCGTGGCGCTTGGGGCACAACCCAGGCACGTTTTTCAGCTCATCATGGGTCATGGCATGAAATTGACCTTGTTGGGCGTGGCGATCGGATTGCTCGCTGCCTGGAGCGCGACACGACTGCTGGTGAGTTTACTTTTCGGGCTCGGTCCGCGCGACGCGACCACCTTTAGCGCGATCACCTTGTTACTGGGAATCGTCGGTTTGCTCGCTTGTTATCTCCCCGCGCGGTCGGCCATGCGCCTCAATCCAGTGGAAGCGCTGCGTTACGAATAGTCTTATGATCCGCGAAATACGATTTGCATTTCGGCGATTGGCGAGAAGCCCCGGTTTTGTTGTGATCGCGGTCGTGACCCTGGCGCTGGCGATCGGGGCGAGCTCGGCCGTGCTCAGTCTGGTGAATGCGTTGCTCATCCGGCCTTTGCCGTACCGGGCGCCGCAACAGCTCGTTTTGCTGTTGCAGCATTTCAAATCGCAGAACCTCGAGCGGATTCCGGTTTCACCGCCAGAGTTCCTCGATTACGAAAGTCGCGCCCAAAACTTCGAGAAGATCGGCGCGTTTGGTTATGTCGACTTCAATCTGGCTAGCGGCGACAAACCGGAGCGCATTGCTGGCGCTCGGGTCACAGCCAACGTTTTTCCTTTACTCGGAGTAACGCCGATCAAAGGAAGGTTTTTTGAACCGGCTGAATGCCAGCTCGGGCGCGACGATGTCATCATCATCAGCGAGCGGCTCTGGCAGAGAAAATTTAACCGCGACCCGCAAATTCTCGGCACCAAACTGCTGCTCGACGGCAAAGGTTTTACCGTGATCGGGATCATGCCGGCGGGATTCGATTTTCCGTTGCAGCTTTTTAATCTTGGCGCTGGTGGCCAGTTCGGCGGCCGCGCCGACATCTGGCAGCCGCTCGCTTTCACTGACAAAGAGATAAACATTCGCTACAACCGTAGTTATTTTATCGTCGGTCGGCTGAAACCGGGCATATTGCTCGCGCACGCACAGGCGGAAATCGAAATGATCAACCGCCAGATGCGCAGCGAGCATAAAGACAATTATTCGGACGGCGATAGCTTCGGTGGCGATGTCTATCCATTGCAGGAATTGGCGGTGGCAGGAATGCGTCCCACACTGCTCATTTTGCTCGGTGCCGTCGCGCTGGTTCTTCTCATCGCTTGCGCCAATCTGACGACGATGCTGCTCGCCCGTGCTGCCGCGCACGAACGCGAGATGGCGATTCGAGTTGCGCTTGGCGCCGGGCCACTACGTGTGCTCAGACAAGTGCTGACCGAAAGCGTGATGCTGGCACTTCTTGGCGGAATCGCTGGCGTATTGCTTGCCGTTTGGGGTGTCGATCTCCTGAAAAGCATCGGCGCGCAAACCGTGCCGCGATTGCGTGAAGTCAACCTCGACCTGCGCGTTCTCATAAGTACCTTCGCGATCTCGGTTGGGACTGGAATCCTTTTCGGCCTTGTCCCCGGCTTGGCCAGCGCGAAACCGGAACTCACGGAATCCTTAAAAGAAGGTGGGCGCGGTTCGACGGCGGGGAAGAGTCGCAACCGCTTGCGCAGTGCGCTGGTTATCGCCGAAGTCGCGCTGGCCCTCGTTCTCCTCACCAGCGCCGGCTTGCTCATGAAAAGTTTCGTCCGTCTCCAGAACGTCAACCCAGGTTTCGATCCCCATCATGTTCTGACGGCGGAGGTGTCGCTCCCGAAGCTGCAATATCCCGACGACAAGGCGATCGTTCGCTTTAGCGATGAAGCGCAACGGCGGATCGCGACGCTTCCCGGAATTCAGGCCGTCGGTGTGACCACGGTCCTGCCTCTCGCCGGGAGCAACGGTGATTCATCCTTTGCCATTGAGGGCCGGACGAATGATCGGAAAGCACCAAGTCCAGACGAAGAGAAGCGCGAAGTGTCGCCCGATTACTTTCGCGCTATCGGGACGCCGCTGATTAAAGGACGCTTCTTTACCCTCGCCGATAATGCGGATGCTCCACTCGTGATCATTGTCAATCAGGCGTTCGCCAAGAAGTTTTGGCCTAACGAAGACGCAGTAGGAAAGCGCATCGTCATGGGCGGAATGTCTTCCGACCCCAAATGGATCACGATCGTGGGCATTGTCGGCGACATCAGACATGCCGGGCTGGACATTGAGCCGAAGCCGGAAATGTACGTTCCGTTCGCGCAGGACCCGTATAAGTCCATGATCTTCGCCGTCCGCGGGGCGGAGGACCCAACTACACTCGCCTCCGCCGTCCGCACTCAAATCCAGTCGATCGACCCAGGGCTTCCTCTGGCAAACATCCGAACCTTCTATGCGGTTATCGCGGAATCTGTCGCGCCGCGGCGGCTGTCGGTCGTCCTGCTCGGAGTGTTTGCGGCGGTCGCTGTGCTTCTGGCGAGCGTTGGAATTTACGGGCTGATGTCGTTTCTGGTTGTGCAGCGTACGCACGAGATCGGCGTGCGCATGGCTTTGGGGGCGCAACGCGCCGACGTCATGCGTCTGGTGATTGGTCGGGCTCTAAAGCTAATCGCGATCGGCACCGCTGTCGGATTAATGATGGCGCTTTTCAGCACGCGGGCGCTGCAAGCTTTGCTTTACCGGGTGAGCGCGATCGATCTGCCGACATTTTTCTTCGTTACGTTTGTCCTCGCTTTGGTCGCTCTGGCCGCCAGTTATTTGCCGGCGCAACGAGCTACCCGCGCCGATCCCATGGTCGCCCTTAGCCACAATCCCTAAGAATGAATTCGAAAATTGTCTTGTTCGTCCTCGGCTTGCTCACCTTGTCGTCCTTGCGTGCAGCAGAAGAAAGCACCGCCGCGAGAGCGTTAAACCAGTTGAAGGCCCTGGCTGGAAACTGGGAAGGCACTTTTGAATGGACTGGAGCTCGCACTGCAAATGGACCAATGAAGGCAACGTATTACACCACCGGCAATGGCTCAGCGGTGGTTGAGAATTTAATTACGGAAAACGCCCCCGTTATGACGAGCGTTTATCATCTCGACGGCGCTGACCTGAGGATGACTCATTTTTGCGGGGCCCAAAACCAGCCCCGCCTGAAGGCAGGACAAATCGATCTCGCGAAAGGCAGCATCGATTTCGATTTTGTCGACATTACAAATCTCCGTGCGCCCGACGCGCCTCACGTCCGCGGTCTGGAGATGCGTCTGATCGATCCAAACCATCTACGGATAACTTTTCTATTTCAGAGCGGTGACAAGGAAAGTCGGGAGAACATCGTTTTGAAGAGAGTTGAAACAAAACCTTCCTAATACTTCACCATCAGTTTCTAACATGATCCGGCTACACAACCTCGAACGCTCTTATCCGCTCGGTCGCGGGCAATTATTTTATGTCTTGCGCGACATCGATCTCGACATCGCTGAGGGCGATTTTGTTTCCATAATGGGCCCCTCGGGCGCGGGCAAATCTACTCTCCTGCACATTCTCGGGATGCATGATCACGGCTGGACGGGCGAATACTTTTTCGATGAAACCGCAGTGCATCACTTGAAAGCAAAGGAGCGCGCCACTTTGCGGAACCAACAGATCGGGTTCGTTTTTCAACAGTATCATCTGCTTGACGATCTAACGGTTTACGAAAACCTCGATATTCCGCTCTCCTATCGCCATTATAGTAAGAGCGAACGCGCCGCTCTGGTGGCAGACGCGCTCGACCGGTTTCAGATCGTCGGTAAGAAAGATTTATATCCGCGCCAGCTTTCCGGTGGCCAGCAGCAACTGGTCGGAGTAGCCCGCGCTATCATTGCTGAGCCGAAAGTTCTGCTCGCCGATGAGCCAACCGGAAACCTGCATTCCAGCCAGGGCGAAGAAATCATGGAGTTATTTCGTAGGCTAAATGAAGAAGGAATGACGATCGTGCAGGTCACGCATTCGGAAAAGAACGCGTCCTACGGAAAACGGATCGTGCAACTGCGCGATGGCTGGATCGTATGACGGCTGATCTCAAATACGCTTTCCGAATGCTGGTAAAAGCGCCGGCATTCGCCAGCATCGCGATTCTAACCCTTGCCTTAGGAATCGGTGCGAATACCGCCATTTTTAGCCTGATTCATGAGCTTTTCCTTCGCGGACTCCCGTTCAAAGACCCTTCGCGCATCATGCACATCTACGGCGAAGCAAAGGAGCGCGACCTGAAGCAACTGCCGTTTTCCGTGCCAAAGTTCTGGCATTACCGCGACGGACAAACGGTTTTCTCGAGTGTAGCCGCTGATTGGGGCAATGGTTACATTTTGACCGGACTCGGCGAGCCCGTTCAGGTATTGGGCGAGAACGTCACCGCAAATTATTTCGATCTGCTGGGCATTCGTCCGATTCTTGGTCGCAACTTTCTTCCACAAGAAGAAATGCACGATGATGTCGCGCTGATTACAGAAAACTTCTGGCGTAAACGACTCAGCTCAGATCCTGGTGTGCTCGGCCGCAGCATCGCCCTCAACGGCGTCGTCACGACGATCGTTGGCGTCTTGCCCAATCTCCCGATTTCGTGGTTTGGCCGCGATACGGAAGTATTCACGGTCAAGCCGTTCGAAAACTCGAACGCGACGAAAGAGCGCATGATGCTTGGCTACAGCTTCATGCGCTGCATCGGACGCCTCAAACCGGACGTCACCATGGAGCAAGCGCAGTCGGCGATGCCTGCCTTGGTGCAGAGCTATCGTACGCAACACCCCGAGACTGCGGACTGCACTTGGACGTCGGTTCTGGTCAGCGCATCTGAAGACGTGACGGGCGACTTGCGACCGGCTTTCGTTACGCTGCTTATCGCAGTCGGTGCTGTCTTGCTGATCGCATGCAGTAACGTCGCAAATTTGCTGCTCGTTCGGTTTAGCGGTCGCCGCCGCGAGATCGCATTGCGCATGGCTTTGGGAGCTGACCGGCGTGATGTCGTTCGACTGTTCCTTCTCGAAAGTACCACCGTGAGCGTTATTGCCGGAATCATTGGGTGGTGCCTTGCGCTCTGGATCGTCGCGCTCGCCCCAAAAATGGCAGGCGACAATGTCCCGCTCGAGAACAGCATCAGCCTGCACTGGCCCGTGCTCGTTTTCACCCTGGCGCTTTCACTGCTGACCGGGCTGGCCATGGGATGTTATCCAGCGTGGCAAAGTTCGCGGGCTGATCTCATTGAGGGATTGAAAGAGAGCATCCGCGCCGTCAGCGCAAGCCGCGGCCAACATCGACTTCGTCGGGGACTCGTTGCCGCCCAGGTTGCTCTCTCCATGGTGTTGCTTGCCACGGCGGCAATGCTCGCTTCGAGTTTCGTTCGCCTGAGTAATCAGGAAACGGGATTTCGTTCGGACCATGTTTGGGCTGCAGGGATCGGTCTGCCGGACGGGCGATATCCCGACGCCGCTTCGCGTGGTCGCTTTGCCCAACGTCTGGTGGATGAAGTGCAGGCGTCTCCCGGCGTTGAGACAACAGCGACTGTGGAAGCTCTTCCGATGAGCGGCAACTATTCGCAGACTCCATATGCGCGCGCCGATGGAAATCCTTTGCCGGTGAATCATCGGCCACTTGGTCTGACGCGAAGTATTTCGCCGGGATACTTCCAAACGCTACGAATTCCGCTCCTCGCCGGCCGCGATTTCACCGAACGCGACGGTACAGATGCACCGCTCGTCGTGATTTTAAGCAACTCGACAGCCAAAAAATTGTTCCCGGGCGAGAATCCGCTTGGCAAGCAGCTGCTTTTCGGCGTGGACCATGGCAATGGCCTGATGGCTGAAGTAATCGGCGTGGTTGGCGATGTTCGATCGCGCGAACTGGCGAAAGCAAACGATGTCGAGTTCTACCGGCCCTCGCCGCAACGAAGTTTTTCATTTTTCAACCTGGTCGTCCGCACCTCGGTGAATCCGGAAACCGCCGCGCCCATGGTTCGCGCTGCACTCGACAAGATCGATAAGGAAATTCCGATTCTTCAACCCAACACGCTCGACACCATCATCACTCAATCACTGGGACAACGGCGGTTAACGATGGGATTGCTTGGCGCGTTTGCGGGAATTGCATTGTTGCTCGCAGTCGTCGGAATTTACGGCGCTGTCACCTACACGGTGGAACAACGCACCGCCGAGATTGGGGTGCGAATGGCACTCGGCGCTCAGGTCAAAGACGTTTTGCGGCTTGTTGTCAGGCAGGGCATGAACCCGGTTTTAATCGGATTGGGTCTCGGTCTGGTTGCAATTTTCGGAACCGGCAGATTTCTCACCGCACAACTTTACCAGATCTCGCCTCATAATCCGATCTTGCTCGCTCTCACCGCCGCCGGGCTGGCAATTGCCGCGCTGCTGGCGTGCTTAGTCCCGGCACGGCGCGCGACATCGATCGATCCAATTCAAGCTTTGCGCGCCGAATGATTCTCTATCACGGCCGAGGTTCGTCTTTCTTTGCGGGTGTTCGCGACAACGGGGCCCCCGCCAGCCTGCTTGCGGTTAAACAACCCAACCAATCCTGATCGATCCCATGGCACGATAAGAACAGCCGCGTCACATGATGAATGATTTGAAATACGCGGTGCGAATGTTGATCAAGTCGCCCGCTTTTAGTCTGGTGGCGATCGTAACGCTTGCGCTCGGGATCGGAGCTAATACCGCGATCTTTTCAGTCGTCGAGGGCACGCTCTTGCGTCCGCTGCCATTTGCAAATGCGAACCGCCTGGTGCGTCTCTATGAGGCGGCTGATGATAACGGCGCGCGCGGCAGCACTCTCAACCTTAGCGAACAAACTTTCCGACAGTGGCGCGAATTTGGTGGTGATATTTTTGAAGGCGTCGCCTCAGCCACCGGAACGAACGTGACCGTCGGCGCAATCGGCAGCAACCCAGCACGCAGCGTTGCCGCCGCGCGCATCAGCGCAAACTTTTTCTCGATTGTCGGATTGCCTCCGGCGCTCGGTCGCGCTTTCACCGCAGAGGAAGACTTCGAGAGCGGGCCGCACGTCGTAATTATAAGCGACGATTTCTGGCGGCAGCAGTTGAACGGACGCGCGGATGTTCTTGGGACCACCATCGCAATCGACGGCAATGTTCACACGATTATCGGGGTCATGCCCAAAATGTTTCGCCATCCCTATCGGGCAAATCTATGGCTGCCGCTCGCGTTACCAGCCAATTCGCCCTCGCAGGCGACCAATCACTACCTTTACGGTGTCGGGCGTTTGCGAAAAGGGTTAACAATCGCGCGAGCCGGGGAAGCGGTTCGTCGCATGTGCGCGGCAATCAATCAGGCGCATCCGGATCCGAACAACGCCCACGCAGCTTATATGCCGCCCCTGCGCGAAAGTTTTGTCATGGATTTGCGTCCGAAAATTCTTGTCATCATAATTGCGGCATTGTGCGTTCTGCTCATCGCGGCCGCGAATTTCGCTGGCTTACTCCTCACCCGTGTAGTCGACCGTGAAGGCGAATTTTCACTGCGTCGCGCGCTGGGTGCGAGTTGGCGACGACTGGTGCGTCAGCAATTAATGCAGGGCCTGGTCCTGGCCCTGCTGGGAACGCTGTGCGGTCTTTTTCTAGCTTCGTGGATCACGCCCGCGTTGGTGGCGATGAGTCCAGAAGGCGCCGATGCCACCGGTAGTGCCATGCGCGAGTTCGATTACGCGGTTCGGCTCGATTGGCCGGTGTTCGGATTTGCCACGGCGGTGATGTTCTTGGTCGGGATCGGCTTTGGTTTTCTCCCAGCCATACACGCATCACGCATCGACCTTCGCGGCGCGATGAATGCCGGTTCACGTAACGCGACGCTTGATCGAAGCACTCGTCGATTACTCGGCTCTTTCGTGATCGTGGAACTGGCCGTGGCTTCGGCGCTGTTAATGGCGAGCCTAACCGCGGCGCAATATTTTCGAAAACTGGTTAACGAGTCGTGGGGCTTTGAGACCGAACATCGCGTCATGTTTAACGCGACCTTTTCAGAACGGCTCTTCCCAAATGCCAGTACACAACAACAGGGAATCGAACGCGTCCTGTCGGAATTACGCTCAATTCCCGGCGTAACCGCGGCTACCGCGAGCGAACCTTCGCCGATGACGGCGCCGCGCAACCTGATCAGTTGCAATCCCGAGGGCGCGCCCCCGCCCGAGCCGCGTGGCTTTCATCTGGCTTATCATCGCATGATACCACCAGGTTACTTCAAAACGGTGGGGCACCCATTACTTCAGGGACGCGACTTCACCGACAGTGACAACGGGGATTCGCTGCAGGTCTGCATTGTGAGCAGAGCCTTTGCTCAACGTTTTTGGCCGGGACAGGACCCGATCGGTAAGCGGGTAAAATGGGGAAGGCTCGATGGCCCGCGACCGTGGTTCACTGTTGTCGGTGTTGTCGGAGACATGAAAGCAATCGCGGATCCGCGCGACGGTGAAGTCGTGGGCATGATCGCGCGCCCGTTAACGCAGGTGCTGGCGATTGCCTCCAATCTGGTGGACGAAGTGACGTTTGTTTTGCAGACCAAGAACAAGGCCGTGACGGAAACGGCTATCCGCGACGTTTTGGCCCGAGCCGATTCCCGGCTCGCTGCCTATCAGATCATTTCTCTGGATCAAGCTTCCGCCGACTCGCGCACGACCGAACGTTTCATTTTGGTGCTGGTATCTCTGTTCGGAATTCTTGGGTTAATCCTCGCCGCTGTCGGTCTATATGGGCTGCTTTCATTGCAAGTGGCGCGACGTGAACGAGAATTTGGAATCCGAAGTGCGCTTGGCGCGACCGCAGCTCAACTGATTCAACTGGTTTCCCGGCAGGGTGCGAGTTTGCTCGGGCTTGGTTTCATGGTTGGTGCATTCGGCACGTGGGGCATCATTCGCCTAGTTCGGAGTCAATGGTCGGGTCTTCCGACGCCCAACATATTGGCATGGTTGTTCGGAGCGATCGTGCTTTGTCTTGCGGCCGGAGTTGCATGCTGGTTACCCGCGCGCCGCGCCGGCCGGGTCGATCCCGTAATCGCGTTGCGAGCGGAATGATCGAAGAGAAATATGATCGCTGATTTCAGATTCGCGTTGCGGATGCTGGCAAAAACACCCGGGTTCGCTATTATCGCCGTTCTCACCCTTGCGCTCGGCATCGGCGCCAATAGCGCCATCTTCAGCGTTATCAATGCCGTCCTGCTCCATCCGCTTCCATTTCCCAAACCAAATCAGCTCGTCGCCGTTTGGTCCAAGGTCGCGAATGACAATTTGGAAAAGCAAACCGAATCGGTCCCCAATTATGTAGATCTTCGCGATCAATCGCAGACTTTGGCCGCGCTCGCCGCTTTCACCCGGTCGGGTGCTGTACTTAACGGAACGGAAGAAGCACGCCAGCTTTACGGTGTCGCTATTACTTCGGACATTTTTTCGGTGCTCGGCGTCGCGCCCGCGCGCGGTCGGGTTTATACCCGCGCAGACGACAACGTGGATACGCGCGTTGTCGTGCTGACCGATTACGCCTGGAAAACGTATTTCAATAGCGACCCCAACATTGTTGGAAAACAGGTCAACTTGTCATGGCGCTCCAACACCGTGCTCGGAGTCATGCCGCCTGGGTTCCAATTTCCGGTTGAGGGCCAGCGCGCGGAATATTTGCAGCCGCTGCATCCGCTCGTGCCGGAGGCGGTCAATAATCGCGACTGGCGTTTTGTTCGGATGGTCGGCCGAATGAAACCGGGTGTAACGATCCAGCAATGCGATGCGGAAATGAATACGATCGCGGCGCGACTCGAGAAACAATATCCACAATCAAATACGGGTCGTTCTAATCGCGCCTACTCGCTGCATGACGACATTGTCGGCGATGTGCGCCCGGCATTGATCACGATTCTCGCCGCCGTTGCCTTTGTATTGCTGATCGCGTGCGCCAATGTCGCCAATCTTTTACTCGCCCGCGCAACCGCGCGGCAACGCGAGATCGCGATCCGGACTGCGCTCGGCGCCAGCCGCGCGCGGATCGTCTGGCAGCTTCTCGGCGAAGGTTTCTTATTGTCGATCTTCGGCGCTGTCGCTGGTCTGCTCATTGCCTGGTGGGGAATCGATCTTCTTCGCGTTTTCGGTCCGCACGATGTTCCGCGCCTTGGCGAAGTCGCCATTAACGCGCCGGTCTTTTCTTTCACGTTCGTCGCCGCAATTTTCAGTACCCTGGTGTTCGCGTTGGTTCCAGCGCTCCAAGTGACGCGACCAAATGTGAACGAGTCGTTGCAAGAAGGAAACCGTGGCGCTGTTGGACCCGGGTCACATCGATTGCGCCGTTTGCTCGTCATCGCACAGGTCGCCTTGTCCCTATTGCTTCTCGCGGGCGCTGGTTTGTTAATCAAGAGCTTCGCCAATCTCAGTTCGACCAAGCCGGGATTCGATCCGCAGCACGCCCTTGTCGCGGAACTCATTTTGCCGAAGGCGAAATACCCCGACTCAGAAAAACATCGACAATTTTTCGATCAGGTTATGCCCAAACTCAGCGCATTGCCCGGAGTGGACGCAGCCGGTGCCGCGTTTCCGATGCCGTTTTCTAACAATGATTGGGGTTCGACATTTTCAATTGCCGGTCAACCGCCGCGACCGCCTGGACAGGAATTGGAAGCTTCACATCTCATCATCACACCGGATTATTTTCGCGCGATGCGAACGCCGTTACTCCGCGGTCGCGTGTTCAATTCCAGAGACACGAAAGATTCGCCGCCGGTCGTGATCGTAAACGAGGTGCTAGCCCAGCGTTGTTTTCCCGGCGGCAACGCGATCGACCAGCGAATTATTTTGACCCATGGAGAAAACAATCAGCCATCGCCTCCGAAGGAAATTGTTGGCGTTGTTGGCAGCTCACGTCACGAATCGCTTGCGATCCAGCCGCTGCCGGAATTTTACATTCCGGCTTCGCAGGATCCGGAGCGTCGGATGGATGTCGTCATTCGCACAGCGGCCGTTGATCCCGCCGGATTGCAGGCGTCCCTACGCAACATTGTGCATGAGTTCGACAAAGATCTATTCGTTCCAAATCTCGAGCCTTTGGAAAAACGCATCGGTGTCACTTTGGCTCAACCGCGATTTAACATGATGCTGCTTGGGACCTTCGCGGCAGTCGCCATGATCCTGGCTGCTATCGGTATTTACGGTGTCATTGCCTACACCGTGGCGCAGCGAACGAAGGAAATTGGCATTCGCATGGCGCTGGGCGCGCAGCGTCATGACATGCTGCAAATGATTCTGCGGCAAAGTTTTGGCGTTGTTGCGATCGGTTTGGTAATCGGCCTGTTCGCAGCGCTGGCCCTTACCCGGTTAATGGCGAGTCTGCTTTACGGCGTGAGCGCGCATGATTTCTCCATTTACGTGCTGGTCTTATTTGTTCTTAGCGCGGCGGCACTGTTTGCGAGCTATCTGCCAGCGCGTCGCGCCATGAATGTCGATCCAACGGTGGCGTTGCGTTATGAATGATCTTCGCTACGCCCTTCGCATGCTGCTAAAGTCGCCGGGCTTTAGCCTAATCGCGATTGCCACGCTTGCTCTCGGCGTCGGGCTGAACACGGCAATCTTCAGCTTGATTAATGATCTTTTTCTGCGCGGTTTGCCATTCAAAGAGCCAGCCCGTGTCGTTCGCATGTATTCCAACGCCAGGGAGCGAAATCTTCTCGAACTCGCGATTTCGGCGCCGCGTTTTCAACATTACCGGGAGAGCCAGACGATTTTTGACGGATTCGGCGCGGAAAATC
>Ga0066671_10000260_pt1 | contig 16464 bp, 12 predicted proteins | sample GraSoiAngelo_120_FD_62294 | JGI IMG/M metagenome (GOLD analysis project Ga0066671, IMG submission 62294) | Grasslands soil microbial communities from the Angelo Coastal Reserve, California, USA - 14_0919_09_20cm | ecosystem: Environmental > Terrestrial > Soil > Grasslands | place: USA...
CGTGGATGCGCTATGCCCTGCTCCGCCGAAGGCTGATGGCGGAGGGCGCCCTGTTCCTCACAGTCTCGGAGTCGATCCGCACCCGCGCCATCGCCGCCGGCTTTCCCGAGGCGCGGACCATCACGCACTATCCCGGGATCGACCTCGCCCGCTTCTCATCTGGAAAGCCGGAGCCCGGCCTGATCGTCCACGTCGGCCGCCTGGTCGAGAAGAAGGGCACGGCGATGCTTCTCCGCGCCCTCGCTATGTTGCCCGAGGCGAAGCTGGCGATCGTCGGCGAGGGGCCGCTTCGCCGCAAGCTGGAGCGGCTGGCCGGGGAACTCGGCATTGCCCAGCGCGTCCAATTCCTCGGCGCCCTGCCGCATGTGGAGACCGCGGACTGGGTCGCCAGAGCCTGGCTCCTCGCCGTCCCCAGCGTCACCCGGATCGACGGAGACTCCGAAGGCCTGCCAACCGTCATCCTCGAAGCGGCGGCAATGGCGGTTCCGACCGTGGGCACCCGTCACGGCGGCATCGGCGAAGCTGTGGAGGAAGGAGAAAGCGGCTTCCTCGTCCCCGAACGCGATCCCGACGCACTCGCCCGGCGCATTGGCGAAGTCCTGGCCTCGCCGGACCTGCGCCGCCGGCTCGGCGAGGGCGCGCTTCGGATCGCCCGGCAGCGTTTCGACGGCGCCCGCCAGACGGAGCGGCTGGAAGCCTTCTACGATAGCCTCATCGCGAGGCGGTGAAGACATGGGCGGCGCCCCGGACCCTATGGCCCCGCCGCTTCGCTGTCCGATCGGCGCGCATGACGGTCTCGGGGCTGGACCGGCTCCGCTCCTGACCTCCTACCTGTTCCGTCGCCCCTCGATCAGGCCGTCGACCAGTGCCGGGTCGGCCAGAGTCGACGTGTCGCCGAGACTTGCGAAGTCGTTCTCCGCGATCTTGCGCAGGATCCGCCGCATGATCTTGCCGCTGCGCGTCTTGGGCAGCCCCGGTGTGAAGTGGATAAGGTCCGGCGTGGCGATGGGGCTGATTTCGGCTCGGACGTGGCCGCGCAGCTCCTTCTCCAGCGCTTCGCTGCCCTCTTCGCCTTCCATCAGGGTGACGTAGCAATAGATGCCGGTGCCCTTGATGTCGTGCGGGTAGCCGACGACCGCGGCTTCGGCGACGAGCGGGTGGGAGACGAGGGCACTTTCGATTTCGGCGGTGCCGAGGCGGTGGCCGGAGATGTTGAGGACGTCGTCGACGCGGCCGGTGATCCAGTAATAATCGTCCTCGTCGCGGCGGCAGCCGTCGCCGGTGAAGTAGCGGCCCTTGTAGGTCGAGAAATAGGTCTGCACGAAGCGGTCGTGGTCGCCGTAGACGGTGCGCATCTGGCCGGGCCAGCTTCGCGCGATGCAGAGGTTGCCGGAGGCGGGGCCCTCGAGCAGCTCGCCCTCGGCGCCGACCAGCTGCGGCTCGACTCCGAAGAAGGGACGGCCGGCGCTGCCCGGCTTCATGTCGTGGGCGCCGGGCAGCGTGGTGATCATGATCCCGCCGGTCTCGGTCTGCCACCAGGTGTCGACGATCGGCGAGCGGTGTTCGCCCACCGTCTCGTCATACCAGCGCCAGGCCTCGGGGTTGATCGGCTCGCCGACCGTGCCGAGCAAGCGGATCGAGGAGCGGTCGTGGCTTTTCACCGGCGCGTCACCCTCGCGCATCAGGGCGCGGATGGCGGTCGGGGCGGTGTAGAAGATGTCGACCCGGTGGCGCTCCACCACCTCCCAGAAACGGGAGAAATCGGGGTAATTGGGGACGCCCTCGAAGATCAGGCTCGTGGCGCCGTTGGCGAGCGGGCCGTAGACGACATAGCTATGGCCGGTCACCCAGCCGACGTCGGCGGTGCACCAGAAGATTTCGCCGGGCTTGTAATCGAACACATAATGGAAGGTGGCGGCGGTCCACACCGCATAGCCGCCGGTGGTGTGGAGGACGCCCTTGGGCTTGCCCGTGGAGCCCGAGGTGTAGAGGATGAACAGCGGGTCCTCGGCGCCCATCGGCTCGCACGGGCACTGGTCGGGGACCAGAGCCGACATTTCGTGGAGCCAATGGTCGCGGCCGTCCACCCAGCCGATGTCGTCGCCGAGATGGCGGACGACGAGGACGGCGTCGACCTCAGATCCCTTGGCGAGGGCCGCGTCGACATTGGCCTTCAGCGGCACCAGCTTGCCGCCGCGCCGGCCGCCGTCGGCGGTGATGACGAAGCGGCTCGCGCAATCGTCGATCCGGCCGTGAAGCGCCTCGGGCGAGAAGCCGCCGAAGACGACGGAATGCACCGCGCCGATCCGGGCGCAGGCGAGCATCGCCACCGCGGCCTCGGGGATCATCGGCATGTAGATGGTGACGCGGTCGCCCTTGCCGGCGCCCAATGCCTTCAGGCAGTTCGCCATCCGCACCACCTCGCGATAGAGCGCGCCGTAGCTGAGGCTCCGGCCGGTGCCGGGCTCGTCGCCTTCGAACAGCAGGGCGGTGCGGTCGGCATTGTCGGCGAGGTGCCGGTCGACGCAATTGTGGCAGAGGTTGAGGACGCCGTCCTCATACCATTTGATCTCGACCGGATCGAACGACCAATTGCCGGCGACGGTCGGCGCCTTCACCCAGTCGATCCGCTGCGCCTGTTCGATCCAGAAACCGTCCGGATCGGCGAGCGAGCGGCGGTACATCGCCTCATATTGCTCAGCTGTGCAGTGGGTGCCTGAAAGGGCCGATGCCGGCGGGGCGATTCGGTCGCTCATCGAAATCCTCTTCCTTGTTCTTTGCCTTTTCCTAGCTCCGCGGGGCGGCCGAAACCAGACGGCGTAAGCGAGTTGGCGCGTTCAGCAGAAGCCCGTCATCCTGAACTTGTTTCAGGATCCAGGGCCGGGCGAGGCTCGGTTGCTCGCGGCTGCCCGCCGGCGCTGGCGCAGCTCCACCCTGGACCCTGAAACGAGTTCAGGGTGACGGCCTGTGGGGGTGGGTTCGCCGCGCTCTAATTACCACCCGCACATGATCTGGATCAGCTTCTTCTTCCGGAACTTCCGCCTGTTTCCTGGCATTTAAGCCCGGTCATGCCGCCTCCGAACCAACTTGCGACTTCAGGCGCTCCGGCGGCAGCGGAAACTTCCGGATTCCAGGGGGATAAGAAGATGTTCTTCGGCGCCAGGAGCGATCCGGCGACGCGCCAGCTGACCGCGACGATGAGCGTCGTGGAGCTCGGCGTCTATCGCGGCCCGCATTATTACAGCCATACGCCGATGGTCCGGGTACAGCTCGATCTCGGCAAGCTGGAGGAATGGCCGACCAACCTCATCAGCGGCTTCACCGATGCGCTTCTCGAGAAGCTGCCCGGAGTTGGCCGCCACGGCTGTTCGCTTAAGGTGCGCGGCGGGTTCGAGAAGAGGCTGCGCGAGGGGACGTGGATCGGCCATGTCGCCGAGCATGTCGCGCTGGAATTGCAGACGCTGGCCGGCTCGCGGGCGACGCGGGGCAAGACTCGGTCGGTGAAGGGCAGGCCGGGCGTCTACAACGTCATGTTCGCCTATAATGAGGAACGGGTCGGCCTCGCCGCCGGGCGGATTGCGCTCGAGCTGGTCAATTCGCTTCTGCCGCCGGAGCTGCAGGGGATCGAGGGTCTCGACAAGGTCTATGCGCTGGAGGGCGAGTTCGACCTCGACCGGCGGCTCGCGGACCTGAGGCGGATCGTAAGGCGAACGGCGCTTGGGCCGACGACCAAGGCTTTGGTCGACGAGGCCGCGCGGCGCGACATCCCGGTGATGCGGCTCGACGAGAAGAGCCTGATCCAGCTCGGCCACGGCCGCTACCAGCAGAAGCTCCGCGCCTCGATCACCGGGCGCACCTCGCTGATCGGCACCGACACCGCGGGCGACAAGAATTTCACCAAGAAGTTGCTCGACGAATCCGGCGTTCCGGTGCCGCGCGGGGTGGTGGTTCGGAGCGAGGAGGAAGCGGTGCGCTCGGCGCGGCGGCTCCGCTATCCTTTGGTGACCAAGCCGCTGGATGGCAATCACGGCCGCGGCGTGACGATCGAGATCATGAACGAGGACCAGCTCCGCTTCGGCTTCCGCGAGGCGCTGGCCCAGGCGAAGGGCCGCGATGTCATCATCGAGCAATTCTTCGCCGGCAACGACCACCGGATTCTGGTCGTCGACGGGAAGATGGTGGCGGTCGCCGAGCGCATTCCGGCGCGGGTGGTCGGCGACGGGGTCAGCACCATCCGCCAGCTCGTCGAAGCGGTGAACCGCGACCCGCGGCGTGGCGACGGGCATGAGAATGTGATGACCCGGATCAGGATCGACGCCCTGGTCGAGGAATATATCGCCCGCTCGGGCTTCACGCCGGACAGTATTCCCGAGGTCGACCAGATCGTCCCCTTGCGCGCCACCGCCAACCTCTCGACCGGCGGGACGGCGATCGACCGGACCAACGAAATCCACCCCGACAATGCCGACATCGCGCGGCGGGCGGCCCTGATCGTCGGGCTCGACGTCTGCGGCGTCGACTTCGTCTGCCCGGACATTTCGCAGTCGGTGCGCGAGACGGGCGGCGGGGTGATCGAGGTCAATGCGGCCCCGGGTCTGCGCATGCACATCGACCCGTCCGAAGGGGCGCCGCGCGACGTCGCCAAGCCGATCATCGAGATGCTCTTCCCGCGCGGACGATCGAGCCGGGTGCCGATCCTCGCCATCACCGGCACCAACGGCAAGTCGACGGTCGCCCGGATGACCAAGCATATCATCCGCTACACCGGCTGCACCGTCGGGCTGACCTCGACCAGCGGCGTCTACGTCAACGACATCCTCGTCTTCGAAGGCGACGCCACCGGCCCCAGGAGTGCGCGGATGATCCTTCGCGATCCCACGGTCGAGGTCGCCGTGCTCGAGACTGCGCGGGGCGGGCTGCTGCGCGAAGGCCTCGCGTTCGACGAGGCGGATATCGGAGCGTTGCTCAACGTCACTCCGGATCATCTCGGGCTCAAGGGCATCGAAACTCTGGACGACCTCGCCAACTTGAAATCCCTCGTCATCGAGCGCGTGCGGCGGCGCGGGACCTGCGTGATGAACGCGGACGATCCGATGGTCGTCAAGATGGCGCCCCGCGCGTCTGGGCGGATCATCTGGTTCTCGCTGTGTGGCGGGGCGGAAATGTCGCCGATGGTCCGCCAGCATCTCGACGAAGGCGGCATGGCGGTGTGCCGCGAGCGGGGACCGGACGGCGGCAACATCGTCCTCTACGACGACGGCCGGCGCGAGTTCATCATGAAGGCCGGCGACATCCCGGCGACCCTCCACGGAATGGCCGAGTTCAACGTCGCCAACGCCCTCGCCGCGACCGCGATGGCGATCGCCCATGATGTGCCGATCCTCACCATCCGCTCGGCGCTGACCCAGTTCCGATCGACCTTCGAGCAGAATCCGGGGCGCCTCAACGTCCACGACGCCCACGGCTTCCGCGTGATCCTCGATTACGCCCACAATGCCGCGGGCCTCGAGGCGCTCGGCAAGGTCGTCCGCGGCCTCAGCCACCGTTACAAGCGCACCATGTGCGTCATCTCGATCCCCGGCGACCGGCGCGACGAGGACATTATCGAGATGGGGCGCCTCTCGGGCTCGATCTTCGACGAGCTCTTCTTCCGCGAGGATCCGGGCACCCGCGGCCGTCCGCGCGGCGAGGTGATGCGGCTCCTGTCCGAGGGCGCGAAGCTCGCCGGGCGGAGCGACGAGTCGATCCACCTCATCGCCGGCGAGAAGCCCGCCACCGCCGCGGCCCTCGCCGCAGGCCGGGCGGGCGACCTCATCGTCATCACGCCCACGGACGTCAACGGCGCCTGGGCGCAGGTCAACGAGTTCAAGCCGGCCGCAGTGCGCACCGGCACCCGCGCCCCCCTCGTACCCGCGGAGTAATTCGAGAATGATCGCTGGAAGCCGGCGCCGCTGGGCCCTCATCGTCCATGGCGGTGCCAAGCCGATGGAGCCCGGGGAGGAGCAGCCCAACCGCGAGGGCATCCTCGCCGCACTCGCTGCAGGGCGGGCGGTGCTGGAGAAAGGCGGGACCGCCATCGACGCCTGCGAGGCCGCGATCCGGACTCTGGAGGACCTGCCCATCTTCAACGCCGGCACCGGCTCGGCGCTCAACGCCGCGGGCGGGATCGAGATGTGCGCGGGCCTCATGGACGGCCGCGACCGCCAGGTCGGCTCGGTCGCCGCCATCCGCAACGTCGCCCACCCGGTCTCGGTCGCTAAGCGCCTGCTGCCCGAGAAGGAGATCGTCCTCGTCGGCGACGGCGCGGCCCTCTTCGCCCGCGAGCACGGCTTCGAATATGTCCCCGATGCGGCGCTCCGCACCGAGAAGATGGTGCTCGAGCATGAACATGACACGGTCGGCGCCGTCGCCCTCGACCAGAGCGGCAATTTCGCCGCCGGGACCTCGACCGGCGGCCTCTCCGGCTCGCGCGTCGGCCGGATCGGCGACAGCCCGCTCCCCGGCTCCGGCCTCTACGCCGACAATGAAGTGGGCGCCGTCTCCTTCTCAGGCGACGGGGAGAGCATCGCCCGCCTCGTCCTCGCTTCCCAGGTGATGGCCACCATCGCCAAAGATGGCCCGGAGGAATCGATCCGCAAGGCCGTCCGCCAGCTCCCCCCTCTGGGCGGAGACGGCGGCGGCATCGCCATCGACCGGCGCGGCAATATCGGCTGGCACCACAACAGCCCCGCCTTCGTCGTCGCCTTCGCCTCGTCGGACGCGCCCGAACCCAAAGCCTATCTCAGCAAGGAAGAAGAACGACGTGTCTGACCAGGAGCGCCGCCGCCGCGGCTGCCTCATCATCATCGGCGGCCATGAGGACCGCGACCCCGACGGCCGCCGAACCATCCTCCGCGAAGTCGCCCGCCACGTCCGCGGCGGCAAGCTCGTCCTCGCCACCGTCGCCAGCCATCAGCCCGAAGGCTATTTCGAGGACTATCAGCGCGCCTTCGCCGATCTGGACGTGGGCGAACTGGTCGAGCTCTATGTCGAGGACCGCGCCAAGGCCGGCGACCGCGAGAAGCTCTCCGTCCTCGACGACGCCGCCGGCATCTTCTTCTCCGGCGGCGACCAATTGCGCATCACCAGCCAGATCGGCGACACCGGCGTCGAAGCCAAAGTCCGCGCCCTCTACGATCGCGGCGGGCTGATCGCGGGCACGTCCGCCGGCGCCTCGGTGATGAGCGAGACGATGCTGGTCAAGGGCTCGAGCAGCGAGACCCACCGCATCGGCGACCTCCACATGGCGCCCGGCATGGGCCTGGTGCGCGACGTCATCATCGACCAGCATTTCGCCGAGCGCGGCCGCTTCGGCCGGCTGATCGGCGCAGTCGCCCACAATCCGCGCGTGCTCGGCCTCGGCATCGACGAGGACACCGCCGCGATGGTCGAAGGCGACACGTTCAGGGTGATCGGAAGCGGCGCCGTCTATGTCGTCGACGGCACCGACGTCACCTATTGCAACGTCGCCGAAGCCCGTGCGGAATGCGCTCTGTCGATGCACGACGTCCGCGTCCACGTCCTCTCCAGCGGCGACGAATTCGACCTCAAGCAGCGCCGCCCGATCACCAAGGACTGACCCCTTCATGTGGCGCCGCCGCACCCTCGAACTCGGCGGCGGCCGCACCCTCCATGTCGCGCAGGCAGGGGAGGGGCCGGACCTGCTCCTGATCCACGGCGCGCTGGCGACGATGCACGACTGGATCGAAGGTCCCGCTCCGTCCCTCGCGCAAACCCACCGCGTCACCATCGTCGACCGCCCCGGCCACGGCGGCAGCGGCCGCCCGCGCTTCGAGGCGACGCCGCGCGACCAGGCGCTCCACATCGCCGCGGCCCTCGACGCGCTCGGCATCGCGAGCACCCAAGTCCTAGGCCACAGCTTCGGCGGCTTCGTCGCCTTGGCCCTGGCCGAGCAGCGCCCGGACCTCGTCTCCGGCCTCGCCCTCCTCGCCCCGCTCGCCTTCCCCGAGCTGCGCGCGGTCGAGCACAGCGTCCTCGGTCCCCGCGCAATGCCGCTCCTCGGCCCGCTCCTCTCCGCCGCCGGCGAAGCCACACGCTTCGACCGCGCCTTCCTCGCCCTCGTCCAGCGCCTGATGTTCGCCCCCGCGCCGGTCCCCGAGCCTTGGCTACAAGCCTACCCTTTCGACCAAATCCTAACCCCCGCCGCCATGGCCGCCGAAGGCGAAGACGCCGCCGCCATCCTCCCTTTCTCCCCCGCCGCCACCCTCGACTTCGCAACCATCCAGACCCCCACCCAAATCCTCCAGGGCACGTCCGACCTCATCGTCGACCGCAACCGCCACGCCCGCCCCCTCGCCGCCGCCCTCCCTCACGCCGAGCTCCACGAGATCGAAGCCGCCGGCCACATGCTCCACCACAGCCACGCCGAGGCGGTGCTCGCGGCAGTGGAACGAACCGCGAATCACGGGCGTTCCCCAGCCGAAACAGTGTGAAGGAGTCCCGCCATGACCCAGCGCGAACTGATCGAGCCCCACAAAGGCGACAAACGCTACATCCGCCGCGACGAGCAAGGCCGCATCAAGGAAAGCGACGACGTCTCCCGCTCGCTGAGCCAGGACGTCCGCCGGCATTCGGAGACGAAGAAGCCCAAAAATCAGGGCGATAAGGGCGACTGATCGGTCCGTATCGGACCCGATTTACCGCGCCGCCGGCTTGCCAGCGCGGGCGGCGCGGCCTCTACTCTCCCCTTCGCGACTCGGCCGCCGGGCGGAAGTTCGCCGATCCGTCCAATGAAACTGCCGGGCCGCCTTCCGCGAAAGGGAGAAGGCGATGACGACCGGTACCTCGGGCAACGACATCCTCCAGAACGACCGCGCCACCGAGGACGACCTTGTCGAAGGTCTCGGCGGAGACGACGTCATCACGATCGTCGAGCCTTACGACGTCTTCTTTTTCGATCCGGGAACGGTCACCGTCGATGGCGGCGATGGGTCCGATACATTGCGGCTGAACGGCACTCTCGGAGGCCCCTTCGGGTCCGTGCCGTGGTCGTTCGAGGCGGGGCAGCCGCCGGCGGTCCCGCTGCTGACCATTCATCAATATGCCTTCGCCGAAACGTACCAGCCCTTCAGCTATTACGTTTTTTACGACGGCATCGAACGGATCGAATTCACCGGTCCCCAGACGCTGGACGAGCCGGTCTGGTTTCTCGGCAACACCGCAGACATCCTCACCTTCACCCGGAGCCCGCAAGGGAGCGAGGCGTGGGTCTTCACCGAAGGCGGCGACGACATCGTGCGCAGCATTGGCGTAGACGCGAGATATGTCGACCTCGGAGACGGCAACGACATCGCCGACTTCTCCGGCAACACGCAATATACGGAAATCGAGGGCGGCAACGGCAACGACCGGATCAGCGGCGGTCTCGGGACCGATTATCTGAGCGGCGGTGCCGGCGACGACATCATCATCGACGGCGGCGGGTACGACGTCTGGTACCGGCACGACTCCCTCTACGGCGGCACCGGCAACGACATCTTCGTCGTCAGCGACCCCAGCGCCACGATCGAGGAGCAGCCGGACGAAGGGCTCGACACCGTCCACGCCTCGAGCAGCTACACGCTGCCGGACAATGTCGAATATCTCGTCCTCACCGGAAGCGCCGCGATCGACGGGACCGGCAACGCCCTCGCCAACACGATCACCGGCAACAGCGCCGCCAACCGATTGGACGGCGGCGGCGGGGTCGACTTCCTCCTCGGCGGGGCCGGCGACGACGTCTATGTCGTCGATCAGGCCGGCGATCGGGCCAAGGAGCTTCGCGCCGACGGCGGCAAGGATCTGGTCCTCGCCTCGGTCTCCTTCATCCTCGAAGCCCATGTCGACAATCTGACGCTGACCGGAAGCGCCGCGATCGACGGCGGCGGCAATTCGGATTCGAACGAGATCATCGGCAATAGCGCCGCCAACCGGATCGACGGGGCCGGCGGTGCCGACGCGATGCGCGGCATGGGCGGCGACGACACCTATATCGTCGACAACGCGCGCGACTGGGTCGTCGAGGCGGCCGGCGCCGGCATCGACACCGTCCGTTCCTCCGTCTCGTGGACCCTCAAGGACAATATCGAGAATCTGGTCCTGACCGGCACGGGCGACATCTTCGGCACCGGCAACGCGCTGGCCAATGTCCTCACCGGCAATGCCGGCGCCAACACCCTTTCCGGTGCGGGCGGAGCGGACACCATGGCCGGCGGCCGCGGCAACGACATCTATGTCGTCGACGATGCGGGCGACACGGTCGTCGAGGCCTTCAATGAGGGCACCGACCTCGTCACCTCCTCCGTCTCCTGGACGCTCGGCGCCAATGTCGAATCGCTGGCCCTCACCGGGACCGCCAATGTGGACGGCACCGGCAATGCGCTCGCCAACCAGATTTACGGCAATTCCGGCGCCAACCGGCTCGACGGCGGGGCTGGGATCGACTTCCTCTCGGGCGGCGACGGCGACGACGTCTACATCGTCTCGGACGTGGGCGACCGGGCGGTGGAGCTTCGGGCGACCGGCGGCCACGACCGGGTCGAGAGCGCGGTGAGCTTCGTCCTTGCCGCCAATGTGGAGGATCTGCTTCTGACCGGTGCCGGCGCAATCTCCGGCACGGGCAACGCGCTCGCCAACCACATCGCCGGCAACGCCGCCGCCAATGCCATCGAAGGCGGCCTCGGCGCCGACACGCTCACCGGCGGCGGCGGCAACGACCGCTTCGTCTATCGCGACGCCGCCCACTCCACCGCAGCCAATCGAGACAGCATCACCGACTTCAACGCAGGCGACCGGATCGACCTCTCCGGGATCGACGCCGGGCCGTCGGTGTCGGGCAACCAGCCCTTCACCTGGATCGCCGCCGCCGCCTTCTCCGGCCACGCCGGCGAGCTGAGGGCCACGGTCCAGGGCGCCAACCGATTGGTCGAAGGAGATGTTGACGGCGACGGTAACGCCGACCTCACGATCCTGGTCACGGTAACGGACGGCCACGCCCTGACCGCGGCCGACTTCGTTCTTTAGAGGCGACAGGGCAGGGGGAGGTTAGGCAATTAAAGCGGGTGCCTACCGCCGCTTCGCGCTCCCCACGTGCCGCTCAAGCACTTCGCCGATGCGCGTCTGCCAGCCGGCGCCGCCGGCCCGGAAATGCTCGATCACCGCCCGGGGAAGGCGCAGCGTCACCTGTTGCTTGGGTTGATCTCCCACCGGCGGCCGCCCGCGCCGGGTCAGCGTCCCCGCCGCCTCCCGCACCACCTTGCCGCTGGTCGACAGCTCTGCCCGCCCGAACGCCTCCTCCGGCCATTCGGGCGCGTCATCCGGATCGGTCCAGCTCGGCTTCGAAGCGTCGTCGTTCGCGGTCATTCGCTTTCCTCATCGAAATCACGTGCCGCGCCTTCCCGCGCGGCGTCCACACCACCATCACCAGCCGCCCGTCGAGCAACCCCAGCGACTGGAAACGCGTCTCGCCATAATCGCGCCGGTCGTCCTCGATGGTGAGCACCGTTCCGGCAAAAACCCGCACCGAATTCTCGAAATCCAGACCCCGGTGCGCAAGGGTCAGGGCACGCTTCTCAGCGTCGTAGGTAATCTCCATCGGAGAGTCCTTGTTGCGAACATGAAATCGCTCATGGCTTAAACTCCAATGGCGGCAGGGGCGTTATGTAGTTACGTAAAGACGGATCGTCAATGTGCGGCTCCTTCCGAGGCGCGATGGCCGCTAGCCAATCCGATGCCCAGTTCCGCGTGTGATCGCAGCCGCCAATTCACGGCGGTGCGATTGCGCGGCTCAGGCCGCCCGCCTCAATCGATAATGCCCGTCCTCGGCGGAGACATAGCCGAGGCGAACGAGCGCTTCGAGCGTGGCCTCGATCCGCGGTGAGACTCTCCTGCCTTGCCTGTAGCCGGCCGCAATCTCGTCGGCGCTGAGGGTTGCCCCGACACGGAGGTCTGCGAGGACGGCGGCGGTCTGGCCGATCGCGTCGCGGGGGAAGCTGGGCTTGGCGGAGGCGGCTTCGGGCAGCAACGCCTCGAACTGCTCCGCCTCGGGCTTCTTCTGGATCGTCGCGACACCCGCTTTCTTCTGCTGATATTCGGGCCGCAGCCAGCGGACGATGCCCCGCTTCTCCTCGGCCGCGCGCTCGGCATTGAGCGCGACCAGGCGGGCGACGATCTCCTCGTCGGAAAGATCGGCCGGCCAGCCATAGGCTTCGGCAACTGCTGCATCGAGGCGGTCGTGGAGCTCGGCGATGATATCCACCCGCCCGCGGCGCCTTTGATCTTCGTCGTTTTCGGTGAAGGCTTCGCCTCCCACCAGCTTCTCGCGCAAGTTATAGAGTCCTGTCAGGGTAAGATCCGTATGCTCGACGAGGACCTCCTTGCGGGTTGTATCGAGCTCTTCTGCGATCTCTCCAACACGGGTGAGCAGATTTGAATTGGCGTGGGGAAACGGAAACGGGTCAAGGGTACGAGACTTGGAGTAGCGAGGATCGTTGCCGTAGCCCAGCCAGCCCCCTGCCTGAGTTGCCCATGCTACATTGCCGCGCCAGGACAGGACACCCAGCACCCACGCAGCGTCACTGGCGACGCAGACCAGCATGTTGTCTGGAAGAATGGTGGCGTCCAAAAATTGAAACACTCGATGCTTCGCCGTTTCGACAGTCGCTATATAACGAGAAAGGCCACCAAGTGCGGGGCGAAGCTCCGACCGGGGTTTGCCGAATATCCACCACCTATCCAGGTATGCAGCAGCATCTTTCGTCCCTGCCTTTTTGAACTGCTCTCCCCGGTCAACCCTGACGGTCCTGGTTAGGTGTTGATAAACCTCAGGAAAGCGGCGTCTCACTTCGGCCTCTTCAAGGCCGAACAGGTCGATCACCATAACCCCCCGTCCCCGAGCGGTTAGATCGCGGCCGTTGCGGTATGGCCGGATGTGGCGTTCTAGGCCTTCGCGGCGGCCGAGGCCGAGCTGCTCCGCTTCGTCCGCGCTGACGATGAATCCGCTACCGTGGAGTTTCACTCCGGGAGAGCAGATCCACTCGTTCGCAAGCAACGGTTTTGTCTTGGTGACGTCAGTTCCGACGCTCAGATCGGCGTTGATCTGGCCGACCCGTTGCCGAAGGACGATGTTCGGCGCGTCGGTATCGAGCCCGGATTCTTCCACGATTTCGAGTAGCCGGCCCTCCGAAATTGCAGTACCATCCTTGCCTTGCCTTGCCTTGCCTTGCCTTGCCTTGCCTTGCGCCACGGTCATGGCAATTCGAACCGCGGCAGAGTCGGCGGTGGCTTTCGTCCATGGATGATCGGGTATGGCCATCACCAGGCTCAGCGGCGTCGCGCCGTCGAGATGGCGGGCGATCGTCCTTCGGCTGAATTCCTGCGTGATCGAGTTGGTCGTGACGAAGCCGAAGCGCTCCAGCCGGCTGCCTTTCGCCGAAGCGATTTCGGCGGCGCGGTCCCACCAGTACATCACGAAATCGGCTGATTTGTTGATCTTCGGATGCGCCTTCCACAATGCGGCCGCATAGGCCTCGCCTAACCGAGCGCGGACGTCCTTGCCGCCGATGAAAGGCGGATTGCCGACGATATAATCCGCCTGCGGCCATTCTGCGGCCATTCCGGCCTTCGGGGATTGACCAGCTCCGTGCCGCTCCTGTCCGCCTTCGGCTGCTCCCCGTCATGCTTGAGGACGGCGTCCATCGGAGTGATATTGTCGAGCCGCTCCAGCACCGGATCGGCGACGACGCCGCCATTTCTCAGCTGCCACTGGAGATAGCCGAGCCAGAGGACGAGTTCGGCGATTGCGGCGGCGCGTGGGTTGAGCTCCATGCCGAGGAAGTTCTTCGGATGGACGCTCATCGTTTCCATCGCGAGCGCTTCCTGGCCGCCGAGATCGGCGAGCACTTCAAGCACGTCGCCTTCGAGCTGCTTCATCAGCTCGAGCGCGACATAGAGGAAGTTGCCGGTGCCGCAGGCGGGATCGAGCACCTTGGTGCCGGCGAGCTTCACATGGAAATCGTGGACGGCCCGGATCGCGGCCTGCGGAGCGGCGGCGCGCTCGCGCTCGACGGTGCCGAGCACTTCGCCTTCCCATTCCTGGCGCAGCGGCTCGATGATCGTCGCGATGACCAGCCGCTCGACATAAGCGCGCGGCGTGTAATGGGCGCCGAGCCGCTTGCGCTCCGCTTTGTCGAGCGCCTGTTCCAAGAGGGTGCCGAAGATCGCCGGCTCCACCTCGGTCCAGACATGCTTCGCCGCTTCATACAGCTCGCCGATCTCCTCCTTCAGGAGCGGGATGGCGGTGCGCTCCGCGAAGAGGCCGCCGTTGAAGCGGCGGATGGTCTTGCGCATGATGGGGGAGAAGCCGCCGGTGTCCATGACGCGCCAAAGGTCTTCGAGCATCGGCGCGAAGCTGTCCGGGTTGGCGCGGGCATCGGCGAGCACGTCGGTAAAGCTGCCGGGTTCGAGCAAACCCGTGTCTTCGGAGAACATCGTGAACAGGCATCGCATCAGGAAGTGCGCGACCCTCTCGGCAGGGTGGCCGCGCTCTTCGAGAGACTGGCTGACCTTGGCGAGGCGCTTCGCGATGTCCCGGGTGACCGCGGCTGCGCGCTTCGTCGGGTCCAAGCTTTGCGGGTCGAGCCAGATGGCGCGGAGGCGATCCCGCACGGCCGGGTCGCGCAGATCGTCCAGATAGATCCTGAAACCGCCGCGGTCGGGGAAGAGGCGGTAATTCTTACCCTGTCCGGAAAAGTCCGCGAAGATTTCGAACGCATGGCCGACGTCGCAGGCGATGATGAAGGGCGGCCAGCCGTGCGATGTCGGCAGGGCGCGCGCATATTGCTCAGCCTGCTCGCGGGCATTGCGCATCAGCACGTCCCAGCCGCGATGGGCGCTTCGCCGGCCCCGGTTGCCATCTATTTCCACGCCCGGCAGGCCGGCCTGCTCCGGCGCTAGCGAGACTTCCTTCGAGCCGCCGCGCTGCCGGCTTTGCTTCGCCTCCAGGACGAAGCAGCCCCGCTTGTAGAGATCGATCCGTCCGTGCCCCCTCTTGCCGCTCTCGTCGCTGAATTCGACTGCGCGCTCGAAGACGTAATCGTTGGCGTCGTGTGTGGCGTTGGCCGGATCGGGTTGGGGTAATTCAAGCAGCGTGCAAAGCTCGGTGAGGAACAGCGCGTAATTCGCGCGCTCCGCACCGCCCTCGTTGCTCCGCCAGCGCTTGATGAACTCGTCGATCGTCATTCCTGCCCCGCGGCATCTTGGCCGGTCGGGAAGGTGAGGGAAAGGGGCAAAAGCGGCTTCGACTCCCGTCCTCCGCAACCGCTCTCCCACCTGAGCGCCACTCTCCCCAAGCAGACTGGCACGAACTGGCGATTATCGGCAGGAAAGGGCGGTTATCCGCCGCACGGCTTCGCCGCGGGGCATTTGCGCGGCAACTTCCCCAACATTAGGGGGCGGCTTTGGTCAGTTCGGCCGGGTTCCGGCGAGCGGATCCGCCTGGCCTTCCGTCACCCGCATCGAGATCGGGGTGCGGGCGTGTTTTTCGTCGTCCTGGCGCCAGGCTTCGGCGGTTCGGCAGCGGCGGGGGGCACGGATCCGGCTGCCGGTGGTGCGTTGCTCGCCCCGGCAGACGAGGCGTTCCTTGGCGGGCCCGGCTCCGCCTTCGGGCGCGGCGGCGAGGAGGGCTAGGATGAGGAACGGCATGGCGGCCTCCGGAGGGGAAGCCCGAGGGTGCGGCGCACCCCCTGCCGAGTCAAGCGCCCCTGCCTTAGAGGCACGCCTCCAGGTAGGGCTGGTCGAAGCCGAACTGCTTGGCCTTCTCCAGCGTGTACGGCCTGAGGCCCATGGACCGGTACTCGCCGATGATCTTGCCGTCGGCGGTTTCGTCCAGATATTCGAACTTGAACAGCTCCTGGGTGACGATCACGTCGCCTTCCATGCCGATCACTTCGGTGATGTTGGTGGTTCGGCGGGAGCCGTCGCGCAGGCGCTTGACCTGGACGATCAAGTCGACCGAGTCGGCGATCTGGCGGCTGATCGCTTCCTTGGGCACCTTGATGTCCGACATCATCACCATGTTCTCCATACGCGCCAGGCATTCGCGCGGGGAGTTGGAGTGGAGCGTGCACATCGAACCGTCGTGGCCCGTGTTCATGGCGGCGAGCATGTCGAAGCACTCGGCGCCGCGAATCTCGCCCAGGATGATCCGGTCCGGGCGCATACGCAGGGCGTTGACGACGAGGTCGCGGATGGTGATCGCGCCCTGGCCTTCGAGGTTCGGAGGCCGGGTTTCGAGCGGGAGCCAGTGCGGCTGCTGGAGGCGGAGCTCGGCCGCGTCCTCGATGGTGATGACGCGCTCGCCCGGGTCGATCAGCTTCGACAAGGCGTTGAGCATCGTCGTCTTGCCCGAGCCGGTGCCGCCCGAGATGA
>Ga0066671_10000262_pt1 | contig 16349 bp, 15 predicted proteins | sample GraSoiAngelo_120_FD_62294 | JGI IMG/M metagenome (GOLD analysis project Ga0066671, IMG submission 62294) | Grasslands soil microbial communities from the Angelo Coastal Reserve, California, USA - 14_0919_09_20cm | ecosystem: Environmental > Terrestrial > Soil > Grasslands | place: USA...
AATATTTTCTGCAAAGGGTTCTTTTTCTTGTCGCCATTGTCAGCGGACGGCTCCGCGGGCTGCCCGGGTTGGCCCGTCGCATCCGGCGGGCGGTTGGGATCGGACTTCATCACCACCTGCCCGTTAGTATCGGCTTGCGTCTTGGGTTGCCCGCCGAAAATTTGCGACAGCACCGAACCTGTTGAGGTGATTGTGCCGTGCCCGCCGTGAAGCTCGCAGAAATCGGTCGGTGCCGAACCGGCCACATAAACTTCCTCGCGGGTGGTGGGGCAGTTCGGGGTGGCCAGTTGCAAGGATTCCGGGTCAATCACGACCGACTGCACGCCATCCGGCATGCTGAAATCCTTCACGTCGCGATAGGGCGACATCGATGTCGCCTTCATCATGAAGTCAGCCCAGATCGGCGCATCCGCGACGCCGCCGGTAATCCCCAGGTCGCGATTGTCGTCAAAGCCAATCCACACGACGCACAGCAGATTGGACGTGAAGCCCGCGAACCAGCCGTCTCGCGAAGTTCCCGTTTTCCCCGCGGCCGGCAAGGTAAACCCACGCGCCCTCACAGCTGCGCCCGTGCCGCGGTTCAAAACGTCCTTCAATACGCTATCGACAAGAAACGCCACGCGCGGATCCAAGACGGGATGGGTTTGCGGCGTGAATTTCTCGAGGACTTCTCCGTTGGACTTCACCACGCTGCGGATGAATTGCGGCTCAGCGCGCGTACCCACGGTAGCAAAGGCGGTGTAGCCCGCAGCCACGTCCACTGGGGTCATCTCGTAAGCGCCAAGCGCTACTGCCGGGGTCGGCCGAATGTTTGAACCCAATCCCATCTGCTGGGCGATTTGCACGACGCGACCGTAGCCGATGAGCTCCGCCACCTTGACAGTAGCCACGTTCAGAGAGTTCGTCAGCGCGTCGCGAATGGTCACGTGCCCCATGAATCTTTCGCTATAATTGTTGGGGGTATATGGTTTGCCGTCGAACTCAAATGTTGTGGGTTCGTCGTCGACGGTCGTCGCGGGGGTGACAATGGGCTGCACGTTATCCACGGCATTGTCAAACGCCGCCGCATACACAAACGGCTTGAAGACGGATCCCGGCTGGCGGTGCGCCAAGGCGTGATTGAGCTGGCTCTGCCCGTAATCTCTTCCGCCGACAAGCGCTTTAATCTCCCCATTCCGTGGATCGAGCGCTACCAGCGCCGCTTGCGCCTCGGGAACCGGTTCGTTGCTTCCCTTCTTTGCCAGCTCCTTCTTCCACTTCTCATATCTCTTCGCTAGCAGCGTGTCCACGTTCTTCATCCCTGCTTCCACCGCCGCGACTGCGTCGCGCTCCAGCGCCGGGTCCAGCGTGGTGTACACGCGGAAGTTTTCACTCAAGAGCTGGTTTTCCGAGTATTTGTCCAGCAGGTGGTCTTTCACCATGTCCACGAAATACGGGGCTTCTCTTCCCGAAGTCGCGGCATGGATGATTTTCAGAGGCTCCTTCTTCGCATCTTCCACATCCTGGGCGGTGATGTATTTGTTCTCCAGCATTTGCGTGAGCACGCGATCGCGCGCTTGCACACCGCGCTCCGGATGCCGGTCCGCCGAAGAATAGTAATTGGGCGCGCGGATGATTCCCGCCAGGTAGGCGCATTCCGGAAGCGCCAACTCGCGCATGTCTTTCCCGAAGTACGCCACACTGGCTTCGGAGAAGCCGCGAATCCCGAAGCTGCCGCGATTGCCCAGGTACACTTCATTCGCGTACATCTCAAAGATTTTTTGCTTGCTGAAGCGCTGCTCCAACTCCAGCGAAATCAGGGCCTCGGCCAGCTTGCGCCGCCAGTTGCGGTCTGTGGAAAGAAAGAAGGTTCGCGCCACTTGCATAGTGATGGTGCTGGCGCCCTGATAGTGCTGGCTGGTATGGCGGATGTCCGCCCAAGCCGCGCCCACGATGCGGATGAAATCAAATCCGCCATGCTCGAAAAAGCGCTTGTCCTCCGCCGAAAGAATGGCGTCCACCAGCATGACCGGGAGATCTTCGTAACGCACCGGCCGGCGTTTTTCGCGCGCGCTGTCAAAAAGATTGGTAATTAATTCCGGCTCGATTTCCGCCGTGTCCATTTCCGGCCCGCCCTCGAGCGGCCGAATGCTGCGAACGCTCTTCCCGCGAAATTGCACGGCCAGCGCGTTCTTCCCGCCAAAATACGACAGATTCGACGGACGGATGTCCACCGTATTCCCCTGCACGGTGAATTGCCCCAGCGCGTTGGGATCGGCTTCCGGCCGGTAGCCCACGCGCGTCAAATAATCGACCAGGTCATCGGGTCCCCAGGCTTCTGCTGCGGAAATGTGCTCGGGCGCCGAGAAAATCTGAGTGGTGTTTTGCAGGATGTTGCCAGACAGGCGCGCATCAATCATGCGCGAGTATTTCATGTAGTTGTACGTGAAGATTCCGCCGGCGATGACGAAAATTCCGAAGAAAATCCCAAGAATCGTCAGGCCGATAGTGGAAGTAAAAAACCCTCGTTGGACCCGGATTTGCAAAAGCTTCTCCCCTGGGCTGGACTCCCATTGTCTCGCAACGCCGCCTGCTAGGAAAGACGGAGTTGCGCGCCGCGGGGTTGCCATTCGAGCAACCCGAAATACCATACTGGGCATTCGAACTACGTGACTTCAGAAGAGCGCTTTATTCTCGCTGTTTGGAGAAAAGTGCAAGTCCGCGTGGTACATCAACACATCCACCGGCACGGTATAGTCTAGTGAAATTTTCACCACGGAATTGTTGGCTACCACTTTGATGTCTTCGCGCTTCGCGGGAATGTCCAGATCTTGCATGACCTTGAATATGTTGTCGCGAATCTGATCCTCGCTGAAGCGGTTCACTACGGCAAAGCGCGCTTGCTCCTGCATCTTGTCGGAGAGCTGATAGTCGTTTACATACGCCGGTACGAGCTTGATCGCGGTATAGATTCCCAGCACCACCACGACCAGAATGAGGATGCCCTTCAACCTGCCTTCGCCGCCTTCGAGCCGCTGCTCTCGCCTGCGGCTCGCGCGGATGCCGTCCGTGTCCACTCGAAACTTCTCCTTGGCCGTTTTCGCCGCAAGTCCTTCGGCGCGGACTGCCACCCTGAGATATTTCCCCTGTAAGTTCAACCTAGCACCGTGGGACAAGCGTGTCGAGAAAATGGCTGGGGCGTGTTTCGGGAAAGGAACGGGTGCGCTGTCGGACAGACTCTGCCTGTCCTCCTTACCACCTTGCGCGACTATTTCGAAGGAACTTAGTAGGCTCGCGCAAAAATGGCGCGGCTCTTTGCTGGCTGGCTGCAATAGACGCATTTCCCGCTGCCGCCGTCTTGCTGCAAAGGAATGCAGCGCATCGTGGCCCGCGTTTCCTCTTTGATTTTCGCCTCGCACTCGCCGCCCCCGCACCAGAACGAGAAGGCGAATCCGTCTTCGACAGCTTTCTTTAGCTCCTCGTAGTTTTTGGCGTCATGGGTATGGCTTTTGCGGAATGCCAGCGCCTTGTCGTGCAGCGACTGTTGAATTTCCGCGAGGAACTTCCCGATCGTCGAAGGGAGGTCTGCCAGCGATGCGCTGACTTTTCCTTCTTTCCCGGGGCGATCGCGGCGCGCCAGGACCGCCGACTGTTTTGCAACGTCTTTTGGGCCTAGTTCCACGCGCAGCGGCACGCCGCGCATTTCCCAATCATTGAATTTCCAGCCGGGGCTCTGCCCTTCGCGTTCGTCCAGCGTCGCGCGAATGTCCGCATTGGCCAGCTCTGCCTTCAGCCGGCGCGCCGCCTCCAAAACCGACCTCCTTTCTTCATCCGTCTTGGAAATGGGAACAATCACGACCTGGTAGGGCGCAAGCCTCGGTGGCATCACCAATCCCTGATCGTCGCCATGCACCATGATGATCGCGCCGACCACGCGCGTCGAAAGCCCCCACGAAGTCGTCCAGCAATACTGCAACTGCCCGTTTTGGTCGAGGTACTTCACCTCGAACGCCTGCGAAAAGTTCTGCCCAAGAAAGTGCGACGTGCCCGCCTGCAACGCCTTTCCATCACCCATCATGGCTTCGATCGAATACGTTACGTCTGCGCCCGCAAATTTCTCCGCATCTGATTTTTTCCCGGGAATCACCGGAATTGCCGCATCGTTAATCGCAAAATCCGCGTAGGCGTTCAACATCTGAATCGTCTCGGCCTCCGCCTCATCGCGCGTCGCGTGCGCTGTGTGCCCCTCTTGCCAGTAAAACTCGAGCGTGCGCAGAAACAGTTTGGTGCGCAATTCCCAACGCACCACGCTGTTCCACTGATTCATCAGCACCGGCAAGTCGCGGTAGGACTGAATCCACTTCGACCACATGTGCCCGATGATGGTTTCCGACGTGGGGCGAATCACCAATGGCTCGGCCAACTCTTCTCCGCCGCCAATCGTCACCACCGCCAGTTCCGGCGAAAATCCTTCGACGTGATGCTTTTCCTTCTCAATGAAGCTGCGGGGAATCAGCAGCGGAAACGCCACGTTCTGATGGCCCGTGGCCTTGAAGCGCCGGTCGAGGGCCCGCTGCATGTTTTCCCACAGCGCCCAGCCGTAGGGCCGCACAATCATGCAGCCACGCACCGGCGCGTAGTCCGCCAGTTGCGCCCGAAGCACGAGCTGGTTGTACCACTCGGAAAAATCCTGCGCGCGTGTGGGCAACTTTTCGTCGGCCATGAGGAGCTTCGTCCGGTCCTGTCAGTCGCAATTTGTCGTGCAACGTAAACTTTAGAGCGTATCGGAGGCCCCGGAGTGTGTCAACGCAAGCTAAACGGCACGGCGGAATTTTGAGATTTTCTTTCCAGCTGGCAACTCAACTGCTCGTTTTTGCATCGCAATCTTCGCACGGCACAAGACCAGTTCCACTCCCGAGGCGAACGAAATGCCTTCATGCTCCCGCTCATGCTCCGGTTCTTTTCCTCCCCGGACACTGCTGCTTCTCAAGTTCTTCGTTCTCTTCGGGGCCGTCTTGTGTTTCGCGGCCGTTTCCAAAGCGCAAGACAAGGTCGAACTTTTCGGCGGCTATTCTTATTTTCGCGCCTCCATCCGCGAGGGCCAAAACAATCCCTGCCTGGACTTCTGTCCCATTCAGACCTTCCCAACGTCTCAAGCGAATCTCAACGGCTGGGAGTTTGCCGCACAATACAAGTTCTTGCCCTTCTTTGGCGGCGTTGTCGATTTCAATGGAACTTACGGCAAACTCAACGGCGGCGGCACGCGCGAACGTACGTACCTCATCGGCCCACAAATCTCGCTGCCGCTCAAAATTTCTCCCTTTGCGCATGCCCTGTTCGGTTTCGCCAGAGAGTCCCAGGACCCATTGGGGGCGTGTCCTGCTCTCACCCCGGTCGCCTGCCAATTCAGCCTCGGTTCGGATACCTCTTGGGCGAGCGCGCTCGGCGGCGGCCTCGACTGGGATGTTGCTCCCTTTGTTGCCGTCCGTGTCCTTCAAATCGATAGCATCCATACGAATCTGCACAGCGCCTCGCAGAATCAGCCGCGCGTCTCTGCCGGCGTCGTCTTCCACTTCTGATAATCGACTCAGGATCGCTGAATGGATTCCGCCGATGTGACCCTGGCCTGGCACTGGCGGCTTGTAGGCCGGGTCACATAGGAAACGATCAGAATCAACAACAGGACCAGTGGCGAGAAGGCGATCGGCCCATCTTTGGCAAGATAGTGCGCGACAAATGCCGAGATCCACGCAAAGGTGAATCCGGCGTACGCCCACTCCTTGAGTTTGGCAAAGCCGGGCACGAGGAGCGCGAGCGGTGTCCTGCTATTGGAAAGAATCCTTACAAGGAGAGGAATCCTAACCTGCCTGGAAGCCATTCCTCACAAGTCAAGGCCGGGATCACAACTGGCCGCAATCGAACTCCCCCAAACCCCATCCCCTAAACCCCGCTCTTGCAGCAATTCTTCACTCGCATTACTATCCTCCTCGCCCCGAAATAGATTTTTGGAACCGATTTTCCACCGAGCGACTTTTTCCGAGGGAGATACCACACATGAAACGACTCACTCTCTTTGGCCTGCTTCTTTTCGTGCTGTTGACCGCGCCGTTTAGCCGCGCACAGGAATGGGCCAAGGCCGCGCTCGCAAAATCCCCGCGCCACGGCGAATGGGTCACCGTGAAGCACGGCGACCGTGCCGTCGAAACTTTCGTGATCTATCCCGAATCGAAAAGCAAGACGCCCGTGGTTCTCGTCATCCACGAAATTTTTGGCATGACCGATTGGGTTCAGGATCTCGCCGACCAGGTTGCCATGGCCGGCTACATCGCCGTCGCTCCTGACCTGCTCTCCGGGATGGGCCCGAATGGAGGGCGTAGCAATTCCTTCGAGGAGTCCGCGGTCCGTGAAGCCGTAAGCAAACTCAACCCGGATCAGATCACCGCGGACTTGAATGCTGTCGCCGACTATGCGTTGAAGCTCCCCGCCGCGAGCGGGAAGCTGTTTGTCGCTGGTTTCTGTTGGGGCGGCGGCCAATCATTTCGCTTCGCCACCAATCGCGCCGATCTCGCCGCCGCGTTCGTATTTTACGGTGGCCCGCCAGACAAGAACGCCATGGCACGCATCAAGGCACCGGTCTATGGCTTCTACGCAGGCAACGACGCGCGCATCGACGCTACCATTCCTGACACCGTCACTGCGATGAAAGCTGCCGGCAAAACGTATGAGCCAGTGACCTACGAAGGCGCAGGTCACGGCTTCATGCGCGCCGGAGAAGCTCCCGACGCCTCCGATGCGAACAGAAAAGCGCGCACCGACGCCTGGGCCCGCTGGAAGTCTCTGCTGAGCAAATAGAGGAACGCGCCAGCTCCTGCGATCGCAGTGTCCGATCTGCTGCCAGGCCCGTTCTTTGAACGCCCAGATCGTAGCTTCATGCGCGCTGCGACGCCTTTGCGGCAACCTTCCCTCTTAAAGAGGGAAACTTAACTTTGACCATGCCTTGCCGCTGTTTGCTCCTAGCGTTGAAGCTCCTAGCGTTGAGCTTGGCACTTCCAAAGCCGGAGAATACTCTTCCCTCCACTCCCCGGAAGGGCCCTTCCGTTATTTCAGACAGCAAGGAGGTATTTCATGCAGCGATTTCTCTTGATAGCCGCCGCGGTGTGTTTCTGTGCCGCAGCCGCAAGCGCACAAACCAAAGTGAGCGGGACCCTGCAGTGCGCCAAGGCCGATCCTGTGCAAGCGATTCCTGTAGGCGACCGGCCAGACCACAGCCTGGTCGTCGAGCAATCCAAATGCACGTACACAAAGCCGCTGGAAATCGAAGGCGACAAATCCAAAGACGGCCTCAGCACGGCGACCGCTGATGTCAATGGCGATAGTTCGAAGGCTCGCGGCTTTCACATTGTAACCATGGAAAGTGGCGACAAAGCCTTCTTTTGGTACCAAGGCACCGCCAAGAGCAAAGAAGGCGCCCCGCTCGAGGCCAAGGGCAGCTGGGGTTTGACCGGCGGCAGCGGCAAGCTCAAAGGCATTAAAGGCAAAGGCACGTACAATTGCACGCCTTCTGGCGACGGATTGTCGTGCGAAGTCGAAGGCGAATATCAGCTCGCGAAATAGCTGAGCAAACTTCGAGAGAGAGAATTCGCCTTCCAATGCTTTGCCCTGCTCGCCTTAGCCTTACGCGCCGTCGAGGCACTTGAGAAGCTGGATTTGCCCGGCGTGATAAACGGCGTGGCACGTAATGCCCAGAACGAGGTTGAAGCGCTCTGCCTCGGAAAGCTTGCACTGCACGCGGCCCGCTGCGATGTCCGCGACGATTCCAGCGAGCTCACTCTGCTCTTTCTCCACAGCAGCCTGAATCTGCTGCCAAGTTAGTCGCGCCGGATCGGATAACGCGAACCAGTCCTCGCCTTCCAGCACGAAGGGTTCGGGCGCCGTGCCGGAAAGTTGCCCGCGCACGGAGCGTGCGCAATAAGCGTGATGGAGCACGATTTCCGCTATGTTATGCCGCTGCGGCGACGGCCGCCAGAACGCCAGTTCCGGCGAGACATCAGCCAGCGCAGCTTTCAAGTCGGGCCCGTGCCACGCCCCGGGACCGTATCCTTCGTCCAGAACGCGTGCTAGCAACCGCGCCTCCGCCGTTAGAGTGATTGCTGCTTTGCTGCTCATGAGAGCCTCCTTAGAGAAAGTTGTACGTAATGCCAATCCACTCAACAAATTCGCCTGGCGCGGAACCCGCCTTCAAGGTTCCATGTCTGTCCGTCAGGTTGAAGCGCTTCGCCAATCCAATGAAATGAATCTGCGGTGATTTCGCTGCATCGCCAGTGGGTGGGCGTGCCGTCGGCGCGTGCGCCCACTTGCACAATGTCCTTGCTAATTCGGCGCCCAATCTGCTGTTCGCGATGGCCTGTCACCGGGTTGATCGGAATGAATCCACCACGCCTGAATCGTCGCATCCCACACACGCAAGGTCCTGCCGTACCTATTGTTGCTTTTGTCCATGTCCGCGTGGCGAACCGAGCAGCTCGGCATAATCCAAGCGTCCTGGACGGCTCGTCCTTCCAGCACCCAACTAAAGTGGGCCTCGCCCTGGATGCGCCCTCCGACACATCGACAGCTTTGTAATGAAGGACTTCGAGTTCCCAACGGCCAACCAGCCGTACACATCCGCCCCCTCTGGGATTTCCGGCGAACGGCCAGGGGCTGCCAAGAACCCCGTAAAACCATCTGCCTGCCGAGTTTGCGTTGCCTGCATGAGCCTGACCTCGCATTTTCGTCAATAGCCTCGTTCCCTTCGCGCTATTTCCCGCATCGAATCGGCGTAATTCAGCGATTTGCTAGAATCCTTGTACGGCGGCTGGGGAGCGGAATTCTTGGCAAAAATTGCGGTGGAATTGGAGCGGGCTGTAGCGCGGCGAGCCGCCAATGGCCAGCCGGGTGGCATGGCGGCGCGCGTACTCGGCCAGGGTGAGGGATGGCACGTCGCCGACGTGGTGTGCACCTGTGGCCCACGCGACCGGAGATTTGAAGAACATCACCCCTTCTTCACCATCGCCCTGGTTCTGGCGGGGACGTTTCAGTATCGCGGATCAATGAATCATTCGGGGATCGCAGAGGAACTGATGACGCCCGGCTCTTTGCTGCTTGGCAACGCCGGGCAATGTTTCGAGTGTGGGCATGAGCATGGATGGGGGGACCGCTGCCTGTCGTTTCGCTACTCGCCGGATTACTTTGAGCGCCTATCATCGGACGCTGGAATTTCGCGCGGACAGGGAAATTTCGGGACGCGGCGCCTGTCGCCTTTGCAACACTTGTCGCCGGTGGTGGCGAGAGCTTGCGCCGGGCTTGTTCGCTCTTCGGAAATGCCCTGGGAAGAACTGAGCGTGCAACTCGCCGCGGAGGCGGTGAAGCTAGTGCACGGTTTACCCCCTAGCGCGAACAGCGTGGCGCAAAGCAGCGTCGCGCGTGTAACGCGAACCGTTCGAATGATCGAGCGTCATGCGGATGGTGAGTTGCCCCTAGGGCGCCTGGCGCGAGAAGCTGGCCTCAGTCCATACCACTTTCTGCGCACGTTCGAGCAACTCACGGGAGTGACCCCGCACCAATACGTGCGCCGGATGCGCCTGCGCGAAGCCGCGGTACGATTGGCGTCGAAGAAAGAAAAAGTTTTGGATGTCGCGCTGGATTGCGGCTTCGGTGATGTGTCGAACTTCAATCGCGCCTTCCGCGATGAGTTTGGCGCGAATCCGCGAGCCTGGAAAGCCGCCGCTAGGGGCAAATCTCCGGGTCCGCTTTTCAGCGCCGACGGTATGGCATACTGATTCCCTTCTTTCTGTTTGCACAAATGCGAAATGAAGAAGATTCTTCTGACAGCGGCGAGGTCGGTCTGGCTGATTTTTGTGGTAGCGCTGGCAGCGCGTCTGGCTTTCGTGTGGCACGAGGAGCGCAAATTTCCGCACGATCTGCTCGCGCCGGCGATGTTCAGCCAGGAGACCGGAAGCATCGCGAAGTCGTTGGCAACGGGAAAGGGTTTCAGTTCGCCGTTTGGGAAAGACACCGGACCCTCAGCATGGCTGACGCCGGTGTATCCGCTGTTGGTGGCAGGCATCTTCCGCGTGTTCGGAGTTTTCACGCGCGCATCGTTTTTCGCAGTAGTTTTTCTCAATGCGTTGTTTTCCTCCGGCGTTTGCGTTGCGGTTTTTTATGCGGGCAAGCGCGTTGCGGGGACCCGTGTCGCAAGCGGGGCCGCGTGGCTGTGGGCTCTGTTTCCCAATGCAGTTATGTTTCCTTTCGAATGGGTATGGGACACATCGCTCGCAGCGCTGCTCAGCGCAACGCTCTTGTGGGCGACCCTGGAACTTGCGGAATCGAAGCGCTGGCGCGACTGGTCTCGGTACGGACTGCTGTGGGGCTTCACGCTGATGACCAACCCGTCGCTGGGTTCGCTGCTGCCGTTTTTGCTGGGATGGGCAGCGTACCGAGCGTACCGAGCCGATCAAGAGGAGCGCGAAATAAAATTTCGCCCAATGAAACCTGCGCTGGCTTCGGCGGGCATTGCGATTCTGTGCTGCGTGCCGTGGACGGTACGCAACTACGCCGTGTTTCACCGATTCGTTCCACTGCGCTCGAATCTTCCGCTCGAACTTTACATCGGCAACAACGAGAACTATGCGCCGCATGCTTCATGGCCGCCGAAAATCTCAAAAGAGCGCGAACTGGTCCGCTATTTCCACATGGGCGAAGTGTCGTTCATGGAAGAGGAGAAGCGCAAGGCGCTGGCTTTCATGCGCATGTATCCGAGGATTGAAGTGAGCCTAATCGCGGAACGATTTGTTGCTTTTTGGACCGGGCTGGTGAACCCATGGCGAGGATTCTTGTCAGCCGATTCCCCGTTGGTCCGCGTGGTGCTCGTATGTAGTACCGCGTCGGCGCTCGGCGGGCTGCTGGGAATCGCAACGCTTGTCTGGAAGGGCAACCTGTATGCTTTTCCGATCGCGGCCTATCCTGTGGTGTTTCCCTGGCTCTATTACATCACGCATTCCAACCTGCGGTACCGGCATCCCATCGATCCGGTCGTGTTGCTGCTCCTGGCGATTGCAGTTGGAAGCCTTTTCTTGCAAACGCCAGTGCCGCAAGCGGCAGATAAAACGCAAGTTGATTCCGCCAAGTCGGTGTAGAACAATCAGGGGAGACCAAACGCGAAAAGCGTGCTACCCGCGGCGATGGCGACGTATTGCTTGCCGTCGATGGCGTACGTCATGGGCCCGGCGTAGATTGCTGCGCCACACTGAAAGTGCCAGAGAATTTTTCCAAAAGCCGCATCGAGCGCCATGAAATTCCCTTCGGCATCGCCGGTGAAGACAAGCCCCCCTGCGGTAGAAAGCACACCCGACCACGACGGCGAGAGATGCTTGAGCTCCCATTTGATCTGGCCGGTCGCGGGATCGACAGCGCGAACGGCTCCCCAAAACGGCTGCGCATTGTCGTTCGGGAAATACGCGCTGCCGTAAAACGCGTGGCCCGGATCGTAAGGCTGGGGTGCAGTGCTGAAAATGTCGCACTGTTCGCGCGCCGTGACGTAGAAAAGTTTCGTTTGCGCGTCGTAGGTCGGCGAGAACCAGTTCGTGGCGCCGAGCGCACCGGGGCAAACCGGCACTCCAGTCAGAGTGGGCGAAGCCTCTTTGCGTTCAATAGGCACGCCGCTCGCGTCTTTCGCGTTGCTCCAAGTGACTTTGCCGTAGGGAGTGGCGGAAAGAAGCTTTCCGTTGCTGCGGTCAAGGACGTAAAAGAAACCGTTGCGATTGGCTTGCAAGATGAGATGGCGGTCGCCGTCCTCAACCAGAACGGGAACTTGCGTCGCATCGTAGTCGTGTTCGTCATGCTTCGTAAATTGAAAATACCATTTCAATTTTCCGGTGGCCGGATCGAGCGCCAGCAAAGAATTGCTGTAGAGATTGTCTCCAGCGCGGCCTTCGCCGCGATTCGAAGGTGAAGGATTGCCTGTGGTCCAGAACGTCGTATTCGTCGCTGGATCGTACGTGCCGGTAATCCAAGCAGGCGCGCCGCCAATTTTCCAGGAGTCGCCTTCCCAGGTTTCATGGCCGGGTTCGCCTGGACCGGGAACCGTGTAGAAGCGCCACTGGCGCGCGCCGGTCGCGGCGTCGTAAGCGTCGATGAAACCGCGAATGCCATATTCGCCGCCGGAAACGCCGATGAGCACGAGATTTTTGATCACCAGCGGCGCGAGCGTGATGCTGTAGCCCTTGTTATAGTCGGATCCGCCGGCCGCGTTGACATCCCAAACGATGTTTCCGGTTTTTGTGTCGAGTGCGATGAGGTGTGCGTCGAGCGTGCCAAGAAACACTTTGTCCCCAAGAATGGCGAGTCCGCGATTCACGCGGCCGCAGCAAGGACGAATATCCGGCGGCAGGGCGCGCTGGTATTGCCAAATGGGGCGTCCAGAGCGCGCGTCGAGTGCGAAAGCGCGATCGTCGGCGCCGGTCCCATAAAGCACGCCGTCAACGACCAGCGGTGTGGTTTCAAATTTTCCTCCCGCCATCGTTTGGTACGCCCACTTCGGCACGAGCGAAGCCGCATTCGCCGTGCTGATCTGATCGAGCGCGCTGTAGCGCCGCCCCGCATAATCTCCGGAATACATCAGCCAGTTTTGCGGCTCTTTCGCGGATTCCAGCAGCCGTTGCGGCGTCACTTGCGCACAGGCAACCGAAGCGAGCCCCCCGTTAACCGCCCCAGTCAACAAAAGGGGTATCGCACTTAGAGCGATTGTCATTCCGAGGCCGCGCGTGGCCGGCCGCCGCAGCGAGCCTGCCATCTCCGTCCATTCATATTTCATTGGGCGCCTACGCTTTGCAGGTAAGCGATCAGGTCCTGCAGATCCTTGTCGCTCAGCGTTTTTTGGCCGTAAGCAGGCATCAGCGATTCGCGCCGCGTCTCGAACGAGCGCAACTTGTCCTTCTCAAACAAGTGCAACTGCTCGCGGGTGTCCAGCATTTGCAAAGTAAACTGATCTTCGTTGAGAACCACGCCGCTGAGCTTCGTTCCGTCGGCGGTCACCACCGAAACCGATTCGTATTCCTGTGGAAACTCCTTCATTGATTCGAAGATGCCTTGCGCCAGCCGCTGGCTGGGATTGCGCACGGATTCGAGGAGATATTCCATCGAGCGCGAAGCGCCCACGGCACTGAGATCCGGCCCAAGGCGGCCCCCTTTCCCTTGCAACATGTGGCAGCTGGAGCAGCCTGCCGCGCCGCTGAAAAGTTCCTTGCCGTGCTCGGCGTTTCCTACCGGCTGCGCGGGAGCTTTTACCTGCACGCTGCGAAGATAAGTAATCACTTGCCAGATTTCTTCGTCGCTCATGCCCACGCCGATACCGCCATTGGTGGCCGCGGGCATCGCGGTGCCTGGAATGCCGTCATGAATGTTGTGAAACATCTCCGCGTCGGAGTTGCCGTGGCGCTTTTGCGCTCGCGTTAAATCCGGCCCGCGCCCGCCTCCGCGCGCCCCCAGCCCGTGGCAAAACGCGCAGTTCAAGCGAAATTGGTATTCGCCGAGCTTGGCGATTTTCGCGTCGCCGGCGTAAGGATTCTTTTCCTGCGCAAAGACCGCGCGGTTCGCCACGAAAGAACTCGACAGCGCAAGACAGCCCAGGCAAAGCAGGCGGCAGGCGGTCATTCCGCTATTTCGCAGAATCGGCTCAAACGGATTCGATGGGCGCATGAATTCTCAACTCCTTCGCCGTAACAGGGCGGGCAGCGGCAACTATACCACCCGCATTCTGCAGCAATAAGGAAAGAACATCGCGAATGGCAATCGGTTTCTCTTGCGCTGCGGCAAGGAACGGAAATGAAGTTGCGGACTGCCAGGCCCCCTCGCCAGCCACAGGCTCTGGCGCATGGCTGCTCCTCAGGCATTTCCAACGAATCAAGCGACCAGGACTGTGCAACCAGGGCCTCATCATATACAATCGCGCCAGCTTTACTTCAGGGGAGCGCATGACCGAGGCACCTTCTAAGCCGCGCATCGCCATCGGTTCCGACCACGCCGGATTTTCCGTCAAAGAAGCTATTCGCAAGTACCTAGAGGGCGCAGCCTACGCCGTGAGCGACCTCGGAACTTCTTCCGAAGGATCTGTGGACTATCCCGACTACGGCAAAGCCGTAGGCGAACACGTAGTTTCAAAACAAGCGGACTTGGGAATCGCCGTTTGTGGCACCGGAATTGGAATTTCTATTGCCGCGAACAAAATTCCGGGCATCCGTGCCGCCGTTGCGCATGACGTGAACACTGCGCGCCTCGCGCGCGAGCACAACGACGCCAATGTGCTCGCCTTGGGCGGCCGAATTGTCACCGGCGAAGCCGCCATTGAAATGGTTCAAGTTTTCTTGGCCACCGCCTACCTCGGTGGCCGCCACCAGCGCCGCCTCGACAAAATCGCCGCCATAGAACAAGGAGAACGAACCAAAGCACAAGGTGCCGGTTAATCGGCTCTATCAGCAGCGAAAATTCACAAACTGCCCTGGTCGGAGAGAGGTCGTGCGCGTTCGGCAAGCCATTCCCGGATCTGGCGAAATCGAAACTCTCTCTTGCTGATTGCCTCCGTGATGAACCGGTGCGCGCTCAGTGCCTCCACGGCCAGAAAGCTCCCGTTGGCGGGCAGAAACGCATCGGTCAGAACGAAGCTGATGCGCTTATAGCCCTCCAGGAAGGCATGATTGTTGGCGAGGGATTCCATCAGCGCCGCAGCTTCGTGAATCAAATCCTCATAGTATCCGTTTTGCGGGCGATAGATAGCTGCTTCGAGGAGTCCACGATCGCGCAGCCCTTGTATGCATTGGCTTTCCGCAACTCCATCCGATAAAATTGCTCTTCAGTTCACACCACACGCTCACTGAGAAACGAGGAATTGCCATGCCGCCAACCACCTCCGCTGAAGAGCGCATGAATCGCCCGCTCGATTCCGTTGATCCGCAAATCGCCGATCTGCTGCGGGAAGAGGCGCGCCGTCAGGCCACCGGGCTCGAGCTGATTCCCTCAGAAAATCTTGTCTCCGAAGCAGTGCTCGAAGCCATGGGTTCGATTTTCACCAACAAATACGCGGAAGGCTACCCGGGCCGGCGCTATTACGGGGGCTGCGAATTCGCGGACAAAGTCGAACAATTAGCCATTGACCGCGCGAAAGAACTTTTCCGAGCCGAGCACGCCAACGTGCAGGCGCACTCGGGAACTTCCGCAAACGTCGCCGTCTACATGTCCCTGCTGCAACCAGGCGATACGGTTTTGGGCATGAATCTCTCCCACGGCGGCCACCTGACCCACGGGCATCCCCTGAATTTTTCCGGCCGCATGTACAAGTTCGTGGCCTACGGCGTGCGCAAAGAAGACGAGCGCATCGATTACGTCGAAATCGAGCGCCTGGCACGCGAGCACAAACCGAAAATGATTGTGGCAGGAGCAAGCGCGTACCCGCGCATCATCGATTTCGAGCGCATCGCCAAAGCCGCGAAAGCGGTCGGCGCGATTTTCTTTGTGGACATGGCGCACATCGCGGGGTTGGTCGCCGCAGGCGTGCATCCCAGCCCGATTCCCCACGCGGACATCGTTTCCACCACCACCCACAAGACGCTCCGCGGACCGCGCGGCGGCATGGTTCTCTGCAAAGCCCCTTTCGCCAAGGAATTGGACAAGCTGACCTTCCCCGGAACGCAGGGTGGGCCGCTCGTCCACACCATCGCAGCCAAAGCCGTGTGTCTGAAAGAAGCGATGGAGCCGTCGTTCCAGGAATACCAAAAGCAAGTGGTGGCCAACACGAAAGCGATGGCGGCGACCGTAGCTAAGCGCGGATTCCGCATCGTCAGCGGCGGCACAGACAATCACCTGTTTCTGATCGAAGTGCACCCACGCGGAATCACCGGCTCCGACGCGGAGAAAGCTCTCGACCGCGCCGGCATCACCGTAAACAAAAATGCTATTCCCTTCGATCCGCTACCGCCAATGAAGGCCGGTGGTATCCGCCTGGGTAGCCCGTCCATCACCACGCGCGGCATGCACGAGCCCGAAATGGAGCAGATTGGCGGCTGGATTGCCGATGTCCTTACGAACATCGGGAACACCGAAGTCGAGCAGCGCGTCCGCAAACAAGTCGCTGACCTAGCCACAAAGTTCCCAGTTTACGAAGCCCGCATGCACGCCGCCAAAGCGCATACGGAGCATGCCCGCGCCTAGCCCTGGCGAGCGCACCTCTGCCTGCATGAACATCTTCCAAGCCACCGCCGATTTCGAGCGCTGGCTGCCGAAGCGCCTTCCCATCGTGCGCCAAGACATGGCCTTGAAGCACCAGCAAATGGCCGAAGCGG
>Ga0066671_10000265_pt1 | contig 16309 bp, 13 predicted proteins | sample GraSoiAngelo_120_FD_62294 | JGI IMG/M metagenome (GOLD analysis project Ga0066671, IMG submission 62294) | Grasslands soil microbial communities from the Angelo Coastal Reserve, California, USA - 14_0919_09_20cm | ecosystem: Environmental > Terrestrial > Soil > Grasslands | place: USA...
AGGCTTCGAGCTGCTCCACGACGCGGTCGTGTTCCTCATTGTCGAGGGTCACCAGCGATTCGCCTTCGCGGCGCAAAATCAGGACTTGCTCTTCATCGGCTTCCGCTTGCAGGACGTAATACGTCTCGCCTTCGATTTCCACCACATCGTGGACGACGTAGCTTTCTTCTTCGCCGGTCTTTTCGTTGACCAGCTCGATCGTTTGAATCTCACCGTTGGCATCGGGAATCTCTGGCATTCAGCCTCCTGGCCCTCTCCCCCGCTGGTAATCGAGGTACCCCTGCAACAATAACGTGGCAGCCATGCGGTCGACCTCTTGGCGCCGCTTGCTGCGCCGCTTGCCCTGCTCGATCAGGTAGCGTTCGGCGGCCACCGTTGTCAGGCGTTCGTCCCAGTATGCTACAGGCCTCCCCGTCGTCTGGCCAACCTGCTTGCCAAACTCCTGTGCATCCCTGGCTGCCGCCTCCAGCCGGCCGCCCATCGTCCGCGGTAGCCCGACGACGATCATCTCCACCTGGTACTGCGTGACCACGTCAGCCAGCTGCTTCAGGTCCTCGCTGTTCGTGCGGCGGGTCAGCACACTGAGCGGCTGGGCGATCGTTCCCGACGGGTCACTGAGCGCCAGGCCAAGCCTAACAGTGCCCGGATCGATCGCGAGCACTCTCACGAGCTGGAGGGGCTGGCGACCTCCTGGATCTTGAGTGAGATGCGCGATGAGAAGAGCGGTAACCAGGGCAGGCCGTACGGTGACTGGATAATGCGGGCATCGACCACGTTCGGCAGTGACTGCAGGAAGGCGTGGGCGCTGCTCGGGCTCATCCCCTTGAGGTGAGAGCGAATCGCCGACTGCAAGAAGACCGGCGTGTAGAACCCGGAGGCGTGGCCGTTCAGCGTGACATGGCCGTCTTTGGTCGAGCTCGCCACTTCGTATGTCAATTTCGTGTTTTCGCTAGTGAGTTGGTTCCCTGGCGGCAGCTTGTGCGCGAGCGCGGCCTTGAGCAGCCCCTGCACGGCTTTTTCGTCGAAGACAACGCCATCGCCCGAAACCGTGATCGTGACCGTCATTCCAGTGACCTCGTCGCCCACCTTGTGATCGGCAGTGGCGGTGGCCTGGACGCCGGTCCCAACCAGCACCAGCTTCTTTCCCTGGGCTTTGCTGTTCAGCTGGTCCTGCACCTGCGGAATCGCGTCCTTGGCGTAGGTATCGCGAACGCTGTCGATGTCCGATTGCTGAACGGTCGTCGCAGTCCGGGGATCAACGCCGCCCGTTGTCGCATTCGGATTGGTGACGCCCAGGTTGTCGTCGCCATTGCCCTCAATCTTGGTGATCTGATTGGCGCCGACGTTCGCGGCCGTACCCGCAGTTTGGGCAACGATGGGCACGCTCGCCGAACTGCTCGGTCCGACCAGGGTCACGGCCTTTTGAGTCGCGAACTTCTGGCTTCCATCACCGGTCTCGACAACCAAACCCTTGGGTAGCGGTTCCATGCAGAGAAAGCAGCTCAGCGAAAAGGTCACGCTGCCGGATGCGGCCACTGCGGCGATCTGCTTCTGATTGGTCGCGGTTCCCGGGAGGCTTTGCTGCTGGCTGGCGTGGACCGCTTGCGTCGCGAATTGGTCCCCGCTCGTCTGCGCCCCTTGGGCGCCATTCAGCGTGATGTCTTGCTTGATCGGGGTTCCGGATACTAATAGGGTTGTGCTTGCCGTTGGCAGATAGAGGATTGCCCCTAGCAGGCCCAGCACGATCAGGACGCCCGCCCCTATGAGGTAAGGACGGTAGACGCGGAGCGGCGGACCCGATGGTAGCGAAGGTCGCGGCAGTGCCTTCTTCGCCTGAGCTGACGTTACCGAGGCCTGCCGCGGCCGCTCGAGCGTCGCGACCCCACCGCCGATCGACTCCGTTTGAGCTGCTGGACGGCGGGCGGGCGTCGCAGGCGTCTCCTCTTCATCGACTGACGCGGGCTGGTGAACCTGGGTCCCAATCTCGTAGGCCGCCATCGTAGGAAAGGTGGTAAAGCCGCCTTCGAGCGCCATCGCTTGCAGCCGTGGATCGGCGCTCACGAGGTTGACTTTCTTCCCGTAGCTGTCGGCGTAGCGTTTCAGCAGCCGGAAGCTCATCGCACTCTGCAGGGCTCGGGCCCGCTCTGGGACGACGAACGTGACCTCGTCTTCGAGGCTCAGATCCCGCAGGCGGTCGACGAGGTCGGTGATCTCCTCGTCGGCTTCGACGTAGAGCAGCTTGGCCAGAGTCTTCACAGTTTTAACACGTCGCAGCCTTTCATACCGGAAACGCCACGGATTGTCGAGTTGTTACGCTGTCAGGTTTTCTTCAACAGCTGCCAGCCCGGCCACCCTTAATGTGAGCCTGTCGGCATCAGACTTTCATGGCCTTCAGCACCTTGCGCATGACGCCAAAGAGCGGCGCCTGATCCTCTGCTTGTTGCTGAATGGCATGGAAGGCCAATCCCATCGGCGTGATGTCCTGCTGATCGAGCAAGAGGCCGGTTGAATCGTAAATTCCCCGGATGTCAACCGGGCGGAGCACGTGGAGGGTGGGCGTCCGGGCGAAGGGCATCTTGTCGCTCCAGGGGAACGCCTTGAGCTGTTCACCGACCTCGGGAAGTGCGCTCCCGCCGCCCGCGAGATACATGGCGGTCGGCAAGCGCTCGCCCTTGGACATCTCCTGGAGGGTGAGGGCAATCCCTTCGACCAGAACCTCGGAATCCCGCGCGAGGACCGAGTGAACTTTCTGACTGTGCTCCGGTGGCAGCTCGCCCCGTGAATGGCGGAGCTTGACGGCTTCCGCGTCGGCAAAGGAGATGCCAAAGCGGGCCGCCAGCTTCTTGGTGAAGACCCGGCCGCCGATTGGAAACATCCGGGTCCCCTCGACCCCGCCATTCCGGATCAGCGCGATGTCAGTCGTGCCACCGCCGATGTCCAGGAAGATGCCGCCGAAGTCATAGACTTCATCGGTCGCGGCGCAGCGCGCCATCGCATAGGGCTCGGCGACCGTCGCAACCAGCTCCAGATCCAGCTCGGAGGCGATCGTTTGCAGCGCGCCAACGTGAGTTAGGGGCGCAAAGGTATTGAAGACGGTGATCTCCATCAGCTTGCCCTGGAAGTCGAGCGGGTTGTTGACCAGGTAGCCATCGATCCGAACGCTGGTAATCGCGGAATTGATCAGCTTCACGTCGACGTCAGGGACGGCCAGCTCCAGGCTCATCGCATGCTGCGCCTCGCGAAGCGCGCGCTTCTGGACCAGCTGCAGGGTCTGCATGAGCTCGGTTTCGCTGATCTTCAGCGCCGCGTCGGCGCGGGGAACGTTGATCGATGTGCTGAATCCTTTCACCTGCTCCCCGGCGATGCCGATGACGGCCTGCCCTGGGATGGTGTCGCACATGTCCTCCGCTTGCGACATGGCGCGATCGCAGCTGTCGATGATGCCCTGGATGTTCGCCGGTACGCCGCCTTGCATGTCGCTGTATTCCTGGCGCTCTCGCGAGACGCCCAGGACCACGCCGTTGCGGCCTTCCCGTTTGATGACCAGCGCCTTGATGTACTCGGTGCCGATATCGAGCGCGGTGTAGTAGTTCTCGTAGTCGGCGCCGCGCCGGAGCCGCTTGATGCGGTCCTTGATCTTGATCATCGCCTGGTATCCAGCCGCACGCGGACGTACTCCTGAAGGGTCTTGAAGGCATCGGCCACCCGGTCGGGGTCGATCCCCCCTCCCTGGCCCACCGGCCCTCGACCGCCACCTTTACCGCCGGCCACCTGGCGGAAGGCTTGAACCAGATCGTTCGCGGGTAGGCGGCTCGCCAGCGGGCTCGCCACTTTGACGGCGAAGTTTCGGCCGCTGACCACGATCGCGATGCTGTTGCCATTCCGCCGATTGAGCGCTTGATCGGCAAACACCAGCAGCTCCTTCTCGCCATCGTCAACGCGCTGCAACAGCAGGTGGACGCCATTGACCTCGACTTCCTCGACCTTCGCTCCGACCCCTGCCGCCACCCGCTGGCGAAGTGTGGAGGCATCCTTTTCCAGCCGGCGGACCTCGGCCTGGAGTCCCGCCACGCGAGCGGTCAGCTCGGGGAGCCCGGAACGAAGTGTCTCCTGCAGCTCGTGGAGCACGCGTTCCTCATCGCGGACCTGGCGCTCGGCGGCCACACCCGCTCGTAGATCAATGCGCCGGACACCGGCACCGATGCTGCGGTCTCCTGAGATCAACGCGAAGCCGATTTCGCCGGTCCGTTCGACGTGGGTGCCGCCGCAGAGCTCACGCGCCCAATCGCCGAACGACACCACGCGGACTACGTCGCCGTATTTTTCGTCGAAAAGCGCAACGGCCCCGCTGGCTTGTGCTTCCTTAAGCGGCAGTTCTTCAACTCGACGGGCCAGGTTTGCGCGGATCTGCTCATTGAGACGGCCGGAGACCCTATCGACTTCCTCTCTTTCGAGCGCCCGTGGGAAACGGAAATCGAAGGTAGCGTAGTCCGGCTGAACCGATGAGCCCGCCTGGCTGGCTTGCTCGCCGACGACGTCTTTCAGCGCGCGATGCAACAAATGCGTAGCTGAATGATGGCGGGCGATAGCCTGGCGCCGCGTGACATCGACGGCAGCGTGGACCCGATCGCCGGGCTTGAGCTCGTCTGGACGGACAGGGAGCCGGTGCCGGATAGCCTCGCCCTGCCACTGGGCATCGATCACGGCGTGCTCCTGCTGACCCCACTGGAGCCACCCCGTGTCAGCCGCTTGCCCACCGCGTTCGGCGTAGAAGGGGGTTTCCTCGAGGTAGACATCAGCTAGCGACGCCTCACCTGAGACCGGAAAAACGTCGGTGACCACCGTGTCGGCTTGGAGCTGGTCATAGCCAACGAATGTGGTGGCGCGTTCGGCGATCGGTGCCGTGAATTCGGGCGTTGCCGCACGGCTTCGATCGCGCTGGTTCTCCATCAGCGACGCGACAGCCGTCATGTCGATCGTCACGCCTCGCTCGTTGGCCAGCTCGGCCGTGAGTTCAACCGGAAACCCGAGCGTGTCATGTAGGTAGAACACTTCATCCGGGCTCAACGTTCCGCGATCAAGCAGGCCCTGCAAGCGCTCCATTCCCTGCCGGAGCGCAACCGCGAAGCGTTCCTCCTCGGTCCGGATGGTGGCAGCGATCTCACCGGCCGCCTTGTCCAATTCAGGATACGTTCTAGCCAGCGTCCGAGCGACGATCGGCACCCCTGACGCAAGCTCAACGCCCTGGCCGAGGCGGCGGGCATGCACCATCGCACGACGGATGAGGCGGCGCAAGACGTAGCCGCGCCCGTCGTTTGCCGGCACGACGCCGTCGGCCAGCAGCATGGTCGTGCCCCGGGCGTGGTCGGCCATCACCTTGAGCGAAACGTCGGTCTCCGGTTTGGTCCCGTATGGCTGGCCCATCGCCTTCGCCCAATGCTGGATCAGCGGCTGGAAGAGATCGGTTTCGAAGACGCCCTTGCGATACCGGTTGACCACGGCGGTGATGCGCTCGAGGCCCATCCCGGTGTCAATCCCTTTGCGGGCCAGGTCGGTGCGCTTGCCGGCCTGGTCGCGATTCCACTGCATGAAGACCAGGTTCCAGATCTCGAGAAACCGATCGCAATGCTCGCAGTTGGGCCCGCAGTCGGGCCGGCCGCAGCTGTATTCAGCGCCCCAGTCGTAGTGCACCTCGGAATCGGGCCCGCATGGTCCGGTCGGGCCGGCAGCCCAGAAGTTGTATTCGTCACCGAATCGCCGGATCCGCTCGACCGGCACGCCGGTCTTCTTCCAGATTTCGAAGCTCTCGTCGTCATCATTGTGGATCCCGGCCCAGAGCCGGCTTTCATCGAGCTGAAGCTGCTTGGTCAGGAACTCCCACGCATATGGAATCGCCTTTTCTTTGAAGTAGTCACCAAAGGAAAAGTTGCCAAGCATCTCGAAGAAGGTGAGGTGGTGGCCGTCGTGCCCGACGACATCGATGTCCACGGCGCGAAAGACCTTCTGGCACGTGGTGGCACGAGGATGCGGCGGCCGGCTTTGGCCGAGGAAGTACGGCTTGAACTGCACCATGCCGGCGCTGGTGAATAACAAGCTGGGATCGCCGAACGGGATCAGGGATGAGCTCGGCAACACCTTGTGGTCCCGCTCTTTGAAGAAGTTGAGAAAACGCTGGCGGATGTCCGCGCTATTCATTGCTTGGTCTGCGCGCAGAGTGAATTGTACTGAGTCCACCAGGCCGGATCAGCTCGGGACGGGCAGTTCTCGCTTGAGCCGCTCGACCGCGGCGCGCTGCAGCCGTGAAACGTGCATCTGCGAGATGCCGAGGCGCTTGGCGACTTCCGCCTGGGGCAGCTCGTCGACGAAGCGCAGGTACATGATCCGCCGCTCACGAGGCGTTAGATGTCGCATCGCCTGGTCAAGCAGGTCCTGCAGTTCCACCTTGTCCAGGTTCTGGTCGTCCAGCCCAAGGCGTTCGGTGAGTTGCAGTCCATCCTCTTCCCTCGCCGCCGGACCGGTCGACTCGAAGGAGATGGTTCGCTGCGCCGGGCTCGCTTCCATCGCGGCCAGGACCTCTTCTGGGTCCAGCTCGAGCTCTTTCGCGATTTCCTGGACCGATGGTTGCCGCCCGAGCTTGGCCTGCAGGCGCTGGCCGGCCAGGTCGGCACGCTGCATCGTCTCCTGGAGACGCCGCGGCACCTTGACCGCCCAGCTCTTGTCGCGAAAGTAGCGCTTGATCTCACCGACGATCGTCGGCGTGGCAAAGGTCGAGAATTCGAGTCCACGCTGCGGCTCGAAGCGCTCGATCGCCTGGAGGAGGCCGATGTAGCCGACCTGCACGATGTCCTCCAGCGGCTCGCCGCGGTTCGCGAACTTCCGGGCCAGAAAGAGCACCAGGTTGTTGAACAGCTCGACCAGCTGCTGCCTGACCTCGGGGTCTTTGGTTTTCTGGTACTTGAGAAAGAGACGGCGAACGAGATCTCGATTGGGGCGGACCGTCCTCGACGGCGTGGATGCCGCTGCCTCTACTCGATCAGATATTTGACCATCCTCATCCGCATGCTGCCTGTCTGATTGTCCACCTGGTAGCGAAGCTCGTCGACAAACAGGCGGATCATGTTGAGGCCAATGCTTTCATAGTCCAGGTCGTCGGCGCGTGCTCCGCGCCTTACGGCCGACTGCGGGTGCTGCTGTTCAAGCGCACGCGGCGGCACGCTGCGCACCTCGACCTCCAGCTTGCGCGGCTGGCTCTTGAAGATCAGCTTCAACTGGCCGTTGCCACTGCCCCACTTCTCGGCAGCGGCGGCGCAGGCGTTTTGGCAGGCCTGCGTGATCGCGATGTTCAGATCGTCGATCTCCGGGAGCGAGAAGCCGACCACGAGGCCGAGCGACGCCGCCGCCCGCTTGGCGACCACGATGTAGTCGGCAACCGCAGGCAGTTTGAGCTCGGTCAGGTAGACACCTCCGGTCGCTGGAGCGTGACCGGTGGATGGGTGTCGAACGCGGCTTTCTCTCATGATTCCTCCCGTGGCTGGTCAGGATTTGCGCTTCGTCGCCGGCCCAAGCCGCCCAGCGTCTGGCGGACTCGGTCGCGCCAGCCCGTGATGGCGGCTCCGGTCGCATTCATCGCCCGGTCGGCCGCCGTGAACTTGTCGTTGACGCCGGTCACCATGTCGTCGATCTGCTGCAGGCTGTGCCGCAACTCGGGGAGCGCCAGTTTCGCTTCGTCAAGCGTGAGGCTGAGAATCGCTTCGATGGTCCTCAGGCTGCGCGTCATATTCATCAGGATGAAGGCGGCGAAGAGACTGACGAGGAGAAAGCCGATGCCGATCAGGAGCACGCCGATCTGCCAGACCATGAACGATTGCTCTCTCCTCCCCGCGGCCGGTTAGGCGCGGTTGTTGCCCAAGTTCTACCGTATTGTTCGCGGGATTAAACCGGTTGACGCCTGAGCAACCGGGTTCCTGCCCACTGCAAGGCCACGAGGAGCGCCACATCGGTGATCGGATGCAGCTCGCCGACCGCTAGCCGGGCGCCCGGTCCGAGCAGGCTGAGCCCTTCTCCGGTGAGCATGGCCAGCGTGCTCAGGGCGAGACGGACGAGGTAGTGCGGGGCTCGCGGCGCCACCAGGTAGGAGACCTGGGTCCCGAGCAGCATGAGCAGCGCGGCCAGCACCAAGACCGGCGGGACGGCGACAGGCACCGCCGGCAGTGTAGCCGATCCCAATAACGAAGAGAGGCCCGGCGCTTGCCGGACCTCTCTTGGAGTCGAAATGTCTTACTGCGACTTGTGGCCGTGATTGCTGCTGTTCGCGTTCGGGTGCGGGTTGGTCGGAGCCGCGGCGCCGGGAACGCTCGGCTGGAACTTCCAGGCCTGGCTATTGTCCGCAGCGGGCGTGCTGCAGGAGTTGCCCGGACGGGTGCACTGCGGTTGCGGTTGCGGCGTCGGCTGCGGATTCTGCGGATCGATCGTTAGCCCTGCGAGGTTGATCACCAGGGCGCCGAACCCGTTGGTGTCGTTGACGGCGATGCTGGTCGCGGTCTTCGTGCCGGGCAGCGTAATCGTCAGCATGTCGATGGTGGCCGCCGCCCCGTCGAGCGCCGTGCCGCTCCACACTTGGGCAGCCGCCGGATCGGTGATCGTGTTATCGGTGAATCCAGCGCCGATCCGCCATTCGCGCAGGTTGCTGCCAACCGTCAGGTCGGTGCTCTGCGTGGTGCCGTCGCTGAAGGTGACGGTGACGTTGCCAACCACGGTCCCGTCGTACCAGAGATAGGTGTTGGCGCTGTTGAGAAGCAGGTAGGCGGAGGTCGCATTGACCCACGAGCCCGCCAGAGCGACGCTCTGACCGTTGGTCAGCGCGATCAGGTTTCCGCTGCTGAGGTCGAAGCTGTGTCCACCCAGGGTCGTGATGCCCGAGGGCGCCCCTGCATACATCGAGCTGAGCGGAGTCGACGCTTGCGCGCCGAGCGCAACCGTCACGTCCTGGGCGTACCCCAGGACACTCGAGGCGGCGATCAAGCCGGACGCCAGAATGAGACCTTTAGCGGACTTCAAGATAACGGCGTTCATGTGGCCTACTGTAAGTTGCGTACCTTACGTGCTCGGTCGCGCTGCTCCAGCAGGCGGTAACGGGAGCGAAAAACGAGCGTGACGCTTTTTGCCGGAACCTTACTGAGGTGGTTTCGGGGCCTTACGAGGTCGGTTTGGGCGCCTTGGGAATTGGCTGCAGGCCGAGTTCACGAAGCTGTTGCTGCTCGGCGGGCGCTGGAGCTCCCGTCATCGGTTCTTCCGCCTGCTGGTTCTTGGGAAACGCGATTACCTCGCGAATCGTTCCTTCGCCCGCGGCCAACATAACGACCCGATCCAACCCATACGCGAATCCGCCATGCGGCGGTGCGCCGTACCGAAAGGCGGTCAGCAGGAACCCGAAACGTTGTTCCGCTTCCTCCCGGGAAATGCCGAGCCCGGCAAAAACCCGCTGCTGCATCTCCGGGTCGTGAATGCGGATGCTGCCCGACCCGAGCTCCGTCCCGTTGAGCACCAGGTCATAGGCGCGCGCGAGCACCTTGAGGGGCTCACGATCCAGCAGCTCGAGGTCTTGCGGCCGCGGCGAGGTGAAGGGATGGTGGGCAGCGGTGATCTCCCCCGTTTCTTTGCTGCGCTCGAACAGCGGGAAATCGGTCACCCAGACGAATTCGAAACCGCCTTCCTTGACCAGATGGAGATCCTCGGCGAGCGCTTTACGAACTGAGCCGAGGGCTGCCGCCGCTGTTTCGCGGCGGTCGGCCACCGCCACGACCACGTTCCCCGGATCCGCGCGGGTGATTTGCTGCAGTGCCTCTAACTCATGCTGGCTGAAAAACTTCGCGATCGGGGAACGCCAGCCTTCTCCCTCGCGGTGCCAGAACGCAAGGCCCTTCGCCCCCTCAGCCTTCGCCACCTCGGTCAGCCGTTCGATTTCCTTCGCCCCGAGCGATGCCGGGACCCGGATGGCGCGTACTGCCCCGCCACCGTCCAGGACCTGGCGAAAGATCTTGAACTCGGTCGTAGCAAAGACAGCGGAGATGTCCTGGATTTCGAGGCCATAGCGGAGATCCGGCTTGTCGACGCCATAGCGTTGCATAGACTCCGCGTGCGTGATGCGGCGCATCGGCGTTGTCACCGGAACGCCGAGCACCTCCTTCCAGATGTGCGCAAAGCAGCGCTCGATCACGTCGATCACGTCGTCCTCAGTCACGAATGACATCTCGAGGTCGAGCTGCGTGAACTCGGGCTGCCGGTCCGCCCGAAGATCCTCGTCTCGGTAGCAGCGCACGATCTGGAAATAGCGGTCGATGCCTCCCACCATCAGGAGCTGCTTGTACAGTTGCGGCGATTGCGCCAGCGCATAGACGTAGCCGGGGTTGAGCCGGCTTGGCACCAGGTAATCTCTTGCCCCCTCGGGCGTACTGCGGATCAGGACCGGCGTCTCGATTTCGAGGAAGCCCTCGGCGTCGAGAAAATCCCGAATCGACTTCGTGATGCGGTGCCGCAGTTGCAGGTTGCGGGCCATCCGCTGCCGGCGTAAGTCGAGGTAGCGATACCGAAGCCTCAACTGCTCGTCGACCCCCGTCTCCTCATTGACGGAAAAGGGCGGCGTCTGTGCCCGGTTGAGCGTTTCCAGGATCTCAGCCTCGACCTCGACCTCGCCAGTCGGCAGTTGCGGGTTTTCGGTGCCTTCAGGACGCCGCTGAACCATGCCCCGCACCCGGATCACCGATTCGAGGCGCAGGTCGCCGGCGCCCGCGTGCGCCTCGCCGTGCGCCGGGTCGAACTTCACCTGGACGAGGCCGCTGCGGTCGCGCAGGTCGATGAAGATCAGGCCGCCAAGGTCGCGCCGACGATGCACCCAGCCATACAGGTCAACGGCGGAGCCGATCCGGTCAGGGCGGACCTCGTCGGCGTAACTGCGCGCCGTGCGAGTCACGGCCTGCCCAGGGTGTCGATCACCGTCGAGACCAGCTCCCGTTGCAGCACGCTGACCTGAGTCTTCGATCGCATGTCCCTGACGACCGCTTCACCCTTCTCCCGTTCCTCGGGGCCAATCAGGATGGTGACCTTTACGCCGCGCCTGGCAGCCTTGCGCAGCTTGGCATCGAGGCGTCCCGCACCGGGGTCGACCACCACCCGAAGGCCGCGGCTGCGGAGCAGGCCGGCAACATGCAAAAGGTCGGGCTCGTCCTGCGCATCCAGGGCGACGGCGTAGACATCCGGCGTCGCCGGCGTCATTGGTTTCGCCTCCTTGAGCAGCAGGGCGGTACGATCGAGACCGGCCGCGAACCCGATCCCAGGTGTGGACCGATATCCAAGGGCGGCGGCAAGACCGTCGTAGCGCCCTCCACCGCAAAGCGCATTCTGCGCGCCCGCGAGCGACTGATGCTGGAATTCGAACACGGTGCGCGTGTAGTAATCGAGGCCTCGAACGAGTTCTGGATCGAGCACATACGGGACTGCTTCTTTCGTCAGCGTCTGTTTGACGAGCGCGAATGCCTGCGCGCAGGGCTCGCAGAGATGGTCGACGATCTTCGGCGCGTCGCGCTTCAAGGCCTGCTCTCGGGGGTCCTTGGAGTCGAATAAGCGAAGCACGTTCTTGTCGAAGCGAACACGACTCTCCGGGCCCAGGGCATCGAGATGGGGTCGGTAATAATCCCGTAGGCGCTCCCGGTACGCTGGACGGCAAACCTCGTCGCCAATACTGTTGAGCCGCAGGTTGATGCCCTCGATGCCGAGCGCTTGGAACCAGGACCAACCCAGAAGAATCGCCTCGACGTCAAGCTGTGGACTGCTCTCGCCGATCGCCTCGATGCCAAACTGATGTAGCTCGCGCATGCGCCCTGCCTGGGGCCGGTCGTAGCGAAAATACGGGCCGATGTAGTAGAGCCGCGCGGGCTGCGGTTCCTGGTCGAGACCACCATCGAAATACGCTCGCACGATCGGGGCGGTGCCCTCCGGGCGGAGTGTCAACGAGCGGTCGCCGCGATCGCGGAAGGTGTACATCTCGTGAGTGACGATGTCGCTTGCCTCACCGGCACCGCGAACGAACAGTTCGGTCGCCTCGAAGATCGGCGTCTCGATTCGCTGGTAGCCGAACCGCTCAGCTTGCTCGCGAGCAGCGTGCTCCATCGCGTCCCAGTAGGGTTGATCACGCGGCAGGAGGTCCTGCGTGCCGCGCGCGCGTTGCGCGATCGGGGGCATGGTCTGGACAGATTACCGAAGACCAGCGCCATGGCCGGTCGCCGAAAATCAACCCGTCGCTTGGAGTTCGCTGCTTGCGGCGTCGGTTCGAACGACACGGTTGCGGCCTGTGCGCTTGGCAACGTAGAGCGCCTGGTCGGCCGCCTGCACGAGCGCTTCGCGGCTGTCGCCATCACGGGGGAAGACCGCGATCCCGAGGCTGAGGGAGAGACTCGACACCGCCTTTCCATCGAGCATTACGGCCTGGCCCTCCACCGTTTTGCGGATGCGCTCCGCGACGGACATCGCTGCCCGACCGTCAGCGCCACGCAGGACCAGCACGAACTCGTCGCCGCCGTAGCGCGCCACCAGGTCTTTGGGCCGCACCGCCGGAACCAGGATTCGACTGGTGAGGTGGCGCAACACGGCATCGCCCGCCGGGTGACCGACGCTGTCGTTGATTTCCTTGAAGTTGTCGAGATCGCACATGATCAGCGCAAATGATTCGCCCGCCTTCCCGGCACGCTGCAATTCGCGCTCCAGGTAGGCCTCGAGCTCGCGATGGTTTGCGACGCCGGTGAGCGCGTCGGTGGTGGCAAGCTGCTTGGTTTGTTCATATGCCGCGGCGTTCTCGATCGCGATCACGGCCTGGTTGGCCAGCGTCTGGAGCACCCGAACCTCGCTGCGCTCCAGCGCCCGCGGCGTCCGCATGTGAATCACGAGGACACCTACGATTTCGCCGCCCAAGCTCATCGGCACGGCGACCGCCCGACGCAGACCGAGGCGTCGCGCCGCGGCAATCGGCTCCCTGCGCTGGTCGTCGAGGTCCAGCTCGAGAACCTGCGAAGGCTGCTGCACCCGCTGCGCCGCCAGGTCGCCGCTCTGCCTGATGGCGGCCAGATCCCGCCGGCTGGTCGACCCTACGATCACATCAGAGAACTGCTGGCGCCACGCCGGCCTGCGCAGGTGAAGGGATGCGTAAGGGACATCGAGGATTTCGGCGGTTGCGTGTGCCACCGCGCGCAGCAGGTTGTCCGTGCCCACCGTCACCGCCGTCAGCGCCTGTGAGATCTTCTCGAGCGCCACGATCGCCTGGTCGAGACGATGCGCCTGCAGTTCTGTCTTCTTTCGAAGCTCCGTGTTTTCCATCATCAATGCCATCTCGGTCGCGATTGTCTGTAGCAACTCGGTGTCTTCCTGCGGCAGCCGGTAGCCGGCGGCGAGCCCGGCGATCAGGTACCCGGCATTCCGCTGGGCGCGAACGAGTGGCACGACGAGCGCCTCTTGGACGCCAGCGAGATCGGCAAAGAGCCGCAAACAGCGCCGCGCATCACCGGAGAGCTGCCCGACGGTCTCGACCGCCGCAGCCGACTCTGCGGTAAATCCTTCGGCTAGCTTGTTGGGGTTGATTCGCGCCAGCTGGCCGGCGGCCTTCGGCAGGAGACCCACGGTGGCCCGGACCTCGAGACCGTTGGCCTCGTTGCGGGCAAGCAGGAGGGCGTTCTCGAGTCCAAGCGCCTTCAGGCTGACGCCAAGGATCGCCTCTGCCATCGCGCCCGGCTCGGCATCGCGACCGAGCCCCTGGCTGGTCTGGGAAAGCGCGGCCAGGCGCCGCATCTGTTCGTTCAACGAGCGGGTGCGCTCCTGCAGGTCCTGCGTCATCGTGTTGAACGCGGTCGCCAGTTCGCCGAGCTCATCACGACGACGGACCTCGAGCCGCTGGCTCAGGTCGCCCCGAGCCACCGCCTGGGTACCGGCAACCAGCGCCTCGATCGGATGCGTAAGCCGCAAGGCGAGCAGGTATCCGACCAGGAGCAGGATCAGGACCACGCCGGCGAAGAGCGCGGTCATCTGGATGGCCGACTGGACGCCGGCGTCGATCACGCTTTTCCGCGAGAGAGCGACCGCAAGGTAGCCCTCGATATGTTGGCGCAAGTAGAAGTTGGTGACCTGGAATTCATACGCCTGGTTACCGATGGTCAACGTCCGCGTTGCCGCGCGGCCCGGCGAGGCAAGCGCCAGGTAGGAGCGCAGGTGCTCGTCGATCAGCTCGCCCTTGACCCCGGCCAGCGTGCTCGCCAGCAGGCTCCCATTGCCGTCGAGCAGCGCGACCTGGGCCTCCGATTTGCTTTGCATCTCGGTCAGCACGTCGGCCAACGACGATTGAACGAGCACGCCCCCGACCACGCGGTCGCCTAGCATCACCGGCCCAGCGGCCGCCAGCGCCGTGGCCGGAGCACCAAGGTAGCCGATGTACTTATCGCCGAGCGCGTCGTACTGGCCCTTCAAGACCGGCTGAACCAGCGCCTCGGTCGCGAGGTCGGTGCCGCTCTTGAAGACCAGCCCGTTGGGGTTGGTGGTGTCGGGCTGGGTGACCTCGAGGATGGTTTTCCCCGAAGCGTCGAAGATCATGACCGTGCCCAGGCGGTTGTTGACCTCGAGCGGCACGATCAGCTGGCGGAGCCTGGCGGCGTCTCCGGCTCGGACGGCCTGGTCGACGCCCTCGGTGTTGGCGACCAGCCGGATTGCCGCCACCTGTCGCCCCTGCAGCTTGACCGCGGCATCGAGGGCGGCGTTCTCCGCCTGGACCAGTTGGTCCGCAATGCGGCTCTCGAGCGAGCCGGCCACGAGGCTGGTCGTCAGGTAAGTGCCGATGACACCGAGAATCAACATCAGCAGCAGGAACGGCAGGATGATCTGGGTTCGGATCCGCATCGCCGGGAGCGTCAGTCGCTTAGCCAACACAGCTCCAGCTTTGCGTCGCGGCTGCATAGGCCGGGCTCCAGAAGACAAGCTTGTCCGAACCGCTGTGCTGTGGCGTGAACGAGTCAGGCATGACCGCGTGCGAGCTGGTGTCGCCAGCTGCAACCCGGATTGGCGCCTCCGGCGTCGAGCCCACGACCTTCCCCGACGTGTCGTAATGGGTCCACTGGTAAAAGACCCAGCCGCCGACGCCGTTCGTCGTGAAGCTGCCGGTCGCCATCACCGTCGTCTGATTGCAGCGGCCGGCATTGCTCTGGCCTTTCGTCGAGGTCGAGACGGCCTCAGTGGCTGAGGCGATCGCGAACCGAGCGGTCGGCACCGGCGTGGGGGTTGGCGAAGGCCTGGGGGTTGGTGTCGGTGTGGGTGCAGGCGTGGGCGTTGGTTGCGGACTGGGCGTAGGCGTAGGCGTTGGTTGGGGACTCGGCGTTGGGGTAGGCGTCGCCACGGCCGTTGGGTTCGGGGACGGCGAGGCGGCGGGCGATGGGCTCGGGCCCGGCGATGGAGCCGCGGTCGGAGCCGGCGCCGGGGTCGACACCGGCTTGATCACCGGTCGCGCCGATGGAGCCAGGTTGATGGCAACAGCTGCGGGCGGCGGCGCGAGCGCAAGCGCCGGGGGAATCGCGAGCGACTGGGAATCGGCGCACTCCAGTGACTGGTCCTGCAAGGCCTCGGCCACGACGGTGTTCTTGAGCGGTTTGGTCTGCAGGCCCGCGTCGAGCCGCAGGTCGGCGGTCAGATCCGGCACCATCACCCAGGCGAGGCCGTCCACCGGATGGAGCGCCACCATGGCGACGGCGCCGAAGAGCACGACAATCGCCGGCCCAACGAGAAAGAAACCGGCGAGCGCGCGTCGACCGCTGGAATGGGCACCCATCGCTTCCCGATGCTAGGTAGGCGAAGTTACGGCGACCGTTTCCGCGATGGCCTGCATGAAGGCGGTCGTCACAAGCGCGTAACGATGTCGGTTGCGAGGCGCCCAGCGCCGCTGCTGGGGCCGCTAGCTATGGGCCAGATTGCCCTCCCGGGCAACCGTGTGAACGTCTTTGACCGTCTCCAGCCGCTCCATCAGCCGGCTGAGCTGGGTCAGGCTGCTGATCTCCACCGTGGTCGAGATGACCGCCGTCTTGTCGTCGTAAACCTGCACGTCGGCCCCGGTCAGATTGATCTTGTTCTCGGCGATCACGGTGGCGATGTCACGCAGCAGGCCGGTCCGATCCCAGGCTTCTATCTTGATCGCCACGGGGTATAGCTGGCGTCCACCGGTGTCCCATTCGACGTCCACCCGGCGCTCCTGGTTGATCACGTTGGTCACGTTCTTGCAGCTGGTGCG
>Ga0066671_10000267_pt1 | contig 16274 bp, 14 predicted proteins | sample GraSoiAngelo_120_FD_62294 | JGI IMG/M metagenome (GOLD analysis project Ga0066671, IMG submission 62294) | Grasslands soil microbial communities from the Angelo Coastal Reserve, California, USA - 14_0919_09_20cm | ecosystem: Environmental > Terrestrial > Soil > Grasslands | place: USA...
CTGACGGATTGCTTCTCGAATGGATGATCCGCTAGCTTTGTAGCTGATGCTTTGTCATATCGATGACCTCATCGCGAGATATCGTGTAAAGCATTGTTCTGACGGTCGGAATAAACTGCACCCAACAAAAATAACGACAACAGAATTCGCCTGAGGGGTTCCATGGAAACGATACTGCTTCCATTCTCGCCGCGCTTCATCGTTCTCACGATTTGTGCCGTCGTCACGGCGTTGCTACTGGGTATCGGGATCGTCGACCACAAAGTGTTCGATATCGTTCTGATCCCGATGATCATCTTCGGCGCCCTCACATTGCTCGGCATCCGCGACCTCACGCAAAAGAGCCATGCGGTGTTGCGCAACTATCCGATCTCGGCACACATGCGCTTCCTGCTCGAAGAGATCCGCCCCGAAATGCGGCAGTATTTCTTCGAGAGCGAAAAGGACGGCATGCCGTTTTCCCGCGACACCCGGGCGTTGGTCTATCAGCGCGCCAAGATGGTGCTCGATAAGCGGCCGTTCGGCACCCAGGAGGACGTCTATCACGACGGCTATGAATGGATGCACCATTCGGTAGCGCCGAAGGTTCACGCCGGCGGCGAGAAATTCCGCATCACCGTCGGCGGCCCCGATTGCAGCAAGCCGTATTCGGCCTCGGTGTTCAACATTTCGGCGATGAGCTTTGGCGCGCTCAGCCCCAACGCGGTACGCGCGCTCAATGCGGGGGCGAAAAAAGGCGGCTTCGCGCACGATACCGGCGAGGGCGGCGTCAGCCCCTATCACCGCGAGAATGGCGGCGACATCATCTGGGAGGTCGGCTCCGGCTATTTCGGTTGCCGCAACCGCGACGGCAGCTTCAATCCGGACGAATTCGCGCGCATCGCAACCGACGGTCAGATCAAGATGGTGGAGCTCAAGATCAGCCAGGGCGCCAAGCCCGGGCATGGCGGAGTGCTGCCGGCGGCCAAGGTTTCGGAAGAGATTTCCAAGATCAGGGGCGTCCCAATGGGCGAGGACTGCATCTCGCCGGCCACGCATCGGGCGTTTTCGACGCCGCTGGAGATGATGGCCTTTGTCGGCAATATGCGAAAACTTTCCGGCGGCAAGCCCGCCGGATTCAAGATGTGCATCGGCCACCGCTGGGAATTCCTGGCGATCTGCAAGGCGATGGTCGAGAGCGGGATTTATCCCGACTTCATCGTGGTCGACGGCAATGAAGGCGGCACCGGTGCCGCGCCGCTGGAATTCATGGACCATCTGGGCATGCCGATGCGCGAGGGCGTCAATTTCGTCCATAACGCGCTGGTCGGCATCAACGCGCGCGACCGCATCAAGATTGGCGCTGCCGGAAAGATCGCCACTGCCTTCGATATGGCGCGTGCGATGGCGATCGGCGCCGACTGGTGCAATTCGGCGCGCGGCTTCATGTTCTCGCTGGGCTGCATCCAGTCGCTCTCGTGCCATACCGACCGCTGCCCGACTGGCGTCACCACCCAGGATCCGAGCCGCGCTCGCGCCCTGTACGTGCCGCACAAGATCGATCGGGTCTATAATTATCACCACGCCACGCTGCATGCGCTAGCCGAATTGCTTGCCGCCGCGGGTCTCGACCATCCGCAACAACTGCGACCGATCCATTTCTCGAAGCGCTCATCCAGTACCGAGGTCCGTACTTTCGCGCAGCTCTATCCGGCGCTTCGTCCGGGCGAACTGGTCGACGGCACCGACGATTTGCGCTTCCGCGACGCATGGGCGATGGCGCGTGCGGGTTCGTTCCAGCCCGCGGGGTAAGTTCTCCCCCCGAAGCCGATTGCGGTTCTGGCCATTCGGCCTTAGGGTCACTGACGGGGACGTCGCAGTCTCCCCGTCAAGTGGTTAACCCCATGCAAGCGCTGCTCGCTTTTCTGTGGAGCGAGCATATGGATGGGATGACCCTTGAACTTCCTCTCTTTCTCTTTGCGACTTTTGCTGGCGCTTTCATCGCCGGCCTGTCGGGATTTGCGTTCGGCTTGGTCGCGGCATCGCTCTGGCTTTACATTCTCACGCCAACGCAGAGTGCGGCGCTGATCATAGCCTTCGGCCTCCTGGTGCAAGGCTACTCGGTGTGGAAACTGCGGCGCGCACTGGACTGGCGCAAGCTCTGGCCCTTCGTGGCTGGGGCGGCGTTTGGCGTTCCCGCCGGCGTGACATTGCTGACCTGGTCGGATCCCCGCCACGTGCGGATCGCGGTCGGAATCCTGCTCATGGTCTACAGTCTCTACGCGTTCTTTCGTCCGGCCCTGAAGTCGGTCACAACAGGCGGCAGGGCCGGCGACGCGATCGTGGGATTTTTCAACGGCGTTCTCGGCGGCCTCACCGGCCTTGCGGGCATACTCGTGACGATCTGGTGTGGATTGCGCGGCTGGCCCAAGGATGTTCAGCGCGCGGTTTTCCAGCCGGTCGCGGTTGCGATCTTCCTGATGAGCGGGTTTTGGCTCGGCGCCAACGGGACCGTCACGGCCGACACGCTCAAGCTCTTCGCGACGGGATTGCCTTGCGTTTTCGCGGGAACCTGGCTCGGCCTCAAGCTTTTCGGAAGAATTGATGAAGCAATGTTCCGAAAAATCGTGCTTGTGCTGTTGTTCGCTTCAGGCGCCGCGCTGATGTTCTGACAGCGAACTGAACGAAGGACCAGGTGCTCGCGCTCGATGCGCATCAGCCCGTCTCTTCAGGCGGCCTGATGTGGCGGAACGAAAACAGCAAGGCGAGGTCGTAGGCGATCTTGAGCGTTCCGCAGACGACGAGCGGGAGACCGGAAAAGGCGGTCATCAATAGCGCGCCTGATATCGCGGGGCTGATCGCCGATGCAAGACTGCGGGGCACCGCGGTGACGCTGGCGGCCGCCGGCCGCTCTGCCGGCGTGACCACAGCCATGACGTAGGACGTGCGCGTCGGCACGTCCATCTGCGACAGCGCTGCGCGCAGCAACAACAGACCGAGCGCGAGATAGAGATTGGGCGCAAAGGCCGCCAGGATCAGGAATATGCTTGAGGGAATATGCGTGAACACCATGGTATTGACAAGGCCGACGCGCTTGGCGATCCATGCCGCGACCGGATAGGAAAACGCGCTCAGCGTGCTTGACCAGAAGAAGAACAAGCCGGCGGCAGACAGCGACAGATCGAAGCGTTCGAACAGCCAGAGCACCAACAGCGATTGAGCGATGAAGCCGCCGGCAAAGGCGTCAATGCTGAAGAGCGCGGCGAGCTTGTAAACGGTGCTTCGCGAGGGTCCAAGCGGGGCATGCGCGGCTTGCTCCTCGGCGCGTGCGCGGGGAACCTGACGATAGAGCGCCGCACTTGCGGCGCCGAGCGAGGCGTAGCCGTAGAACATCAGACGGAACGCCGAGAGCCTGGTGCTCCCCATCGAGACAAGGAAATCGGGTAACGACGCGGCAAGGGAGCCGGCCGCGGCCGAGAGCGCGCCGATCAGGCTGTAGCGGGCAAAGACCCGCGTCCGGGTATCGTCCCTTGCCCCGCGCGCCAGCGCCGCGTGTTCCAGCGGAACCAGGACGCCGAGATCGCCCGCGGATGGATTGATGGTGCCGACGAAAGCCACCAGCGCGATCAGCACGAAATGCTCGACATTCGGAAATGCGAGGCCTGTTATCGCCATCAAGCCCGCGCCCGAGAGCATCAGCGCGCGCAAGTCGTGACGCGGCGCGATCCAGCCGACGATCAATGTCAGCAGCGCCGTTCCCAAAAGCGACGCGGTGGCAACAAGCCCAACGGCAATGGCATCGTAGCCCAGCGCCGTCATGTAGGCCGGCAGAATGATGATGGCAAAGCCATCTCCGAATCCGCGCAGGCCGCGCGCCATGTAGAGCAGCGAAATCGGAGAAGCTGCCGCATTGGTCGCTGTCGCGATCTCAGTCATCGTCCGCTGATGAGGCGATGTTGGCATGTCAGTCCCTGCCTTGCGACAGTGCTATGATCCTGATCCGATCGAAGCGCGTGACGCTGTCGGCCTTGGTCCAGAGCGCAACGCCGCCGGCTTGTGTAAAGGTAGTGTCGATCACGCTGAACAGCGTGTTGCCGTCATAGGAGACGGTGACGCGCTCGCCTTCGGCGCGAAGCCCGAGCACGTGCCATTCGTTAGCGGTCACCCGCAAATTGGCACCGGCGAGTTGTTCGCGGCGGCCGTTGACGACGCGATAGAAGCGGACATTATCCTCCAGCGCGTTGGCACGCACCACATAGTAATTGTCGGCATCTGCGAGCCGCACCGCGATGCCGCCGGCCTGATCAATCTTGCCGCCGACCACCTTGAACCGCAATTCGACGTCGACATTGGCGGCGGACAGGCTGTCATGGATGGCAAGGGGGAAGCGGTAGTCGGTGCGGTCAGTATTGCTCTGCTCGATCGCGCGCCCCATTGAAGCCGTCGGATCTTCGACCACAGTCCATTGGCCCTCCGGGCCCTTGCCGGTGCGCGCAAAGGTGAAACCAGCCGGCGGCGATCCCGGCGTCATCCGCTCGATGTCAATCATGATGGCCCCTGTCTCCGCGAACGCGGTTGATCCGGCGCATGAGAGAACGCACGCAGCCAACGCTGCCGTCAGAACCCGCTCAAAAACGTGAAAAAATCCTGGGCCGCTGTCGTCCACGCGCAATCCCCCGACACGTCGAGTGGTGCGCAGAACTTGGACGGAGCCCCGTCTGACGGGGAGCCTGCTTTATCCCCGTATCAATCAATTTAGTCATGTTCGAGGTTTTCGGCAAGTTCTCCGATCAGTCGATGCTTGCCGTCAGTATTTCGGGCGGTGCGAATTCGCCCATTCGCGCGCGTGCTCGATCGGCTTTCGAGCCGGCAGTGCCGCACGCAATTTTCGAGTCGTCGGTAAATTCTCCATTCGCTCCCGCCAGGCGCAAAATGCCGGATATTTGGGGTACATCGCCTTGCTTTCCTCGGTCAGGCTGAAAGCAAACGCGCTGGGCAGAATGAAGAAATCCGCAAGCGTGAGTTCCGGACCAAGCAGATAGTCCTGCCCCCGCGACAGTTCGCGCTCCATGACGCCAAGCGCAAGTTCGACCTTGGGCAGCGCATGCGCCACGACCTTTTCATCAGAGGCAATGCCGAGTTCCGGATAGACCAGCCGTTCATGGGTCACATGGTAGATCATGTAGGGATAGTAGTAGGAATTGACCGCGCTTACCCATTGGTTCATGCGCGCCCGTTCGCGAACGTCCTGCGGTGTCAGCCGCGGTCCGTCAAACGCCTCGTCGATATACGAGACAATGGCGCTGGTCTCGTAGACGGTGAAATCGCCGTGCCTCAGGGCCGGGACGCGATTGAACGGATGTAGCGTCAGATGTTCGGGCTTGCCCATCACCGGTTCAAGGTCGTGGAAGACGTAGGGCACGTCCCTGTGCGTCAGGACCAGGCGGACAATGTTGACATAGGTGCTTCGCGGGAAGCCGTAGACAATCGGATCGGGCATTTGCTTCTCCTCTGGTGTGTCATTCAATCCCAGAAAGGCCTGTTGGCCTCGTCCAGCGCCTGTTGCCTCGTAACGCCGATATCCTTGAGCAGATGCTCGTCTAGGTCGCGCAGGTCGGCGCGCTGCCGGCTGCGTTCGCTCCACCGCAGCCATTTGTTCAACAGCGCGGTCCATTCCAGCCATGAGCTGGATTGATAAATATCGATCCGAGGCCGGTATCGAATACGAAGGCGCAAATCGGTTAGATTGAAGAGCGTTGACATCGAACGGCTCCCGACCGCATGATTTGCAGTAATTGCTATTGCGATAGGCCCGGTTGGACGCGGCTCGCAAAGCATCGTTTCTCGGGCCTGCCCTAGTTTTTCTCATGAGCTGATTGGTGAAGGCTTGCGATGCGTCCGCGCCTGCCGTCGTTGAATGCGCTGAAAGCCTTCGAGGCCGCGGCTCGGCATGAGAGCTTCACGCGCGCGGCCGAAGAGCTTTGCGTTACGCAGGGCGCGGTGAGCCACCAGGTCAAGGCGCTCGAAGCCGAGCTTGGCGTGAAGCTCTTCAATCGCGAGCGCCAGCGCCTCCTCATTACGGAAGCGGGCCGGGACTATCTCAATGTCGTGCGCGATGCATTGGACCGCATTGCCATCGGCACTGAGCGGCTGCTGCAACGGCAGAGCGCGGGCGTTCTTACCGTCAGCACCTCGCCGGATTTCGCCGCCAAGTGGCTGGTTCACCGGCTCGGCTACTTTGCCGAAGCACATACCGGCATCGACCTGCGCGTCTCCGCGACGCTGCATCACGTCGACTTCACGCGCGAAGAGGTCGATCTTGCGGTACGTCACGGCGACGGCAATTGGCCCGGACTTGACACCGCCAGACTCTGCGCCGAACAGCTCTTTGCGGTATGCAGTCCGAAACTGCTGTCGGGCCGCCGCCGGCTAGGCGAGGTGTCCGATCTCCTCAGGTTCCCGCTGATCCACCTGGATAGCCGAGCGGATTGGGCGAACTGGTTGCACGGCGTAGGCATTGATGATGCCGATGTCACCCACGGCCCGGTATTGAACCGCGCGAGCATGGTTATCGATGCTGCCATCAACGGGCAGGGCGTTGCCCTTGCGCGCACGACATTGGCGGCCTGGGATCTCATCAACGGCCGGCTGGTACGGCCTTTCCCGGAATCGCTGCGCTTGTCGAAGACCTACTGGATCGTCTGCCCGAAGGCGACCGCCAATCTGGCGAAGATTGCGACATTTCGTGACTGGCTTCTCGCGGAAGCCTCAAAGGATTTGCGCCGGCTGAAGACGCTCACTTCGTCCTCGAAGCCATCAAGCAAGAGCGGCGACTGAATGGCCGCCAGCGAGAACGCCTGCCACTAATGCGGATTTTCCAAACTGAACAGTTCCGATTGCTCGTCATAGGCGAACAGCTCCGCATAGCGTCCCCATGACACGATGGTCTTGAGCGTCTCGTCAGCCTGGTCTTCCGACATGTAATCCTCAAGCTCGTTGCGGAAGCGCGCTTCGGGCGCGGTGTGCGACGGCCGCTCGTCGAGCACCCGTCGGATCAGGCCCATGACCGGCACATAGTTGATCAGATGCTCGGCGAACAGCTTCTTGCGATCATCGGTCTCGAGGTGAGCAAAACGCTGGCCCGCCTCCGTGAGGACGAGATCACCTTCGTTTAGCTGAGCGAATCGCAGCAATTGCAGGGATTCGCCGAAATGAAAGATCTCGTCGGCCTCAAGTTGCAGATGGCCGGCAAGGACCGGCAGATCGGCGCGCCCATCATAGGGCGGTGCCGCCAGCGTCTCGATCAGGCCGGAGAGGACGTTGGATGAGACATGCTGGAGGATCATGCCGACTCCGGTTCCATGGATCCCCTCGACCGCCGGCGTTTTCGGCTCCGCGCGCTGTGCCATGCGAGCATAGATGCTGTCGACGAGCTGGCGGAAGGCCGGATCGAGACGATGGCGCGGGTGCGGGAGCTCGACCTTGATCTCGGCGGCGACGCGGCCGGGATTGGACGAGAACACCAGGATGCGGTCGCACATCAACACCGCTTCCTCGATATTGTGCGTCACCATCAGCACCGAACGGATCGGCAGCCGGCCCTCGATCCAGAGATCGACCAGATCGGTGCGCAGCGTCTCCGCCGTCAGCACGTCGAGCGCCGAGAACGGCTCGTCCATCAGCAGCAGATCCGGATGCACCACCAGGGCGCGGGCAAATCCGACGCGCTGGCGCATGCCGCCCGACAATTCCTTGGGATAGGCGGACTCGAATCCGTCAAGACCGATCAGGTCGATGGCCGCCAGCGCCCGCTTGCGGCGCTCGGTGGCGTCGATGCCGAGCGCCTCGAGCCCCAGTTCGACGTTCTGCAGCACCGTCAACCAGGGAAACAGCGCAAAGGACTGAAACACCATGGCGACGCCGTTGGGCGGACCCATGATGGTCTCGCCACGGCACCTGGCGTCACCCGAGGACGGCGCGATCAGTCCGGCAATAATGCGCAGCAGCGTCGACTTGCCCGATCCGGAGCGGCCGAGCAGGCCGACGATTTCGCCCGAATGGATCGTCAGATCGACTTTTTCGAGCACCAGCAGGTCCTCGCCGCTGCCCTTCGAAAAGGACCGGCAGACGCTGCGCATGTCGACCAGGCTGGACCCTCTGGGTTGATCTAGCATCTATTCCTCCCGATCAGCCGAGGCGGAGCCGGCGCTCGCCAAAGGCGTAGAGCGGCCGCCACAGCAGCCGGTTGAAAAGCGTCACCAGCATGCACATTACGGCGATGCCGAGGACCACGCGTGGAAAGTCACCGGCTTCCGTCGCCCTTGCTATATAGGCGCCGAGCCCAGTTGCCGTCAGATGGATGTTGCCCCAGCTTGCGACCTCGGCAACGATCGAGGCATTCCAGGAACCGCCCGAGGCGGTGATCGCGCCGGTGATGTAATACGGAAAGATGCCGGGCAGGATGACCTTGATCCACCACCGCCATCCCTTGAGATGAAAGCTGCCCGCGGCCTCGCGAAGGTCGCTCGGGAAGGCGCTGGCGCCCGCGATCACATTGAACAGGATGTACCACTGCGTTCCCAGGATCATCAGCGGACTGAGCCAGATGTTTGGGTTCAGGTCGTAGCGAACGATGATCACCACGAACACCGGAAAGGCGAGGTTCGCGGGAAACGCCGCCAGAAACTGCGCCAGGGGCTGGATCCGCTCGGCGAACTTTGGCCGCAGCCCGACCCACACTCCGACCGGCACCCAGATGAGGGTCGCCAGCGCAACCAGCACGATCACGCGCGCAAGCGTGACGAAGCCGTATCCGAGCGCGCTGAAAACGTCCCCTGGGCCGAGTGTCGCCGAGAGATAGCTGTAGGCTCTCCAGCCCGCGTAACCGGTGCTCACGGCGATCAATGCCAGCCAGATCGCGTCGGCGATGCGTGATGGCGGGCCTTTTCCGGCCGGCACCCTTGGGAACGCCGGCAGTGCGACCTGCAGGTTCGAGACGGCTTTAGTCAAGGCCGCGAATGGATAGGTCAGGGACCGCAACGCCCGCGTCCGCCGAAACAGATCGAGCATCCATGATTCCGGCGCGTCTCCCGAAGCAATCTGCTCGAAACGGAATTTGTCGGCCCAGGCCACCAGCGGACGGAACAGCAACTGGTCGTAGACAATGATGACGAGCAGCATTGTCAGGACGGCGTAACCGATCGCGCGCAGATTCTGTTTTTCAATGGCAAGCGCGACGTAAGAGCCGATGCCGGGCAGGGTAACCGTCGTGCTGCCAACGGTGATTGCCTCCGACGCCACCACGAAGAACCAGCCGCCCGACATCGACATCATCGTATTCCAGATCAGGCCCGGCATCGCGAACGGCACGTCCAACCGCCAGAAGCGCTGCCATCCGCTCAAATGAAAGCTTTGCGAGGCTTCCTCCAAATCCTTCGGTACGTTTCGGATCGACTGGTACATGCTGAAGGTCATGTTCCAGGCCTGGCTGGTGAAGATAGCGAACACGCAGGCGAGCTCGGCGCCGAACACGTTGCCGGGGAACAGATTGAGGAAGAAGACGACGGTGAACGTGAGAAAGCCCAGGATCGGCACCGATTGCAGGATATCAAGCAACGGGATCAGCACCATCTCGGCGCGCCGGCTTTTGGCGGCGAGCGCCGCATAGACGAAGGTGAAGATGATCGAGCAGACGATCGCGAGCAGCATCCGCATCGTGGTTCGCAACGCGTAGTGCGGAAGATTGGCCGGATCGAGCGATACCGGCGTGACGTCGAGTGTCGATAGAGGAAGCGTAGTCTCTTCGCCGCCATAGACGATCAGCACCATGGCGCCGATGACGAGGATCAGCGCCACCGCGTCCCAGATGTTGGGCCGCAGCGCCTGCCCCAATCGCGGCGTCAGGATTTCCTGAAGCGTCATACTTAGAACTCGCCGTGCAAACGGCAGGAGAAGATCGAGACCGGTCCGCGGTCGGCGTTATAGGCGGGATTAGCAACGAATTGATAATCGGCCGTGACGGTAAAGTTCTTGGTGACTTGATAGGCGTAGTAAGCCTCGAGAATCTGCTCGGGCCGATAGTTGAGCTGGCCGTCTCCGATTAGAAGGCCAAGACCCCCCGCTGCGAGGAAATCGCGGTGGGCGGCGGAAAGTCCATTGATCGCACCGCCGATGCCGATGGTGTCGCTCGATCGTCCCCAATAGCTGCCCTTGAAGGAAAGGCCGCCCGAGAGGCTGCGATCGATATCGCTGAATGACAGGATTTCGTTCTGGCCGTCGTTCCAGCTGGCACGCGCGAACAGCCCGACGTCCTTGGCGATCTCTTGCTCGGCATTGACGTAGAAACCGTATTTGAGGTTGTCGTGTCGGATGCTCGCCATCACGACGTTGATATCGAGCGTGGGATCGGCGGCTTCGATCGCCAACGCCTGGCGATAATTACCAGTATTGCCGCTATTGGCGAATGCGCCCAATCGCAACTTGCCGGGGTGATCCATGACGGCGTAGCGTTCTTCCAACTCCACTACGGTGCCACCGGTCTTGAACGCGAGCACGTCGCTGTTGCGCGCCTCGGGTACCTCGAACAGCCCGGCGCGCACCGCCCAATCCTTGCGATTGAGCTCGACCACCGCGCCGCGCGTAAAGCCCGGCAGATCGGCGGGAAAGTCAAAAGCCCCCGACGCCCAGATCGCCCAGTTCATGAAGTCGGCGCGAGAGTCATGCGCGTAGGAATTGTTGTCGAAGAAATCGCCGACCGCAAAACGCCCTACGATCAGCGTCACGCGATCGATGTCGCGCTTTCCCGGCAATTGGTTGGGCCCGTCGGCGACGTCTTCCTGCTCGCCGCCGAACCCGAACGTCTGTTTCAGGTAGTAGCGCTGCGGCCTGATCTTCGGATATTCGGCGCCGGCCTTCTGCGCCTCGCCGTTTGGAAAGCCGGCCAATCCAATCGTGCCGTTGAGACCAAAGCCTTGCGCGAGCTCCGGGTCGAAATAAAACTCCCCGCCCTGCCAGAGCCGCACACCGAGAAACGCGGTCGTCGTCCAGGTCGCCTGCGTCTGCCCGCGCCCGGGGAGGCTGTCGGTGCCGGCATAGGGCGAGCGGAAGGAGGGATAGGTTTGCGGCAATAATGTCGTTTGCGCGTGGACGTTCCATTCGTCCGATTCCGGCAATGCGGGTTTCGCATTGGCCGCGGCGCTCGCGTCCCAGGGCGTATCGCCGAGCCGATAGTTCATGCCGAATTTGACGAGATGAATGCGGGGATCGACGTTGACGGCGGGCAGACCAAAGTCGCTGAGGTCGTACATGCGCCGCGACAGATCGACATACTCATATTCGACCTTGGCACTCCAGTTGCCGCTGACGGCGAATTCGACGCCGGCGCCCGCGGTCCAGCCGGTTTGATAGTCGCCGATCCTTGAGGCGATGGTTGTGGGGTCGTCGTTGATGTTGATGTGGGTGTGCCCCCAGGCGAAGCCCCCGGTGAGATAGGGCATCCAGATTCCGTGCGCATATCCGATGCGGCCGCGCAATGTACCGACATAATCGATCGTCGAGTTGAAAGGCGCGGGCGCAAGTCGTGGCGCGTCGAGCGGGCTTGTGAACGATGCATCCGCCTCGACACCGAGCACGATATGGTTTGAAAACTGCCTGTTGTGGCCGGCCTGGTAGCCGCCGATCAGACCGGTGACGCTGTGCGGGAAGAACACGCCCTGTTCGGGGAGCGGATTGGTGCCGGGGCCAAGACTGCCGCCGCCGTAACCGAAATGGCCGCCGACATAGAATCCGGTCCAGTCATAGACGGCTTTGTAGGCAGGCGCTTTCAGCGCCATGTCGGCGGCCGCGGCGGGACACGCAAGCACGATCATGCCAAGCCCTGCGCCGGCGAGCGCGCGTGTCAGGGGTCGGCAGTGGTAGCTCATGGACATTTCCCGCGCGAACATTCCGGCGATTCTCTCATCATCAGATTTTGCCGGCCTGCTGCCACCAAAGAAATGAAGCGAACGATTTCACCACCCGGCCCGGCACCCATGCTCCAGTTCAAATATCGGACCGGGAGAGCCAGCAATTCTTCCAAGGGATTGAATTACAAGCGGAACTCTATTGCGAATAATTCTCAATTGCAACAATGGGAAAAGCCGCGATTGATTGGTTGGCACCCTTCTGTGACAGCTGTGCAACAGTGCAAATCGCGACGCCGCAAGGTGCCCACGGCAGCGCGTGATCAAAGAGGCGAAGGCTCCGCAAGCCCCAAATCAGGGCCTGTGGCCGACCTCAACAGTGAGATGTGACAGCGATTTGAATCGGGCGAGCCTGGCTCGGTAATAGTCGGCGTCGCGCCCTTTGCTGGTGATGACGGAAACGATCGCGCCGAGATGTCCCGGCCCGAGCCGCCAGAGATGCAGATCGGCGAGCGTGTCGCCATCGGCCTCGACCTCCTCACGCAGCCTGTTGGCCATGCCCTTGTCAGGATTCATATCGAGCAGGATCGCGCCGGTGTCGCGGATCAGTGCGTAGGACCAGCTGGCAATGACGCAAGCCCCGATGATGCCGGCGAGCGGGTCCATCCAGAGCCAGCCAAACCCGCGGGCCAGCAACAGGCCTGCGATCACCAGCACCGAGACCGCAGCATCCGCCATCACATGGATCACCGCTGCACGCATGTTGTTGTCACGAGCGGCCGATCCATGGGCGTGCTCGTGCTCGTCATGATGATGGCCGTCATGCGCATGACCATGATGCGGGCCATGATCATGGTCATGAGGCTCGCCGCCGCTGAGCAACCATGCACTCGCGACGTTGACCGCCAGACCGAGACAGGCGATCGGGATCGCCTCGGCAAAATGAATGGGCACCGGCGCGAAAATGCGGCTGACCGCTTCATAGCCGATCAAGAGCGCAATCATGGCGAGCACGATGGCGCTGGTGAAGCCGGCGAGATCGCCGAGCTTGCCGGTGCCGAAGGTGAACGCCGGATTGTGGGCATGCTTGCGCGCGTAGCTGTAGGCAAGCGCGGCCAATAGCAGCGCACCGGCATGCGTGCTCATATGCAGCCCATCCGCCACCAGCGCGATCGAACCGAACAGCAGGCCGCCGACGATTTCGGCGACCATCATGATGCCGCAGAGCCAGATCACCGCCCAGGTCTTGCGCTCGCTCCGCTCGTGGCCTTCTCCGAGGAAGACGTGGTTATGAAAAACCGCGGCTGCACCGTTGTTGTCATCGATCATGGTGTCCCTCACTTCAGATAGGTGTGGACCACTTCGATCAGTCGATCCGCCGCGTCCGCGTTCAGCGCGCCCGGATTTTTCTCAGGGTCGACAAGGTGGGTGCGGATGTGGTCTTCAACCACCTCCGCCATCAGGCCCGCGACGCCGCCGCGCACTCCCGCGATCATGTGCATGATGCGCTCGCAGCCGGCCTCCTCCATCAGCGCACGCTCGATCGCCTCGACCTGGCCGCGAATGCGGCCAACGCGAGCGAGCAGTTTTTTCTTTTCCCGGATCGTGTGCGACATGGCGAACTATATAGGGTACCCCCCTATGCTATGTCAATTCGCGGATATTCGCGAGAGAGCGGAACAACGCGGGCACCGGAGACGATTGACGCCTGAGGGCAGGTTCGGTTCCTGGCTCGAAATTGTTGATCAGCCGCAATTTGCCGGGTGTCCGCCTGTGTTATCGATGTATTGCGATGAACCGACAGGCCTTTGAGGGTTTCTATTTTCGAAGGTTTTTATTCCCTGGGACGGAGACCGGGTGATGCGCCGTGCATCTGCTTGAGGACGGCAACGAGAAGCCTCATCGGGTGACCGCGCTTGATGTCCTTTGGGGCCGCCTGAAGGAGCATCCGCTGGCGCGGATCGGGCCGGGCCTCATCACCGGCGTGGCTGACGACGACCCAAGCGGCATTGCCACCTACTCGCAGGCCGGGGCGCAGTTTGGCCTGAACATGCTCTGGACGATGCCGTTGGCCTATCCATTGATGGCCGCAATCCAGGCGATGTGCGCGCAGATCGGGCGGGTCACCGGCAAAGGCCTTGCTGCGAACATCAAGATCGCGTTCCCGCCGATCGTGCTCAAATGCGTCGTGGTGCTGCTGCTGATCGCCAATACGCTGAACATCGCCGCCGACGTCGCGGCCATGGGGGAGGTCGCCGAGCTCGTCAGCGGTGTCGATCGTCACCTGATGACGGCGATTCTTGTTATTGGAACGCTGCTGCTTCAGGTCTTCGTGCCGTATCACCGCTATGTGTTTTTCCTGAAGTGGCTGACGCTTTCGCTGCTGGCCTATGCCGCCGTGCTGTTCACCGTCGATGTGCCCTGGAGCGAGGTGGCGTTGCGAACGGTGTGGCCGAAGCTGACGCTGGATTCCAGCGCCGCCGCCGTCGTCGTCGGCGTGTTCGGAACGACGATCAGCCCGTATCTGTTCTTCTGGCAGGCCTCCGAGGAAGTCGAGGACATGCTTGCCAAACGGGGTGCATTGCCGCTCGTGCTGGATCCCGCGGCGGCCCGCGCCGAATTGAGGCGCATCCAGTGGGACACCTGGAGCGGAATGCTCTATTCCAATCTGACGGCCTATTTCATCATGCTGGCCACCGCCCTCACGCTCCACGTGGCTGGTATCACTGACATTGAGACCGCGGCCCAGGCAGCCGCCGCGCTGCGGCCGCTGGCGGGCGATTTTGCCTTTATCCTGTTTGCGCTGGGTATCCTCGGCGTCGGTCTGATCGGGGTGCCGGTGCTTGCAGGCTCGGCCGCCTATGCCTTTGCCGAGGCCATCGGCTGGAAATCGGGCCTGGAGCGGAGAGCCGCGGATGCGCGCGGCTTCTATGGCGTGATCGCGGTCAGCGTGCTTGCCGCATTAGTTATCCAGTATTCGCCGATCAGTCCGATGAAGGCGCTGTTCTGGAGCGCGGTGATCAACGGTGTTGTAGCAGTCCCCTTACTGGTCGTGATTACCGTGATCGCCTCCAAGAAATCCGTGATGGGCACGTTCACTTCCAGCAGGCCGGTCATGATCCTTGGCTGGATAACGACGGCTGTGATGGGTCTGGCGGCGCTGCGGATGTTTATCCCGGGCTAATCCAGACGACCGTCTTCCGGTGCGGATCAAAAAGTTGACCCGCCCGGGGGGACGGCCGGGCGGGTCGTGTACGACACGGGAGTGGATGAGGCGCCCGTGTCGGACGCAGGATCCACGAAGCATTTTCCAATGAAACGAACGGGCGCGAAGAAAACGTGTCAGATATCGGACGACGTCGATCAGTAGCAGGTGTTCACGCGACCGATATAATTCCCGTAAACATCGAATTGGCGAACCCAGCCGCAGCGGCGATAGCCGTTATAGGGATAAGGATCGCTCGCAGCGATCGCGCTGCCGACAATGGCGGCGCCGACAAGACCGGCTCCGACGCCCCAGCCCCAGCCGACAGGCTTGGCTTGTGCTTGCGTAGTGGTGGCGGCAATGCTGCCGGTGACGGCAAGGGCCGCAAGTGCGAGCGCGGCAACTTTGGTCTTGATCGACATGATGAACTCCATCCGGCTGAAATGCGGCCCGTGATGGTCCGCATGCCCGATTGGACGGAGGCTTGCCGATTGCGGTTCGATCTGCGCTGGGTGAAACTTCCGTAATGGAGTTAACCCAGCAATTGGAGTTGGTTAATTGAACTCTAATTCATTTCCTGAGGACCGGCCGAGAGCGCTTTCACATCGAATTTATCGACGTCTTCAAGCAATTCGATGAACGCGCGGGCGCCGTGATCGAGCAGCCGCTCGCCTTTTTCCACTGAGGCCAATGTTGCATTTCCGGCCGCGCCGCTTGGGTGGAGGTCCTGCGCCTGCCAGGCAAACGGCGCCGGGCGGTACGCGGACAACCAGCGATAATCCTTTTCCATCGCGATGGCCGCGGACCGAAAATCGGCGATCGCCTCGAGGCGCACATGCTCTTTGTATCGCGCCAGCATGATCGATGTTTCGACCGCGCCGCCGTGGACGCCGTGGCGGATTTCCTCCGCCGGAAATAACCCCTGCGGCACGCCGAAGCGCGACCATGACGTGGTCACAGTGAGAAGCCCGTGATAGGCGCGCAAGTCCTGTGCGACCAGCGTCATCGCGGCGCTGTTGCCGCCATGGCTGGTGACGATGACAAGCTTTTTGACGCCGGCGCGAGCGACACTGATGCCAAGCGCCATCCACTCCTTGAGCGCGGCTTCGCTCGACAATGTCAGGGTGCCCGGAAAGTCGATGTGCTCGGTCGAGATACCGACCGGCTGAATCGGAAGAAATGTGGCGGGA
>Ga0066671_10000270_pt1 | contig 16186 bp, 11 predicted proteins | sample GraSoiAngelo_120_FD_62294 | JGI IMG/M metagenome (GOLD analysis project Ga0066671, IMG submission 62294) | Grasslands soil microbial communities from the Angelo Coastal Reserve, California, USA - 14_0919_09_20cm | ecosystem: Environmental > Terrestrial > Soil > Grasslands | place: USA...
AGCAGCCTTTGCGGAAGGGAGCGAGCCTCCAGCGCGCGCAGCAGAGGCAGCATTTTGATCGCTTCGGGCCGGGTGCCGACGATCGAAACCACGGCGCCATCACCCAGGGTGGCAAGTTCAGCCACAATGGACCGAAATGGATGGAAGTGAATGTCCCCGCACCTCCTAATGATCGCAAGGTGATGACCGCAGTCAAGGTGGAGAAAGCTCCGTTACGGGTGTAATTTGCCGGCGCATCTTGGCTCTGGCGGTGGCGGGGGCGCAGACGCTAAGAGCGCCTGGGCCGGCAAGGAGGGACGCATGATCGAGCTCCGCAAGACCTACCCGCTCTACCTCGCCAACGAGGCGCGGCAGCCCAATGCGGACCTCGAGGTTACCGACAAATATACGGGCGAGGTCGCCTTCCGCACCGCCCTTGCCGACGCCGCCACCATCGACGCGGGCATCGCCGCCGCAGCCGAAGCGGCCGGTCCGATGGCGCGGATGGCGAGCTATGAGCGCCAGGCGGTGCTCCAGCATTGCGTCGACCGCTTCAAGGCGCGGTTCGACGAGCTCGCCTTCGCGCTCTGCGTCGAGGCGGGGAAGCCGATCAAGGATTCGGAAGGGGAGGTGATGCGGCTGATCGACACCTTCCGAATCGCCGCCGAGGAATCGGTGCGGATGACCGGCGAGGTCCAGCCGCTCGACATCAGCCCCCGCGCCCGCGGCTATCAGGGCATCTGGAAGCGCGTGCCGATCGGCCCGTGCAGCTTCATCTCCCCGTTCAACTTCCCGCTGAACCTCGCCGCCCACAAGATCGCGCCCGCCATCGCGGTCGGCTGCCCGTTCGTGATGAAGCCCGCCAGCCGCACCCCGCTCGGCGCCCTGATCATCGGCGAGGTGCTTGCCGAGACGAATTTGCCGAAGGGCGCCTTCTCGATCCTTCCTGCTCACCGCGACGGCGCCGACCTGTTCACCACCGACGAGCGGCTGAAGCTCCTCTCCTTCACCGGCTCCCCCGCGGTGGGATGGGACTTGAAGGCCAAGGCGGGGAAGAAGAAGGTGGTGCTGGAGCTCGGCGGCAATGCAGCCGTGATCGTCGACCATGACGCGGATCTGGAGGATGCGGTCGAGCGGATCGTGTTCGGCGCCTTCTACCAGTCCGGCCAAAGCTGCATCGGCGTCCAGCGGATCATCGCCCATGAAGCCGTGTATGACGAACTTCGCGACCGGCTGGTCGAGCGGACGAGGAAGCTCGTCGGCGGCAACCCGCATGATAGGGACACCTTCATTGGGCCGATGATCTCGGAAGGCGAGGCGAGCCGCCTCGACGGCTGGATTCAGGAGGCGGTGGAAAGCGGCGCGACCCTTCTGTGCGGCGGCGGCCGGGAGGGGGCGATGCTGGAGGCGACCCTGCTCGAAGGCGTCGGCCGCTCCGCCACCGTCTATCGCGAGGAGGCGTTCGGCCCCGTCGCCATCCTCTCGCGCTTCAGCGACTTCCACGCGGCGCTGGCAGAGGTGAACGATTCGAAATTCGGCCTCCAGGCGGGCCTGTTCACCCGCGACCTGTTCAAGACGCTCGACGCCTGGGATCGGCTGGAAGTCGGCGGCGTCGTCGTCAACGACGTGCCGAGCTACCGGGTCGACAACATGCCTTATGGCGGGGTCAAGGACAGCGGTCTCGGCCGCGAGGGCATCCGCTTCGCGATGGAGGACATGACCGAGATCAGAAACCTCGTCATCCGCCGCCGCGACGTCGGCCCGCCGCTCCGTCAGATGGGGGAATGAGCAAGAGCGGTGGAGTTGCCTGAGGTTAAGCCCGGAGCCTATAGAAGCCGCGCCTTCTACCGGCGACCGCGAGGGGACGCGCGGGCCGCCACCGCCATGGAGATTCGAACTTGAAGCCATATCTTTTCGGCACCGCCGCCGCTTTGGCGCTCGCGGGCTGCACCACGACCGCTCCGCAGGAAACCGCCATCGCCACCGCCGCCGAACCCGTCGCCGCCGCTCCGGCCCCCGCCGCTCCCGTCGTCCCCGACAACATCCTGCTGGCCGAATGGACCGGGCCTTATGCCGGCGTCCCGCCGTGGAACCAGGTGAAGCCGGAACTCTTCCCCGAAGCCTTCCAGTTCGCGATCGACGAGCAGCGCCGCGAGATCGCCGCGATCGTCGACAATCCGGAAGCCCCGACCTTCGAGAACACCATCGTTCCGCTGCAGAAAGCGGGCGAGCGGCAGGACCGGGTCGAGTCGATCTTCGGCGTCATGACCAGCAACCTCGCAACGCCCGAATACCAAAAGCTGGACCGCGAATGGTCGCCCAAGCTCTCCGCCGCCTCCGACGAGATCATCTTGAACCCCAAGCTCTTCCAGCGGATCAAGGCGATCTACGAAGCGCGCGACACCGCTGGCCTCGACGCCAAGCAGAAGCGCCTTGTCACGCGCCAATATGAATCGTTCGCCCGCCGCGGCGCCAACCTCAATCCCGAGCAGAAGCAGCAGCTTTCGGCCTACAACCAGCAGCTCGCCGCCTCCTTCTCCGAGTTCAGCGAGAAGCTCCTTGCCGACGAGAACAGCTACACCACCGCCACCGCGGCCGATTTGAAGGGCGTTCCCCAGGACGTACGCGACGCCGCCGCGGCCGCGGCCGCCGAGCGCAAGCTCCCGGCAGGCACCTTCGCGATCGTCAACACGCGCTCGGCAGCCGATCCGATCATGACCTTCGCCGACAATCGCGCGCTGCGCGAGAAGGTCTGGCGCGCCTTCGCCAATCGCGGCGACAATGGGGACGCCAACGACACAAACGCCGTCATCGCGCGGATCGTGAAGCTGCGGGCGGATCGTGCGAAATTGCTCGGCTTCGCCAACCATGCCGAGTGGCGGATGCAGGACACGATGGCCCGGAGCCCGGCCAAGGCGATGGACCTGATGATGAAGGTCTGGCCGGCTGCCGTCGCGCGAGTCCATGAGGAAGTCGCCGACATGCAGGCGCTTGCGAAGAAGTCGGGCGCCAGGATCACGATCGAGCCCTGGGACTATCGCTATTATCAGGAGAAGGTCCGCAACGCCCGCTACAACCTCTCGCAGGACGAGCTGAAGCCCTATTTCGAGCTTTCGAACATGGTGAACGGCATGTTCTGGTCGGCCGGGCAGCTCTACGGCCTGCAGTTCAAGGAGAATACGGGCGCCGTCCCGGTCTTCCACCCGGACGTCCGGACCTTCGAGGTCAGCCGCAACGGCGAGGTCGTCGGGCTGTTCTACTTCGATCCCTATGCCCGCACCGGCAAGCAGTCCGGCGCCTGGGCGACCACCTATCGCAGCCGCTCGGGCCTGACCGGCGACCGGATCGTGCTCGGCTCCAACAACAACAATTTCACCAAGCCTGCCCCGGGCCAGCCGGTGCTGATCAGCCTCGACGATGCCGAGACCCTGTTCCACGAGTTCGGCCACGCCATCCATTATTTCCTCTCGGACACTTACTATCCGGGGCTGGCGGGGACGCCGCGCGACTTCGTCGAATATCCGAGCCAGGTGAACGAGAATTGGGTGCTGACGCCCGAGGTGCTCGACAAGTTCGCGCGTCACTATAAGACCGGGCAGCCGATGCCGGCGGCGCTCATCGCCAAGATACAGAAGGCGAAGACGTTCAACCAGGGCTTCGCCACGGTCGAATATCTCTCCTCCGCTCTGGTGGACATGATGCTCCACACCGACCCGGACGGGGTCGTCGATCCCGACGCGTTCGAGCGGCAGGCGCTCGCCAAGCTCGGCATGCCCAAGGAGATGGTGATGCGGCACCGGCTGCCGCAATTCGGCCACCTCTTCTCGTCCGACGCCTACTCGGCCGGCTATTATTCCTACCTCTGGTCGGAAGTGATGGACGCCGACACCTGGGCGGCGTTCGAGGAAGCGGGCAGCCCCTGGGATAAGGCGACCGCCGACCGCTTCCGCGAGACCCTGCTCTCCACCGGCAACGAAACCGACCGCGCCGAGGCGTACCGGGCGTTCCGTGGGCGGGACCCGGACGTGAATGCGCTGCTCAAGCGCCGGGGCTTCCCGGTCACCCGGTAGGCGGCACGGCGGGTATTGGAATGGCGGCGCCTCTCGAGAAGAGGTGCCGCCTTTCTGTCTCGGCCAGGCTTCGATAGAGCTTGCGGCGTGACCCGGGGGAAGTGCGGATGAGCGATGGTGGCGGGGAAGGAGCGGCAAAGGGCGCGGTTTTGCTCAGGCCGCTTCTGGTTGCCGCCGCCATTCTCGCCGTGGGAGTCGCGACGCAGCTTGGCGCCTATCTCAATCACGACGTTGCCTTCCTTGCCTGGGTGGCGCGCGCGGTGGCCGGCGGAGCGGTCTACGGCCGCGATATCCTGGAAGTGAACTTCCCGCTGGCCTTCCTGATCTACCTGCCGGCGGTGCCGCTGGGTGCGGTGATAGGCTTGTCGCTGGCGGTAAAGCTCTGGACCGCCGCGCTCGCCGCGCTGTCGCTGTTGCTGCTGGCGAAGGCGCTTCCGGCGGAGCGCCGCGGCCCGGTCCTGATCGCCTTTGCCCTCTTCGTCGGCTTCGCGCTGCCGCGGGAATTCGGCCAGCGCGAGCAATTCGCCTTCATCCTCGTGGCGCCCTGGTGCGTCGAGGCAAGCCGCGGCAGGTGGCACTCGATCCTGGTGGGGGCGCTGGCCGGGCTGGGTTTTGCGATCAAGCCGCATTTCCTCATTCCGCTGGCCGTGCTCGCTCTCTACCGGCGCCGGCTGGGCCGGGAAGAAGCCGCGATCGTAGGCGTCGGAGCGCTTTATGCCCTGCTCCTGCTCGTCGCCTTCCGGCCGTTCCTGGTCGAGGCCCTGCCGCTCGCACGCGCGGCTTATGGAGGAATCGAGTATAACGGCGAAGGGGCGGTACGGGCCGCGATCGCCGGATTTTTCATCCTCGCCCTGGCCGTCCCGGTGTTCGGCTCCAGGGACCGGACCGCAATGGCTTTCCTGCTCGCCGCCGCCGGTTTCTACGCGGCGGCGGTCCTGCAGATGAAGCTCTTCCCCTACCATTTCCTCCCCGGCTGGGGGTTCGCCGTCCTGGCGGCCGCCGCGCTTTTGCACAGCCGGCCTCCGGCGGGGCGGGCTCTCCTGGCCGCAGCAGCTGCGGTGCTGGTGATCCAGGCGCTACCCTGGTGGCGCGGAAGCGAGGGGCGGGAGCGCCAGATTCCGCGCCTTGTGAATGTGCTGGACCGCGGGCGCTCCTTCACCGTCATCGCCGTCCATCCCTATCCCTCCTTTCCCACCGCTCTTCACACGCGCGCCTGCTTCCTCGGCTGGTCGAACAGCCACTGGTTCCTCCCGTTTGTCGCCAAGGCCTTGGCTGGAGAGGCTCCGCGGGGCGACGGCGTTGCCGAGCAATGGGCGGTCCGCCAGGCGGTCGCCGAGCTGCGCCGGTCGCCCGACACTGTCGTGGTCGATACCGATTGGAGCCGGCATACCGGCCTCAAGTCGCGCAGCTTCGATGCGCTCGCCTGGTTGCGGCGCGACCCCGAGTTCGATCGGCTGTGGCAGGGATATTCGGAAGGCGCGCAAGTCGGGCCGTTCCGGCTGTTCAGGCTCCGGGCGGCGGCTAGCCCTGCTAGGCCGGGTTGTTCGCCAGCTGGATGAACATCTGCGATGTGCGGGCGATCGGCCTGCGCAGCATGTCGATGGCGCCGAACAGCACGAGCAGGGGCGCGAACAAGGGGTGATCGCACATCGGCCGATCCCTGCTGATCCGGACCAGGCGCTTGCGCTCCAGATATTCCAGAGCCGAGACCGCCCAGAACGGGGCGCCCTGGGTGAGGGCGATCTGCCGGACCGAAAGGCCGGCGCTCTCGGCCGCGCGGGTGAAGCTCTCGGGCGTGAACAGGACCCAGTGGCGCGGGCAGTGAAGCCCGCCCCAGCTGTGATTGCGGAACAGCCTCGCATCCAGGCTGTCGTGGTTCGGAGTCTTGACCAGGATTTGTCCGCCCGGCGCGAGAAGCGCCTTCATCCGGGCGAGCACCGCAACCGGATCGGCGACATGCTCGATCAGATTGAGCAGCATGATCACGTCGAATCGTTCGCGGCATTCGAAATCCTCGACCCGGCCGAGGAAGAACTCATGCCCGGCCGCCTCCGCCGCGGCTTGTGCCTGGGGATCGATATCGACGACGAATGTGCGGCGAAGACGCGGCTCGGCGAGCCTCGCCTGGGACAATAGCCAGCCGGTTCCGCCTCCGACGTCGAGTGCCGACAGAGCCGGCCCTTCGACGGAGGAAAACAGCTTTCGGAACATCCGGCGGTCGAGCCACTGCTTCACACGCTCGGCCAGCGACAGCCTGTCCCCGCTGAAGCTGTAATAGGTCTGGGGATAGATTTCCGACAGCCGATCGATCGGAACCGGGCTTATCGAGAGGGCATCGCAATCGCCGCAGCGAACGTAGGAGAAGCTTTCGGGCACGGCGCGATATTCGACGTCTTTGGCGGTGCCCCAATGGGCGGTGGAGGCGCTTCCACAGGCAAGGCAGGAGGCTTCCGTCATCCGCGGCGGCCGTCGCTGAGAAGGTCCCTGCACACCCCCAGATAGGAGGCGCGGCGGGCGGCGAGGACCGGCGCGGCCGAGGTTCCGGCGAGATAGGAGTCCAGCTCCGCAAGCCGCGTGTAGGAAATCTGCGGTTCGAGATGATGGAGCAGGTGGCGGTTGAACCCGGCGCCGCCGAACGTCCGGGAGAACGGATCGTCGCCGAACAGGCGCGTCACCGCAAACCCCGCCGGCGATTCCGATCCGACCGGCCTATGCTCGATCATCTGCCGAAGCGTCGCGAGCAACGGGAATATGACGCCCATTCCGCCAACCCAGGCGAGCGCCGCCGGCCAGCCGCCGGAGACGAGGAGAATGGAGATCAGGACGAAATGGCCGGCGACTCCGCGCACGAGAGGCCGCAGCGACCTCCGCTGCACCTGAGCCGGTTCGCCGCTGCCGCGTTGGGCGAAGACGGCGACCGCATGGAGCCCGGTGGCCATTTTGAGGATGAAGCCGAGGGTAAGGGCGTTGCGGTAGGAATTTTCGCTGTCCCGGTCTTCGCCGAGGAAGCGGTGGTGATCGAAATGGGTGCGGCGGTAGCTGGCGATGTCGGTCCCGACCTGCCAGCAGATCAGCCAATTGGCGAGCCTGTCGTTCAGGCCCCGATCCGCGGCGAGATGATAATGGGCCGCCTCGTGAATGAAGAGCTGGATGAAGGCGATTCCATAACCCAAAGCGACCGCCCCGACCGCGGCGGCGATTAAGCCGGACACGAGGCCTCCCGCCTGTGCGGTAGCCGCGAGCACCGCCGCAAGCCAGACATAGGCGCGGGCGAGGTCGCGCCACACGATCCGGTGCGCGGGCGTCAGAGTGCGTCGGAAGCGGGCATATTCGCCGTTCGTTTCCAGGTCGATCTGCGCGCGAAATGCCGCGGGGCTGTCCGGGTCGGGCGCTGCGGCGGTGATCGCACTTTGGAACATGCCCGGAAGTTAGGTGCGACTTGGTAAACGACCGGTAAACATGCCGGCGAAGACGCGATCGACGATGCGCTAGGCCCCAGCCTTGACGGCCTGGCTCCAGGCGAGGTCGGCGAGCGGCTCCAAACTCGCCGCCATCTTCGCTGCGTGGCCGGAGGAAGCCGTGCCGCGGGCGACGCGGCCCTTGATGCCGTGGACGATGGCGGCGAGGCGGAACATGTTGAAGGCCATGTAGAAGTCGATGTTGTCGATGGCTTTTCGGCCGGTTCGGCGGCAGTAGGCGGCGACGTACTCGTCTTCGGACGGGATGTTGAGCGCGGGGAGGTCGAGGCCGGCCAGCCCCGTCGTGGCCCCGGCCGGCATCCGGTACATCATCAGGTGATAGGTGAAGTCCGCCAGCGGATGGCCGAGGGTGGAGAGCTCCCAGTCAAGGACGGCGAGGACCCGGGGCTCGGCGGCGTGGAAGATCATGTTGTCGCAGCGAAAGTCGCCGTGGATCACCCGGCTCTGGTCGCCGGCTGAGGCCGGGATGTTGGCGGGGAGCCATTCGACCAGCCTGTCCATCGACGCGACCCGCCCCGCCTCGACGTCGCCCAGATATTGCTTCGACCAGCGGCCGATCTGGCGCTCAAAATAATTGCCGGGCTTGCCATAGTCCCCGAGCCCCGCGGCGTCGGGGTCGATCGCGTGGAGGGCGGCGATGGTGGCATTCATCGCGGCGAAATAGGCCGGCCGCTCCTCGCGCGGGATTTCGGGAAGGTCGGCTTCCCAGAAGATGCGGCCCTCGACCATCTCCATCACGTAGAAAGCGGTGCCGATGACGGCCTCGTCCTCGCACAGCGCATAAGCGTGGGCGACCGGGAAGCCCTGGCGGCCGAGGGCTGAGATCACGCGATATTCCCGGTCCACCGCGTGGGCGCCGGGGAGGAGCTTGCCCGGCGGTTTGCGACGCAACACGTAGGAGCGGCCGGGGGTGACGAGCTTGTAGGTCGGGTTGGACTGGCCGCCGCGGAACTGCTCGACCTGGAGCGGGCCTTCATAGTCCTCGACATTCCCCGCCAGCCATTCCGCCAGCCGCGCCTCGTCGAAGCGATGGTTGTCGCGGACCTCGACGGTGCCGCTATTCTGGCTGGTCCGGCTCATCTTTCCCCCTTCAGCCGCCGACGATAAGCGTGGAGCAGGGGCTCCGTATAGCCCGAGGGCTGGGCGGCGCCTTCGAATACGAGCGCAGAGGCGGCCTGGAAGGCGATGCTCCCGTCGGGATCGGGGGCCATCGGCCGGTAGGCGGGGTCGGCGCCGTTCTGGCGGTCCACCACTTCCGCCATCCGGAGCAGGGCGGCTTCCACCTCTTCCCGCGACACCACCCTGTGGAGCAGCCAGTTGGCGACGTGCTGGCTGGAGATTCGGCAGGTCGCCCGGTCCTCCATCAGCCCGACATCGTGGACGTCCGGCACCTTCGAGCAGCCGACGCCCTGGTCGATCCAGCGCACGACATAGCCGAGTATGCCCTGGAGGTTGTTCTCGAGCTCCTCGCGTATCTCCTCGGCGCTCCATTCGCGGCCCTCCGCCACCGGGATGGTGAGGAGCCCCGCAAGCTTCGCCGGAGCGCGCTCGGCGATCTCGCGCTGGCGCTCGGCCACATCGACCCGGTGATAATGGATCGCGTGGAGGGTGGCGGCGGTAGGGGAGGGGACCCAGGCGGTGTTCGCCCCGGCCTCGGGATGGGCAATCTTCTGCTCAAGCATCGCCGCCATCAGGTCCGGCATCGCCCACATGCCCTTGCCGATCTGCGCCCGCCCCGCAAAGCCGCAGGCGAGGCCGGTGTCGACATTGCGGTCCTCATAGGTGCGCAGCCAGTCGGAGCCCTTCATCTCCCCTTTGCGGATCACCGGGCCGAGCCTCATCGCCGTGTGGATCTCGTCGCCGGTGCGGTCCAGAAATCCAGTGTTTATGAAGGCGATACGGTCCTTCACAGAATGGATGACGGCGGCGAGGTTGGCGCTGGTGCGGCGCTCCTCGTCCATCACGCCGATCTTGATCGCGTGGCGGGGGAGGCCGAGCAGATCCTCGGTGCGGTCGAACAGGCGGTCGGCGAAGGCGGCTTCCTCGGGCCCGTGCATCTTCGGCTTGACGATGTAGATCGAGCCCGCCGCGCTGTTGGCGCGGGCTCCGTTCACATCGTGCAGGGAGATCATCGCCGTGATCACCGCGTCACAAAGCCCTTCCTGCACCTCCTCGCCGTCCACTCGGAGCATCGGATTGGTCATCAGATGGCCGACATTGCGGACGAACATCAGCGCGCGCCCCTTCAGCGTCAGCGTGCCGCCGCCCGGCGCCTCGAAGCTCCGGTCCGGCTCCAGACTGCGCTCGACGCTGAGGCCGTCCTTGGCGAAGCGGGCGGAGAGGTCCCCCTTCATCAGGCCCAGCCAGTTGCGGTAGACCCCGACCTTCTCCTCGGCGTCCACGGCGGCGACCGAATCCTCGCAGTCCATGATCGCGGTGACGGCGCTTTCGAGGAGGATGTCGGCGACTCCGGCCTTGTCGTCGCGGCCGATGCGGTGGGCGTGGTCGATGACGATCTCGGCGTGGAGATTGTGGTGCCTGAGGAGGATCGAGCTCGGCCCCCAGCCGGCGAGCAGCGACGAATCGACGAGGGTGCCGCAATCGGTGACGAGCCGGTCGTCCTCGATCCGGTAGGACGTCACGTCGGCGTGACTTCCGCCGGTCAGCGGCGCGATCTCGTCGAGGAAGGCGCGGCCCCAGGCGATGACGCGGAGCCCGCGCTCGGGATTGTAGCCCCCGGCCTGCGGACGGTCGCCGAGCGCATCGGTGCCGTAGAGCGCGTCGTAGAGGCTCCCCCAGCGGGCGTTGGCGGCGTTCAGGGCGTAGCGGGCATTGTTGACCGGGACGACGAGCTGCGGGCCCGCGATGGTCGCGACCTCGGGATCGACATTCTCGGTCGCGATCTGGAAGGCGGCGGGCGGATCGACGAGATAGCCGATCTCGTGGAGGAACTCCTCTTCCTCCTCCGGCGAGGGGACGCGGCCGCCGAGCCCCTCGTTGCGCGCGTCGATCCGCGCCTGCAGGTCTTCGCGCTTCCTCAGCAACCGCTTGTTCTCGGGCGTCAGCTCTCGGATCAGGGCCGAAAATCCGCGCCAGAAATCGACGGGCGCGATCCCGGTCCCCGGAAGCGCCTCTTCCTCGACGAACGAACGAAGCCTCGTGTCGATCTCGATGCCCGAGATCAGCGCGTAATCGGACAAGGCGGCTCTCCGTTTTTGCTCGTGCCAGCCCCGACTAGCCGCTGTATTGCCCTTAATCCATGCGCTTCCTGATCCTCATCGCCCTGCTCCTCCTCCCCGCCGCCGCGGGCGCCGAGGACCCCGCCATCCTGCTCCGCCCGGCCAGGGTGTTCGACGGGGTCGAGCCCAGGCCGCACGAAGGGTGGCAGGTGCTGGTGCAGGGGGAGAAGATCGTCGCGGCCGGGCCGAACCTCCAGGTGCCGCCGGGCGCTCGGGTGGTGGACCTGCCGGGCACCACGCTGATGCCGGGGATGATCGAGGGCCATTCGCACCTCTTCCTCCACCCCTATAACGAGACGAGCTGGGACGATCAGGTGCTGAAGGAGCCGCTGGCGCTCCGTACCGCCCGTGCGGTCAACCACGCCCGCGCCACTTTGATGGCCGGCTTCACCACCACCCGCGACCTCGGCACCGAAGGCGCGGGCTATGGCGATGTCGGCCTGAAGCAGGCGATCGACCAGGGCATCGTCCCCGGCCCGCGCATGCTGGTCGCGACCCGCGCCATCGTCGCCACCGGCGCTTATGGTCCCAAGAATAACGAGCCTGATTTCGCGGCCCGCGGCGCCGAGGAAGCGGACGGGGAGGGGCTTCTCAAGGCGGTCAGGCGCCAGATCGCAGGTGGCGCGGACGTGGTGAAGCTCTACGGCGACTATCGCTGGCGCCCCGGCGAGCCGAGCCGGCCGACCTTCACCGCGGCCGAGATGCGGCTCGCGGTCGACGCCGCCCATTCCGCCGGCCGCGAAGTCGCGGTCCACGCCTCCACCCCCGAAGGCATGCGCCGGGCGATCGAGGCGGGGGTCGACACCGTCGAGCATGGCGACGGCGGCACCCCGGAAATCTTCCGCCTGATGAAGGCCCACGGCACCGCGCTTTGCCCGACGGTCGCTGCCGGCGACGCAATCTCCCGCTACCGCGGCTGGAACGGCGCCGCGCCGGAGCCGGAGGGCGTGCAGGAGAAGCGCCGGAGCTTCGCCGCCGCCCTCGCCGCGGGGGTGACGATGTGCATGGGCGGCGACGTCGGAGTCTTCGCCCATGGCGACAATGCCCGCGAGATGGAGCTGATGGCCGCTTATGGAATGCCGGTCGCCCAGGTCCTCATCGCCGCCACCTCCGGCAACGCGAAGATCTTCGGCCTCGCCGACCGCGGCGCCGTGAAGCCGGGGCTGCTCGCCGATCTGGTGGCGGTCGAGGGCGACCCGACCCGCGACATCTCCACCGTCCGCGCGGTGCGGCTGGTGATGAAGGGCGGCAAGGTCTTCCGGGAACCCTGAGCCCCGCCTCGCTTTCGCCCCGATCCTCTGCTAGGGACGCCGGGAAATCTGATCCATTCGGACCCCCACATGCTGAACCGACCCACCGGCCGTCCCGACCGGCGTACCTTTGCAATCATCTCGCATCCCGACGCGGGCAAGACGACTCTGACCGAGAAGCTGCTGCTGTTCGGCGGCGCGATCCATCTCGCCGGCGAAGTGAAGGCGCGCGGCGCCAACCGCCGCGCCCGCTCCGATTGGATGAAGATCGAGCAGCAGCGCGGCATCTCCGTCACCAGCTCGGTGATGACGTTCGAGCATCAGGGCGTGACCTTCAATCTGCTCGACACGCCGGGCCACGAGGACTTTTCCGAAGACACCTACCGGACGCTCACCGCAGTCGATTCCGCGGTGATGGTGATCGACGCCGCCCGCGGCATCGAGGCGCAGACGAGGAAGCTGTTCGAGGTCTGCCGGCTTCGCAACGTCCCCATCATCACCTTCGTCAACAAGGTCGATCGTGAGGGCAAGGAGCCGTTCGAGCTTCTCGACGAGATCGCCGACGTGCTCGCGCTAGACGTCTCGCCGATGAGCTGGCCGGTGGGCATGGGCGGCACGTTCGAAGGCATTTACGACCTGGTCGAGAACAAGCTCAACCTGCCCGCAGCGCACGACGGCGGACATTTCGAGGGCAAGACCGTCCAGTTCTCCGGAATGGACGACCCGAAGCTCGCCGACAGCGTTTCCGCCGAAGGCATTGCGCGCCTCCGCGAAGAGGCATCGCTCGCCGTTGCCGCTTATCCTTCGTTCGATTCCGACGCTTATCTCAACGGCGACCTCACGCCCGTCTATTTCGGCTCGGCGCTGAAGGAATTCGGGGTGGGCGAGCTGATCGCGGCCCTGGGCGAGCACGCGCCGTCGCCGCTGCCGCAGCCGGCGAGCCCGGGGCCGGTCGACCCCGACATGGAGGCGGTGACCGGCTTCATCTTCAAGGTGCAGGCGAACATGAACCCGCAGCACCGCGACCGGGTCGCCTTCATGCGCCTCTGCTCGGGGCGGTTCCGGCGCGGCATGAAGCTCATGCAGCCCTCCACCGGCAAGGCGATCGCGGTGCACAGCCCGATCCTGTTCTTCGCGCAGAATCGCGAGCTCGCCGACGAGGCGTTCCCAGGCGACATCATCGGCATCCCCAATCACGGGACGCTGAGGGTCGGGGATACGCTCACGGAAGACGAGGCGATCCGCTTCACCGGCCTCCCCAATTTCGCGCCCGAAATCCTGCGCCGAGTGGCGCTGGTCGATCCGACCAAGACCAAGCAATTGCGCAAGGCGCTGGACGACATGGCGGAAGAGGGGGTGACCCAGGTCTTCTACCCGTCGATCGGCGCGCAGTGGATCGTCGGCGTCGTCGGCCAGCTCCAGCTCGAAGTGCTGATCTCCCGGCTCGAGGTCGAATATAAGGTCGACGCGCGGTTCGAGGCCTCGCCCTGGAACGCCGCCCGCTGGATCGCCGCCGACGACGAGAAGGATCTCAAAGCCTTCATCGACACCCACCCGAGCGCCGTCGCCCGCGACCGCGACGACGCCCCCGTCTTCATGGCCAAGGATTTGTGGGAGCTCAATTTCCACGAAGGCCGAAACCCGAAGATCAGATTCACGGCCACGAAAGAACGCCACTGACCGTCATTGCGAGCGAGCCGAAGCAATCCGTGAGGGCCTCCGAGGAAGCCCGGATTGCCGCTTCGCCTCCCTCCCCGCAATGACGCTGCACGCCACCCACGCGCCCTTGCGGGCGCTTATACGGACACCATTTGCACATCATGCCTTTTTCCAATCTCCCGCCGCTCCTCGGCGAAGCCCTTGCCGAGCGCGGCTATGAAGCGCCGACTCCCGTCCAGGCCCAGGTGCTCGAAGCCGAAGCCGAGGGGCGCGACCTCATCGTCTCCGCCCAGACGGGGTCGGGCAAGACCGTCGCCTTCGGCCTCGCCATCGCGCCGCAATTGCTCGAGCCGAACGGCTCCATGCCTTATATCCGCGAGCCGATGGCTTTGGTCGTCGCGCCGACCCGCGAGCTCGCGCTCCAGGTCAGCCGCGAGCTGATCTGGCTCTACGCCAAGGTCGGGGCGCGCATCGCGACCTGCGTCGGCGGAATGGACCCGTCCAAGGAGCGCCGGGCGCTTGCCCAGGGCGCGCACATCGTCGTCGGCACTCCCGGACGGCTTCGCGACCATATCGAGCGCGGCGCACTCGACCTCCACGCCGTCCGCGCCGTCATCCTCGACGAGGCCGACGAGATGCTCGACATGGGCTTCCGCGAGGATCTCGAGGAAATTCTCGACGCCACCCCGGCGGAGCGGCGGACGCTCCTGTTCTCCGCGACCATGCCCAAGCCGATCGTTGCGCTCGCCAAGCGCTACCAGCGCGACGCGGTGCGGATCTCCACCGTCGGCGAGGACCGCGGCCATGGCGACATCGCCTATCAGGCGGTCGCCGTCGCGCCCGCCGATATCGAGCCCGCCGTCGTCAACCTGCTCCGCCTGCACGAGGCGGAAGCGGCGATCCTGTTCTGCGCGACCCGCGAGAATGTCCGCCGGCTCCATTCGAGCCTGATCGAGCGCGGCTTCGATGCGGTGGCGCTGTCCGGCGAGCATAGCCAGAGCGAGCGCAACCACGCCCTCCAGGCGCTCCGCGACGGCCGCGCCCGGGTGCTGGTCGCGACCGACGTCGCAGCGCGTGGGATCGATCTTCCCAACCTCACGCTCGTCGTCCATGTCGAGCTTCCGCGCGACGCGGAGACCCTCCAGCACCGCTCCGGCCGAACCGGCCGCGCCGGCAAGAAGGGGACTGCCGTCCTGATCGTGCCGTACCCGCGCCGCAAGCGGGTCGAGCAGGTGCTTCGTGGCGCGCGCATCCAGTTCGAGTGGATCCAGGTCCCGACCGCCGAGGACATCCGCCGGAGCGACCGTGAGCGGCTGCTCGCCTCGCTGGTCGAGGAAGTCGAGATCGACGACGAGGATCGTTCGCTCGCCCAGCGGCTGCTCGAATTGAAGTCCCCCGAGGAGATCGCCGCGGCCCTGGTCCGCGCCCATCGCGGGCGGATGCCGTCGCCTGAGGAGATGGTCGATTCGGGCGTCGGCGACGCGGGTCCGCGCAACGCGGGGCCCCGGGCGGGCTTCGAGGACACGGTCTGGTTCCGGATGGACATCGGCCGCCGCCAGAATGCCGATCCGCGCTGGCTGCTGCCGCTGCTCTGCCGCCGCGGCCACATCACCAAGAACGAGGTCGGAGCGATCCGCATCGCCGCCGGCGAGACGATGTTCGAGATCCCGCGCTCGGTCGCGCCGCGCTTCGCCCAGGCGCTGAAGCGGACCGAGGGCGGCGATCCCGCCGGCGAGGGCGGAGTCCGCATCGAGCCAGTTCAGGGCACGCCCCGCCAGGAAGCGCGCGAGAACCGCCGCGCCGGCCCGCAGGCGCCGCGCTACCAGGCCAAGCCTTACAAGGCGAAAAGCGGGCCTCCGGCGGCGCGCCGGAAATGAGCGCGCTCCGCATCCTCGTCGATGCGGACGCCTGCCCGGTGAAGGAGGAGATCTACAAGGTCGCCTTCCGCCGGAACGTGCCTGTGGACGTGGTCTCGAACAGCCGGATGCGCCTGCCCGAGCATCCGCTCGTGAACCGCGTCATCGTCGACTCCGGCTTCGACGCCGCCGACGATTGGATCGCCGAGCATTCGTCGACCGACACGGTGGTGATCACCGCCGACATCCTCCTCGCCGACCGCGCCTTGAAGGCGGGCGCCACGGTGATCGCCCCGACGGGGAAGCCCTTCACCGGCAATTCCATCGGCGCCGCCATCGCCACCCGCGCCATCATGGCGGACCTCCGCGCCGGCGGCGACGTGGTGGGAGGGCCGACGCCCTTTGCGAAGGCGGACCGCTCCCGCTTCCTCTCCGCGCTCGACGAGGCGCTGGTCCGGCTGGAGCGGCGCTAAGGGACGGGCAGAAACCGTCATCCCGGGCTTGACCCGGGATCCATGAACACAGGTCTGCGCGGACTGGATACGAACCGTGTTCATGGATGCCGGATCAAGTCCGGCATGACGGGTCGGGTATCGGTGCCTCCACCTCTCCTTCGTCACTCCGGGCTTGACCCGGAGTCCATGAACACAGGTC
>Ga0066671_10000271_pt1 | contig 16156 bp, 15 predicted proteins | sample GraSoiAngelo_120_FD_62294 | JGI IMG/M metagenome (GOLD analysis project Ga0066671, IMG submission 62294) | Grasslands soil microbial communities from the Angelo Coastal Reserve, California, USA - 14_0919_09_20cm | ecosystem: Environmental > Terrestrial > Soil > Grasslands | place: USA...
CCATCGGATCGAAGTTCAAGGTGCCCTTCCACTCGAAGCCGTAGACGGTGGCGCGGTCGATATTGCCCGGCGATTCGCCGGTGAGGCCGATCGGGATGGTGTCGACGATGTCGTCGATGCGGCGGCCGTAGAGGCGAAGCGTCGAGCTGCCATAAGCGCCGAAATTGCGGGTGGTCTCGAGATCCGCCTCCCAGCTCTGCTGCGGCACCAGGTCGGGATTGCCGGCATTCTCCTGCCCGTTGTTCAAATTCACGCTGGCGAGGAAGTCGTAGAAGTTGAGCTGGCCGACCTTGCGCTGCACCTTCAAATTGACGTCCCATTTCGGAGTCGGCTTCCAGGCGAGCGAGAACAGGCCCTTGGGCCGCCAGAAGGTGCGGGTGAGGCCGCCGGCGCCGACCTGGCTCAGCTTGGAATATTCGCCGCCCGCCGCGATCTGAAGGCCGAGCTTGGGGGTGAGCGGCCGGCCGTAGCTCAGCATCCCCTCGAACCGGTCCTCCTTCACCGTCGCCGTCGCGCCGTCCAGGGGGATTTCGACGAAGTCGCCGCCGGGGCTGAGCTCGAACAGCCGCGAGACGTTGTCGAGGCTGTTGAACGCGCCTTCGCCCGAGACCTGCCAGTCGCCGCCCAGCATCTTCCAGCGATATTCGGCGCGGGCGATCTGCTCCTTGGTGTCGCCGGCCTGGGCGAAGCGGTTGCCGCTGTCGGGCGTCGAATCGGCATAATCGAGCACGACGGTCGTCGTCGAAGGATTGTGGACGAAGCGGTCGAGGCCGATCAGCTTCAGCCGCCCGGGCCCGAGCGCGAACTCATAATCGCCGCCGATCTCATAATCGTAGCTGTCGTTTTGCTGCCTGACGGTGCGGAAGCGGTCGACGAGGCCGGGGCCGTAGCGGTGGCCGTCCTCGCGATAGTCGTAATAGACGCGTTCGTAGGAGGCGTTCAAATTGCCGACCGAGCTTCCCGGCCCGTCGAGGGTGAAGCGGCCGCTGATCCGCGGCGCCTCGCTGGTTCCGGTCCAGAAATCGTCGCGCTGCTCGATGAAATCATGGTGACGGTCGTAGATGAAGGTCGGCCCGCCGGCGCCGCTATGGTTGGAACGGTTGGCGAGGCCGATCGTGAACTCCACCGGCCCCTTCTTGCCGCTCACGGAGATGTCGCCGCGGGTGAAATTGGGCTTGGTGTTGTAGATCCGGAAATCGGGTTCCCAGGCGAATTGCCCGCTGATCCCGCCGCTCTTGGTGAGGATGTTCGCCACTTGGCCCGACAGGCCCGGCACGTCGAGGGTGGCGCCGTCGACGATGTCGATCCGGACGACGTTTCCGGCGGGAATCCGGCCGAGCTCGGTCAGCACGTCGTTCGACTTGCCGGAGATGCGCTGGCCGTTGATCAGGACGTTGCCGGTCGCCTGGCCGAGACCGCGCTCCTGGTCCGCCTGGCGGATGACGAAGCCGGGCACCTGGCGGAGCATGTCATAGGCGTTGCGCGGCGCGAAGCGGGCGAAATCGGCCGGCGTGTAGCTCCGCGCGCCGCTCGCGGCTTCCTGGGCAAGCAACGGGGCGGGGGAGGTGAGCAGCAAGGCGACGAGCGCAGCCCTTCGAAATACCGGCCTGCACTTCGTCATTCACGCTCCCCTTTGATGCTGTGCAGCTCCTCAGCACGACTTGTGCCATAGCGCTCACATTGCCGCGTTTCCCTGCCTCCTATGCTACAAACGTAGCAGGCGCGGCAAGCGCCTGTCCGCCAGCGGACATATGCTGACCGTATCCGGACAGGCCGTCTAGGCTGGGCGCGCCGGCTTCCACTCGACATAAGGTGCAGCACCGATCCGGCGCCTGGCCGAGCGGTTCTTCACCGTCACCAGAGCCTTCAGGAACAGCCTCAGGCTGCGGGGGCTCAAATCGGCCCAGGCGGCCCAGACCAGCATCCGCGCGGTGGCGAGGTCGGGTCGGAGCGCGCCCCGCCGCCACAGCGGCCCCAGCATCCGCGGCCGCTGCCCGTTCCAGAGGCGGATCGAGCCGCCTGCGAGGAAGCTGTGCGGGAGGAGCTTGCCGCGCCCGTCCGCTTTCGGGCGGGACAGGCCGACGGTGCGGTACATCCGGTCCATCGCTTCCTCGAGCTCGCCCGGCGTGGCGCTGAGGCGGGTATTGGCGTTCGAGACGCGGACGCTGATCAGCGGCTGCGCGACGACCAATATCCGTCCCTCCCGCGCCATCCTGAGGTAAAGATCGATATCCTCCCACCGCGCCGCCTCGTCGCGATAGCCGCCCGCGCGATCGAAGGCGTCGCGCCTGAACAGGATGGTGGGATGGGCGAGCGGCGCGAACACCGACTGCCGGGACAGGCGGGCATAGTCGGCCGGCCGGACGCGGCGGCCGGAGCCGTCGATCGTGTCGTAGATGCTTCCGACCAGGACCGTCCCCGGCTCGGCCCGGATCAGGTCCATCTGCCGGGCGAGCCGCTCGGGATGGGCGACGTCGTCGGCGTCCATCCTTGCGACGAGCGGCGCCCGCGCCTCCGCGACCACCCGGTTCGAGCTTGCCACCGGCCCGACTTTGGTCTCGCTGGCGATCAGGCGGATGCGCTTGTCCTTCTCCGCCCAGCGCCGGAGCGCCTCGCCCGAGCCGTCGGTCGAGCCGTCGTCGAGGATGACGAACTCGAAATCGGCGAAGCTCTGGCGAAGGATGCTCGCGATCGCCTCGTCGAGGAAGGGCAGGGCGTTGTGCACCGGCATCGCCACGCTGAGCGGCGGCGGGTTCATACCCGTAGCCCCTCCGGCCGCCACTCGATGAAGCGCCTGCCTTTCAGCCCGCGCCGGGCGCCGGCGTTGCGCAGCGCAAGGAGGAGCTTGAGTGAGCCCCTCAGGCTGCCCGGAGACACCTCGCCCCAGGCCGCCCAGGCGAGCAGCTTCAGCGAGCGCGCGTCGAAGCCGAGCCCGCCGCGGCGCCGGATCAGCCGAAGCATGTCCGGCGCAGCGCCCGACCAGAGCCTCACCGAGCCCAAAGCGACGAAGGCCATCGGGTGGAGCCGCCCGGGTCGCGAAGGAGCGTGCAGCACCGCCTCATAGTCGCCGCTGTCGCGAAACGCCTCGACGCAGCGGTACATGCGGTCGAACGTCTCGGCGATGCTCTCCTCGGCGACCCGCAGCCGGCCGGAAATCTCGGCATGGCGCAAGGTCGCCAGCACTTCGGGAAGCATCGCGATCCGCCCCTGCCGTGCGACGCGCAGGAAGAGGTCGAGATCCTCCCACGCGTCCGCCTCGACCCTGTAGCCTCCGACCCGGTCGAATGCGGCCCGGCGGAACATCGCCGAGCTGTGGCAGAAAGGCGCGAACACCGACTGGCGCTTCAGCCGCCAATAATCGACCGGACGGATGTGCTTGCCGCCGCCGTCGATCGTGTCGAAGGCGGTGCCGACCAGGTCGATGTCGGGCTCGGCGGCGAGCAAGGCCATCTGCCGCTCGAGCCGCTCCGGATAAGCGCGGTCGTCGGAATCGAGCCGGGCGACGATCGGCGCCCGCGCCTCGCCGACCACCCAATTGCCCGCTCCGGCGTGGCCCGATCGGCCCTCGCGCCGGAGCACCCGCACCCTTTGGTCGCGCTTCGCCCACTCGGCCAGCGCCTCGCTGGTGCCGTCGGTCGATCCGTCGTCGCCGATCACCAGCTCGAAGTCCCGGAAGGTTTGTGCAAGCACGCTCGCCACCGCCTCGTCGAGATAAGGCATGGCGTTGCGCGCGGGCATGACGACGCTAAGCGGCGGCGCGCGCATCGGCTTCTCTGCTGGATCGGCGCCCGCCGGAACTGCCGGCGGCGTGGTGGACGTGGGGGACAGGCGCTGCTCCGATACAGGTTGTACCCGCGAGTCCTTGCCATGGCCGCTTTGCCTTCGCAACGCTTGCACGGGCCGTTCGTTGGAGCGGGCGAACGCCAGCAGGAGCGACGAGATGACCAAGAATAGCGGCGGCGCCACGATCAACCAGGGCGGCGCTTCGAAGCCGACGAAGGACGAGCGTTCGGCCGAGTTCGAGATCGCCGGCAATGCCGGGCTGAAGGGCGAGAAGCCTTCGCCGGGTGACCGCGACCGGGGCGAAACCTCGTCGGCCGAGCCGGCGTCGGCGGTCGACTTCGACACCGCCCACGACCGCGCCAGCTAAGCGGAGGTGTTTGATTCGGGGGCGTTCCCTCCCGCCGCCGATGGTGATATGGACTCTCTCGTACCGGCGTCGAGCCGAGGGTGGGAGACCAGGGCAATGCTGAAATTCGTGATGAGCGCCGCCGTGCTCGTATCCGTCGGGGCGGTGGCCGGTGCGGCCGAGAATGGCGGCAAGCGCGAGCGGCTGATCTGCAAGCGCGAGATGAAGACCGGCTCGCTCGTCAACCACAAGCGCACCTGCCTCACCGCCGAGCAATGGCGGGTGGCCGAGGAATATAACAAGCAGGGCGTCAAGGACATGCAGAACGCCATCGACGGCGCCCAGCGCAACATGTGAGCCCTGGCGGATCGAAGCGACATTTGGGGAGCGGCACGATGATCAGATATATCCATGGCCTTGCACTTGCCCTGGCGGCGGCGATCCCCGCCGCGGCGCCCCTGGCGGCCCAGCCCGGCTCGGTTTCCGACAAGGAGGTCTATGAGATCGGCCGCTGCGTCGTGCGCTCGGATCGGATGGTCGGGGTCGGGCTGCTCCAGTCGCTGCCGCTCTCGGGGCCTAATATCGCGCTTCCCGGCGGCCTTAGCGCAGCCTCGAAATGCGCGAAGGCCGCAGGCTCGGTCTCTCCGGTCGCGCTCCGTGGGGCCATCGCCCGGGCCCTGTTCCTCAAGGATTTCGACCGCTTCATGGTCGAGCCGCAGGTCGCCCAACACCTGCTCGTCGACATGCAATTGCCGATCGACGAGAAGGCTGCGCACGGCGCCGACGCGCAGACGGTCGCGCTCTACAAGCTGGGCGATTGCGTGGTCCGCAACGAGGTGATGAAGATCGAGAGCCTGATGCGGACTCCGGTCGGCTCCGGGACCGAAGAAAAGATCTTCGAATATCTCGCGCCGATGATGGCCGCCTGCCAGACCAAGGGCACGACGATCCGGGTCAGCCCCGCCACGCTGCGCTCGGTCCTCGCCCAGTCCGCCTACAACGTTTCCTGGCGCTACTGGAACGACCAGCTCTACACCGCCGCCCGCTAAAGACTGGCACGGCCTGAGCAAAGCTGTATGGCCCGGGCGGCTGCAACGCCGTTCCGGAGGTATCCATGATTTTCGCTGTGATCGGTAAGGATTCGGGCGAGGGCGAGCTGCGCCGCCGCAACCGCGCGGACCATCTTGCCTATGTCGAGGGGAAGCAGGGCCTGATCCTCTACGCCGGCCCGCTGATCGAGGACGGGCGGATGGTTGGAAGCCTGTTCCTGTTCGACGTGCCCGACCGCTCCGCGCTCGACGCCTACATGGCCGGCGATCCCTATTTCACGCCGGGCATCTTCGGATCCGTCGAGATTTACGAGACCCGCAAGATGGTGCCCGAGGCCGAGCCGGGCTTCCTCAAGGCCGAAGCGGAGCGCGCCCGGGCCCAGGCCTGAGCCCGGGGCGCGCCGCCCTACTTCGTCAGATCCGTCCGAGCAGGACCAGGATCAGGATCACGATGAGGACGAGACCGAGGATGCCCGACGGGCCATAGCCCCAGCTCCGGCTGTAGCCCCAGGAGGGCAGGGCGCCCAAGAGGAGCAGGACGAGGACGATCAGAAGAATGGTGCCGAGCATGGGCGTCTCCGAAAAATCGATTGATGTTGGGGCCGAAACGAGCCGGTGGCGGAATGGTTGCGCGGACGAAACCCATGGGAGCGACTGATTTCGACGCGATCGTGCTCGGCGCGGGCGGCGCCGGGCTGATGTGCGCGGCGCTGGCCGGCCAGCGGGGGCGTCGGGTGCTGCTGGTCGACCATTCCGCCGAACCCGGCCGCAAGATCCTGATTTCCGGCGGCGGCCGCTGCAATTTCACCAATTTCGGCGCGGGGCCGAACAATTACCTCTCGGCCAACCCGCATTTTGCCACTTCGGCCCTCACGCGCTACCGGCCCGAGGACTTCATCGCCCTCGTCGACTCCTACGGCATCGCCTGGCACGAGAAGACGCTCGGCCAGCTCTTCTGCGACGGCTCCGCCCGCCAGATCCTCGACATGCTGCTCGACGAATGCGCGAAGGGGAGGGTGGAGACGACGTTCGGAAGCCCGGTCGGCGCGGTCGACCACGCGGACGGCCGGTTCACCGTCACGCTCGGCAGCCGCACCGTTTCGGCGCGCGCTCTGGTGATCGCGACCGGCGGCCCTTCGATCCCCAAACTCGGCGCCACCGGTTTCGCCTACGATCTCGCCCGGCGCTTCGGCCTCAAGGTGGTGGAGCCGCGGCCGGCGCTGGTGCCCCTGACGCTATCGGCCGACGAAGCGCTGTTCGGATCGCTGTCCGGCGTTTCCGCCGATGTCGTGGCGAGCGCGGGCAAGGCGTCATTTCGCGAGGCGGCGCTGTTCACCCACCGCGGGCTTTCGGGCCCTGCAATCCTGCAAATCTCCTCTTACTGGCGTCATGGCGAGGCGATCGCTGTGGATTTCCTGCCCGGCCGCGAGCGAGGCTGGATTCGGGAGGCGAAGCGCGCCCAGCCCCGAGCGACCTTGCGCTCGCTCCTCGCCCGCGTTCTGCCCGACCGGCTGGCCGAGGCGCTGGCCGAACGGCTGGCTCTTGCCGGCGAGCTCGCCAACCTCCCCGACCGCGCTCTGGAAGAGGCGGAGCGAAGCCTCGCCGCCTGGAGCTTTAAGCCCAGCGGCACCGAGGGCTTCGCCAAGGCCGAGGTGACCGTCGGCGGCATCTCCACCGACGGCCTCTCCTCGCGCACGATGGAAGCGCGCCGGACCCCCGGCCTCTACGCGATCGGCGAGGCGGTCGACGTCACCGGCTGGCTCGGCGGCTATAATTTCCAATGGGCTTGGTCGAGCGCCTGGGCCGCGGCGCAGGCCGTCTGAGACGGGCCCTTACTCCCCCGCCCGGACGCTTCCGCCGCCGCTGATCGAGGTGGTGACGTCGGGTCTGCCCCAATAGCGGATCGAGCCGCCGCCGCTCACCGCCGCGGCGAGGCTCTGCTCGGCTTTGACCAGCAGCCTGCCGCCGCCGTCGACCGAGGCCGCGACGTCGCGCACCGCCATCGCCCGCAAATCGATCACCCCGCCGCCCTCGACGGCTGCAGCGATGTCGTTCTGGTGGGTGAAGCCGCCCTCGGCGACGATCGAGCCGCCGCCCTGCACGGACACGGCCTGGACGTCCGGAGTGACCACCTCGATGGTGAGGTTATAATGCCGGGGACAGTTGCGGTTGCACGCGTCGACGGTCAGCCGCTCGTCGCCCTTGCGCCGCTCGACCCGGATTTCCGTGTAAGCGCTGCTCCCCTCCTGGATGGTGACGCGCTGCTCGGCGCCGTGGCGGAGAAGGATCCGCCCGCCGCCGCGAAGCTCGATGGTGCGGAAATGGGGGAGGTTCAAAGTCTCGGCGGCCGGGACAGGGGCTGCGGCGCAGGCCGCCGCGGCCGTGAGGAGGATCGTGATGAGGCGCATCTGGTTCACCCTTGCTCGCCCGCGGCACCGTGCCGGGGCATCGCCGGAGGCTCTGCAAGAGCCGTGCCGCGCCGAAGGGGGTCTCTTCGCTCCTCCGACCTAAAGCTCCACAACGGATTGATTTTTAGGCGTTCGGTAACCCTGCCCGATTAAAACATGGATCAAGAAGCGGGGAGTGGGCGATGGCGGAAGCGGACAGTGACGGGATAAGCGGCAAGGCAGCTCCGACATGTCCGGTCGATCTCGCGACCCTCGTCGAGGGGACGCTCGACTGCGTCTATACTCTCGACCGGGACTGGCGTTTCACCTTCCTCAACCGCCGCGCAGAGGCTGTGCTCGGCCCCGCGGCGAAGCTGATCGGGCGGACTCTTTGGGAGGCCTTCCCGGACGCGCTCGGCAACGCCTTCGAGCGGAATTACCGCCGGGCGATGGAGACGGGGGAGTCGGTCAGCTTCGAAGCCTTTTATCCACCCGATTACTGGGCGGAGATCCACGCCACCGGCATCGAGCAGGGTCTCGCGGTGTTCTTCCGCGACGTCTCCCAGCGCAAGAATGTCGAGGCGAAGCTCCGCGCCACCGAGGAGCGCTACCGCCTCGCCGCCCGCGCCACCAACGATCTGATCTGGGACTGGGACCTCGCCACCGACTCCGTCCAATGGGCAACCAGCCGGATCTCCTTCTTCGGCTACGAACCGGCGCAGTTCGGCGACGACATCCACTGGTGGTCCGGCAACATCCACCCCGACGACCGCGAGCAGGCGACCGCCGCCATCTACGGCGCGATCGAGAGCGGCGCCGAGCAATTCGCAGTCGAATATCGCTTCCGCCGCGCGGACGGCAGCTATGCCGACGTCTTCGACCGCGGCTATCTGATGCGCGACCGCGACGGCGCACCCGTCCGGATGGTCGGCGCCATGCAGGATTTGAGCCGGCAGAAGCAGGCGACCGAGGCGCTTGCCGAGCGGGAACGCCAGCTCGCCACCGTCTTCGGCCAGGCCATGGTCGGAATCCTCCACTGCCGCCTCGACGGCACGATCCTGATGGCCAACGGCCGCTTCTGCGAAATCCTCGGGCGGAGCGAGGAAGCGCTGAAGGCGCTCACCTTCCGCGACCTCACCCATCCCGACGATCTCGGCGCCAATGTCGAGCTGTTCCGCGACCATGCCGAGAGCGGTGAGCCCTTCCAGATCGAGAAGCGCTACCTTCGCCCGGACGGCTCGACCGTCTGGTGCGCGGTCCACGTCTCCTATGTCGCCGGCGCCGACGGGCCGGAGACCTGCATCGTCGTCGCCGAGGACGTCACCGCCCGCCGCACCGCCGAGCTCGAGCTGGCCAACAGCCGGATGCTGCTCCAGAACGTGATCGACAGCGTCTCCGACCTCATCTTCGTCAAGGACAAGGAAGGCCGCTTCGTCCTTTCGAACCGCGCCCTCGACGAGGCCTGCGGCAACATGATCGGCCAGCGCACCACCGACTTCTTCCAGCACGAGCTCACCGCCGTCTACGAGGGCGTCGACCATGAGGTCGTAGAGAGCGGCGAGGCCCGCACCGTGGAGGAGTATATCCCGGTCAGGGGCGACTGCCGGCTGTTCCAGACGGTGAAAGTGCCCTGGATGATCGACGGCGGCATTTCGGGGGTGATCGGCGTGTCGCGCGACATCACCGAGATGAAGGCCGCCGAGCTCGCGCTTCGCGACAGCGAGTCCCTGAACCGGAGCATCGTCGAGGCCAGCACCGATTCGATCAAGCTGCTCAGCCACGACGGCAAGCTGCTGTTCGTCAACAGCCGCGGCCGTGAGGGGCTGGAGATCGACGACGGCGTTCCGCTCGCCGGGCGGCATTGGGAGAGCTTCTGGCCCGAGGAGGTCCGCGAGGTCGCTCTGGAGGCGCTCCGGAAGGCGCAGGCCGGCGGCATCGGCCATTTCTCCGCGCCGCGCCCGACCGGCAGGGGCAAGCTCAAATGGTGGGACGTGGTGATCTCGCCGGTCAAGAGCGAGAACGGCCGCGCGACCCGGCTGGTCAGCATCTCCCGGGATGTCACCCAGCAGAAATCGTCCGAGGAACGGGTGCGCTGGAGCGCCACCCATGACGCGCTGACCGGCCTTCCCAATCGTCTGCTCTTCCAGGAACGCCTCGCCGAAGCGATCGCTGCGTCGGCAGAGGGCGGCCGCAAGGTCGGGCTGCTCACCCTCGACGTCGACCATTTCAAGCAGATCAACGACAGCCTCGGCCATGACGCCGGAGACCTGCTGCTCAAGACGTTCGCCGAGCGCCTGAGGGGCTGCGTCCGAGCCGGCGACACCGTCGCGCGGCTCGGCGGCGACGAGTTCGCAATCGTCCTTCCCGGCCTCGCCAGCGAGCGCGACATCGGCCGGGTCGTCGACCAGATCCTGGCGCGGATGCAGGAGCCGTTCGTCCATTCCAGCCGGATTTTGGACTGCCGGGCGAGCATCGGCGCGAGCATCCACCCCGACCATGGCCATTCTCCGGAAGAGTTGCTCAAAAATGCCGACATCGCCCTCTACATGGCGAAGTCGCGCGGGCGGGGCAGCCTCGCTTCGTTCGAGCCCAAGATGCGGCACGAAATCCAGAAGCGCTCGACGATGATCGAGCTCGCCCGCGACGCCGTCGGCCACGGCCGGGTCGCGCCTTTCTACCAGCCCAAGGTCGATCTTCGCACCGGGCGGATCATGGGCTTCGAGGCGCTGCTGCGCTGGCGCGACCCGCAGGGGAGGCTCCAGCGTCCCGGCGCGATCTCGGCGGCGTTCGAGGATCTCGACCTCGCCGCAGCCATCTCCGACTGCATCCTCGCCTCGGCCGTGTCGGACATGCGCTTCTGGCTCGATCGCGGAGTCCCCTTCGGCCATGTCGCGGTCAACGCCGCCGCGGCCGAATTTCGCCGCAACGACTTCGCCGAGCGGGTGCTGGAATCGCTGCACAATGCGGGAATCGCCCCGCGCCACCTTCAGCTCGAAGTGACCGAGACCGTCTTCCTCGGCCGCGGCGCCGAATATGTCGAACGCGCCTTGAAGATGCTGAGCGCCGCCGGGGTTGAGATCGCACTCGACGATTTCGGCACCGGCTACGCATCGCTGCGGCATTTGAAGCAATTCCCGGTCGACGTGATCAAGATCGACCAGAGCTTCGTGCGCGATCTTGAGGACGACCCCCAGGCGGCGATCGTCCGGACGGTCCTGAACCTGGGCCAGAGCCTCGGCATCGCTGTCGTCGCGGAAGGGGTGGAGACGCGGGTCCAGGCCGACAATCTTCGCGCGCTAGGCTGCGAATATGGCCAGGGCCACCTCTTCGCCAAAGCGGTCCCCGCGGCGCGGGTGCCGAAGCTGGTGGCGGAATGCTCGCGGTGGGAATGGGCTGCGGGCGATGATCCGCTGGGGGCGGCTGCGTAAAGCTGCCTCCCTGCCGCGCCAGCGGCGGGGAGGGGGACCACCCGTAGGGTGGTGGAGGGGTGACCTAACTCGGACTCAGAGCCAGATCACCCCTCCACCCCGTTCCGGGGTCCCCCTCCCCATCTTCGATGGGGAGGCAGTTTACTTCTTCGACTTCGACCCAGTCTCCGACCGGCTCGCCATCACCTGCGGGATCGCGACCGCCGCGGCAACGCCCGCAACCACCGCCGCACCGGCGGCGATCGCGGTCTTGGGGTTGTCGCGGACCAGCTGCTTCACCTTGTCCAGCCCGGCCGACACGCCGCCGCCGCTCTCCTGGCTATCGGAAGAATTCTGGCTCGGCTTGGCGTGGGGCATTGCGCTGTTGGGGATGCTCGACATGGTCTTCTCCGATTGATGGATGTTAAGTTGCGAACGAGCGTCCGCGCCGCCCGGTTCCGCTTTAATGCCCGGGAGTTGCGCCGCCCGCCGGCAGCGTCTGCGGCACTCCGGTCGCGGAAGGATTGGGCGCGTCGTCCGCCGAGCCGGTCCAGGCGGCGAAGGCCAAGCCGGCGACGGCGATCAGCAGGATCAGGATCAGGAGCACCCCGGTTCCGCCGGTCGGGCGCCTGGGGGGTTCGCTGGGTGCCATGCTTCGTCCTCTTCGCTTCGGGACAGATGCAAACCCGCCGCCGCCAATTGGGTTGCAGCCGCGCAGCGGAAGTTTCGCTGGACAATAATGCCCCTTCGGCACGACATTGCCTGCGGGGTTCGGCAGGGGGGCCAAGCTGATGACCGATGAACGTCAAGCGCGCAAAGTCGCGCCCAAGGTGAAAGCCGCGCAGCCGCGCAATCTCGTCCTCTGCCTCGACGGCACCGGCAATGAGGTGAACGGCAATCTCTCGAACGTGCTCAAGCTGTTCCGGATCGTCGACAAGGATCAGGATCAGCTCGTCTATTACGATCCCGGAGTCGGCACCGTCGGCCAGCCCGGCTGGTGGAGCCAGGTCAAGCAGCAGACCCGCGCCGTCCTGGGCCTCGCCCTCGGCCTCGGCCTCGATGACAACGTCCTCAACGCCTATAGCTGGCTGTGCAGGACCTGGCGGGAAGGGGATCAGGTCTACATCTTCGGCTTCAGCCGGGGGGCCTATACCGCCCGGGTCCTCGCCGGCTTCATCCATCTGATCGGCCTGCTCCAGCCCGAGCAGCTCAATATCTGCGGCTATGCGCTGGTCGCTTACAAGAGGTGCGCGGACAGCCACAATCTCTCGATCGGCTGGGACTTCAAGCGGGTGACCGGCGCCCGTTCAATCCCGATCCGCTTCCTCGGCTGCTGGGACACGGTCGCATCGGTGATCGTGCCCCGGGCCGACCGCCTCTATCTGCCGAGCCTCCAGACGCTCCCCTACACACGCACGAACGAGAGCGTCCAAACCTTCCGCCACGCCATCGCGATGGACGAGCGGCGGCGGATGTTCCGTTTGAACCGCTGGGTCGACCCGCAGCCTTACTGGCCCGGCCGCGTCGGCAGGAAAATGGAGCAGGACATCAAGCAGGTCTTCTTCGCCGGCGTTCACAGCGACATCGGCGGCGGCTATGCGGAAGACGAAAGCGGCCTTTCGAAATATCCTTTGATCTGGATGCTTCGGGAGGCCGAGGGGTCGGGCCTGCGCCTCGACCAGAGGATGCTCCAGCACCTGGTGTTCAACGGCCCGAGCCCCGACCCGAAGAGCCACCACAAATATGCCCCGCCCGATGCGGCCGGCGAGCTCCACGTCTCGCTCACCGCAATGTGGTGGGTGCTGGAGGCGATCGTAAAGAGCCTCGGGCTCAAGGAATGGCCGTGCGTCTCGCGCGAATGGCTGAAGCGGAAGCTCGGCCTCGCCACCTTCAGCCCGCGGCTGATCGTCCCGCCCTTTTTCTACATTCCCTGGGCCGAGCCGCGCCCCGTCCCCAACCGCCACATGTTCGAGAAGGGGGAGCCGGAGCCTTATCTCGTCCACACCTCGGTGCTGGAGCGAATCCGCGAGCGCGAGGATTACCGGCCGGTCAACCTGCCGAAGAGCTTCGTCGTGGAAGGCGCACCCGTCGAGCCCGGCCTCCCGCCGCCCGCAGTGCCGCCTTCGGTGCCGCCGACGCCGTTCAAGCCCGCCGGCTTCCTCGCTTTGCTCCGAAAAGGCTTCACCACTCTTCCCGACGCCAAAGGCTGGAAAGCCGTCGGGATCGCTGCTGCGGTGCTGACGGTCGTGCTCGGAATCTTCGGCTGGATGGGCGGCTACCTCCACTGGAAGCCGGATTTCGGCGGCGATTTCCTTCTGATCGCCCTCATCGGCTTCTTCGTGCCGGTGATGGCGGAGGAAATCGTCTTCCGCGGCTTCTTCGTCCGCCCGCCGCCCGACGGGGTGAGCGGCTTCGGGCCGATCCTGCTCGGGGCGGTGCTGTTCATGCTCTGGCACCCGTTCCAGGCGTGGTTCTTCCCCGCGGTGGTCGGGCAGAACCTCCCCTGGTACGCGCTGACCTGCAATGGCTGGTTCCTCGCCTCGCTCCTTGCGCTCGGCTTCGCCTGCGGCTGGGTGTACCTCAAGACCCGTTCGCTCTGGCCGGCCATTCTCCTCCACTGGGCGGTAGTGCTGGCCTGGAAGGGTCTGTTCGGGGCGCCGCTGGTCCTTCCCTGGTAAGGGCTTCAGGGGCTATTCACCGGCGGAAGGGCTTGAAGCTTCCGAGCCTTTTCCACGGGATGAACCATGTTCCTGACGCTTCCTGCTTTGCTCCTCCTCGCTGCCGCGCCTCCGGCGCCCGCGCCGCCGGGCCCCGGCCTGTTCATCAGCCCGATGGGCGAGCCGTTCCGCTCGCCGGCGGGGCAGGGGGAGGCGCTCGGCGCCTGGATCGCCGGCGCCGATACGGACAAGGACGGGGCGCTGAGCAGGCCCGAGGTCGAAGCAGACGCCGCCCGCTTCTACGCTACGCTCGATGTCGACAAGAACGGCGAGATCGATCCGGCCGAGCTCACCCGCTACGAGAGCGAGGTCGCGCCCGAAATCCAGCTCGGCCGTCAGATGGGCAATGTCCTCGGCATCGGCCGCCGCCGCGGCGGGGACAAGGGCTGGGGCAAGGACGGCCGCCGGAGCGAGTGGGAGCGCGCCACCGGCGGCTATGACGAGGGCCTGGAAGGCGCCGGCCGCTATTCCTTCCTGAACATCCCCGAGCCGGTGATCAGCGCCGACCTCGACCTGAACCGGGGGGTCTCCCGCGCGGAGTTCGTTCAGACCGCCGGCCAGCGGTTTCTCATGCTGGACAAGAATCGCGACGGGCGGCTGACCCGCGGAGAACTCCCCCCGCTCCCCCAGCCCCGCACGCGCAGCGTCCCCCTCAAGCACGAGAACAGGCCTCACCCGAGCTAGTCCTCCCCGCGCGAAGCGGGGGGAGGGGGACCACATGCAATGTGGTGGAGGGGTAGGTGTCGTAGGGGGCTGAGGTTCTCGCTGGAACCCACTGATTCCTCGCCTCTTACCCCTCCACCACACTGCGTGTGGTCCCCCTCCCCATCGTGCCGATGGGGAGGACTATTTCTCCGGATACTCGATCGCCACGACCTCCAGCTCGCGCTCGCCGCCGGGGAGCTGGATCCGCCGCACATCCCCCACCGCCGCCCCGCGGACCGCGCGGCCGATGGGGGAGTTCCAGCTGATCCGGCCGTTCGAGCTGTCGGTCTCGTCCTCGCCCACGAGGGTCACGACCCGCTCATTGTCCTGCTCGTCGGCCAGCGTCACCGTCGCTCCGAACCAGATCCGCGCGCGGTCCGGCTGCTCGGCGGGGTCGACCACCCGCGCGTCCTTCATCCGCCGCGACAGGAAGCCGATCCGCCGGTCGATCTCGCGCAGCCGCTTGCGGCCGTAGATATAGTCGCCATTCTCGGAGCGGTCGCCATTGCCGGCGGCCCAGCTGATCGTCTCGACCAGCTTCGGCCGCTCGCTCCCGAACAAAGCCTCATATTCCTCGCGAAGCGCGCGGTAGCCCGAAGGCGTGATGTAATTGGGTCGGTCGGTCACCCGACGCTCCTAGCCCGGATTGCTCTTCCCGAGATAGTAAGAGAGGCGATTGAGGCCCGGCGCCCGCCCGCGCTCCGCCGCGAGCGCGTCGTAGACCACCGCATTCTCAAGCACCCGCTGCACATAATTGCGGGTCTCGGAGAAGGGGATTTCCTCGATCCAGCGGACGATGTCGGCGCCGCCCAACCGCGGGTCGCCATTGTCGCGCACCCAGCGGCGGACGTTGCCGGCGCCTGCATTGTAGCTCGCCACCGCAAGCGGCACGCTCCCGCCCCATTGGTCGAGCAGGGTGCCGAAATAGCTGGTGCCGAGCATGATGTTGTAGCTCGGGTCCGAGGTCAGCCGCGACACGTCGTAGCCCATCCCGAGCTTGCCCGCGGTCTCCCGCGCAGTCCCCGGCATCAGCTGCATCATCCCGCGGGCCCCGGCATTGCTGACCGAGGTCCGGTCGAACGAGCTTTCCTGGCGCATGATCGCATGGGCGATCGACCAGCGATTGGCGAAAGCGGCGGGCACCGTCACTTCCGGGAAAGCGGCGTGGTTGTAGAAATTCTCGCCTTCGTTGCGCGCCTCGCGGGCGATCCAGACGCCGAGGTCGGGCCGGCCGATGCTCCGCGCCCAGTCCGCAGCGAGCAGCCTCTCCTGATGGGTCTGGAGCGAGTCGGCCAATGCCCGGACGAAGATCGACTGGTCGCCATAGCGGCCGAGCTGGCCGAGCGCCTTGGTCGCCTGGACGAGCGACTTGCTCTCGAACGCGATCTTCTCCGCCGCGGTCGGCGCGAAGGGGACGGCGGGCGGCGGCGCAACCTGGCGCCCGAGCCGCTCGATCGACAGCTGGCCGTAGAACTGGTCGGGGTTGGCCGCGGCCTGCTCGAGCATCGCCGAGCTCTGCGCCGGCTGCCCCGCGGCTGCGGCGGCGCGCGCCGCCCAGTAGAAGCCCTTCGACCTTGTCTGCGGCGACCGCGCCGCCCTTGCGTAGCGCTCGAACATCAGCGCCGCATCGCGCGGCTGGCCGAGCTTGTTCAGAGCCGCGCTCCCCGCCATCCAGGCGAGGCTCGTATAGGCGTCGCGCTCGGCATAGGGCCGGACGCTGACGTCGGTGCCTGCCGGATAGGCGTCGTCGAGCTGGGAGGCG
>Ga0066671_10000273_pt1 | contig 16116 bp, 15 predicted proteins | sample GraSoiAngelo_120_FD_62294 | JGI IMG/M metagenome (GOLD analysis project Ga0066671, IMG submission 62294) | Grasslands soil microbial communities from the Angelo Coastal Reserve, California, USA - 14_0919_09_20cm | ecosystem: Environmental > Terrestrial > Soil > Grasslands | place: USA...
CCGCGACGGCCTTTTCGGAAGTCACGTCACAGTGGAGTCCCAGATAGTCTGGCCTGGTTCCCATGCTCGTTTCGACTTCGGGAGCCACATCGAGACCGATCACGGTGCCACCCCGTTTGAGCAAAGCTGCCACACATGCTTTCCCGATCCCCGATGCAGCCCCGGTAACGCATGCAATTTCGCCGGTGAAGACGGCCGGCTTGCCTGCGCGGCGCAACTTCGCCTGCTCCAAATCCCAATATTCGAACTCGAACAGCTCTTCTTCGGAGAGCGCACGATAACCGCCAAGCGCTTCCGCTCTCGTGATTACATCAATTGTGTGAGCGTAAAGGTCGCGCGCGATGCCGGCCTCCTTCGCGGACCGGCCAACGGTGCACATCCCGAGCTCGCTATCCAGGATGACTCGGGGCGCGGGATCGAACATTGTTTTGACCTCCTTCGCTCGAGGGGCATGCCGCGAAAAATATTCGCGATACTCCGCGGCATAGGCGTTCACGTCGCGGCCGAGCTGGGGCAGCCGTTTGGTGCGCAGGATATGATCCGGCGTGGCAGGGCCGCGCTGCGAAATCTCCCGGAGATTGCTCGCCCGGGCAAAGGCGAATGATCGCGGATCGGAGTCGCTCGCCACGATAACGGGAAAGCCCGCCGTCAGCGAGAGATCGCGTCGCAGGGCCGTCAGCATAGGACCTATACGACCTATTTGACGTATAGGACCTGCCGGCAGCTCCCAGGCGCCTTGTTTCTTCAAATAATCTTCGGCCCGCCCCACCAGGGAAATCATCCGCCCGTATGATTCCTCGGCGGTAGCTCCGAATGAAAAGATGCCGTGCTTTAGCAAAAGGATCCCGATCGTCGATGGTCTCAATTCGGACTCGATTCTCTCCGCACAAACCCGGGCCAGCTCAAAACCCGGCATGACATAGGGCACGATGATGACGTCGCCGCCGTAGATCTCGCGAACCCGCGCTTCGCCGTCATCGGTATTCGTAACCGCGAGCACCGCATCGGCATGGGTATGGTCGACAAACTTGTGCGGGATCACCGCGTGCAAAATCGTTTCGACCGAAGGAGCTGGGGCGTTGGTTCGGGTGACGTTGGTGGCCAATTCGTTCACCATCTGCGGATCGGAAAGCGTTTCGAGTCGCGCGAGTTTTAGCAATGGCGCCATCCTCACCGGCGCGAACCCACCCGCGTCAATGGTTTCCAAATCCCAGCCGCTGCCTTTGACGTAAAGAATTTCCTCTTCGTCGCCGACGGCATTCCGGTCCTTCACCTTCACAGAAGTGTTGCCGCCGCCGTGAAGCACGAGGGCATTGTCGCGTCCCAGCAATCGGGAGCTGTAAACGCGCAATTCCAGATCCGATTTGCATTTGCGGGCCTCGGCGGTGTCCCAAAGATTCTTCATCCTGCTGGCTGCATTGAACAGATGCCGGGGCAATTGCCAACCGCAAAAATGCCGGGCCAGCCCTGCGATTGTCTTGCTTCGCCGACGGGGGAAGCTTATGCGATTCCCTAAACCCGCGACTCCAAGTTTCTCGAAACCGGCGAATGATTCTGCAGAATGATTTTAAGCGTCAGTGGAAGTTCGTGGAAGCGCCGGCCCTCGAGGCCATCCGCAGAGTAGGGGAGAGCGGGTGGTACATTCTTGGCCGGGAAGTCGAAGCGTTTGAGACGGCACTCGCGGAATTTTGGGGAATGTCCCATGCCGTTGGAACGGGCAACGGCCTTGACGCTCTCGAGATCGGCCTGCGTTGCCTGGATCTCCAGCCGGGCGAGAAGGTTTTGACGACGCCGCTTTCGGCTTTCGCGACGACGCTCGCAATCGTCCGGGCGGGAGGTGTTCCCCTTTTCGTCGATGTCGATGACTGCGGCTGCATCGATCTGGGGCAATGCCGGGAAATATTGGCCCGGGACCGCTCGATCCGATTCCTGGTGCCCGTTCACCTTTACGGATTCGCCTTGCCCATGCAGGAGCTGGCGCGGCTGAAGACAGACTTTGGACTGCAAATCGTCGAGGATTGCGCGCAATGCATCGGCGCTTCCTTTGGGGAAACAGCCGCGGGCACCGTCGGCCAGATGGCGGCAACCAGTTTTTATCCCACAAAAAATCTTGGAGCGATGGGAGACGCCGGCGCGCTCTTAACCAACGACGCCGCCCTGGCCGAGAAGGCAAACAGCCTGAGGAATTACGGTCAAACGGCTCACTATCAACATTCCACCCTCGGACTGAACAGCCGTCTCGATGAGCTGCACGCGGCCGTGCTCCGGCAAGCCTTTCTGCCGAACCTGGAGCAATGGACAAGAGTGCGCCGACGGACTGCCCAAAAGTATTTGAAACAAATAAGGCACCCCTCGATTCAACTGCCGGTGCCCGATCCCACGATGGATCCGGTCTGGCACCTGTTCCCGATTCTTGCGGTCGAAGGTTCCCGAGACCAGCTCCGCGGTTATCTTGACTCTCGCGGCATCACGACCGGCGTCCATTACCCTCGCCTCATCGGTGAGCAACCGGCGTTACCAGGCGGCTCATGGCAGCAGTTGGCCGAGCCGGTGAAGGCCCGGCGTTTCGCTCAATGCGAACTTTCCCTGCCGATCCATCCTTTTTTGACCGAACCTGAAGTTGATGCTGTCATCGCGGCCTGCAACGATTGGAAGATTTAATCAGCCATGAAAAGCGAGTTTGAAGGAGCGCGCGTTCTCATTACCGGTGGTCTCGGCTTTATTGGTTCGAACCTTGCCCGGCGTCTCGACAGCTTTGGTGCCGTTATCACAATCGTGGACAGCCTGATCCCGGATTACGGCGGCAATCTTCACAACATCGAAGGGCTCCAGGATCGGCTTCAGGTCAATGTCTCCGACGTCCGCGACACCCATAGTTTGCGCTACCTGGTCCAGGGCAAGGACTATCTCTTTAACCTCGCCGGGCAAACCAGTCATCTCGATTCGATGCGCAATCCCATGCCGGATTTGGAGATCAATTGCCAGGCGCAGCTTTCGATTCTCGAAACCTGCCGCGCCTACAACCCCAAAATCAAAATTGTCTTTGCCAGCACGCGCCAGATTTATGGACGGCCCAATCACCTTCCCGTCACCGAAGCTCATCCGATCAACCCGGTGGACGTCAACGGGATCAATAAGATGGCGGGGGAAAAGTATCATCTTCTCTACAGCGACCTTTACGGGATTCCGGCGACCGCGCTGCGCTTAACCAACACGATCGGACCAAGGATGCGGATCAAGGATGCGCGGCAGACTTTTGTCGGTCTCTGGGTCCGGCAGTTAATCGAAGGCAAACCGATCGAGGTTTGGGGCGGCAAGCAACTCCGCGACTTTACCGATGTCGAGGATGCCGTGGACGCGTTTCTCCTCGCTGCCGCGAGTCCTTCGACAAACGGCCAGGTCTATAACCTCGGCGGCTCTGAAGTTCTGGATCTCGAGACCCTGGCGAAAATGATGGTGGAGATTAACGGTTCCGGGGAATACGCAATCCGCGAATTCCCAACCGATCGGCGCGCGATCGACATCGGCGATTACTATGGCGATTTCTCGAAAATCCAGACCGAGCTCGGCTGGACCCCGCAACGAACATTGCGCGACACGCTTCAGTCCACCCTGGTCTATTTCCGGGGCGCAATGCCGCACTATCTCTAGCGAAGGACGGAAGACCTTCAGGCGGTCGCCGCTTGTAAAACGGCCAGGACCGCTTCGCTAAAAGTCGAAACCGTAAACTCAGGCTTCTCCCGTAGCGCTTCGCGGTAACCATGATCGATAAAGATCGCGCGGCAGCCGGCCGCGTGGGCACAATCGACGTCGCGCCAGCGATCACCGATAAGGAAACTTTCGGCCAGATCGATCCCGTGGACCTCCGCTGCGCGCCGCAGCATGCCGGGCGCGGGCTTCCGGCAATCGCAAGGGTCGCCATGAGTGGCGCCGCCGTGAAAACAAACTTCAATCCCATCTAGCGTGGGAAGAATGGTCCGCAGGTTCGCGTGCATGGCTTCAACGATTTGCCGCTTTTGAGTGCGCCGGCCCACATCGGGCTGGTTGGTCACAACGATCAGGAGGAAACCGGCTCCCTTAAGTTTTTCGCAACCTTCGATTACGCCCGGATAAAGCTCGAAATCTTCGAGGCGCGCCGGCGGATAGGAAAGTCCCTCGCGGACGACAGGCCGGTTTAGCACTCCGTCCCGATCCAGAAAGACCGCGCGTTTTCTTATTTCGTGCTCTCCCATTTCGTCTGGGCCGCCTTGAGCGCGGGATGGGAGACGAAAAGATGCCAGACGACTGCTTGAAAGGCCTCGGCGTGAGGAGTCGTATTCGTCGGATTAACGGTCGGAATAATGACGCAGACATCGGCAACTTTTGCTGTGTAACCGCCATCACGGCCCACGATTCCGAGAATCGCGCTCTGCCGTTCCTTCGCCAGTTCCAGAGCCGCCACCAGATTCGGGCTGACATTTCGTTCGATGTCCCCGCCTCCGACGGAGAAAACGAGCAGCGCGTCCTTTTCGTTCAGCCGGCTACCTTTCAACCATTCGACGAAAACGGTGCTCCAGCCTTCGTCGTTGGTTCGCGCGGTAAGCTCGGAGACATTATCGGTCGGGGCGTAGCATTCCATGCCGGCAATTTTGCGAAAATCGTTCACGGCGTGCGAAGCGTTGGCGGCACTGCCACCGACGCCCAAAATGAAGAGCCGGCCGCCGCGAGATCGCACACTGGCCAGCAGTTCGACCGCCTTTTCGCAAAGAGCGGGATCAAGCTTGGAGACGACTTCGGCTGTTTCGCGAAGATGTTGTTCGGAATAGTTCATGACGTAATGGAGAGTTCCCGGCGACGAAGCATTTCGTCAAGCTCAGCGATTCCCTCCGGCGAACCGGCCTCATAAAAACGTTCGCTGACCTCGTAGCCGGCGAGCTCTCTCCGGCCGATTAAGTCCTGGTAGACCTCCACCAGATCAAAAGACCGATCGTCAGGCCACGGCGCAAGGGCGCCCGCTCTCAAGATCCCAAGACCGTAATCGATATGTTTCATTTCGAGCGTGCGATTCTCTTTATCGTAGCTTTTAACTTCCCCGCCCTCGAACCAAACGTTGCTCTTGTCCCAGCGGTCGCCATTTTTGAAGACCGTCATCAAAGCCAGTTTTCCACCGGCGGCAAATGCCCGCACCGGCGCCGCATAATCAATTGGCAGGTACGAGTCGCCATATAAGACCAGAAATTTTTCGCCGGTCAGCGGAAGCGCCCTTTTCAGCGCTCCCCCCGTCCCGAGCAGAGTGGGCCCGTCAAATGAGTACGACAGTTCCACTCCAAAGCTGCTTCCATCGCCAAATTCCATCTCGATCATCTTTCCCAGGTAACCGACACAGAGAACAACCTTTCGAATGCCCGCGGTTCTCAACAGCCGCAATTGGTGCGCGAGAAAAGGCCGGCCAGCCACGGAAACGAGGGCTTTCGGGATTTTCTCGGTCACCGGTCTGAGCCGGGTAGCCATCCCGCCGGCGACGATGGCGACGGGCCAATCCGCCAGATTCACACTGTCCGGCGCGCTCATTGATTCAGTATCCGGGTGCCTTCGAAATCAAAGCGAAAACGCACTTCGGCAAGACCCTTGTCCCGCATCGCATGCCGGAGCCTGACTTTGTCGCCGGCGTAAAACATCAGGAAACCACCACCACCGGCGCCGATGATCTTTCCACCCAGGGCGCCGTTCGCCATGGCGCAGTCGTACCAGGCATTGATGTCATCGTTACTCATCCCCTTGAAACGTTCCTTTTTTCGCTGCCAGTGAACATCCATGAGCCGCGCAAATTCCTCGAGGTCACCCGCTACCAGGGCTGTCTGACTTTGTTTCCCGAGTTCCTTCACGAAATGAAGGTTTTCGGTCACCGCGGGGTCGGCCTCTTTACTCCTTGCATCCTGGTCCTGGAGAATGGCGGAAGCGGCCCGCGAGTACCCCGTGAAGAAAAGAAGCAGATTGTCCTCGAGGTTATACAAGGTTTCCTCGGATACCTTCAAAGGCGCGGCCTCTACGCGGCCGTCCGGTAGGAACCGGAAGCAGGTGATTCCACCGTAAGCCGAAATGTATTGGTCCTGCTTCCCAATTGGTTCGCCCAGTTTCTCCAGCTCGATGCAACAAGCCTGTTCCGCCAATTCAGCCGGATGGACCAGGTTCTTCTTCAAGGCATGGAGGGCCTTGAGCAAAGCCGTGGTAAAACTTCCGGACGATCCGAGACCGGCGCCGGCGGGAATATCGGCCATGCTCGTGATTTCGAGATTCAGCTCCTGGATATCCACGAGCTTCAGTGCCTCACGAATTATCGGGTGCTTGATCTCCTCGATGGTGGAGGCCTCTTCCAGGCTCGAGTACTTCAGGAGGAAACCGTTAACGAAACGGCGATGAACATTGATGTAGACGTACTTGTCGATCGCCGCGGCAATCAGGAACCCGGAGTGCTCCCGAAAGTAGGAAGGCAAATCGGTCCCTCCGCCCCCGAGCGAAATCCGTAACGGCGATCGGGTGATAATCATGGTGTTGTTTTGCGCGCCACCGCCACCACCTGCCAGCCAAAGGGTGAGTCGCTCAGGTTGCAATGAAAGAGCAGGCGAAAGAACTTCATCATGAAGCTGGCCAGACTGGCCGAAATCCCGCTGGATTGCATTTCAATATCTCGTGCCAGGGCTGCGCCACGCACAATTACCAGCAGCCGGTAAAGGTTAAAGAAAGGAAACCCGGCCAGGTAAACCCTCTCGACCGCGTACCCCGCCTGTTCCAGGATTGTTCGGATTTTTCGGCGATCGAAATGCTGACGATGCCCAATATGCCGGTCAAAAGCCGACATCGGTCCGCCCGGCACGGTGACGATCACGCTGGCTTCGGAGGCCATATAATTCCGAGCCTGCTTCAGAAAAGAGACGGGGTCGTCGACGTGTTCCAGCACTTCGGAGCATACCGCATGGGTGGCCCAGCCAACAAAATCATTTAACGCGGCCGGGACTTGAAAAATGTCGGCCACGAGAAAGGTCGCCTTCCGCACTTTCCGCCGGGAGATGGCGACGCCGCTTTCGCTGAGGTCGGCGCCGAGGAGGGTCGCCTTTGCAAACACAGGCGCCAGTTTTTGCAGAAGATCGCCCTGTCCGCTCCCGAGATCGAATATCCGGGCGTCGCGGTGAGCGCCGGTTTCGAAGAGCAATCGCGCCACGATGTCGTGCCGCATGCCTTGGGCGGGGTTCTCGCCGGCCGACTCGGCATAAAGGTCCCAGTGCGCTTCCCAGTCATCCTGCGCCGGACGCGGGGAGTTAGACATTTTCGTGACGAGCTACGGCGAAAAGATTGAGGTGAAACTTATGGTAACGCAGACCGATCAGGCTCGGTTTGAAACCGGCCCGGACCAAGAGAGGCCAGAGGTCCCGTTTGTCGTAATACATTTTGTGATCGTCCATTTCCACCTTGGGACTAAGACCAAGGCGAAAGGCGGAGAATTCCAGGAACCTCTTCCCCAGCCAGGTAGGAACATTAATGAGGAGCACGCCCGATGGCTTGAGGAGTCCACGGGCGGACTCGATAACGGTGAGCGGATCGCGCAAATGTTCCAGGACTGAAATAAGAAGGATCGCGTCGAAGCGCTCCGGCTCGAGCTTCGGCAGAGTCTCTTCGATGGTTCCTTCGTGGAAGCTGAACTTGTCCAGCGCCCTTAGTTCTGGGGAAATCTGAAAATCCACGCCCACCCCATGTTTCAAACGTGATGCGAGGGCGACGAGCTGCGCGGCGTGAAATCCGCAACCCAGCTCCAGAACTCTGAGATCTGGGCGATCCGGTAGGTGCCGGGCAATGGCGCGTCGCGAGCTCCACACTCCTGCCCGGTCCAGTAACGTCAGTCCCTGCTGACCATAAGCCTGGTGTGCTCGCGTATTCAAACCTCGCGCCCCGGGGCGACCCGCTGCGCCATCTCCAATAAGAGGGTGAAACAAAATGTCTGGAATCCAACAATGATCAGAAGCAGCCCAAAAATGGCCGGGTGCGAAATCTCCAGCAGCCGGAAGTCCGCCGTGAAGTAGTGATAAACCAGGATGCCAAGAAGGATGGCTCCTGCCAGGACGCACCCCCCCGCCAGGAACATGCCGCGGTCATAGGTAAAAATCTCACGAAGGCGCCTGAGTGATTGCGGGCGGAGGCCGTGCATGACGCGTGCCAGCACTCCGATTTGGATCGAGCTATAACCCAAGGTGACGCAAGTTACTCCCAGCAGCATCCAGTAGAGACTAAAGCCGACGCCGCCAACGGTCACAGCTCCTCTTGACAAAGCGATAGCGATAAAGGCTCCGAACAGGGTAAGAACAACTCCTGGCTTAAGCAAAAAAGAATCCGGCGTGTAAACCAGCATGACCTTGAGATTAAGCCAGCCGGCTATCCAGGGTGATAGCCAGCCCATCCGCCGATGATGACTAAATCTCCCTTCCCTGTCCTTGTAGAACTTTACCGGCACCTCAGCGATCCTTAGGTTAAGGCGCGCCGCCTTTAGAACCATCTCGCTCGCGTACTCCCACGACTGCGATCTCAGGTCAATTCGTTCCAGGGCCGATCGCGTCAGGCCACGCATGCCGCAATGAATGTCCGTGTAACGGCTCCCGTAGATCCTGTTCAAAATCCAGGTCGTGAACGGCGTGCCAAAATAGCGATGCAATCCCGGCATCGCTCCTTTCTCAATACTGCCGCGAAATCGGCTTCCCATGACAAACTCCGCGCCCTTCCGGAAAGCTTCGACGAAAGAGGCAATCTCCCGGAAATCATAGGTGAGGTCGGCGTCGCCCATAATAATCCACTTTCCGCGGATGTAACCGGTCGCGTCGATATAAGCGCGGCCCAGGCCGCGCTTAGGAGTGCGCAAGACTTCACCTCCATGCGCGAGAACGGTCTCCGGCGTCTTATCAGTAGAGCTATCGACGATCAAAATTTGACCTCTCACTCCTGCTCGTTCCAGGCCCTCCTTACACCAATCCACAAACTCGCCCACCGTAATCTCTTCGTTCAAGGCTGGGACGACAATGCTGACCTCAACCGGCCCTGGCTCCGAATTAGCCGGGAGCCGGTGTTCGATGCCCGGAATCGCGTTAGCCACGACGCAATTCCTCGAGCATCGCTTTCATCGCCGCGGTCATTGCTTCGGCTGATGTCCGACGGGCCTGCCAGCCAAGGCCTTTGATTTTTGAGCAATCGAAGCGAACCACGGGAACATCGCCCTTCCAGCCACGATCGCCTCCTGTGAATTCGTAGCGCGTCTTTCCCGAAGGGATGCTGCTGGCTTCGACGGCAAGATCGGCGATCTCGCGGACGGTAATGTAATCGTCGGTAGCCACATTGAACACATCGTAGGACTTGGTCGTGCGCCCATCGGCGAGTCGAATAGCTGCGAGGACATCATCCACGTGGACATAGCTCTTTCGTTGGGTGCCGTCGCCCAGGATGCGCAACCGTTCCGGGTCGGCTTGTAAGCGACGAATGAAGTCATACCCAACCCCATGGGTTTGCCTCCCGCCGACGACGTTCGCGAAACGGAAGGCCCGCCCCTTGAGCTCAAACATATGGCAGTAGGCTGCGATCAGCCCTTCGCAGGCGAGTTTACTCGCGCCATAGGTCGAAATCGGAATGCAGGGTCCATAATCTTCCCCGAAAGCAACGCTCGGATTTTCCCCGTACACGCCGCTACCCGACGTGTAGAGGATTTTCCGGACACGGTTTGTTCGCATCGCTTCGAGGACATGTTGAGTAAGGTAGGTTCCCTCCCAAAAATCGATGTCCGGCTGAGTGACCGCTTTCGCAATATCGGGATTCGCGGCCAAATGGAACACGGTATCGCAACCGGCCATCGCGGACGTAACCGCCGGAAGATCTTTGAGGTCTGCCTCCGTTACTTTTACGCGCGAATCGTTCCTGGCCTCGGCCAGATAGGATTCCTTCCCGGAGCTGAAGTTGTCGAAAATAACGATTTCTTCGACTTCCGGCACGGCAAGGAGCCGGTGCACCAGGTGGCTTCCAATGAAACCTGCCCCTCCCGAAATAAAGACTTTCCTCCACGCCGGAGAAGAATCTTCGCCAATGGATCGCTCGCTCCCAGAAATTCCGGCATCTACCATGGCGACACGCGGAAATGCAAAATTTTGAACCGCACCACCGAGTATCTTCCGCCGCCTCCGCGAGTGTCAACCTTCATGCAGCCTGTCGCTGAGGGCGAAAAAAAACAGGTTCTGTCTTCGGGGATACATCTGCGAAAGAATGGAAACGCTTTGACACGTTCGGCACGGAAGATTCGCGGCCAGATTATCCTTGATTCTTTTCGCCCACCTTCATAGTCTCCGGGCTCAACGTCAGTTTACAAAACCTCAATAGAAAAACTCCTATGAACATGATCTCCAGAATACTTCGCTTCGCTTTCGGCCTCGCACTCGTGGCGGGCTTCTCAACCGGGGCATTTGCCCAGGCTACTCGCACGTGGGTGTCCGGCGTCGGCGACGACGTCAATCCCTGCAGCCGCACCGCTCCGTGCAAAACCTGGGCTGGCGCCATCTCCAAGACCGCGGAAGGCGGCGAGATCGACCCGCTTGATCCAGCCGGATATGGCACTCTTACCATTACCAAGGCCATCGTTATTGACGGCGGAACTGGATCAGGATGGGGCCACACCCTGTCTGCCGGCGTTCCGAGCGGATTCATCGTCAACGTGACCGGTGGAACGCACGTCAGCGATGCGGTAGTGATTCTCCGTAATCTCACCATCAACGGCGCGATCCAGAGTCCGACGGTGGGGGCCACCCAGGCGGTCAATTACATCAAAGCAGCGCAATTGATTATCGAGCGTTGCGTTTTTGAGAACGTCTCCACTACCGGAATCACCCAGGCGTCCGCGGCGACTTCAACCAGCCTGAGGGTGGAGGATTGCTTTTTCGATAACGTAGGCACGGGCATCCTGGTGACCACGAGCTCCGGGTTTGCCACGGCCCAGATCGACAATTGCCGCTTCAACACCCTGGGCGGCGGGGTTAATACCACCTCCAATGCGTTCGTCACGGTTAGCAACTCCCTGTTCGCGGGTATCACGGGAGCCAACGGCGGCGTTCGCGCCAACACCGGCTGCCAGGTTAACGCCTCGAACAGCATGTTTGCCAACTGCGGCACCGGCGCGAGTGTCGCGGGAGGGACCATTCGCCTCTCCAACAACGACTTCTTCAACAACACGACGGCCATCGCCGGCACTGCCGAATCTGCCAACAACAACAGGTTCCGCGGTAACGGTGCCGACGGAACTGTCAGCAACGTTATCGTCGTAAAATAAGCGACTTAATTTTGAGTGCGTAGCCTCCATCCGGGAGGAATTCGCTAGTCTCCGCAATACGGCTTGAGCGTTCCGACGCTCAAGCCGTATTTGCATTTGGGAACCCGGGCCCCCGCGGGCATTAGTCGATTATCAGTAGTCTTGACTAATCCGGACCACCGTTTATCCAACGAATGACCAATCCGATCCGCTTTTCCACTTAGACACCAGCATGGACGAACCAACGCAACGATGAAGGTGGTTATCTTGTGCGGCGGCAAGGGAACGCGCCTGCAGAACGAGACGGAATTTCGCCCCAAGCCGATGTTGCCGATCGGTGATCGCCCGATTCTTTGGCACATCATGAAGACCTACTCGCACTACGGCTTCAATGAGTTTGTTCTTTGCCTGGGTTACAAGGGAGAGATGGTCAAGGAGTATTTCCGGAATTATCTCTGGAATACTTGCGACGCGACCCTTTCCCTCGGCTACGTTCCAGAAACAAAGTTCCATACCGGGCACGCCGAGGAGGACTGGAAAGTTACGTTGGCCGACACAGGCGAGGAATCGCCCACCGGCGACCGCGTGAACCAAATCCGGAAATACGTGGAGCCAGACGACACTTTCCTCCTGACCTATGGAGATGGTGTGGGCAACATCGATATTCCAGCATCGATCCGGTTGCATCAGGAGAAGGGCAAGATCTGCACGGTAACCGCCGTGCATCCCCCCGGCAGATTTGGCGAGCTAAGTTTGAACAAAAATTCCGACGTGTGCGGCTTTAACGAAAAGCCCCAGACTGAGAGCGGATATATCAACGGTGGCTATATGGTCTGCAGCAAATCGCTTTTTCGATACCTGGAAGGACCGTCTGTTATCCTGGAAGAAGAGCCACTCCAGAAGCTTGCGGCGGAAGGTCAAATGACGGCCTACAAACACGAAGCCTTCTGGCAACCCATGGATACTTACCGGGAGTTTGTTTTGCTGAACAATCTTTGGCGGAGCGGCAACGCTCCGTGGAAGGTTTGGTAGACTATCGTGTGAGTCTTGGTCGGGGTGATTATCAAGGCTGGGTTTATTCGAGAAACCAATGAAGACGCTGGCCTTGTTCACACCGTATGAGCTCATTGCCGGCGGCGGAACCAGGTATATTCTTGGCGTAGCCGAAACTTTTCGGGAGGTCCATCAGGTCTACCTGGTGACTCCTTCCGCAATGTCGGTATCCGCAATTGTCGAGGTAGCGGGGAACCTTGGGGTGCAGGCCGACCATATCACTCCCATTTCTTGGCAAGATGCTCACATCCGCGCTCAAAACAGGCCCTTTAATTACGCCATCGCGCTCGGCAATGAACCATTGCCTCAGGTGCCCGGGATTGCTGATCGAAATTTCTTCGTTTGCCAGTTTCCGTTTCCGATGCAGCCCAACGACCTCGCGATCAGACGGATCTACCTGTCGCATTGCGAAAGTATCGTCGTCTATTCGGAATACGCGAAAGATCATCTGAGCGCCCGCCTCGCCAAGCTTTCGGCTCCCGAAAAGCCAATCCAGATAATCCATCCGGCCGCGGACCCAGTCTTGCCGGAGCGAGAAGCCGAACGAGAGGAAAAGTCTATTCTCTCGGTGGGACGTTTCTTCGACGTGGGCGGCAAATGCCAGGATAAATTGATCGAGGCATTTCGGGAGTTAGACAGCGCCGGCTGGACGCTGCATTTGGCCGGCGCGGTCTATGAAGGCTCGACGCGTTACGCCATGTATGACAAGTGCGTCCGCCTTGGGGAGGGCCTGTCCGTAAGGTTCTATCCGAACGCCCCGCGAGCCGAGATCGGCCGGCTCTATGCCCGGTCTACTTGTTACTGGCACGGGGCCGGCCTCGGCGCCGACCCGGCGACAGAACCGGAAAAATTTGAGCACTTTGGAATTACCGTCGTCGAGGCCATGGCAGCCGGTTGTCTTCCAATCGTCCTCGCCCACGGAGGTCCGACAGAAATTGTTTCGTCCGGATACAATGGCTGGACATTTCGCACGCCGGCCGAGTTGGTGGAGCTTACTTCCCGCTTGCCAACCTTGCCTGGCTCGCAATTGGAGGCGATGCGTGTTCGAAGCCGCGAGCGCGCAAAGGCGTTTACGACTGAAATTTTTCGGGAGAAGTGGCGAAGCTTGCTGGCTGATTAGTCGATCGCCGACTCGGCGACTACTTCGGGCTCCGGCGTTGACAGGCCGCTCGCGCTCGACCTATGCATAGGTCGATGCCGTTGTTTTCAGTCGTTATTCCTACCCGGGCACGTCCCGATACTCTGCGCCATGGCTTGCGGACGGTGATCGCTCAATCGGAGCAGGATCTGGAAATCATTGTCCACGAAAGCGGGGATGATCCGGCAACTGCTTCGGTTCTCTCCGAATTCGACGATCATCGGCTCCGCTCGTTCAAGACAGTCGAGCCTGTCCGAATGACGGAAAACTGGGAGCGTGCCCTGCAGCAGGCCACGGGCGAGTATCTGTTCTTCCTGGGCGATGATGACGGCTTGCTTCCGAGAGCATGCACGATTGCTCGCCACATCCTCGAAGAACAACCTGCCGAAATTCTTTCCTGGCGTCCCGTTCAATACTTTTGGCCCGATTTTTTTGAGGCTGACGCGCGGGATAAGATCATCGCCGTCTACGGCACGGAGCTGGAGTGCACTTTGAAAAGCTCTCGGGCAACGCTTTACCCTACTTACCGTTTCCGGCAGTACTACATTGAGTTGCCGATGATTTATAACTCCTTTGTTTCCCGAAGATTGATTGAAGGGGTTTATCAATCACATGAACGCTATTTCATAGGGTCGATGCCTGATGTCGTGTCGGGCGTGATCAATCTTTGTTTTTCCAGCCACTTCCTTAGGTGTAACCGGCCGCTTTCGATTAGTGGAGTTTCCCGGCATAGCACCGGTCATAACTTTGGGAGCGGGAACCCGGAGTTACAATCCAAGGTGAAGAGCAGCGCATTCGGGAGTATCCCGCTTCACCCCACGATGGTCCACAGTCATAGTTTTCCGCTCGCGGTGGGAAACGAGTTTTTGATTGTGAAAGACGAATTCTTCCCGGAGGGTGACCCGGAGGTTGATTACGCGGCCATGTTGCAGGCCGCTCTTCAGTCTCTCAACGACATTCCTGAAGAATACGACCTCGTGCTGGAACATTGCCGGTCGATTGCCGAGAAAAACAACCTGACGATTCAGGAGCAGGACATCGTCGCGCCGGGCCCCCCGCCAAGGCGCCCCCGTCCCGGCCGCTATGAAACAGGCCCCGGCACCATCCTCGAAACCGTGGATGGGCGGTCTGCTGCGGTTGCGAACGTTTTCGATGCAGCCCTGCTGCTGGACCGCTTATTGCCGGAACCGGCGATCGATTCCCCTAGGTTCCTGGAAGAACCGGAACAAACCGAAGTCATCGCTCTGGCTGCCTCCGGCCCAATTACCCTGGATTTTTCTCTGTCGGGCAACGGAGCGCTCCTGCTCGGGCTGGGCTGGAGCCACCTCGAAAGCTGGGGCGTCTGGTCGGTCGGTCCGCGCTCTGAGCTGCTCCTTCCCGTGACGGCCTATCTTTCCACTGCCCTGCAAATCTCAGTTCACGGGCAACTATTCCGTCCCCCGCGGAGCTTGCATCTCCGGATCGAGCACGATTCGGCTGTGCTGTTCCAAGAGGAGGCTAGCATTACAACTGAAGCGGTGGCGCTCGATCTTGCTCCGATCACGGTTCCGCCCTCGGTTTCCCCGCTGAAACTGCGCGTCTTTCTCGCCATCGATAATGTTGCCAGCCCGGCTGAGCTTGGCCTCAATGACGATATCCGAAGACTCGGGCTGGGCTTGCATCGCATCGACATTTCCGCTGCGACGTCCTGATCGGATCGAAGCCAATGCGTTTCGGCTCTTCATCGGCACGGTTACGTCACCCTGCGAGCAATGATGGTCGGGCGAGTCACCTCCACCGGAGTGCTCTGGTCGTTGAAACGGTGGGGATTCGAAACAGCCGTGCAGGTAGCAATCTCTACCGCAAAGCCGAGATTCTTGAACACGCGATCGTAGAGACCGCGCGAAAGAGTCCACCATTCGTAGTCCCACGCGGGATTCGTCCAGTCACCATTAGCTTTCATGAGCAATTCCTCTGAATCCCACACGTGGGTAAACGCAATGATGACGGCTTCATTCGCCAACCGAGCCATATTACCTATGGCAGAAACCGGATCAGCCAGATGTTCGATGATTGCTCCGGCCAGGACGACATCAAACCGACGGTCCCAGGAGTAGAGCTTGTCAGCCGACGCGTAAACGACTTCTACCTGGCTCTGGAGCTTGTGCCAGGCATACCAGAATCCGTTCCTCAGCCGGCCATGACTCATGGCGTCGAACTCCCTGACCCAGGCTGACCGGTCTTTATGGTAAAGCGAATCGCGAAATGGGACGCGCTGAAATTCATCGGCTCCTCGGGCATCCAGGGCGGTAACGCGAGCGCCGGCGGCCTCGGCCGAAAACGCGAGAAAACCGGTGGCGGTGCCTATATCAAGGACCGTCTTTCCAGCGAGAGGATATCCGCCGACATACTCGTCGAAGCGACCCCGAATGTCCCAATAACCTTGAATCGATGTGCCGTCCGGCAAATCGAGGCTGTGATAAAAATCGCAGTCGGCGCGCTCCGGACAGGGCCAGGGCGTTTCCGGCGCAAAGGACTCGTTTTTTTCTTCTGGCTTTTCCGCAACCATCGACGGTACTCGACAAATCCGATAAACTCTCGCTCAGGCAACAGATGGCAGGCGTGACCAATTATGCAAATT